>Ga0187783_10001016_pt1 | contig 20686 bp, 15 predicted proteins | sample 1015_SJ02_MP02_2_FD_132471 | JGI IMG/M metagenome (GOLD analysis project Ga0187783, IMG submission 132471) | Tropical peat soil microbial communities from peatlands in Department of Meta, Colombia - 1015_SJ02_MP02_20_MG | ecosystem: Environmental > Terrestrial > Soil > Wetlands > Peat | place...
ACACTCTTGCTCACCATTTGGACCGTGGGAACCCTTCTGGCCGTGCCGCAGGGGGAGCCGGCTACGCTGTCCGCGAGAGGTGCGCTTTTTGCCCTGCACGTGACCCTGGACACTTGGGCTTATGCGGCCTTCGCGTTATCTTTCGTGCTCAGCCTGATCTATCTGGTTCAGAATTGGGTGCTGCGCACGCGCAAGCCGACGGCGACTTTCTGGCGGTTTCCCGCCCTGGACGTGCTCGACCGCATGGCGCGCAGCAGCGTCTCGGTCGGCCTGCTGACGCTTGTCTGCGGCGTCATTATGGGCCTCATCTGGCGGCATCGCTTGAGCGGGACCTACTCCTGGGGCGATCCGAAGGTGATTGTCACCCTGGCCATTTTTGCGGTGTACATCGCCTATCTGGCGCTCGCGCGGAGCGCGGGCTGGCGCGGCGCGCGTGCCGCGGTCATTTGTGCCTCGAATTTTCTCGTCGTGCTTTTCAGCTATACGTTTGTGAATCTTTATTTAACGGACTTTCACCGCTTCTACTGATGGCTGCTTCGACCAACTCGCCCCGTCCAGCAGTCGAGCGCGTTCAAGTCGCTCTCGTTGGGTGTAACCACCGTACAGCGCCTGTCGAGCTGCGGGAGCGGATGGCGTTTACGGCCGATCAAGCCTTGCGCGCCGTCGATCAATTGCGCACGAGTGGCATCGTGGAAGAAGCGGTCGTGCTCTCGACGTGCAATCGCAGCGAGCTCTACGGCGTGCCGGCCGCCTTGGGTTCGGAAGCCGTGGACGCCATGGAGGCGTTCTTCACCTCCTTTCACGGCATCCCGCGGGCTGAATTGAACGGCCGGCTCTATCGCTCGACGGGCTCCGATGCCCTGCGGCACTTGTTCCGCGTCGCCGCGGGACTGGATTCCATGATGCTCGGCGAAGCGGAAATTCTGGGGCAGCTCCGCAACGCCTACGCCAAGGCCCTCGAGCACGGCGCCACCGGACCCATCCTCAACAAGGCTTTTCAGAGCGCCCTCGAGGTCGGCAAGCGCGTTCGCGCGGAAACGGAAGTTGGCGCCCGCCCGATGTCGGTGGCCTTGGCCGGCGTGCGGCTCGCCGAACAGGTCTTCGGCAATCTAAAAGGTCACACCGCTCTGATCGTGGGCGCCGGGGCGGTCGCCGAGCAGGTTGTCGAGCATCTGCGCAACCACGGAATCGGCACCCTTCGCGTTACGAACCGCTCGTCGGACCGCGCCGAGGAGCTCGCTCGGCGTTTTGGAGGAGAAGCCCTGGCCTGGGACTCTCTCGGACGCACACTCAGCCAGCCCGACATTGTGGTGGCCTCCGCCGGCGGCTCCGGGCCCGTCGTCACGCGCGAGTCGCTCGAAGCTGCGATTGCCGGGCGCAACGGCCGGCCGATTTTTGTCGTCGATCTGGGGGTTCCGCGCAACGTCGCTCCCGAGGCTGCGGGTCTTTACAACCTATACCTGTACGATATCGATGACCTAGGCGAAATCGTCGAGCAGAACAAGAAGGCGCGGGAATCGGAAATTCCGCGGGCGGAAGCCATCGTCGCCGAGCAAATCGCAAAATTTGAGGGCTGGCGGGCGGCTCTCGAGTCCAGTTCGATTGCCGACGATCTCCGCAATCGTTTCCATCTCGAGCGCGAGGCCTTGCTCCGCGAGAAGCTCGGGGATAGGCTTGACGTCTCTCCCGCCGAGCGCGAGCGGATTGCCCACATCACCGAAGAGTTGATCGAGCGCGTACTCGACCACCCTACCCGGTGCCTTCGCCACGGAGGCGGAATGCGCGGACGTTTGGCAGCCGTGGAAGCCCTGCGCCACCTGTTCGGTCTCGACGAGGAGAAACCCGGCCGGGAAGAAGAGGAAAATTGAAGCCCCTTCGCATCGGCACGCGCTCGAGCCCGCTGGCGGTCTGGCAGGCCAACCATGTTCGCGATCGTCTGATCGAATTGCGCGGCATCGAATGCGAACTCGTGCGCATCCGCACCTCCGGTGACCAGTTTCAGACGGGCTCCGTCACATTCACCGGAACCAAGGGGGTGTTCATTAAAGAGCTCGAAGAGGCCCTCCTCGGCGGAAAAATCGACCTCGCCGTGCACAGCATGAAGGACGTTCCCACGGAAATTCCCTCCGGCCTCGATTTCCGAGCCATCACGAAAAGGGAAGATCCGCGCGACTGCCTGATCTCCCGCGGCGGCCAGCCCCTTCGCGATCTTCCCGCCGGAGCGCGCGTCGGCACGAGCAGCCTTCGCCGCCAGGCGCAGCTGCGGCATTTTCGTCCGGACCTGCGCCCGGCCGATCTGCGCGGCAATGTCGACACGCGGATCAAGAAACTACTCTCCGGCGAATTCGACGCGGTCATACTTGCCCTGGCCGGGGTCAGGCGGCTGGGCGCGGAAGACCAGGTCACCGAGGTGCTGTCGACTGACGTGATGCTGCCGGCGGCTGGACAAGGCGCACTCGGAATCGAAACGCGCAGGGATGATGTAGAAGCCGGATCGCCGGTGGCTGCGCTCGATGATGCGGCGACGCGCGCCTGCGTGACCGCTGAACGCGCTCTCTTGCGCGAACTCGAGGGCGGCTGCCAGTTGCCCCTGGGCGCCTACGCCCGCATCCCTCTTGCGGCCGGCCAGAGCCAGGAACCCGATTCAGCCGCAATCGAAATCGAGGCCGCCGTCTTTGCGCCAAACGGCCGCGATTTCGTGCGCCTCGACGCTCGCGGTTCCCTCGACGCCCCGGCAGAACTCGGCAGGCGGCTCGGCCAAGCCCTCCTTGAGGCGGGCGCTGATCGCATCCTTCGACTGGTAGGACGCTCGGTTGGCCACAGTTGACAATCGCGCACGACCGCGGCCCCAGAGGTCAGGGGGGAGACTCGCGCTCCTGCTTCTTGCGGCCATCCTTGTTGCCCAATCGGGCTCGATGCCGCTCCGCTCCGCGCAGCCGATCGTAGAGTCGCTCAAGGTGACGAGTTCGACTTTTCCTAACGGAGCGATTCCGGACCGCTCTACCTGTCACGGCCAGGACATTTCGCCGGAACTGGCCTGGACACCACCTCCTGAGCGCGCACACAGCTTGGCCTTGATTGTGACCGATCCGGATTCCTCTCCGCCCGACTTCGTTCATTGGGTGCTGTACGACTTGCCGCCGGGAACCCATGAACTAGCCGAAGGCGTGCCGCCCAACGAGCGGCTCGCCGATGACTCGCGTCAAGGCCGAAACGATTTTGATACGATCGGCTATCGGGGCCCCTGCCCACCGGGAGATTCGCCTCACCGGTACGTGTTCACCGTGTATGCCCTGGACTTGAAGATGGACGTTCCGCCGGGTGCAACAAAAGACCACATCGTCCGGGCCATGCGCGGACACATTCTGGCCAGGGGCGAACTCCTAGGCCGCTATCCCGGGTAGCTCAACATGCGCGGCAAGAGCCCTCTGTCCGGCAAAGCGGTTGTCCTGACCCGTGCCTACGACCAGGCCTCCGAGCTCGTTTCGGCGATCGAAGCCGAGGGCGCCCGCGTATTGCTGTTTCCGCTGGTCGGCTTTGCCCCGCCCGCGGACTGGGGGCCGCTTGATACGCAATTGGCCCGCCTCGATTCCTTCGGGGCGATTCTCTTCCTCAGCAAGAATGCAGTACGATATGTCGCGGAACGCTCGCGCACCCTCGGGATCGGGTGGGACTTTCCGCCCGCGCGCCGGCCGCTCCTGGCGGCGGTCGGCCGAGGCACCGAACAAACGGCTCGGCGCGAGGGAATGTGGATGGATTACGTGGCCCAAAAGCCCAGTGCGGCATCTCTGGTACGCGAGCTCGGACCTTCGCTGGCCGGCCGCCACGTGCTTGTGCCTCGAAGCGACCGCGGAGACGAGGTCCTGCCGCGTGCTCTCGAGGAATTGGGCGCGGAAGTGACGCAAGTTATCGCCTATCGCACGACTGCGCCGGAGCATCCCGATCGTCGTGTTCTCAGGCGCATTCGCCGCGCCGAAGTCGATGCCCTGCTCTTTTCGAGCCCGTCAGCGTTTCAGAATCTCTGCGCTCTGATTCCGCTGCGTGACGTCGTTAGACTCTCCTCGAAAATCGGCTTCGCCGCGATTGGTGGGACGACGGCTCGAGCCATGCGCGAGGCTGGCGTGAGGGTGGAAATCGAAGCGCGCGAACCCTCCGCGGCCGGGGTGGCCAGCGCGCTGGCCCGTTACTATCGATCGCCAGCCGTGCGGAGGCGCACATGAGCTTTCCGGCCCATCGCCCTCGCCGTCTGCGCCGCACCGAGGCGCTGCGCGGGCTCGTCCGCGAAACCGAGCTTTCAACCCGCGGGCTCGTATATCCCATGTTCGCCTGTCCGGGGACGAAGGTGCGCAGGGAAGTCACCTCCATGCCCGGCATTTTCCAACAGTCCGCCGATCAGATCGTCGAGGAATGCCGCGAAGTCTCGGAACTCGGGATTCCAGCTGTGATCCTGTTCGGCTTGCCCGAGCATAAGGACGAGATGGGCTCGGAAGCGGCCGAGGCGGACGGCGCGGTGCAGCTTTCGATCGAGGCCATTCGCAGGGCGAAGCTGGACCTCGTCCTTATCACCGACGTGTGCCTGTGCGAGTACACGAGCCACGGGCATTGTGGCGTGATCGAAAATGGGGAAGTGGCCAATGACCGAACCATCGAAATCCTGGCGAGGGCGGCGCTGTCGCACGCCCGCGCGGGAGCGGACATCGTCGCACCCTCGGACATGATGGACGGCCGCGTGGCAGCGATTCGCCGCACCCTGGACGCGAACCGATTTGAAAACGTTGGGATCCTTTCCTATGCGGCGAAATACTGTTCGGGGTTCTACGGTCCGTTCCGCGAGGCGGCGCAGTCCGCCCCGCAGTTTGGCGACCGCCGCGGCTACCAGATGGATCCTGCCAACGCCCGCGAGGCCTTGCGCGAAGTCGCGCTGGACATTGAAGAAGGCGCGGACATGGTCATGGTCAAACCAGCGCTGCCCTACCTCGATGTGATCCAGCGCGTGCGCGAGCGCTTTGATGTTCCGGTCGGCGCATACAACGTGAGCGGTGAGTACGCCATGGTGAAGGCAGCCGTCGGCAATGGCTGGCTAGACGAAAAGCGCGTCGTTACGGAAATTCTGACAGCCATCCGGCGGGCGGGCGCCAGCATAATCCTGACCTATCACGCCAAACAGGCCGCCCGTTGGCTGAAACAGTGCTAGCGACTTCACCGTCTTCGTTGGCGTGGATGGATCCGAACCGAAATGTCGAGTAGCACAAAACGAACCGTCCAGGCCGGGGCGCAAGTCGCGCGACCTCGCTCGGCGGGACTTTTCGCGCGCGCCGAGAAGATCCTGGTCGGCGGAGTGAATAGCCCGGTGCGCGCCTTTCGTGCAGTGGGCGGGACACCGCTGGTCATGGACCGCGCCCGTGGCTCGCGCATCTGGGATGTAGACGGGCAGGAGTACATCGATTTCGTTTGCTCCTGGGGCGCATTGATTCTCGGCCATGCCGATGGGGATGTCCTTGCCGGGATCAGCCAGCAAGCCCTGCGGGGCACGAGCTACGGCATGACCTCGCCGCTCGAGATCGAGCTCGGGGAGCAGATCGCCCGGGCGCTGCCGTCGATCGAGCGCATCCGCTTCGTCAGCTCCGGCACGGAGGCCACCATGTCGGCCATCCGCGCCGCGCGGGGGTTCACCCGCCGGGACCTCGTCCTGAAGTTTGAAGGCGGCTATCACGGGCACTCGGACAGTTTCCTGGTCGAAGCCGGATCGGGCCTGGCTACCCTGCGCATCTGCTCGTCTCCGGGCGTTCCCGACGAATTGGCCAGGCTCACGCTCAATGCGCCGTACAACGATCTGGGCGCGATCGAAAGAATCTTTCGCGAACACAAGCAAAAAATCGCGGCCGTGATCATTGAGCCCGTTGCGGCGAACATGGGCGTCGTGCCGCCGGGCGACGGATTTCTCCCAGGCCTTCGTGAAATCACCCGCCGCGAGGGCGCGCTCTTGATTTTCGATGAAGTGATCACCGGGTTTCGAGTGGCCCACGGCGGCGCTCAAACCTTGTTCCACCTCGCGCCGGACATGACCACGCTCGGTAAAATCATCGGTGGCGGCTTGCCCGTTGCGGCTTATGGCGGGCGCCGCGAGATCATGGAGTGTATTGCGCCGCTTGGGCCCATCTACCAGGCGGGGACGCTCTCGGGCAATCCGCTGGCCATGCGCGCCGGCCTGGCAACCTTGGCCAAGCTCGAAGCTCCCGGTTTTTATGCCGTCCTCGAGCGTAAGGCGCAGCGTCTCGCCGAGGGCTTGCGCTCGGCGCTAGAAGATTCGCACGTCGAAGGACAGGTTAACGTATCGGGATCGCTCCTGACGCTTTTCTTCACCTCGCGGCCCGTTCGCGATTACGCAAGCGCGAAACAATCCGATACCCGCCGCTTCGCGGCGTTCTTCCGGGAAATGCTGGGCCACGGCGTTTTCTTGCCCCCCTCGCAATTCGAAGCGCTGTTCGTTTCCGCGGCGCATACCGACGCAGACATTGATGCGGCCATCGCCGCGGCTCGCGCCTCCCTGGCCGCCATCGCTTAGCTCTGACTGCTAATACCCGAGGTGATGGAGAAAGGTGATAGCGCCGGCGGCGAGCAGGCAATAGATGCCGAAGATGTACCAGCGGCCGGTTTCAAGCCAACGGCTGAGCCACCGGAGGGCCAGCAAGCCGGCCAAAAACGCGAGCAATGCGCCCAGAATGCTCGGCGCGACTGCGCTGGCCAGCTGAGCCGTCTGATCGAAGTGGCGCATTTCAACCAGCCTCCAGACCTCCCGCGCGTCAACAAGCGGAGTGAGCACGACAGCCAGCGCGAAACTGAAGTCTTCGGAAAGCGTCTTTTGCACCCCTGACAGCATTCCCGTCGAGATCGTCGCTCCGGAACGGGAAAACCCTCGGAAAGGTCCGACCAACCCCTGCACGGCGCCAATCCAGCCATACTGTTTGGGCGTCATCTGAGCGACGTTCGAGACCCTCTCCCCCTGCGGGCGGCTCTCCGCCAGGCCCGCAACCAGGATCAGTAAGCCCACCGCGGCCAGGGCCGGAGCAATCAGGTCGAGGCGTCCGAAAAACTGCTCGACCCATGCGTGGGGCTCACCGCGCAAGTAGATTTTTTCGATCCCTTCGACGAGCAAACCGCCCACCACCACGGTCAAAGCGGTGGCCACGACCACGGCCCAGACGAAGGTTCGCAAACCGGTTTCACTCTGCAAGAATGCGCGCTGCCATCGCCGCCAAAAATAGACGATCACCGCAATCATCGTGCCCGTGTGCAGCATGACCAGCAGCAGGGTCATCTCCGGAGCCGTCGGGTTCATGCCCATCAGTTTTTCGGCCACAATCACGTGCGCCGAACTTGACACCGGCAGCAATTCCGCGAGTCCTTGTACAATCGAAAGGATGATTACATGCCAAAGCGTCATATTCCGTTCCCGTCCTCCTTTGAAACCTGCCGCTCCCTGCCGGAAGCAAGTCTAATGCAGAACCTACCGAGGGTGTGCGATTCGAACAAGGAGAAGTTTCCGAGGGGAAAACCACCGGCTACGATCGAGATCCGAGGAACCCGAAGTCGAGGCCGACTTTCCAGGCAACTGCTTCTAGCGGGAGTTGGCCACGCCGAAATTGTGCACACCGGCGAAAATGTAGATGCCTGCACTCAGCGATTGCGGAAGCCACCACACGCGGTGGACCAGCCCGTTTTCACTTCGCAGCATGCGCCGGCCGACAAGGTCCAGCACGGCCGGTGAAATTTGCGAAATGGCGTAGATCGACGGCGAATGGGCAAACGGGCGCATCAGAGGATCTTCTTCCACCGCTCCGTGGCCGACCGCGTAACGCGTCGAGTAGGCATCGAAAGCCGCCGCGCCATGCTGCGCAATGCCGAGCAAAAACCAAGCGCGCCGCGGATAGCTCTCGGCGGCTCTTACGTTCGAGGGCTTGGCGGACTTTTCCGGAACGTGAATGGTCGCTAGCGACCCACTGCCCGAGGTCGGACCGTCGTTGAGGGATACGGTCTTGAAGCTCGTCGAATCCTGGTGGTCAAAGTTTAAATTCGTCAGCCTAATGTAGCTCAAGTTCGGACGATCGGGCTGTGGGGGAACCCCGGAAGGCTCTACGGCCGTAACCTGGGCGGGAGGTTCGGCAGGGTGCGGATTCGGCGGCTCGCTCGGAACAAAGCTTGAAAACTGCAGCAGCAGCGCACCGGCAACCATCAACATGACAGCCACCTCCCCTCGATTACCCGCGCCCAAAAAGCACGGAGGGGGCCAAGGGGGGACACAGCCAGTGCCACGGAAATAAAGAAGATAGACGCGGCTCTCGGCGCGAGCATCTGGCCCCGGACGCAGATTGCGAGGCCAGAAGGGAAATCATTTTCCAATGCTTGGCGGCGTTTTTCCCTGTGCGAGTGCTCTTGATGCGCTGTGCTGAACGAATCGAAGCTTCGGAGGGAAGCGGCGGGTCGGGACAGCGAGATCAAGAAATTAGCCTCGACGGGGCACAGGCGAGACAATCCTCGAGCAAGTAGAATGATGGGGCGGGAGGTTCTATGGCTATGGCGACTAGGCCCTGCTGCCGGGAGTGGGGGTTCTTCGTCGGCGGCGAATGGCGGCGCGAAGGCGAGGCGATCGAAATTCGCTCGCCCTATGACGGATCCCCTGCCGGTGTTATCCATCGTCCCGAGGGCTCCGACGCCGAGCAAGCGGTTCGTGCCGCACAGAGTGCGTTTGAGACAACACGAAAGATGCCCGCCTACGAGCGTCAGCGCATACTGCGGGAAATCTCCTTGGCAATTGAGGCCAGCGGCGAGGAATTCGCGCAGCTTATGGCACTCGAAGCGGGCAAGCCCATCCGCGCGGCGCGCGCGGAGGTGGACCGCGCGGTCTTCACCTTTGCCGTCGCCGCAGAAGAAGCGACGCGCATCACGGGCGAATGGCTCCCCTTCGATTCGCGGCCCTCAACCGCTCGACGCGCAGGAATCGTTCGTCGGTTTCCACTCGGACCGATCCTGGCCATTACGCCCTTCAATTTCCCGCTCAATCTGGTGTCGCACAAAGTCGCGCCGGCCATTGCCGCCGGGTCGAGCGTCGTACTGAAGCCAGCGCCTCAAACTCCGCTCTGCGCTTTGCGGCTGGCCGAAATTGCCGCGAAGGCCGGCCTGCCTGCGGGCGCGCTAAACGTGGTTCCTCTCGGAAACCAGGACGCGGAGAGGCTCGTCGCGGATGACCGTTTGAGGCTACTATCGTTTACCGGCAGCGCCGCAGTCGGATGGGCGCTCAAAGCGAAGGCCGGCAAGAAGAAGGTGGTCCTCGAACTTGGCGGAAACGCCGCCGTGATCGTCCACTCGGATGCGGACGCGGAAGATGCGGCGCGGAAATGCGTCCTCGGGGGATTCTCCTACGCGGGCCAAAGCTGCATTTCCGTGCAGCGGATTTTCGTGCATCGAGCCGTCGAGCAGAAGTTCACCGCCTGCCTCGTTCGTGGCGCGTTAGGGCTCAAGACCGGCAATCCACTCGATGAGGCCACCGACCTTGGACCCATGATCAGCGAGGATGCCACCCGCCGCGCAGCGGACTCGATTGAGGAGGCGGTGGCCGGCGGAGCGACCATCCTGTGTGGGGGCAAACGAGAGGGCTCGGTTCTCCAACCGACTGTCCTTGCCCACACGAACCGCGACATGAAGGTGAACTGCCGGGAACTGTTCGCTCCGGTCGTAGTGGTCGACCCCTACGATGACTTCGACGAGGCCATCGAACGCGTGAATGATTCACCGTACGGATTGCAGGCAGGAGTCTTCACCGGCCAGACCCAACTCTTGTTCCGCGCCTTCGAGCGGCTCGAAGTCGGCGGAGTGATCGCGAACGACACGTCATCGTTCCGGATCGACAGCATGCCCTACGGAGGCGTCAAGGAATCGGGCCTCGGCCGCGAAGGCCTGCGCTACGCAATGGAGGACATGTCCGAGCCCCGGCTCTTGGTCTTGAATCTCGACTAACATGGGCGTCCCATCTTTCACCTTCCTCGTGATGGAGGGTGAAAGAAGAATAGGCTGGGTTCTTTGCTTGCGGTTTTTTTCGCGAGCACTGGCCAATTCGCTTTTCCGAGCATTCCCGGCAAGAAGGATTGCGGATCAGGAGAAAAACGAGGAGCGCTTCGCCGCCGCTTTCTGTACAATCCCGCGGAACGGCGAAAAACGGATATGAACTCCGGCCTGAAGATTCGCGCCGAAGGTGCGCTTGATTTTCTCTCGCTCGGCGCGCTGGTTTATCGTCTCGATCCGGGCATCATCCCCTTCCGAAAAGCGACCGAATGCAAGGTGCATGTCAGTGGAGGCGAGTTTAACTGCGCGGCGAACTTGGCCGACTGCTTCGCTTTGCGTACGGCCATCGCAACCGCCATGGTGGACTATCCGATCGGACATCTCATCGCGGAACGGGTTCGGGCCATGGGCGTACAGGGGTTTTATAAACAGTTCAAGCACGACGGCGTGCGCGGCCCGAATATGGCGACCGTGTACAGCGATCGCGGATTTGGCGTGCGGGCCCCGGTGGTTTTCTACAACCGCGCGAATGAGGCCGGCGCCCTGCTCAAGCCCGGTGATTTCAATTGGCCGGAAATCTTCCATGCCGGCGTGCGCTGGTTTCACACAGGCGGAATTTTTGCCGCACTCTCCCCCACGACGGCGGAGCTGATCGTTGAAGCCGTCGAGGCAGCGAAGGCGGCGGGTGCTGTGGTTTCCTTCGACCTGAACTACCGGCCCAAGCTGTGGGCCGTTTCGGGCGGAGAGGGGCGCGCCGTCTCCGTGCTCGACCGCATCGTCAAGCACGTGGATGTTCTGGTAGGCAACGAAGAGGACCTGCAGAAAGGGCTGGGCATGCCCGGCCCCGAGGTTGGCGGACGCTCGAAGCTCGATACCAGCGCTTTCTTCGCCCTGATCGACCGCGTAACGGAGAAGTACCGGAACATCCGGATCGTGGCCACAACCCTGCGAGACGTCTACTCCGCCTCCAGGCACAGTTGGAGCGCCGTCGCCTGGGTCGACGGTAAGACCCTCTCCGCTCCGGTCTTGGAGCTCGACATCTACGACCGCGTTGGCGGGGGCGACGGCTTTGCCTCGGGATTCTTCTACGGCCTGCTCACGAATAAGCCTCTCGAAGAGGCCATGAAGCTCGGCTGGGCCCACGGCGCGCTGCTCATGACCTTCCCGGGCGACACGACCATGGCCACGCTCGAGCAGGTCCGCGCTCTCGCCCAGGGTGGCTCGGCGCGAATCGAGCGGTAAGCGAAGTCCGCAGGCCAGGTTCACTTGCGGCGTCTCTGTTTTGCGGATTATCATCTGGCCTATGGCAGGAAGCCAGGACCTCAGGCACGGCAGACACTGTGTCTTTGCAATGCACGTTCATCTGGTCTTCCTGACCAAACACCGCAGGTGCATCCTGGATGACCAGGCCATCGAACAGTTGCGGCATATCTTCTCGAAAGTCTGCAGAGACTTTGAATCCGAACTCGTGCACTTGGACGGCCGAGGCAATCACGTTCATTTGCTCGTGAACTACCCGCCGAAGGTGTCCGTATCTTCGCTCGTGAATTCCTTGAAAGGTGCATCCAGCTATGTGCTCCGTCGCCGTTTGCCTCGCATGGCAAAATGCTATTGGAAAAATGTCCTGTGGTCGCCGTCCTACTTCGCTGCATCGTGCGGTGGTGCGCCGCTCGAAGTAATCAAGCGTTATATCGAACAAGAGGCGCCCTCGTGATGATCACTCGAGCGCCGAAGCCAGCCGTTCGTCGCGGTCGCCTTGTGGCGCGTCTTGTTCGAGACGGTAGAGGATTTCGCCGGCGCGCGGGACGACCAGGATGCCGTCGGCTTCCCGGGACCGCCACTCATCCATCGAGATCGTCGAAGGATCGAGATAGCCGAGATTGATCGAGCGGCAAACCGGTTCGGGAATCTTTGTGGCCAGCGTCACGCGGATGCGCGGCGTCTCGACACCGCTAGACGCGTCGTAGCGACCGAGGCCTTTCACGTGGGTTGAGTGGGCCAGGATGGCACCGGGGTAATTCTTGAACCGGTCCCACTGCTTCAGGAAGTAATCGCGACAGTGATAACCGATCTCGGCGATGAGCTTGCCATGCGTGTAACTGATCTCGGCTAAGTGCGGGCCGTAGATGACCACTTCACCGCCGTCAGCAACAGCCGGTTCGATTTTGTACATCCCTTTACCTGCCGTCCATAGATCTCGGTACATCTCGGGAATGATCGAGAGGACTCGCCGGAACGGCTTGTCTACATAGACGATGTGCTTCTGCGCGGAGAGGCGCGAGGCCGCCTCCCAAGCCAGCCGAGGGGGCCCGAAAAAGATTCCCGCAACTCCTTCCTGGGTTACCACGGGCGCCCAGCAGGCCGTGGGCCGGGGAATCAATGAGGCGGCGCGGTCAATCACCGCGCGGACCGGGGTGTAGCCGCTGCCGATGATTTCGAAGTTGGTGATGAGCGCGCCAAGCCAGTGCGTGAAATTGATGATTTCCGGGCTGGCGATCCCGGGAAAGAAATATTTGTTGCCGCCCGAGAATCCAACCACTTCGTGAGGGAAAACCGGGCCGCAGACGAAAATCTGGTCGTAGTCGAGGATCAGCTTGTTCAGACCGACCGGCACGTCCTCCGCCATCATGCCGCGCGTCAATTCGCGAATCTCTGTGGCGGGAATGACACCCAACCGGACAAAGGTATCGGGTTTTTCCCAGTGATGATTGAAGACGTGAGTCTCGCCGGCCATCTCGTCGACGACAGGCTGTCCGACAAGCTTCGTGAGCTGCGCGTCGGTCATCAGCGGATGAGTGCCGAGCGCCACGAGGTAATCGAGAGCCTTGACCCTTGGGCGAAGCAATTGCTGGAAGAGACCGAACATCGCCGGCATGGGCATGGTGCGCGTGCCGTCGGGAATGATCATGAGCACGCGCTGTCCGTCCGCAGCCGCTGATGCGACGCCTTCGGCGACGATGGAGCGCATCTCGCCTGAGCTGAGGCTCCGCTCGGACGATCCCCGCCCGATCACCTGTGTCGCTCCCATTTCAACTCCAATATACGGTGGATGTGGGCCAGAGTCGACAGAAACGGCCCTCGGTCTTGGCCGGCACAGATTAAGTCCGAGGATGGCTCGGACCTGGGCGCAAATACCGAGAAGATCGCGAAGGGGAAAGATCCCGCCGGAGTCGTTTGTCGCCTCTCGTTCGAGCGCGCCCAAGGGCGGGTTTTCAGGATGTGTTCGACCGAGGGGGTTTCACCCGCGCTTCAGGCCTCTGCGCCGTGGCGCAGAGGGTCGCTGCGGGAAATGCCGTTTCCGCCGAGAACGTCACGGACTTTTCTTGCGAGCTCGTCTGGGCTGAACGGCTTCTCAATGAAGGCTGTGCCAGGGCTGAGAATGCCGATACTAATTGCGTCATCCTCGGTGTAGGCGGACATATACAGCACTTTGAGACCCGGATGGATGGGAGTGAGCTGCTCGACGAGCTCGCGCCCTTTCATGCCGGGCATGACCACGTCGGTAAGCACGAGATCGACTGCTCCCTGGTTGCCCTCCATCCAGTGAATGGCTTCGGCGGCGCTTCTGGCTTCGACCACTGCGTAGCCCTTGATCTTCAGGAACTCGCTCGTCATGCGGCGCACGGCGTCGTCATCCTCGACCAGAAGAACCCTATCTTCGCCCTCGAGGGGCTGAGCGACTGGCTTGGGCGGCTCGATCAGCTCGACTGGTTCTCGAACCTGGGGAAGGTAAATCTGAAACGTCGTGCCCCGACCCAATTTGCTCGAGACGGTGACGCAACCTCCGCTCTGGTTCACCGTGCCATACACGGTAGCCAGTCCGAGGCCCGTGCCTTTGCTGGTGTCCTTGGTAGTAAAGAAGGGCTCGAAGATATGAGACTGCGTCGCCTCATCCATTCCGTGTCCGGTGTCGCCAACGGCGAGCATGACGTGGGGCCCGGCGTTGACACCGGGGTGAGTCAAAGTCCAGGCCTCATCGAGGACGCAATTGGCCGTTTGGATCGTTAACTGGCCTCCAAGAGGCATGGCGTCACGTGCATTAAACACCAGATTCATAAGGACTTGCTCGAGTTGTGCCGAATCGGCCCGGACGTGGCCGAGCTCGGCGTCGAGATCCATATCGAGTTCGATGTCCTCTCCCAGCACGGAGGGAAGTATTTCTGCTACTTGGCTGACCAGGGCATTCAGATCCAGGACACGAGGCTGAAGCATTTGCCTGCGCCCGAAGGCCAGCAGCTGCCTTGTGAGCGAGGAGGCGCGATCGGCAGCTTTCACGATTTCGCCGAGTTCGCGGCGAGCCGTGGCGTCCAGATCCATGTTGTTGAGCGAGAGGGTGGCCTGCCCGCGGATGACCATCAGCAGGTTGTTAAAGTCGTGGGCCACGCCACCAGCGAGACGGCCTATCGCCTCCATCTTCTGTGCATGGCGCAGGGCTTCTTCGGCTTGCTCGCGGCCGGCGATCTGTTTTTTCAGTTCGCGGTTCGTGGCGGCCAGTTTCTTGACGTTGAGCTGCGCCGTCTCGGCCTGGTAAACAGCAAAGCCGAGTACCAAAGCCATCAGAATGCCGCCGCCAAACACGAGTGTCGGCAGGGGAGTTTTTGTGTAAGGGACCGCACCGGCCTTGGGCCAGACCACCGCTCGCCACGGCAAGTGCTCGAATTCTATTCCTGCTTCCTGAACGTAGCGGGCGGCGGGCGGCGGGTCCTCCACCGTGCGGCTGTAGATGCGTTCGGTGTCGTCGTAGATGGCAACCCAATAGTCGGGAGCGACGTCGCCGAGGATGGTGGAAAGCACGTCCTGATACCGGAAAACGCCGACAAGAAAACCGTTCATGTCCTTGCCTTCGACCGGCACACAGATCAGGAAACCCCGACCGCCTTGCCGCAGGCTAATGCGGGGTGCAATGATGGTGCTCGAGCTGCGCGTGGCGCGCCCGAGAGCGGCTCTAAGCCCCGGTACAATGCCCAAGTCGCTGCCGACGTCGGCTTGGTTTCCTCGCTGCGGGACTACCCAGCGCACGTGGTAGGAAGGATCCGCCCACTCGATCGCCTGGTAGGCCGGATACCCACTCATCACCAGGCTGGCATCAGATTCCATCTCATTCTGATCAGCGCGATCGCGTACGGCCCAGCGACCGGCCAAGCGTTCGAGGGGCAGGGTGCGTGCTCTCAATTCTGATTCTGTCTTGGCCTTGACCAGCATGGCTTGATCGTGCGTGGCAGCCTGAATCTCGACCCGCCGGTGCAGGATGAGCAACTGCCAGAGGACCAAAGCGGCGATAATCGTGGTCAGGCCAAAAATGGCTGGCAGCAAAAGGCGATCGATGAACTTTGTCCGCATCCTGGCGACGACGAGTCTTCACTTACCGCGGTCCCGCGGCTTGCCGAGAATAAGAGCAGGTGGAAACCTGGAGACCTAAAGGCTAGCTTTGCTTGTACGTCAGCCATGCCCCAGTGTCAAGCTCAAGTATCGTGACAACCGAATCAATGCTCCCCCGCGACGGCTTCGGAAACGCAGATCCCGGGAAGAATCGTGAACACAAGCGCTCGACTATCGAGCGCTATGATTGCGCAGGAGCAGTCGACTCACAAGCATATCGTTTTCCCCTGCGGTGAATGGGTTTGCCCCCGAGGCTGGGATATCGATCCTCTTCGGAACGCGCCCGACCCAGAAACAAGACCCCGATCGAAAACCGCGAAAAAAAAAGGTCCGCGCTTGAAACCGGGATGTTGCGTGGTACTCTACCACCGCCGTTAACGTACACGGGACCGGTCCATCGAGAACCGGTTCAGGGAACGGGCTGGCCGCCGTCTCGGGAGAACTGTTTGTGGGTTCGCTGGCGGCACATCGCTCAAAGATGTTGCGGATTTCGCCTCCCTGTCGCAAAGGGCGGATTTTCTTGGCCGGGGAACTAAGGGCATGAATTCTTGCGTGATGGGCATCGACGTGGGAACCGGCGGCACGCGCGTTGTGGTGGTCGACACGCGCGGAAAGATCATCACGTCGGCAACCGAGGAGCACGAACCGTTCGCGTCGATCGAGGCCGGGTGGGCCGAACAGCGCCCCGAGGATTGGTGGCGCGCAGCACGGATCGCCATCCGGAAGGCGCTTCAAGACTCGAGGGCGCGCGCCGATCAGATTTCCTGCGTGGGATTCTCCGGCCAGATGCACGGCGCCGTGATGCTCGACCGGGCAGGCCAGGTGGTCCGTCCGGCGCTGATCTGGTGCGACGTCCGGACCCAGAAGCAAGCGGACGATCTCACCGCGCTGCTCGGAAGCCAGCGCGTGATCGAGCTCACCTCGAATCCCGCGTTGACCAACTTTACGCTGACGAAACTCCTCTGGACACGCGAGCACGAACCAGGAAACTGGCAGCGCGTGCGATCCGTGATGCTGCCCAAGGACTACGTTCGATTCCGGCTGACCGGGCTAGTAGCCACCGATGTCGCCGATGCCTCCGGCACGTTGATGCTGGATGTAAAACATCGCAGGTGGTCGAAGGAAATGATGAAGGCCGCCGAGATCGACGATTCGGTGCTCCCGGCGCTTTACGAGTCGCCCGAAGTGTGCGGCAAGATTTCTGCCGAGGGAGCGGAGGCGAGCGGGCTTGCCATGGGAACGCGCGTGGTGGCCGGCGCGGGCGATCAAGCAGCAGGAGCCGTGGGCCTGGGCATCGTGACCCCGGGCACCGTGAGCGCGACGATCGGAACGTCGGGGGTGGTATTCGCGGCGACCGACGAGCCGGTCACCGACGCCGGGGGCCGCTTGCACACCTTCTGCCACGCGATGCCGAACCGCTGGCACGTGATGGGGGTTACACAGGCTGCCGGCCTTTCCCTCGAATGGTTGCGGGACGCATTTTTCAAGGACTGCGCGAGCACTTCGAATAACGAGTACGAGCAGATGGTCCACGAGGCGGAGGCCGTTCCGCCCGGCGCCGACGGGCTGCTTTGGGCGCCGTACCTCATGGGAGAACGAACGCCCCATCTCGACCCGAGCGTGCGCGGCGCCCTGGTGGGATTGACCGCTTCGCACAGTCGGGGACACCTGACGCGCGCCGTTCTGGAGGGGGTGGCCTTCAGCCTGAAGGACACATTCACAATTTTCGAAGAGATGCGCGTGCCCATCGCGCGCGTGCGACTCGGAGGAGGAGGGGCGCGATCGGCCCTGTGGAGGCGCGTCCAGGCGGACGTCTACGGGCGAGAAGTTGAAATCGCGGAGGCGGAGGAGGGGGCTGCGTACGGTGCGGCCATTCTCGCCGGCGTGGGAGCAGAATTCTGGCCCTCCGTCGAGGCCGCGTGCGAATCAGTTGTACGCATCGCCAGCCGCGTCGAGCCGAATCCGGATAGTGTCGCGCTGCTCGACACCCAGTACAGGAATTATCGGCGCATTTACCCGGCGATGAAATCGATCTATCCGTCTGGAAGGGCCATGCCGGGAGGAGAGCCTCGATGAAGTCGACTCGAGGTATCAACCCAGGCCGGAGCGCAAATTTTCCTTCGGCCTATGGACCGTGGGAAACCGCGGAGGTGATCCTTTTGGCGATTTCGTTCGCCTCGCCCTTACGCCTGCCGAGATCGTTTCGATGCTGGCAGACGTAGGCGCGTCGGGCTAAATCTGCGCTTACAGATCATCTCTCGACGTTGATTGCCTTTGATCTCGCTCTCCTCGCTTCGCGTTCTCTCGCCGAGTTTCAGAATCCGACAACTCTTGTGCTCTGGTTGACAGCCCAACCGAGGGCCATTAGTCTGCTCGGCGATTCTCGGGCCCATTTTGGCGAAACTGCACCGCGCTTCGCACACCATAAGGAGAAGATATGAACTCGTCGGGAAAGCGCACGCTCGGGACCCTCACCGCCTGCCTTGCCCTCATAGCCTGCGCCGTGAATGCGCAGGACGGTGCGAAACTGCCTTACCTCGATCCCAACCTGTCACCCGAGCAGCGCGCGGCTGACCTGGTCGACCGCCTGACGCTCGAGGAGAAGGCGTCGCAGCTCGTCAATCAATCTCGCGCCATTCCGCGCCTGGGTGTGCCGGCCTACGATTGGTGGAGCGAGGCCCTGCACGGCGTCGCGGTAAACGGAACCACGGAATTTCCCGAGCCCATCGGCCTTGCGGCGACCTTCGACACGACGCGCATTTACGAGATGGCCACGGCCATCAGCATCGAAGGGCGGATCAAGCACGCCCTGGACGAACGCGCCGGGCACTCGAACATCTTTGAGGGCCTCGACTTCTGGGCCCCCAACGTAAACATCTTCCGCGATCCACGCTGGGGCCGAGGCCAGGAAACCTACGGCGAAGACCCCTTCCTCAGCGCGCGCATGGCGGTCGCCTTCGTCACTGGGATGCAGGGCAGTGATCCCCGCTATTACCGCGTCATTTCTACGCCCAAACACTTTGCCGTGCACAGCGGACCCGAGCCTACCCGTCACTTCGGCGACGTCGATATCAGCAAGCACGACGAGGAAGACACCTACCTGCCGGCGTTCCGCGCCGCCGTCGTCGAGGGGCATGCCGGCTCGGTGATGTGCGCTTACAACGCCATCAACGGGGAGCCTGCGTGCGCGAACCGGTTCCTGCTCGAGCACACGCTGCGTGGTGCGTGGCAGTTCCAGGGCTATGTGGTCTCCGATTGTGGCGCCGTCCGCGACATTTTTGCCGGCCACCGCTATCGCCCGACCCAACCGCAGGCGTCGGCGATCTCGCTGGTACGCGGCATGGATAATGAATGTGTCGATTATTTGACGAAGGTCGAAGACGACCACGACTATAAGCCGTACATCGAAGCTGTGCAGCAGGGCTATCTCCCTCTGAGCGCGATCAACACCGCCCTCGTTCGCCTCTTCACCGCGCGTATCCGTCTTGGCATGTTCGATCCGCCATCGGCGGTGCCGTATGCGAAAATCGACGAGAACCAGCTCGACAGTCCTGCCCATCGCGAGCTGGCCCGCCGCCTGGCCGAGGAATCCATGGTGCTGCTAAAGAATGACGGAGTGCTGCCCCTTCGATCGGCGAAACGCATCGCCGTTGTCGGCCCGCTCGCTGACCAGACCTCCGTCCTACTGGGCAATTACAACGGCATTCCCACCCATACCGTAAGTGTGCTGGAGGGCATGAAAACCGAATTTCCGAACGCCAGAATCACTTATGTCCCCGGTATCCAGTTCCTCTCCAACCGAGGGAATCCCGTACCCACGTCTGTGCTCACTACGCTTAGCGGTAAGCCCGGCCTTGAGGCCAACTACCGTTCCGGTCTGAGCGCCAGCGATAAGCCCAATCCCATCACTTCGCGTGTTGAACCCACCGTGGACATCAGCGAGGAGAACCTTCCAGGCGAGCTGAGGAACTCCGCGCTCGACGTCGAGTGGACCGGGTTCCTCACGGCCCCTGAGACTCGAGACTATCTGCTCGGCATGAAGGCCGACGGGTTCGCCCGCGTTTCGCTGGACGACCGAGAGGTCGTCGAGATGGATAGCGAGGGTTCTTCGCACATCGTCCCGGTCGAGCTCGGCCAAGTCCATTTGGAGAAGGGACAGCCTGTGAAGCTCGATGTGATTTACGCCCAGATGAAGGGCCGCAAGCCTGCGGCAGAGCTCCTGTGGGCTCCCGTGAACGACGCGCCCGATTCGGCCGCGATTGCCGCCGCCAGGGAAGCAGACGTGGTCGTGGCTGTGGTCGGCATCACCAGCCGTCTGGAAGGCGAGGAGATGCCGGTTGACCGCCCGGGCTTCCTCGGTGGAGACCGCACCAGTCTCGACATGCCCAGACCAGAGGATGATCTCGTCCAAGCCGTGGCGAGTACTGGCAAGCCATTGGTTATCGTGCTGATGAACGGCAGCGCGCTGGGCGTGAACTGGGAGAAGGCGCACGCCAACGCCATCGTGGAAGCCTGGTATGCGGGCGAGGAAGGCGGAGCGGCCATTGCCGAAACCCTCGCCGGACGGAACAATCCCGGCGGGCGTCTCCCGGTGACCTTCTACAAGAACGTACGCGAGCTACCCCACTTCGAGGACTACTCGATGAAGGGCCGCACCTACCGCTACTTCGAAGGCGAACCGCTCTGGCCGTTTGGCTACGGCCTCAGCTACACGACGTTCAACTATAGCGGTCTTACTCTGCCGAACGCACCAATCCGTGCCGGCGATCCGCTGGATGTTTCGGTGACGGTGACGAATACGGGGAAGCTCGCCGGGGACGAGGTGGTACAGCTCTATTTGAAATTTCCTGATGTTCCGGGCGCGCCCATCCGGGCCCTCCGCGGATTTGAGCGCATTCATCTCGGGCCCGGCGGCAGCCAGGAAGTCAAATTTCACCTGAAGGACCGCGACCTCAGCATGGTCACCGACATCGGAAACATCATTGTCGCCCAAGGGCGGTACACCATGTCGATCGGCGGCGGGCAACCAGGAAGCGGGGCTCCGTCGGTCAGCGGCAACTTCGAGGTCAACGGGCAGATTACACTGCCGGAATAATTCACGAGCTGCATACCGTGGTCTCACGCGCCATCCCCCAGGCAGGAGCCCGGGCGCCCTCTCTTCCTCCGCCCCTAACGCCTACTGCTGAGCCGGATCAGCAGAACATGATGAATCAACTGGGATCCGCGCCTTTCGCACCGGACCGAGCGG
>Ga0187783_10001017_pt1 | contig 20681 bp, 11 predicted proteins | sample 1015_SJ02_MP02_2_FD_132471 | JGI IMG/M metagenome (GOLD analysis project Ga0187783, IMG submission 132471) | Tropical peat soil microbial communities from peatlands in Department of Meta, Colombia - 1015_SJ02_MP02_20_MG | ecosystem: Environmental > Terrestrial > Soil > Wetlands > Peat | place...
TATTGATACTAATTCTATTAATGATTATTTATTTTCTTTAATTAATAAAATATCTACTTTAGATACAGAATCTCAAGTAGTTATATATGCTATAATAATATTAATAGGATCTCTTGTTTATCTTACTTATATTTTTATTTTTATGGTTTCACCTTCTATATTTGATGCTATTAAAGATATCTTACCTATTAAAATAAAGACTACTATAGTTAAATATATTAAATTTAATAGAGTTATAAGTGTACCCTTTGTAATACTTAGCTTCATTATGGTCATACTGTTACTATTAATAGTAATATTTTCACTTACTGTTTTGGTCTATTTCAAATAGTATTCATTTAATTCCTACTATTACTATGCATAAGTATGGGAATAATGAATATGTATAAAAGAATAAAACTAAATAGTATAAAACATACTATTAATAATGTATTCTATAGAATAATATAATATAATATATTATATATTGTTAAACTGTTCTTTATAGAATTAAAGCAGAGTGTTCTGTTGATTTAGATCGTAATTTCTCTTCAGATTCAGAAAGTACTTTATTTATAATAAAAAAGAGTGTATTAATAGATACAGGTAATAATACTCATTTTTATTTATTTAAAATAAACTTTAGATAAAAAAAGAAATATTTCAAAATATAAGTAATACTAAAATTTATATAACTAAAATTATTTATTAGAATAAATTTTTATGTATATAATATTACTATGTAGTATTATATCCTAATAAGATACAGAAATAGAATCTAAAAGTATACATATACTATACTTAATATATATTATATCATTATATATTAATTAAGGAATATAATATAAATACAGTACATATACAATGATTATTCATTAACTATTATTATATAATACTCTTTATAATTAATTTATTAATAAATTAATTAATATATCTTCATTACTTATTACAGTAATTATATATTTTTTATATATTTATTGTAATATTAATTACAATTTTTTTTTTTATCGTTTCTCTTCGATAAACTCTACTATATTAAACATTCATTACTGAATAGTAAAAAATTATTAATCTATGATTTAGTATTATATATAATAGATTCTAATTATACTTGAAGTTATAGAGAAATAATTTATTAGGAGTACTCTATAATATAAGAATAACATTATTTATCTCCATAATAACATAATTAGTTATATAACTAACTAAATTTTAGAATTAAGCAGGAATATAATATCATATATATTAAATATACTCTTGTTACTAAAAATCAATTGATATAAATTTTAACTGACTCTAATTTATACTATTTCTATTATATTTCAATTAAGAATATCTACTTATTTTTTCTTATAAATTTATATATATAATACACAAATTAAATAATATAGATTTATATTATAACTTTTTATATTTATCTAATATTTTATATTTATATATAGCAGAAGTAGAATATCTATATTGTTAAGAATAACACGTAGTGTTACGATCTAAAGAGTGTTCAATAGAACACTCTATATTTGACTTAGATAATATGATAACCTGTATAATAATACATAATAAATAGTGTTACTAAGGTTAAATGAACACTATTTTTTAATTATTGTATAGAGTATGTATATTAGATATATACTCTTAATTCATTTATAAAAATTTTTTAATACATGTATACTATACAATGTAGTATTATATCCTCCATCAAATAGGGACTTATAAATGATACATGACATTATACTTTATGCAGATTTATTGTTAATAGATATTAATTATAAATAAGAGAACTCTAACCTTTAGAGTAGACATCGTCCCTCTATTATATATATAAGAAGATAAACTAAAGTCTATATATCTAAAAGATAATATCTAATTATTATAATATTACTCTATAGTTATAAATACTAGTAAAGTGTAGAGTATTTAAAAGAAACACGTTAAGTAACTCTCTATGATAATTAAGTATATATCTTATACTTAAGGAGTTATTAACTCCACAACATTGTATTTTTTGCATAATCCTAATATAAAGTTAAATTATACAATATTGTCTCTCTAGAACTTCGATTATAGATAAATAAATATATAAAAAGTACGATAAATTGTATAGTGTATATTCTATATACTCTCCTGTATTGTTAATATATAATATAATAATAATTAGATGCAATAGTATTAAGTAAAGTAGAGTAGATTGAAATCAAAGAAAAATGATTTAGTGGTATTCAATTAACAATATAGATATAGATGAACATATATATTATATAGGACATCTGTACTCCTTTTTTATATTTTATATTTTATATTTTATAAAAACTCCTTTACCTTTGAGTTTTAGGAGAATTTAATTTTATTAGAAGTTTTATATTGCAGAATTTGACTCAGAATTTTCTGAGTCATTAATTGTGTTACTATAAAATACAAGATATATACTTATATTGAGTGTATTATATACAGAAAAGTGGAGTATTCTTTAGAATTAAAATACGATCTATTTAATATACTATAACAATATCGTACTTTTACTATATCTTTAAATAAAAAAGTCGAATACTATTATAGTAAATAAGTATATATATAATAAATTAATATTATATATTAATATGATAGTAATATCTATTTATTATAAACTTATTTATAATATCTAACACTATGTATTATAATTAGTTTATCTCATTAAGATTACTTGATAAATTCTATAATATATAATTAAGAATGTATCTTAAATATATAAGATTGTATTCTTTATTTATTAAGAGTATTGTAATAATTTTAATAATATATTTATATGTAATTAAATTACATAAATCCATTTTTTCCATGAAGTTTTTCTACTGGGAAAAACGTTTATAAAAATATTTTATATTAAATAAAAAATGCCTTTTATCTCATTACTTTTTATTATATTAATGTTTTCAGATTTTCTTTTTAAATTTAATAAACTATTAAAATATTTATTAAATTTAATATTTAATTTTAATCATCTAGATTTTAATCATCAATTCATAATATTAATATCATTATTTTTAATTCTTATTTTAATTTCAAAATATATTAAAATTAACATTAATTTCTTTGATAAAGTAACAATGAAAGATATTAATATTACTTTATTTTTCTACATCATTATTACCATAACATTATATAATTTATTTATACTATTTAATGAAATAGTTCTTTATTATTTTATTTCCATATTTATTTATTAGAGTTTCTTGTACTTATACTCAAAGTTATTCTAATATTCTACTTAAAAGGAGTAGCATATCATATAATGTTAAGATACTACTCAGTACAGATATTCATATATTGTTAATAGACTTTACTATAATAAAGAGTCCCTATATTCTCCTTTTGAGTTTAATAGGGACAATATAGTACTCCTCTCTTCAGAGAGGAGTACTCTAATATAGAATATTTAATTAGTATTAATAAAATATAAGATTTATATAAAATAAATTTTATTAAAATTTATATTAAGGTTATAAATAAACAAATTATCTTTAGAGTCTTTAAAATTAAAATTCTTTGAGAGATGATATCTACTCCTATATATAACTGAGGAGTTATTTAAGAGTTTAATTTTATAATACGAGAACTCCCTGAAAAGGAGTTCGAGAGTGTAAAAGATACACTTTTTTGATGATCGAACTTGTACTCCTACGGAGTACAATTCGACATCGTCCCTCTCCATTCTAGAGGGACTATATAATATATATTCATTTTATAATTTACTCATTATATAGCCTACAGAGTTCGATGGTTGATCATCTGCCTTCCAAGCAGTCAAGTACGGGTTCGAATCCCGTTGTGGGCATAATAAAATAAAATCTAATCTAATAATAGATAATAATCATTTTAATTACTATAAAGGACTTATTAGCAATCTAATATTGTGTCTCAGAGAGACACTCTATTATATATATTAATTAGAATATTCCTTTAATAGTATAATATTGTGGAGTAATAAATACTTTATAATACTATAATAGATACACTATATATAAGTATTATTATAATATCTTTAATAGAACAGATTTAGAGTTTTCTTTTAAATACGATATAATACCATTAAAATTTTATGGTATTATATTTATAATATAGGACATTCGTACTATTTTACGTATCATATTTATTAGAGTATGGATATCGTCTATAAAGTATAAAAAAAAATTATATATTATATAATATTTAGAGAGTTAGAGTACAATATTATCTTTCTTTATTTTTTATAGTCTAATTTTTAGGGAGAATGTCGTACTCCTTCTTATCTTAATCAGGAGTATTCTTAGGATTATGATATATATTATAATTATATAATTAAGATTAGTTATATTATTCTAATATATCAATAATATTTATTTATGTACATAGTATACTTATTATAAGTATATTTTTTATAGAATAGAGTATATCTCTGTAAACATACGATATAACTGTATTAACAATATATGGATATCTACACATAATAGTATTTGTTTCTAAAATTTAGAATTAATAATTACAATATTAATTGTATTATTAAGATTAACACACAGTGTTACAATTTAAATAAAAACAACACTCTATTGTATTTAAATTTTTTTCTTATTTTTAATTTTATAATTTATTATACTTCTATTAAGTGTATAATATACATAGATTTATAGTATTATATAAATATGATCTTTATATTAATTATATTTTATATATAAATAACAACTAATTTATTTAGAACTATACTATATATTAGTATATTGTGTGTTATATTTATTATAAAAATTATACATTATTATTGTATTATTTTCTATAATAATTAATTATTATAATAAATTTATTAATTAGAATATTCCTTTTAAATAGGAATATTTATAGAGTATAAGACTCCTATATATAAGGAGTGGTATATCATACCACTTACTTTTTATGGTATTAGATTTAATATATAGGATATCCTATATATTAATTTTATAGAGTAACACAATGTAAAGGATAAAAAGAATACTCCACTCTCTTGAATAAAAGAATAAGAGAACTCCTACCTTTAGAGTTCGAGAGTGTAAAATATACGTAAGAGTAAAAGAGGGACTCTCTTTAATAATACTAAAAAAGAAACTCTATTCTAATTCATTTTAAGTACAAGTTATAGTATAATAACCTTATAGATGTATCATAAATACATTAGAATGTATTCTATACATTAATAATATATATATATATATATATAATCATATAAACATTAATTTTATATTTTTAATTAGGAGTACGATATTTGTATATTGTATATAGAATACCATAGAGTATCGTATTTAATAGCTCTAGAAATAAGTAGAGCAATATTATATATGACAGATATTGTCTTTCTATAATGATTTCAATAAAAAGTAGGAATATAATATTATTTATCTTTTATTATATTTATAGTATAAGTATAAGAGATTTAACTTTTTATATAAGTATAATACATATCATACATATATACATATGTTTAATATATATATAAAATATTATAAATAATATTGTAATACCATTTATAATAGAAGACTGTATCAATTATACACTAATCCTAATATTATGTATATATATAATATAAGAAAGTAGAGTATTCTTTAGAATTTTAAACACGATACTAGTATTACTCTATAAAATATATACATACATGATGTTCTATTCTTACGGAGTAGTATATTGTACACCAATGGTGTACTCTATTCAATAATATAATACAATATATTAGAGAACTCCTACCTTTTTTATAAGTTTATTAGGAGTTGATATCATCCCTCTCCATAATAGTTCTAGAGGGACTATATTAATATAAAAATTAGTCTTTTTGCTTTGATACACGATATCCTATTCTTATGGAATACTCTATAGAATTTCTTTAGCAATATAGAATATTAGGATATCCTACCTCTAGAACTATAACGGAGACTATTTAATAATATTATTATATATCATTAGAGTACTCCTAAAAAAGGGAGTATGATATTATCCTTTAAATAAATAAAAATATATTTTTACTTATTCTATTTAATTATATAATATAAGAAATTATATAAAAGATATATGTATATATTACATATTAAAATTATATTTAATCTTTTTATTTATATAAAAATATAGAGTATTCTCTATAACTTTATTACACTACTATTACTTATTGTGTTACTCTTAATAATACAGGATAAATAATAATAAATAGTATATATTTTATATATTGTTAATAGTGTTATTAATAATAATAATTATTTATTAAATAAAATTACTATATTATAATAATAATATTATTACTTAATTATAGGAGTTAAATTCTTACTACAAACCTATAGAAATATATATAAAACTTAATGAGATTATTTATATATAGTTAGAGAACTCCTTTAAGAAAAGTAAAGAAAAGAAGGAGTTCGATATCGTCCCTCTTCATTCTAGAGGGACTCTATAATATAGATAAGTATACGTTTATATATGATATCATACTACGAAACTAAAGGAGTAGAATATCTAGAATTATGTTTATAAATAAACTAAACACTTCACGACATCCGTATTCCGTATGGATTTAAAGAGAAATACTCGGAATTATTTATGGATAATCTTGTACTATCAGCAGAGTACTCTAATTAAAATTATTAAGAATGACAATACCAGTTAAAATAAAAATAACAAATAATAAAGTAAATGCCATAAATATAGAACAAAGTATTACAAAGGGTATACTTATCTTTCTATTTATCGATATATATTTTATTAAAAACTCTTTTACTTTAATAGGTAAATAATCTTTTATAATATCAAATATAGAAGGAGCAACAATAAAAGAAATAATGTAAGCAAAATAAATAAAATTAATTAATAATAATATAACACAAAACATAATTAATTGAGAATCAATATCTAAATTATGTAAGTTATTAATAAAAGATAGTATTTTATTTACTAACTCATTAGTATCAATGAGATTTAATGGATTAGATCAAAGAAAAGGATTATAAACTAAATCTTCAATATTATCATCCTTATTGAAATAGAAATTTATGCCTAACATTATTGATAATATAAAACCTAATCAAACTTTATATTTTAATATATATTCTACTAAGTAAGTCTTTATATTTAATATAAATTTTAAGAAATTCATTGTTTTTATAATAAAATGAATATTTGAATTCAGTAATTCGTATTACATGGAATGATTATATATTATATATATATTATTATAATTATTATTTTTTTTTATAAATGTATATATTTATATATATAGGATATTACTATAAATAGAGTACTCCTAAAGGAGTACGATATGGTTTATTATTAAATTAAACTTCGAATATTATTTAATTTTAATAATCTCAGAATAGAGTCTCTTATTCTTATTCTTAAAGGTAATGTTATTGAGAGACTCTGCAGATAGTACTCAATTATTAGATTAACAAAAAAATTTTATGAAATAAAAAATAAAGTTTAGAGTAAAATCTCGTAACTAATAATTATTATTAAAAAGTCCCTAAATTCTCCGTAATAGTAATAGAGGGATGATATTGTACACCTTACCTTTAGGAACCCTTTGGTGTACTCTCATTAATTTTAAATTAAACAGATTTTATAATATATATTATATTATCTTAGATAACTATATCGTACTATTTTAACTACATGGTATTATATAATAAATCACTTGTTTATAAGTGAATATATAAAAATAAAAATATTCAATAAGGGTGTATTATATATACAATATAATACTTATATTAAATGTATTATATACAAAATAAAGAGTCTAGTAGGAATAGAATAAATAAATTTAACTTATTATTACATACATATTATATTATAATAATAATATCCTATATATAATAGGATAAGATATTTATAATTAATAAAGAGTAATATAAATATTATGTTCACAGTCTTTTATTTATTAATTATATTTACAATACTCCTATATAGTATATATAATCCAGGAGTAATAAACAGGATAAATATACTATTGTATATATGTTCTACTATCCTCTTCTTTATAGTCTTTATAGAAAATAAAAATAAAAAATAAACTCGTCTCTAATACTTATACTTGAAGTTTTAGAGAGATTAAAATAACTGTAACTAAGGAGTATTCTAACTATATAATATATATATTATATTTAAATAAATAATATATTATTATAAATATATTTCTTTATAATATTGTAATATAAATATATATTATTATTTATTATGTAACTCTTATAATATCAAATATCCTACTTAAAATAATAAGGGAAGTAGTTTAAAGGTAAAACAATGGACTTCAAATCCAAATATGAGAGTTCAATTCTTTCCTTCCCTGTCCATGTTTTATTATTATAATAAATAACTAATTAATTACCTACTTGGAGAAATAGGTAAACTCGATGGTTTTAAACACCATGGCAATAATAGCTTGAGGGTTCAAGTCCCTCAGTAGGTAAAGAAAGTTAGAGAATAAAAATAAAAAAAAATTAAACTAATATTTATAGAAAATTTAAATTTAATGAAAACTAAAGAGTACGAGAGTGTATTAAAACACGATAATTGTACTCTCTGCAGAGAGTACTCTATTTATTATATACATATACAATATTGTACTCTTATTATATAGAATTATATATTTTTAATTTAAGTTATATATTTTATAAAATCTAGCTTATACTCAGAGAATTTCTTATTTAAGTCTAAAGTAACTAAAGAAGTATTCTCAAAAATAAACTTAAAGAATCGGATAGAAGCATAATCAGGTAATGCACTCATTTTGGGTATGAGATATTATTGGTTCAAATCCAATCTATCCGAGATTGTCCCTCTAGAATAAAGAGGACAATATCTGTACTCCTTAGACTTATAAAATTAGGAATACGATAGACAACAAATAATTTTAAGGAGTAAGACATTGTATATATAAATCTTGTGGAGAAATACTAAAAATAAGAAATACATTCAACTATTATATGATATACTTTATTTTTATTTATGTGATACAATATTGTACTATTATATAGTACTCTATAAATTTATAAGAATAATACTATATATTACATATATCCTGTTTTTATTATTATTTAATTTATAAATAGGAATTGTACTCCTATGGAGTACAATATTATGTATTAGTTATACATTCTAAATAAATATATTATCTATATATATATAAGAAAACTCCTAAAAAGGACATTGTCTCTCTTCATTATAGTTCTAGAGGAACTATATTATAATTATATATAATAAATAAGTAAAAGTATAATACTATAATAATTAATTAATAGTTATTAACAATAGAGTATAAATATATAGATATAATAAAAGTACAATGTATACATACATATGTGTACTCCTACGGAGGTACTATTTATTATTAGAGTCTATTATACTCGAAGTAATTAAGAAATGATATCCTACTCTAATTAATTTATTAATAATAATGTATAATGTTTTATAGGAGCTTCGTGACACTACGTATAATTATGATACTTAATAAGAGTACTTTTAGAAGAAGTACAATAAATAGCATCGTGTATTTTAGAGTAATACTAATATTACGATCTAAAGAATGTTCTTATATTTTAAAGAACAAAAATGGAGATATTTTTAAGGAGTTCAGAATACCCATATATTGTTTAGAAAATACTTCTAATTTTCTATTTCTATTAAAATATTATAGAGTTCTTATAAATTTGAGTCTTAGATATATGCTTTTCTATAGTATTATACATAGAATACAATGTAATTTATATTGAGTATAAGAAACTCTAATTTTAAGAGTATACTTAAATCTAAATAGATATGGACATACATATATGTATCTTATATTATAATTAATATTAAGAGTACGGAATACAATATCATTTGTATTAAAGAAGAATATTTGAGGTAAAAGAGAATTGAACTCCTATTAGAATCATTATGAGTGATTTGCTTTACCATTAAGCTATTACCTCATTAATAAATAAATAATAAAATTTATTATAAATATTTATGGAAATGAAAATATAATATTTTATTATTTATGTATAATAAATTAATAAAAGTTATAAGTATAAAATACAATATTAATCTATGTATTTCTACAGAGTTGTTAATAATATTATTTAACTTTTTATACTATATGTTAATCTCAAAAAAAGGAATAAGAAGTGTAGAGTATTCTCTAGAGATTGTTACACTATGTTTCTATGATATTATTCCTTAATTTAATAGTGTGGATTACTCTATGAAATCGTACTCTTATGGAATATTGTAACAATATATAATATAGTCCCTCTTTAACTTTTAGGTATATTATACACTCTATATTTAGACTTTTTATTTATTTATTAACTTTAATAAGTAGAATTCTCCTTAAATTATATAATAAAATATATTAGAGAACTCCATAAGAAGAAGTGTATAATATATAAGATAATATTAAAAACAGAGTATTGTTCATTAGGTTAATCCTTTACACTATGTCCAGACTCCTAGGAATAGTCTATAGTACTCAAGCTATATAGGAGTCCTCTAAAACTAAAACACTAAAACTAAAAAATGTATGTAGTTTTCCTCTTTATATATAAAAATACAGTATTTAATAAAATTTTTATTTTAATATTAAAGTTATTATAGAGACAGGATATTTACTCTCTAAACAGTGGAGTACTCCATAAATAATATATCGTACTCCATCTTTTATATTTATATGGAGTACGAATATCGTGTATCTTTTATACACTCTTGTGGAGTTAATTATTAATGTTATCTATTATAGAGTAACATAATAAATTATATTATACAATATTGTATTCCTTTTTAAATTTTCTTATTTATAGTAATTCTAGTAAAATATGGAGTATTATATTGTATATCTGTTATATATTCTTAGTATTATTTATATACTATTAGTTACAATACGACTACCTGTCGTATATCTCCGATATATAATATGAATTAAATAATATTTATTGATACATATAACTTATATCTATAAATATTTATTAATAGTTACTATATTATATTTATCCAGTACTCATATGCATATGTAGTATGATATAAATCTCTGTACCTTATAATATAAATTTATATTATAAATATAAATAAAAGTAGAATAAAGAGGATATTGTACTCCTATTAAATGTATAACATATAAATATCCTATTAGTATATATAAATAGTTTAATAGGAGTACTCTAAAATAGTAGAAATTAAACTTAATGAGAGATAATATTGTACTCTTATATATATTATATATATATAATAAATTATTATAATAATTATTATTAATTATTATCTTTATAAAAATAATTCATTAGTTGTTATAGAATATTATTATATATACTACTTCATATAAATCTTTTTATTATGGAGTTAGATACACAATCTAATGGTATAGTAAATATACTCTTCTGTATAGGTATTATAAATTAATTACTTTTAATTTTGGAGATAATTTAATAGATATTTTATGTACTCCGTACTCTATAAATAATATAACTTATACTTAATCTAATTTATATTAATAAAAGAGAACTCCCTGTAAATATAGTAAGACATCGTCCCTCTATTACTCCATTATAGTTCTAGAGGGACTCTTTTATATATAATACTTATAATATAGTACATATTATTATAATATACGTTATTATGTTATATATATTATTAATTAATCCCAGAAAACTTAATAAAATAAAATTATATATTATTATAAAATGATATATATTAATTAGATAAATAATACTAATTAAAATAAAATGTATTTAATATAAAATTAAAATAGTCTAGTAAGAATATAATATTATGTATAAGTATATTCTAGTTAATAAAAATAATATTATGTATGACGGATATCATCTTTATCTAAGAAAAAGAGATTATATTTATTTAAAGTATTAATATATAAATATGTAAATTATATTAATACTTTAATTTTAATGTAATCTTATGATAGATAATATATATATATATATATAATATATAGTAATAATATAAAGTAATAGATACTCTATATTATATAATATATTATATATTTTAATATATTAATATTATTTATAAATGTACTTCTTAGTTATATATAGGAGTAGTTAATAAAATATTAGGAGTAATAGAGAGTAATAGGATAAATAAAGACAAAGATCTATAAAAATTTGAATAATAATAATACTTAATATAACTCTAATAAAGAAATATGGAGTATAATATAATGATTGTATATAAATAGTAAGACAATGTATCGTATTTCTACATTATTATATATCAAATAAAGTGACATAACGTGTTGAATTTAAAATTCTAAAGTTAATATATACTTTATTTATAAGAGTACTAGCAATGTACAATATACTACTCTGTTTTAAATTTTAATTTAAAAGGAATAGTACATCGTATATAGGTAATAGTTACGTGTTAGAATCTACACTCTGTACTTATATCTATAAAAATTAGGAGTTATAAAAAGATATAAAAAGAATATAAGAGAAGTATAATATAAAAAAGATTTATAATATAAATATATTGTAATTATGAGAGTATATAAATAATACAAGATATCTTAAGGAGTACAATAAAATTATAGTACTATAAGCAGAGTAGGAACATAGAGATTATCTTAAAATTCTAATGAATAAGTACTGATTAACTAATTTATTAATATTAGTATCATGTATATATAAGAAACACTCTTATTTTATATTAATAAGTATTTCTCTCTAATTATATCTTAACTCTATAAAAATAAAAATATACGGAAAGTGTATAGAATAGACACAATGTCCTACTTAAACTCCTTATTAAAAGGGGATAGTGTATATAACTCCTTCTATATAGGAGTCTTCTAATAAATAAGTAAATATAAAATAAAAGAATAATAACACTTAATATAACTTTTATTAAAAATCTTCTATATCTATATTAGAGTACAATATCATGTATAAGAGTAACACAAAGTGTTAATGTACAAAATAATACTGTACATTCTAATAGATTAAAGTATTAAATTTATTAAAAGCTTAAATTCTCTGTTCTAGTAATAGAGTTACGGATATTGTACTCAGTTTATAGAAATAACTGCAGTATATATAATAAAGTAAATGATAGGAAATAAATTAAGTGTAAAGTAATAAGAATGCCATCATTAAAGCGAATAATCCTAAAGCTTCAGTAAGAGCAAATCCTAAGATAGTATAAGTAAATAATTGACCTCTTAAAGAAGGATTTCTAGATGTAGAGTTAATTAAAGCAGCAAAGATTAAACCAACACCAACACCAGCACCAATTAAACCTATAGTTGCTAATCCTGCACCTATTATTTTAGCTGAGGCTAACATAAAGTAAATAAAAATGAATAAATAAACAAAAAAAGTGGAGTAAAGACACAATAAAGACCTACATATGGTATACTCCATATATAATACACAATGAGTAATATATAATATATATAATATAGTGTATATATAATATACGTTTTTTTATAGTACTTTTATGGATTATTCTACAGAAGAATAATAATAATATAGAGTCCATAATACAATTTTTATAGAGGAACGATGTCATACTCCTTCTATATCTCTTAATTTAATTTAATAATAAAAATCTAGGATATTGTAACTAATAATATAACTTTATAATCTAATATAAAGAGTGTATAAATATATAGTAATAAATAGGAGTATTATATAATATAACAATATAATAGTACTAAATGATATAAGGTAAAAATAATAAATTAGGATTTATACCTAATATTAAAATTATTAAAATACAAGGGAATAATAAAGAGAATTCAAATCTAGTGATATCATAAGATCTAAATAATTTAACTGTACCAAAAGAGACTCTATTAAACAATCAAATTGAATAAGCTGCTGATAATATTATAGCTAAAGCTGCTAATATAACAGAGATAGGATTATGTAATCAAGAACCAGAAAGAATTAATAATTCCCCATTAAAATTTCCAGTTAAAGGTGTAGCCATATTAGCTAATGTAAAGAGAAAGAAAAAAGTAGAGAAAATAGGCATAAAAAAATTTAAACCTCTAAAATAAAAAATAATACGAGTATGATAACGATCATATAAGAAAGTTACTAATAAGAATAATGCTGGTGATACTATTCCATGGGCGAAAGATAATAATAGACCACCAAAAATTCCTGTTAAATTATTAGAGAATAAACCAATATTAACAAGAGACATATGACCTATAGAAGAATAAGCAATAATTTTTTTAAGGTCAATTTGTCTTAAAGTAGATAAAGATGAATAAATTAAAGAAGTAATACTTATAGCATAAATTAAAGGTGTATAATAATAACTAGCATAAGGCATTAAACCTATGGATAATCTTAAATAACCATAAGTAGCTAATTTTAATAATACACCAGCTAATATAATAGAACCAGAGATATTAGCTTCTGTATGTGCTTCAGGTAATCATAAATGAAAAGGTATTATAGGTGTTTTTATACCTAAAGCTGCTAATAAACCTAATCATAATATATTTTGTCTTTCATAAGTAATATCATTAGCTATAATATAAACATTAGAACCTATATAAGAATATATACTTAATATTGTTAATAACATTATTAAAGATCCTATTAAAGTTGTTAACATTATACTAAAAGCAGCATAGATTTTTCTTTCTTTATTACTTCCATAAGTTCCTATTAATAAAAACATAGGTATTAAACTACCTTCAAAACATATAAAAAAAGGTATTAAATCTAATGTTAAAAATACACCCATTAATATACTAGACATTATTGTTATATAAAAATAAAATAATTTTGATTGTATTGATCTCCATGAAGCTAATGTAGATAAACACATTACAATACTTGTTAATATTATCATTATTAACGATATACTATCTATTCCTATATGTACTATATTCCATCAATTCTCAATTATTTGATAACCAACATTATTATTATTTCATTTAATATAAATAGTTAATGTTAATATCATATTTATTATTGATACTATTAAAGATATTAATCTACCTTTATTCTTTCCTATTATTATTATTATACTACTAATTAATGGTATTAATATTAATGATAATAACATAATTTTTTTATTTTTAATAAGTTTATTAGAATCCAGTGATTCGTATTACATGGAATGATATTAATTATTAATTAATTATTAATTATTGTTATATATAAGTATTTATCCTATATAAAAGATAGTATTTCTCTTCAATTGATAATATCTATGATTTACTCCTACATATTGTTTATCTAGAGAGTGTAGAGTATTCTAGAGAATAGATAGAATACGTTATATAACTCTTACTATAAATAGACACAGATTATCTACTCCTCTTTTTACACATATATAAAATACACTCTCATACTTGTACTCCTTATTATTTTAATTTTTATTAGATATTTTCATAGTTTAACAGGCAATAATATACTCCTAATAAATAAGGAGTACTCTATAATATATTATACCATTATTATTAACTTAACTTAACTTAACTATTGAATATATATTATAATCATTATAATATTCTTTAGTTTTATTATTACAGTTAAATGTAATATAAAAATATTAACTATTCCTTCAATATCTATTTATTTTATATTAATTAAAGTTTGAGTTTTACTTAAAGAGATAATATAAATTAATGATATAACTTTGTAATAAAGTAAATTTTATAATTAAAAAATTACTAATTAATTAGAATTAGGTATATATTTAGAATATAGAGTATTCTCAAGAGATCGTAACACGTTGTGTTATTCTATATGATATATTTTTTATTCTTTATTATACTCCTATAGTTATACCATGTTGTCTATTGGAGATAGACTTTATTATTATTTCTTTATTTTAGGTATATTACAGTACTCTCTCTGCAGATATATCGTCCCTCTATTATTTTAAATAAAACTCTAATGAAGAATGAAGAATATAGGGACTCTAAATAATATTAATATAATAAGAGTACTTTGCAGGAATTGAATAATAATAAACTGAGAGAATAATAGACTATAATAAATAACAGTATTAATATTATATAGTATATATCTAAATAAAATAGTATTAATTATGTATAAATAATACTATATAATAATATAATATAATACTAATATAGTAATGATAAAATATATGGAAGAAACATATACATAATATTTAGTAGAGTCCCTATATTCTCCTTAATAGTAATAGAGGGACGATGTCGAATTGTACTCCTACGGAGTACAAGTTCGATCATCAAAAAAGTGTATCTTTTACACTCTCGAACTCCTTTTCAGGAGTTCTCATATTGTATAATTCTTATTCTAAAAGAATAAAACAAGAGAATGTGGAGTGTTCTTTAGAATAAGAATAATAATTTCAACTGGATCGTAATATATTGTATTACTCTATAAAATTGATCATAGAACTACGTAGTACTCTATAAATAATATAGAAAAGTAGAGTGTTCTTATAAGATTAAGATCGTAATATCTATGAAGTAAAAGATAGTACTCTATATTGATACACGATATTTGTATTATTATTCTAAAAGATCGTATTTAATTATAAATTTACTGTGGAGTACTATCAATTTATAGTCTAATTTAGTAGAAAGTCTGATATATTCTACTGTATAAAAGTAGGATTTAAATACTGGATTGTATTCATATACCAAGAAGAATAAAAGCTAATACTATATTAAGTGTATAATGGGAAATAACACCAGTATCAGTTTGTACTAAAAAAGAAGAATAAAAGAAAGAAGATTTAACAATACCGGAAGGTCCAAGATATTCAAAAAAACCTCTATCTAAAAGTTTATAACAATAATAAGCAAAATTAAAAGAAGGATAAATAAAGAGATAAGAATAAAAAAAATCAAATCAATTAGTATTCAAAGTAGAAATATAAATAAATAATTTATTATAAAGATGTATAAAGATAATAGTAATAGAACCAAAAATAGTACAAATTAATGGGAATAATTTAATATAAAAAGGTATAAATTCACTATCAATAAAACTAATATGATTAGGGTGAATAAAAAGATTATTACCATAAAAAGTTGAATAAGGTGAATTAATAATAAAATTAGTTAAATAACCAAAAATTATACTAGCAATAGCTAAGAAAATTAGAGGGGAAATATCATATGATGTAATATTATAGGTATAATGATTAGAGTTATAACGTAAATAAGTTGAATTAGGATAAGAAAGGAAAGTTCATTTAATTAATTTTATAGAATAAAAAGCAGTAAAAATGGCAGTTAAACAAGCTCAGAAAAAACCTAAAGAACTAAAAAAGAAATAATGACCAAAAGCAGTTTCAATTAAAATATCTTTAGAGGTAAAACCTGTTAAAAAGGGTAAAGCCATTAAACTAAAAGAACCAATAAGTACTAAACAATAAATTAAAGGGTTAAAATAAATTAAACCTCCCATTTTTCTCATATCTTGTTGATCATTTAAGGTATGTAATACACAACCTGCAGATAAGAATAATAATGCTTTAAAGAAAGCATGATTAATTAAATGGAAAAGACCAATAGATTGATTAGAACAACCAATAGCTATTAATAAATAACCTAATTGACTACAAGTGGAATAAGCTATAACTTTTTTTATATCATTTTGTCAGATTGCTGTACATGCACTATATAGTGCTGTTAAAGCACCTATTAGAATTATTATGGATAAAGAAGTAGAACTAAATTCTAATAAAGGAGATAATCTTAATAATAAATAAACACCAGCAGTAACCATTGTTGCAGCATGTATTAATGCTGATACTGGTGTTGGTCCTTCCATAGCATCTGCCAATCAAGTATGTAAACCTAATTGAGCCGATTTTCCCATAGCACCTATTAATAATGATATAGTAGTTAATACTATAATTTTCTCATTAGTAATAAAAATTATAGGTGTTAATGATTGTAATAATGTTAAATCTCAATTTCCATATATACTATATATTATATATAAACCTATACTATAACCCCAATCTCCTATTCTATTCATTAATATTGCTTTAATTGCAGATTTATTAGCTTGTATTCTAGAATATCAATAAGCAATTAATAAAAATGAACATATACCAACACCTTCTCAACCTATAAATATAACTATAAAATTTTCACCTGTTATTAAGATTAACATGAAAAAAGTAAATAGTGATAAATAGCTCATAAATCTTTGACTATGAGCATCATTTCACATATAATTTATACTATAAATATGAACACATGTTGATATCATTAATACCATTACTAACATTGTAATTGATAAACCATCAATAGTAAAACCTCAATTTATATTTATTGTCTCCGTTTTTATGTATGATCCTATATTTATATTAACTCAAGAATTATTATAACCTATTTCATAAAAACCTATTAATGATAATATTAAAGCTATTATCATACCTATTACTGTTATTATTTGACTTCCTTCTCTACCTATTTTTCTTCCTAAAAAACCAGAGATAATAGATGTTAATATTGGTAAACTTAATATTGTTAAATACATTATTTATAAATTATATTATTATTATTAGAATCCAGTGATTCGTATTACATGGAGTATATATTATATTATAAAATATAATTTATATTTTTATTAGTATATATACTACTACTATATACTATATAGTATTATTATATTATCATTATGTTCTTTAAATTTTATTTATTTATTTAACATCGTGTATTATTTATACACTCTTGTCAATTAAAGAGAGACTCTATATTAGAATATAATTTTCTTTATAACAAGTAACTAATAAGTTACATATTGTATTAATATTAAAAATTATACTCTTCAGAGTTAAATACTTTTAATATTTTATTTATACTTTATTATACTCCGTATGAGTACAATTTTATGAAGTTATAAATACAATTATATTCCTTTAGATATTCTTAATAAAAAATACGATATTTTAGATTGTCAAATTATTCTACTATTATTACTATAGAATTAGACAGAGTAAAGTTAAGTATTACCGATTAGTTAATAAACTTGAGTTAAATTATATGATATAGTACAAGCTAAGTATGATATTATCTCTGTCTCTTTTTCTATTATTTAGATTAATTATTATAGAATTAGACAGAGTAAAGTATTAAGATGTCATCTATCAAATAATTTTAGGACTTGAGTAATATAATATAATATAATATAGTCTATTTTTAATAGATTTATTATAGAGTACTCCTGCTAAATAAGAGTACGATCATCGTGTATGTGTATTTTTTACTACTTCTTTTAGTTAGAGTTATACTGCGGAGTACTCTTAGAATATTTATATATAATAAGAGAATTGTACTCCTACAATTAGGAGTACAAGTTCCATCATCGTCCCTATATTAAAGAGAGGGACTCTTCTTAATAATATATTTATTATTATTAATTAGTATTATATTTTACTAATTATTAATTCCTATATTATAGAGGATTCCACAGAGGTCGAGGTCCATAAAAGTATTTAAAGAACTTTATAATATTTTATATATTATACTATATCATACTCTTATATAGTATTCTATATAATTTATAATTAATGGTATATAATATAACTTGTATAATATTATATAATTAATATAGAGTCCATTGGAGATGGACAATATTCTAATATTATACGTTGCTGTAAATATTTGTAACAATATATTTATATTGTTACTTTTATATAATTTATATTTATATATACACATATATGTGTGTCCTTATATAATATCATATATACAATACAATACATATAATATTTATATAGAATATAACTATTTATAAATAAAGTGTTTTATTTTACTAATTCACTAGTTTTATACAGATACATAACATTAGACTTTATAGGTGTTGACAGTACTATTCATTTTACTATTAATTTATAGATTAAGTAGTAGGATATTATATATTTTATTTAATAAGAGTTAAGAAAGAAGGAGTTCAACATCGTCCCTATTAAACTCTAAAGGAGTATTATAATTTAATCTATTGGAGATAGTATTATAAAGATAGTGTTTATTACTCCTGGATATAGTTAAACTAATATTTTAGGAGTAGAATAGAATATGGAATACTATATTGTAATTGTATCTTTAATAAAATATAAATAAAATATAGGAGATACTATAAGCTAGAATGGATTTGAACCATCAACTAATACGTTATCAACATATTACTCTACCTATTGAGTTACTAGCTTCCATGTATAGAGACACTACCTACTAATCTATAATAATATATTAATATAGCTAATCCTATAGCTGTTTCAGCACCAGCTATACCTATTATATACATAGATAATATTATTGTCATAATATCATCATAATAAATAGAATATGATATAATTATTATACTAATACCTAATAACATTAGTTCTAATGATATAAACATTAATATTAAATTATTAGGTCTTAATCAACCATATATCCCTATTATTCATAATAGTATTAAATATTTCATTAAATTATTATTTTATTTTCTTAACTTTTATTTTAATAATAAATTAGAATTCAGTTATTCGTATTACATGGAAAATTATTTTCATATATGAAAAATTCATATAAATTATAATTTATTATATATGATATTATATATATTATTATAAGAGAACTCCCTAAGAAGAAGTAGGACATCGTCCCTATATTACTCCAGAATATAGGGACTCTACTATATTATAACTTATTATTAAGTACTATAATGTGCTATTATCTCCAGTATTTATATATTTTATACTTAAAAAAATAACTAAATAAATAATATTATATTACA
>Ga0187783_10001018_pt1 | contig 20648 bp, 22 predicted proteins | sample 1015_SJ02_MP02_2_FD_132471 | JGI IMG/M metagenome (GOLD analysis project Ga0187783, IMG submission 132471) | Tropical peat soil microbial communities from peatlands in Department of Meta, Colombia - 1015_SJ02_MP02_20_MG | ecosystem: Environmental > Terrestrial > Soil > Wetlands > Peat | place...
CAGCATCGGCCCGGAGATGTCCAACCCCGCCACGCGGCCGGAAGGACCGACGGCGCGCGCAAACTCCAGTGTGGGCGCGCCACAGCCACAGCCGATATCCGCCACCCGTTCGCCGGCGCGCGGTGCGGCAAAAGCGAGCAAGGCGTCCGTCACCGGCATGAGCGTGATGTCGGTGTAATCCTGGCGAGCCACCCAGGTGTCGCCGCCGTTCCCGTTCCAGAAGGCAAGCATGTCGGCGTTGATCTCCTCGGGGACGGCCAAGCGAGTCCTCCTGCAGGGCGGGCGCGCACGTTGCAGTATTGCCAAGTGGACCGCAAGCGGCGCGGCGATGCTATCTGAACCTGCATTGCCCGTATGACCGCCTATCTGATGCTGAGACCCAACGTCCGCTTTGGTTCATAGGCGCCTCCCCCCGATGTCCGCTTTACCCCCAAAAGCGGACATTGGAGCTCGGTACATCGTGTTGCTGAATTTACTGTCGAAAAGGTCGAATGTGCTCGAGAAACAACCCTTTTTTAGAAGCGCAATTGAATGAACGAATGTCCGCTTTACCCCCGAAAGCGGAGATTCGAGCTGGGTAACCCTTGTGCCAATTGATATCTGTTTTCTAGAATGTAGGCCGTGTCCAGATTAACGGGATGAACTGAACGTTTGACTGATTTGCGTTGTAGCATTTCTGGGCCGCTACTTTCGTGCGAACGAAAGCCATGACCGACGTACTCGATCAACAATCGTCGCGTAACGACACATTAGGCGATTCCGAAGATACGATCGTTTCGCGGTTCGAGCGACAGGTGGTGGCCGTTCCTGATAAACCGGCGATTGTTATTGACGAGATTTCGCTAACCTATCGAGCGCTCGATCTGAAAGCGAGCCGAATTGCCGCAGTGCTGGCTTCGCTTCCTTCCCAGCGTAACCGGCCCATCATGCTCTTCATGACAGACGAGGCGAGTGGTATCGCCGCAATGTTGGGCATATTGAAAGCAAACCGGGTTTTTATCCCCCTTGCGCCCGATTCGCCGGAGAAATGGGTGACTAAAGTCATCGAAGATTCCGGAGCCGTGCAGATCATTGTCGATAGTTCTACCCGCTCGGTCGCGGAGCTTGCTGCCACTGGCAACGTCACTGTCATGGAGGTCGATCAGCTCGCTCGATCGTTGAAGCCATTCGTGGCCGATCGGACCAGCTCTCCAGATGATACAGCCTATATCGTCTACACTTCTGGTTCGACTGGTCGGCCAAAGGGCGTGGCTACCAGTCATCGCAGCTTGATACGCCGGTGCGATGTTCGGTCCCTGCTGTTCGAGCATGGGCGCAGCGACCGGTATGCAAATTTGACCTCAAGTGGCCTCACCGCGGGGATTATAAACATATTGTCGCCATTACTTTCGGGGGGATGCCTGTTTCCATTTGATCTTCATCGCGACGGTTTACAGAAGCTCGCGCTCTGGCTCATCGCCCAAAAGATTACTTTCGTTGCGTTCTCAGGTTCGTTGTTGCGAACCTGGCTTGCGTCGTTGGTCGATGATCTTCGGTTTCCGGCGCTCCGTTCCATTGGGGTGTGGGGCGAGCGGCTCTATGCACAAGACGTTATTCGCCTCACCCGGCATCTCGAGGGTGATTGGCGCATCGGACATCCCTATTCGTCGACAGAGGCCGGATTTGTTGCGGCTCAGGTCTTCACCCCTGCGCGTCTTCCCGACGCTGGTATCGTCGCGGTTGGCCGGCCGGTCGATGGGGTGGAAGTATTCATAAAGGATGAGACGGGCGCGCTTGTCCCGCCGGGTGAGATAGGCGAAATCGTAGTTCGGAGCCGCTTTCTCGCACAGGGATATTGGAACGATCCGGACCTAACGGCGAAAGCCTTCCAGACTGATCCGCTCGAAAGCGCAATTCGTATTTATCGCACCGGCGATCTCGGACGTCGGCGAAGCGATGGCACGCTTGAACATATGGGCCGCACTGGACGCAGGATCAGATTACGCGGGTACAACATCGAGCCCTTCCAAGTAGAATGCGAACTCATGCGCCAGCCGGGTGTCGCGGACGCGGTTGTGTTGCTGCATGACGGTGCCACTGATGAGCAACCGTGTTTGGTAGGCTACGTCGTTGCACCTCCGAGCACATCGCCATCTGACATTCGTAAGGGGTTAGCCGAGAGCTTACCTTCTTACATGGTGCCTTCCCACGTTGTCGTTTTAGACTCGTTTCCGATTGCGGGCAGTGGGAAAGTTGATCTCAACGCATTACCGCCGCCTCACACCGAAGAAGCGCGGCTAGCGGCATTCCGTACGCCGTCGGACGACCACGAGTGTGAACTGCTTGCAATTTGGCAAGAGGTCCTGGAGCTCCCGAAGATCGGCATAGATGACGATTTTTTTGAGCTTGGCGGGACCTCTTTGCAAGTCCTTACGGTTTTTTTGGAAATTGAGGCTCGGCTGGGCTTCAGTTTGTCGCCAACAAACATCCTACAAGCGCCAACCGTTGCGCGCCTCGCGAAAGTTATCCGAGCGACCAAAGGTATCGCTGCAGCTCAATCGCTGGTGCCACTTCGCGCCTCCGCGACAGGTTTGCCGCTTTTCCTTTTGAGCGGCTGGGCCGCGATTTGGATTTACCGCCATTTGCTTAAGGATCTTAAGAGCGACCGTCCGGTATTTGGCCTGCAGCCACTGCCATTGGATGGAAAGCACCACATTCCCCGCACGATCGAGTCGGTAGCTGCGGATTATGTCACCGAAATCCGACGGGTGCAGCCGCAAGGACCCTATTTTCTTGCGGGGTATTCTTTTGGCGGCCTAGTGAGTTTCGCGATCGCCCAGCAGCTTGTCCGCGAGGGCGAATGCGTGAGTTTTCTTGGTTTGATAGATACGGAATTGCGATTTAGCCGCAAACCTGTCCACGGCTTCCAAGACCTACTCTTTCGTGGACTGAGATTTGTAAAAGCGGAGGTATTGTTTCGGCGGTATGATTACCGGTTGCGACAGGGGCGTTCCATCCCTTTTAAGCACCGATATCCTTATTACAGAGAGCTTAGTAAGCGGGCAAGCCGCAGCTATGTGCCCAAACCCTATTCTGGTCAAATCACGATGTTCAGCAGCGCGGGAAATTCCGAACGGCAGAGAACCCATTGGGGACCACTCGCCCACGGCGGGCTGACGGTCCTTGAAGTGCCTGCAGGACATTTCGACATGGTCTCGCCGCCGTATAGTAAACGCCTAGCAGAACATTTTGATGCCCACCTCGATGCCGCCTCGTGCCGAGAATGAACGTGTAAGGCTTGAAAAACTCCCGGGGACGGTGGCGCGCCAACGGGCAAGCGAAATGAAAATTACAAAGACAGTGGCTAATCAAAAGAGGCCAGCGTTCGGTTCATTTACCTGCTAGCGCCCGGCCTCAACTTTGAGATTCACGGTGCGAAAGAGCCGAAGAAGGTCGATTTTCGGGTAGCGATTGCCTCGTTGGGCGCGGCACATCGGGGAGATTTTTTAGTCGGGGTGGCAATCAAATTGCCGGCTCGGACGACCGCCACGACCAGTCGGTATCGTGAGGAGTTTACCGACGTGTCGTTGGACAGGATCAGGGTCAGGCACATTGCACGCTTGTTCTTGGATCAAGGTCAGCGACCGCATCATAACGGCAAGGGAAGATAGCCGTTGGCGTCCTAGGCGATTGGCCTCGGAATAAAAACAGACGCATTACCGTCTCCCTTCTTCGCGCGAAGTTGTATTAGAGTGCTGGCCGCTCAGTGTCGGATAGGGCGCGGCGGCCGCCATGAAAGATGAAGTTGTGAGTTTTCAATCGGCGGCCTTACGCCTGCATGGCATGCTGCGCTTGCCGGATGGGCTGCGGCCATCTGAGCGGCGCGCGGCGTTCCTGGTGCTGCACGGTCTTGGCGCCAATAGCGAAAGCCCGACTTGTATCGTGCCGGCACGGCTGCTCAACGAGTTCGGCTATGTCACGCTGCGTTTCGACATGCGCGGCTCCGGCAAGAGCGAGGGCGAATTCGGCCGCGTCATTTGTCTTGAACAAGTCGCGGATACCGGCAATGCGCTCGAATTCCTTGCCAAACATCCCGCAGTCGATCACGACCGCATCGGTGTTATCGGCACAAGTTCCGGCGGCACGATTGCCGTCTACGCCGGGGGCACCAATCCGCGCATCGCAGCCGTCGTCTCCAATGGCGGCTGGGGCCACGGCGAACGAAAGTTTCGCGGCCAGCATCGGAGCCCAGAGGCCTGGGCGAAATTCACCAAGATGCTCGAAGAGGGCCGCGCCTATCGCGCCCGTACCGGGAAATCGCTCATGGTGCCGCGCCTTGACATCGTGCCGATCCCCGACCATGTGCGCGAAAACCTTAAGAGGCAGAATGTGACCATGTTCGCACCCAATGCGATCCAGATGTTTCCGGCTGAGACCGTGCAGAGCATGTTCGATTTCCGCGCAGAGGAAGTCGTCGGCAAGATCGCGCCGCGGCCGCTTCTGCTCATCCACGCAGCGAAGGATTCGGTGACGCCGACCGAAGAGTCGATTGAGATGTTCAAGCGCGCGGGCCAGCCGAGCGAACTGCATCTATTTAGCGGCCTCGATCACTTCCTGATCACCGAAAACTCCACTCGCGTCTGGAACGTGATTCGCAATTGGCTCAATACCTACTTCCCAGCGGCCCAGTGAGACGCGCGCGACTCGGCGATAATCACGGGGATCGCCCAGATCGCCACGAGATATATTGCATTGCCGCTCACAGCTTCGATTCCTGGATCGCGCTGCAAAAATCACGCTGGGCAAAGATGGGGTAATCGGCCGGCAGCTTGTGGATAGCTGACGCTCAACACGCAACGGCTGCCGCCGCACTGACTGTCTACCACCGTTCATGGAGCGAACATGAAACGACTTCTTGTGACGAAGATTGCTCTCGTGTTTATCGTTGTCACGCTGTCAACGTCCGTAGCACACCAATCCTCTGTGCAAAACCTTGGACTTCCCCATCCGGTGAAGGTCAGAAGCATAGAGAGCGCAAGCGAAGTACAGCCCAATGAAACTGGTGTCCAGATTGTGGTTGTCACGGACGACGACGGACGAATGACCCTCGAGATGGACAACAGCATAGCCCACACATTGGCCACTGAGATGCGTGAGTTGGAGATAGAGCCATACGGCGCTCCGTAATTTCGGAGCGCGGTCAGCGGCTAGTCACAACGAATATCGACCAGGCCGGGGGCTGCAGCGGGGGTCGACTACTCTTTCCGATTCATCAACCCCGAATTTTCAGGACTTTCTCGCCACCTTTAGGCGGCCGCGGCGACCGCCGTCCAGGTTTTGAAGGGATGAAAGGGGACCCCGCAAGCGTATCACTAAAGGCCGAAATGAAGATCGCGCTGTCGACGCCGACTTCGTCCATCGCCGCAACCATCTCGTCGCCAATAACGTGATCAGGCCGGTTCGGCACACTGTGCCAAGGGCGCTTCGGAGTATTCGCCTCATACGCGTGGACTTGGGAATCAATGATCGTCATCGGGAGGGCCCTCAATTCCAAAGAGAGTTCTGTATCGCAAGAGTGCGCTAACGCATTCGTCCCATCCGGTAGGACTTGAGAATCGCGTAGACCGCCTCCTGCGCAGGCGTTGGGATGCCATACTTGCGTCCTAGGGCGACCACTTTGCCGGCGAGCCAGTCCAGCTCGAGGCGGTTGCCTGCGTCGAGGTCGTTCGCCATCGAAGCTTTCATCATTGGAGCAAAACCCGCCACCAAAGCATCCAGTTCTGACGGAAAGTCCGGAGGAAACTTGATGCCTGCCGCACTCCCTACAGCGATCGTCTCGTGCATCAGCCTGTAGAAAAAAGCACGCATGTCCTCGTCATCGCGGATGACGCCGAGGGGCTGGCGCGTGCTTGCCGTAATGCCCGAGGTGCCCGAGAGCAATACGAACTTTTTCCAGATATCGAGAAGGATGTGATCCGTTAGCGTGATATCGATGTCCGCAGCCTTTATTTGCTCTACGTAACTGGCGAGAACATCATCAGGATGCCGGTCAAGGCGGCCACAACGGATTCTGGCATTTGTACCGGTGTGGCGGATCACGCCAGGCCTCGTGATGGTCGCGACAACATAGGTTGTCCCGCCGATCAAGGACTCATCCCCAAGGATCGGTGCGAGCCGCTCGACGCTGTCGACGCCATTTTGAAGTGTAATCACCCGGGTGTTGGCGCCTACGAGTGGGCGTGTTTGCTCACCTGCCGTTTCGGTATCCCACAGCTTTACCGCGAATAGCACCACGTCGACTGGCCCGACCTGCTTTGGATCATCGGTGACGTTCACGTCGTTCAGATGAAGGTCGCCGAGAGGGCTCTCTATCTTGAGACCATCCTGGCGGATGGCATCGCGATGCGCGCCACGCGCAATGAACGCGACATCATGTCCAGCCGCGGCTATTCGTGCTCCGAAATAACCTCCCACCGCACCAGCTGCCATGACAGCGACCCGCATGTCACCCTTCCACAGATTGAAATATTCGATGCGGTGAAAAACTAGCACGTTTGAATGAACATCAGCACGTCAGCATCGACGCGCCTTGGCCCATGTCCGAAAAGGGTCAAAAGTGGAGGAGTGAGACAGCTGATCCCGCAGGCATGTCCCGCTACGAGGTTGCCGCATCGGCGGAAGCGTTCAGCGGCGATAAGCCCACCGGAGTCTCTTGAGGACAATAGGGCTTTCCAATCAGGCGTCGTAGCTGTCGTCGGAAAAATCCTCGTCGTCCGTCAGGTCTTGTTCGCTGTCTTGTTGAGCGTCTTCGTCTGCTAAATCTTGTTCGGCGTCCTGTTCGCGGTCGGCGTCCGCCAGTTGCTGTTGGCGGTCGTCCGCCAAATCCTGATGGCGGTCCTGTTCGCGTCGGTATAGGTTCCGCCGAGTTGACGGCCGAAAATTGAGCGGATGCCGCCAAGCAACAGTGACCCGCCGATGACGCCAGCGGCGGTTGAGGCTGCGGTGCCGAGAAACGATCCGCCCGAGCCGAAGCGAGAAGCACCCGGATATCCGGAGAGCGGCGTTTGCTGCGGATATCCCGGCTGCGGCTGCTGGCCCTGTGACTGATTGTTTCCCGCCGTGCGTACGCTCGGCACTGAGCCGTGCGGCGCGCGGCCGCCGAGAGCTTTCCGCATGCTGTCGAGGAAACTTGTCGGCCGCTGTTCCGGCTCGCCGCGGCCCTTGTTTGCGCCTGCAATTCCTCGATACGTGCATTGGCGCGTTTGAGCGCCTCGTCTTGCAGCAGCACCGTCTGCACGAGCGCGCAAACGGCATGCGGCGCGCACCGGAGACCGTCGGCGATCAGGCGCTCCGCTCCCAGATCGCGCTGTGCGGTTTCGAGCTGGGCCAAACGATTGAACAATTCATCGACGAGCTCAGATTCCTGCGGAGTCATAGCGTTTCAGCCACTAGCTCTGGCAGTCGATCGCTACGACCCTCCGCAAAGCGCAATTCAATCGCGACGTTCTGACCCTCGACGAACCCCGCCTCCTTCAAGCCCTGGCGGATCGTGGTTACAAATGGTGTCGAGTCAGCGAGCGAGGTGCTGCGAAGGAATCCAATCACCGGCATCGCAGGCTGCTGCGCGCGTACCGCAAGCGGCCACGCTACAGCGGTTCTGCCGACAAGTGCGATGAATTCCCGTCGCCTCATGGCTTCGCCCGCGCCAAGGACTACATCGGGTATGAAAACAATATGACATTTTTGGATCGAGAATGATGCCGTTCGTTACACCCAAGCCCGCAATCGACCTCAACTGTTATTGGAGGTAATGGCGAATTTTCGCCAGCAGTTCGCGTGGGCTGAAGGGCTTTGGAACGTAATCATCACATCCCGCAGCTCGCGCCCTCTTTTCTTCCCCATTGAGCGCATAGGAGGTAACCGCGATGATCGGGATCGATCGCAGCGCCGGATCACTTTTGATTTGGCGGGTCGCTGTGTAGCCGTCCATGATCGGAAGCTGGATATCCATCAGAATAAGATCCGGCCGCTGCTTTGCGATAGCCGCCAGTGCGTCCTCGCCGTTCTCGGCCTCGCTGATTTCGTAGTCGGTAGAGGCAAGCATATCGCGAATGATCTGGCGTGTATCCGCCTGGTCTTCTACCACCAGGATGCGCTTGCTCATGCGGCCTCCACCTGCCGCTCAACGATCACCGGCAGCGTGAACGCAAAAGTCGAACCTTGGCCGACCTGTGACTCGACCCAAATCCGGCCGCCATGCATCTCAATGATGCACTTCGAGATTGCGAGTCCTAGGCCGGTGCCGCCCTTCTTGCGCGTGATCGCATTGTCGGCCTGCTGAAACTCCTGGAACAGCTTGGCCTGATCGGCAGCGGAAATTCCGGGGCCGGTGTCGCGGACCGAGACGTGGAATGAGCCGTTGTTGGCTTCGGCATTGACGGCGACTTCGCCGGTATCGGTGAACTTGATGGCGTTGCCGACGAGATTGATCAGAACTTGTGTCAAGCGGCGTCCGTCGCCATGCCCCGGCGGCAGTTCGGGAGAAAGGTCGAGCTTGAACGCGAGCTTCTTGTCGGCCGCCAGCGGCTCAAGCGTGCTGCTAACAGTCTGCGCGATGTCCTGAATGCAGTAATCCGATAGTTCGAGCACCAATTGACCGGCCTCGATCTTGGACAGGTCAAGCACGTCATTGATGAGTCCCAGCAAATGCCTGCCGTTGGCCTCAAGGCGCTTGAGCACACCCATCATCTTTTCCGATGGCTCACCATACGCGCCATCCGCCATCAATTCGGTATAGCCCAGGATGGCATTGAGCGGCGTGCGTAGCTCGTGGCTCATATTGGCGAGGAACTGCGACTTGTGCTGGCTCGCCTCTTCAAGCTGCCGACTTTTGTCTTGGATCTCATCGAAGAGCCTCACGTTCTCAATGGCTATGCCCGCCTGGTCAGCGAAGGTCGTCACAAGGTCGATTTGCTTGTCAGTGAAGGGGCGAACGGCCTTGCGCATCAGGACGACGGCGCCGATCGGATGGTCTTCGCGCAGCAGCGGTACGCCGAGGACCGTGCGATACCCGATCTTTTGTTGCACTTCCCGAAAAGCATATTCTGGATCAGCCAGGACATCGGCAACCTGGATCGGTTTGCGTTCGAGTACCGCTCGCCCGATAACGCTACCCCGTCCCGCCTCAAACGGAATGCCCGAAGTTGCTTCTCTATGAGCGGGCGGGCCGCCGTAAGTCGCGATGGCACGATAGTTTGTGCCCTCTTGGCGATGCATCGACGCCATGTCGGCACCGCACAGCCGCGCGGCTGATTCCGTCAACGTGTTGAGCACCACCTGCAAATCAAAGGTCGAACGGCTGATGACTTTGAGCACGTCAGCGGTTGCGGTCTGCTGTTGAAGCGACTCGCGCAGCTCATTGAGCAACCGCGTGTTCTCGATCGCGATGACGGCTTGGGCGGCGAAGTTCTGTACGAGTGCGATCTGCTTGTCGGTAAATGGCTGGACCTCCTGGCGATATATGCCGATTGCGCCAATAACCTCGTCGTCCTTGAGCATTGGCACGCCCAAGAGAGTCCGCGCCCCGCCCAGCTCTACAGCCGAAACCCGCAGCGCATCGCGTTGAGCATAGGCCTGGTCAGCGAGGCAGTCCTCAATCTGGACGAGTTGCTTGGTTTGAACTGCCCGGCCAATTGCAGATTGCGAGCCTGGATGGAACGCGACGTTCAGTCGCGATTCCTGGTAGGCAAGCGTTGCGCCATGCATTGCGACTGCTCGCAACGTATCTCCTTCCCTCAAATACATCGTGCCGAACCTGGCAGCGCACAATCGGGTAGCGTTCTCCAGTATTGTTTGAAAGACAGGGTCCAGCTCGCCAGGCGACGAACTGATTACCTTCAGGATTTCAGACGCTGCTACCTGCTGCTCCAACGACTCGGTGAGATCGGTCGTACGTTGCCGCAATTCATTGAGCAGCCGCGCGTTCTCGATGGCGATGACGGCCTGGTCGGCGAATACCTTTAGGAGGTCCTCGTGCTGCTTTGGAATGGCTCCGGGTTCGGCCCAGGAGCCGACGATCGCGCCCAAGGGAATGCCGTCGCGGAGCATCGGCACTGCAAGTAGTCTTGGCGTCGAGACGGCCGCTGCATGGTCACGGTCGTAGTCCAGATCGGTTTTGACATCCTGGATATGTAAGGGCGCCTTGGCCAGTATTGCCCTAGAGGACAGCACTGACCGATCATCGACTCGTACAGGGTATTTTGTCCGTACAGCTTGAAGCTGCTCCGGCGAGAAGCCGTAGCTACCCGCATAATGAACAAGCTCTCCATCGAACGTATAAATAGACCCAAATACACTGCCACAGAGCAGCGCAAAATTGCGGACAATCGCATCGAAGACAGGTTGCACGCCCGTCTGCGAACTGGAGATGACGCGCAAAATCTCCGCAGTTGCAGTCTGTCGCTCCAGCGCCTCGTGCAGCACACGACGAAGCTGGGCGACCTCTGTTTCAACGCAGGCACTGGCGGAACCGCGCTGGCGCACAGTTGGCGCATTACGACGCTTCGGCTTTTGCGCCTTGCGGCTTCGCGCTTTAGCCACTTTGCTGCTTGCTCTAGAGCGCCGTCGCATTGGCTCACCCAAGCCTCATGACCCATCGTAGCTGGTCAAACCGGCATACTGGAAGTGGTCTGCCTGGATGGTTGATTGAACTCGGATCTCCGCTTTGTGCCAATAGCGTCGTGCGTTGTTCCGGCAATGGTCGAAAGGGGCCGATAGGCGACCTTAGACGCGGCCCTCCGGTCCGGGAAGCTTGGACCAATCGAGGCCGAGCGCTTCGCAAACTTGGCGAACCGAACGGGGGTCAAGATTGTGGCTCTCACCAACCAGCGGCAATTCCGCTGTCCGTCCTGCACGGTGGATCACCAATGTCCCGTGACCCGCTCCTCGTCTTTCGGGCTGCGTATCGAAGCGACACCCGTGCTCGGCAAGCCACTTTCGGAAGGTTGCGTATTCCATTAGTCATCTCCGTTTGTCGCTCTAGCGAGGGCGCTCATGGCTGCCAAATGCAGATTTTGCGCGGATATCCGGGCTGCGGCAACGCCGCCCGGGGTTGCGCCATCGCGATAGGGCGGGTGCTGTATCATCTTTGCTTGGAGGTAGCATGATAACGGGTCTGTTCGTTACGCTGCTCGCTCTCGTGGGCATTATCGCCATCATGGTATGGATTGTGCAGTTGCCGTTCGTTGCGCTTCTCATCAATATCGGTCTTATTGCACTCGCTGCATGGATTGTGCAGGGGCCGTTCGTTGCGCTTCTCGCCATTATCGGTTTTATCGCCGCCGTCTTATCGGCTCTGCGGTGGGCCACCACGCTAGACATCCGACGCCATCGCGCCGCGACGCCGGATGTTGGCACGGCGCTAGACGTTCTTAACGCGCGTTACGCGCAAGGCGAGATCGATCAGGCAGAATATCGGGAGAAGCGGGCTCTGATCGCCAGCAGAACCGGCGGCGAATCGTAAAAAACCAATGCTTCCCGTCGCCCTGGCTGGCGGCCCTTTTTTTCTTTGGGCTCAAAGCCTGGGAGAGGACCGTGGCCTATTTTACCGCAGCTCACCTGCTATCCGCCGCGATCGTAATTCTCTTCGCTGTCGGTCTCTATCAAATGCTTAGTCATAGGCAGTTCGCCAAGCGGCCAGTGGAGACTGCTGACACAGCAGAACCGAAACTAGACAGCGGCTCCAAACTGCTGACCAAGCTGGTCGGCGTTTGGATTGCATTCGGTGCCTTGGTTATCCTCATCCTCGTCCTCAGCCTCGCCTTCGTGCTTTGGGCAATCGTGTGAGGCTGCCATGACACGAAACCCAATCGCGCTGTGTATGCTGCTAACAAACCTTCCTTTCGTCGGCCCAAGCTGAGGAACCGACAGTCACCACGCTGCCCTGCGATGGGACGACGAAGGTATTTTGTGAACTAGCGCGATAATACCGAATGTCCGCTTTACCCCCGAAAGTGGACATTGCGAAGTGCTACCGTCATTTCCGCTTTGTGCCAAAAGCAGACATCGGAAGCGGGAAATCCACCCCTGGGTCGAACCCCGGCATCACGATGTAGAGAAGTTTTGCTTTGCGCGATTCAAGTGCCTTCAGAGCGCTCGCGGATGGTTAAGCTGGGATGACGTACGGGAACTTTTCGCCCCTTTGTTGCTTGGCGACGGACGGTTTCAACCCGGAGGGCACAGCAGTCCCGGCGACGAGGGACAGCATTACTTCGGGTGCATTATCGGCCAGCGTGCGGCCGTTACGAGTAGCGAAGCCATATGTGGCCGGCGTCCCTACTACGTAGGGCAGGATGTCGGGGAATAGTTGCCCGGGCCACAATCTGACCGTAGCCGCGGGGGTCAGCTGAAGTCCCGTTGGCCGCGACGACGGCGGCGATGTGCTCAGCAATGTGTTCGCCCTCGGCCTCAAAGTCTTTAGACGGGTGCCTCGTGTTAGCAGGATTTGTAAAGTGGGTGTCGTCCGGCCAGAAGATCGGCCACATCATTGGGTATCCGCCGCGATTGATCTGCCGCCAGCCACCCGCATCCGTAGCAAGTTTGGTCGCACACCAGACGCCGATGCGAACGCCAGGTCTCAGTTGGGAATGCTGATGGGAGACCTCCAGCACGATCGATTCGACAGTCGTGTTAGCGAAGCTGTTTTTCGCGTTTTCTGGGCGCCAAGCCGACAGGTCCACTGCGGTCCCGTTTTTTACTGCGCCGTTGACCTTCGCCAGTAACGATAGGTCGATGTAGAACGAGTCGGCAATACGTCCTGCCCATAACCGGGTGCCACCGGCGCTGACCGTCTCGCCCGTTCGGCCCTCCAGCACCAAGTCGCCGGTTGCGGAGTCCTCGCGGGCCTCCTTGCCGGTGAGAGCATGCAATCTCATGGCCTGTCGTCCATTTGAGTCCGGTTCGCCGAAGGAGACGCGGTACGTCAGGGTCTCGAAATCGGCTCCGTCGAAGTGCACCTTGAATTCATAGCGTGCCTCATGATGGAAGCCTGGTTTTACGTGGACGCCGGTGATGTTCGAGTTGACGTCCATGATGAACACTGTGCTGCCGTCGCCTGAGAACACGTACAGATCATCAATAAAAAGCTGGCCGTTCTGAGCTGCTAGAGGGGTATCGAGATGATGAGACATTGGAAACACTCCCTTCCGTCTCGCCTGAGACATCATATCAGTGGTTACATCGAGGGAGCCTCCGCTGCGAGCTTGGAAAACTCCTCCGGCGTATAGCCACGTACAGTTGTAGTCCTCGCATTTCCCGAAGAGCTAATTGCCGCAACGTACTTCAACATCGTCTCGCCGTTTGGCATTTCGACCGTAATGACCACGTCATAGTGGCCCGTCGTCACGTAGGCGCTTGAGCAGTCGTCCTCCTAATTTCTCTACCATCGCCTTGCTGCGCTCATAACGATTGACAACGTCTTTTGCGTTTTTGGCGCCTTGATCAGTCCAATTCAGATAGCAAATAAACGTAGGCATGATCTTCTCCCCTTGGCTCGCTCAGAGAACCGAGCAAGCCGTTCCGGGCATATTTTTGTGACAATCGGGCGACTTCTAAAGAGCGGCTCCGACCTCACTGGGGTGTCGGGGGATGGGGTGCGAGATCGGAGCCTGGCTCTCTGGAACGAGAGTTCCCTCGATGTTATAGCGGCCACGACTTCAACAAACTGAATTATTCGTTAACCGAGCGAAGTTATGGTTAATGAACGATTACAGCTCAGTGTTTGGAGCGCAATTCCTCGATCAGCTTCGATTACCGGGCCGTAGCCGCTAACGTTTCGACGACCGCAATATTTTGCAACAGATTCGATGGTAGACCGTGCCGCTCCTTCAAGTATTGCGGGCTATTGTACGAGAGCCAGACCTTTCCCTGGGGGTCCTCTGCGACCAGAATCTTGAGAGGAAGATCGAGGGCGATGCTGGGAGCAGCCAGCATGATAGGGGTACCTCCCTTCGGGTTGCCGAAGATCAGTAATTTCGTGGGAGGCATTTTGAGTCCCACCTTTGCAGCTTCTCCGCTGTGGTCGATGAGCGCAAACAGGGCGATTTGTTTGGATTGCAGAATGTTCTTGAGCTTATCCACCGTCTCTTCAACTGAATGATTGCTCGGGATGCTGATGATGCCTCCCTCTTTCTGGACGACAGTTCCGGAACTCGGCAAGGTATCCTCCGCGCGTGTTGCTGATCCAGGCAGAAGAACGACGCCCGCCAACAGCGTGCCATGTCTGCTTTGTGCCATAAGTAACACAGAGCCACCATTTACAATGATCGCCACAGCGGCAAGGCGAAGCCTACTCGGCCGCGCGATTGTTGCGCGTGGCTTCCTTCAACTTCTCAATGTCCGCCGGCGAGAGTTGTGGCCGATCGATCTTCAGCGTCAGCTTGTCGAGCGTGCCAGTAAACGTGAATGGGACTTGGTAGTCGTCAGACACCGGCGTGCCGGTGTCCGCACCAATATCAAAGTTTTCGTCCCATTGCATGATCAGCGGGATGGTATGCTCCATAGTTTGGCGCGCCACCTCCTTGCCGTCGACCTTCAGTACACCGGTGCCACCGCGGCCAATGCCGCTCACGTTGTTGAAGGCGAGCGTACCGAAGCCCAGGCCGTCGTATTTGAAGTCGAACTCAAGCGTGTGCTTGCCGGGCGTTAGAGCATCCGATCCCTCCCAGCGGGTACGTTGAAGATCAAGAAAATTGTATAGAAAGACGGGCTTGCCCTTCAGCACATAGAACCCGTAGCCGCCAAACCGGCCACCCTGCGTGACGATCATGCCTTCGGCTCCGCCGTCTGGAACGTCGACGTCAGCCTTAAAGTTATACGAGGCGTCGAGAATACTCGGTGCGTCGCCGTTCGGCGTGCCAGTGATCTCGCCAGACCAGCTAAACTCGGTGCGTCCGGCCGAGAGATTGGGCCGCGGTGCCACAATTCGGGTCGCGACGGTGGCGTCGAGCGGCTCGACTTGATATTTGGCCGCTTCTATCCAAAACAAATTGTCCATCTCCTTGACCTTGTCCGGGTACTGGGCGGCGACGTTGTCAGACTGTGTCCAGTCCTTGCTGGTATCGTACAGTTCGTAAGGGAAACTGGACGGGTCTTGGCTCACCGCGCTCGCCAGCACCCATGGTGGTCGCATGACCTTGGTGCTGGCGATCCAGCCGTCATGGTAGATCGCGTGATCGCCCATCATCTCGAAATACTGGGTCGTATGCTGCGATGGCGCATTCGCATTTGCGGCATTGAAAGTATACATGAAGCTCGTGCCTTCAATCGGCTTCTGCGGGATGCCATCGACCACGTCAGGCGCCTTGATCTTTGTTGCTTCAAGGATCGTTGGCACGATGTCGATCACGTGAGTGAACTGGTTGCGGATGCCGCCCTTGTCTTTGATGACGGCGGGCCAGGAAATTGCCATGCCTTGGCGCACGCCGCCGAAATGTGACGCGATCTGTTTGGTCCAGGAGAACGGCGTGTCGAAGGCCCAAGTCCATGGCACGGCCATGTGCGGATAGGTCTTGTCCGAACCCCAGACATCGTAAAAATATTTGAGTTGAAGATCGACGGGAACATTGACGCCCTGCAGCGAAGCAACTTCGTTTGGTGTCCCGACTAGCGAGCCTTCGGCGCTATTGCCGTTATCACCGGCGATGTAGATGATCAACGTGTTATCGAGCTTGCCCATTCTGTCGATTTCGTTGATGACCCGGCCGATCTCATGATCGGTGTAGGCAAAGTAGGCGGCGAAAACATCCGCTTGGCGGATGAACAGTTTCTTCTCGTCGTCGGAGAGTTGATCCCAACGCTTCAATAGATCGTCCGGCCAAGGCGTGAGCTTGGCATCCTGCGGGATGACGCCCAGCCGCTTCTGGTTGGCGAAGATAGTGTCGCGCAGCTTGTTCCACCCTTCGTCAAACAGGTGCATGTCGCTAATCTTCTTGATCCACTCTGGGGTCGGATTGTGCGGTGCGTGCACAGCGCCGGGCACGTAGTAGACGAAGAACGGCTGGTCGGAATCGATTGCGGTGATGCGCCTTAAATATTCGATCGCATCGTCAGCCATCGCCGTGATCAAGTTCCAGCCAGGTTTGCCGACATACGGATAAATTGCCGTGGTATTGCGGAACAGATTTGGCGCCCATTGATTGGCGTCGCCGCCAACGAAGCCGTAGAAATAGTCGAAGCCCATCCCGGTCGGCCATTGATCAAACGGACCGGCTTGGCTTGCTTGAAATTCCGGCGTGTTGTGATCCTTGCCGAACCACGACGTCCAGTAGCCATTATCTTTTAGGATACGCCCGATGGTCGCCTTGTCCCGCGTCATAATGCTGTTGTAGCCGGGATAGCCTGTTGACTGCTCCGCAACCACGCCGAAACCCATCGAGTGATGATTACGGCCGGTGATAATGGCAGCGCGAGTCGGCGAACACAGCGCCGTTGAGTTGAAGTTGGTGAAGCGCAGGCCGTTGGCGGCGATGCGGTCGAGCGTCGGTGTCGGGACGACGCCTCCGAACGTACTGGTGACACCGAAGCCGGTATCATCTGTCATGATCAGCAAGACGTTCGGCGCCCCCTTGGGTGGCACAACCCGCATCGGCCAGTAGGGCGTCGATTGCGCGGCGTTTCGTTCGATCTTGCCTTCAAATTTCTGCGGTGGCGGCGGCAGCTGGCTGCCCTCAATCGTCGTCGTCGCACTCGGCGAACCAGGTGCGCCAGTAATCTCCTGGGCCAGCACTGGCTCCCATGCCCACAAAGCGCCAATGGCTAAGATCGAAACACTCGCGATCCATTGATTTGCGCACACTGTCGCCTCCAAAGCTGGTGTCGCGTGCGTCCAGCCCTGGCGCGCACCGAGTTATCTAAGTTACTGCGCTCAAGAGGGGCTTTGATTTAAATCAAAACTTTTTGCGTTTGCGCCTTTTTACTGGTGATCAGTTCGAAATTGCTCCGAGACGATGCAGAGCCTGATAGGGCTTAGAGCAAAATGGGAGGCCATGATGAAGGCCATGCACTGTGACGAGCTAATGAAAGGATGCGACTTCGTTGCGCGTGGCGCGACCGAGGATGAAGTGATGAAGAAGGCTGCCGAGCATGCCAAGACAGCCCATGGCATAGACAATATTGCGCCGGAGTTGGCGCAGAAGGTGAAAGCGGCGATCAAGAACGAGTGGCCGATCCAGGTTCAAAAAAAATTTGTCAGTCCAGTGTCCGGTTCCACCTGGCAGGGTGGCACGAATACAAGTGCGCCTGCGTCCAACCGTCTTACCCTGTCACTCTTATGACGCAGAAGTCCGACGCAGTGCGCGTAGATATTTTTGGCATTTGAGAGCAGTATTTCTGTTGAATGCACCACCTCATTCACGAGTACGGTTTAATTGCAGTCGCCATGATCATCGGGCTGGAATGCCTTGGCCTTCCAGTGCCCGGTGAGACCGCGCTTCTAGGCGCGGCGGTTTATGCGGGGACCAAGCATGATCTCAATATTAACGCCGTAATCCTCACAGCGGCTGGTGCTGCAGTGATCGGGCGGATGATCGGCTACGTCATCGGCCATGAATTCGGCTACTGGCTGCTGTTACGATACGGCCAGTATCTGGGGCTGACGACAGGCAGGATCAAACTTGGGCAGTATCTATTCCTGCGATACGGCGGAAAAATCATTTTCATCGCGCAATTCATGCCAGTGCTGCGCACCCTCGCCGGGCCTTTCGCCGGTGCCAATCGAATGCCGTGGCGCAATTTTATGTTTGCTAATGTCGTAAGCTCAGGTGTCTGGGCGGCGGCCTATGGCTATGCCGCATATTGGACAGGTGGCGCGTTCGAGCGATTGCAGAGTCGGATTATAGTCCCTCTCGTGCTCATTGCCGCGATAGCTCTCCTTTCCGGAGGGCTCTTTGTGCGTCAGCGCGAGGCGGAACTGATCACCGAAGCTGAGCGGGCGATACCCGGGCCGCTCGACCTGCATTAACTGCTGTTGCCGATGGTGAGGGTCGCGCGCTCGTGCGCTGCTGCGGGTACTGCCTTGTTCGTTTTGGAGTGGACGCGGCGGTTCGATCAAACGGTCAGACCTTTTGACCAGAGCCGCATTACGCGGCGGTCGATTAGAGCGCCTACTCATAAGCGTTTGATGTCTGCAAGGTCCACTAATGACGCAAAGTGCGGACGTTCGGTCGCCTGCGGGAATCTTACGGCCATGTAGTCAGATCGTTGAGCGGGTAAACGTATGGAGCGACGCAGATGGCAACCCAAACAACTGCACTCCAAACAATGATTTGATAGCTCATCCTGGATCTTCCATTCTGAATTCTCTTGGGTGACCTATCAAAGTGTTGAGCGAGTTCCGGCGGACGCAGTTTTTTATCTATTTTTGGCATGGAAGCGTCTTTCTTTTTCTCGAGTTACCGATCCGATCTAGTGCATTAGTCCAGAAGCGATCACGATGCGGCAGCCGGCTCTTTGTCATACCAGGGCGCGTACAGCACGCGGTTGGCCTCGAGGTAACTCTTGAGGCTGGAGAGCACGAGCGGCCAGCCTTTGCTGATCGCATCGAACACCTTACTGCCTTCGGCGAAGTCGTCATGCGTGACGGTGAGCTTGACTTGGTCCTTCTGCTTTTCGAGATCGATGACGACGCGCGAGGGTTGCTCGGCTCCGTTGAACGGTTCGTGCATCGAGTGGAACGTGTAGGACAGCCGCCGCGGCGGATCGTATTCCAGCACTTTGCCTTGCACGATCAGCTCGCCATCGCGACGAAATTCGACGGGCGCGCCGGACTTCCAGTCAGAGATGACGGCATTACCGAACCAGAATTTTGCGGTCATATCGGTGTCCGTCAGCGCCTTGAAGACCTTCTCGGGTGTCGACGCAATGTAGATCGTGTAGACGAAAAAGGGCTTACTCATCACGAGCCTCCAGTCCTTTCTTGAGTTCACTCAATGCCTGCAGCCGGTGGCGTTCGAATTTGCCGATCCAGCGTTCGGCGATGTCATGGATCGGCATCGGGTTGAGGTAGTGCAGTTTCTCCCTACCCTGCTTCACGGTGACGACCAGATTGGCCTCCTCCAGGATCCCCAAGTGCTTGCTGACCGCCTGCCGCGTCATGTCGAGGCATGCGCAGAGTTCGTTCAGCGTCTGGCCGTTATCGGCGCGCAGCCGATCAAGTAATTCCCTGCGGCTGGCATCGGCCAGGGCTTTGAAGACTTCATCCATAGTCACAATATGCAACCTTTTGGTTGCCTGTCAAGGCAAATTTATAAGGGCAGAGGCGCGCACTCTCGTGCTAACTCGCGGTAACTGAGTTATCGGGCCAAAAGCAGACATCGGTCGGCAGACTTTAAAGAGAAGAGCGATTTTGCAATTATCTAATACTAGAGGGGCCAACAGCGGGGCTTTTCCATGATCCTAGGGATGTCGATCGGAGCTTTCACGCTTCTTCATGTCATCATTACACTAGTCGCGATCGGGAGTGGACTGATTGTTGTGGGCGGGATGTTCGCTTCGCATAGGTTGCCAGTCACGACCGCACTGTTTCTTTTCACCACGGCCCTGACCAGTGTGACCGGGTTTCTTTTTCCCATTCACGGCCTCACGCCGGCTTTGCGTGTCGGTATCTTGGCTTGCGTGATCCTGGCAGTCGCGCTCTTTGCTTTATACAAAAAACACCTAGTAGGTGCATGGCGCTGGATCTACGTGATCACCGCTGTCGCGTCGCTCTATTTAAACGTCTTTGTTCTAGTCGTGCAAAGCTTCGTGAAAGTTTCGGCTCTCAATGCGTTGGCTCCGACGCAGACCGAGCCGCCGTTCGCGATCACACAGGTGGTGATATTGGTGATCTTCATTCTTATTGCACTCATCGCCGTCATTACATTCCGACCCAGCACCACTGTGCGGATGTAGCAATTTGAAATGTCCGCTTCTGACCCAAAGCGGACACTGCCGCCTCGATCCTGGCTGGTGCCACCCATGGTGCCATTGCTCAGACACCGATGCCGCAGACGCCGACCACCAAGATTCTGGCCGTCGGCACCTTCGCCCCTGGCACGGACATGTCGCAGGTTCAGCGCATTTTGCCGACCGAGGTTCGCGAGACCGGGCAGCTCTATCTCGCTGGCAAAATCGACCAGTGGTATTCCTTGGAAGACCGGCCGGGTGTCGTCTTCATCCTGAATATGACCGACACTCAGGCAGCGCACGCCGTGCTGGAACGGCCTGCCAGGCGCTGCAGAACTGGAAGCAGAATGAATTCGTTTAGCCGCACGCAGCGTAATTATCGGTCAGCGGACGAAACGGCGATGACATCGACCGGTCGTCGGTCGTCATTTTGATGAATATCAATGCCAATCGGATCGTGCCAAGTGTAAACTTAGTCTGTCGCGTCCAAGGTGGCGAGGCTGATCGATTTCGGAGTCTCCAGACATCAAAACGGCACTGGCTGCGGAGATGCCCAATAGCAGGGAGTGGGCCCCTCAATGGACTGGTTTGGAGCAGACCCCGGTGGAATTCGGAAAGGTAAGCCGTGCTTTGGTGTTGCTTGGCTTCGAAAGAATGGAATGTTTGAAACTACTTCTACCGATTGTGCTCATAGCGCACTTAGATGGATTCAAAAACACTCTGTTACGCCC
>Ga0187783_10001019_pt1 | contig 20643 bp, 18 predicted proteins | sample 1015_SJ02_MP02_2_FD_132471 | JGI IMG/M metagenome (GOLD analysis project Ga0187783, IMG submission 132471) | Tropical peat soil microbial communities from peatlands in Department of Meta, Colombia - 1015_SJ02_MP02_20_MG | ecosystem: Environmental > Terrestrial > Soil > Wetlands > Peat | place...
TAACTTCTCCTTCTGTCCTCGATTTTCCTTCGGTGGTTTTCTTGTCCACTGCAGAAGGAGTGGCTTTGAAGTTGAAACGTTGGGAATTGTACATCTGTTCTGCGGTGTCGCCACTGTGACCTTCGGCGTACGGCCGTTGGAAGCGAGTTCTTGGTCTACCGTCAATACGAGGCCGGGCCAAGTGGCCAGTTGCTCTAGCCCTTCGTTTACCCTCGCGGCACCAAAAGGGCTTCGCCCAACGGACCCACTCCGAGGAGGAAAACGGCCAACATGAGCCGCGGCATATGGCCGATCCACGAGGGGCCCCCTGTTCCAATTGAGGGTTGGGGGACCCACCCTTCCCGTTTTAGAGATTCTTCGATAGCCATAGCGCACTCGCGTTTGGGCGATCTCGCTAACACGTCCTGCAGCATCGCTTTGCCCAGGTCAGCTCGGCCACCAGCTTCTTCAGCCTTCCGTTTTCTTCCTGCAGCTGCTTGACCTGACGAACCTGGTCCGTTTCCAGCCCTTGGTACTGCTTCTTCCATCAATACAACGTCTGCTCACTAATCCCTACTTGGCGGATCAGCTCCGCCACCGGGACGCCCATCTCCACCTGCGCAGCACCCCCACGATCTGTCCACAGAAGAGCTGTTCTTCTTCACGGCAAATTCCCTTCCGCTCCTTAGATTTTGCCGGAAAACTAACCTTGGTTGTGGGTCAGAAAACGGGGAGCGGCTCAATGCATCTCATGACCGCCTTCGTGCCCGATTGGGCTAATGACGCTCTTCCGGTACTTAGTGGACCTGAAGCTGAGTTGATGGACTTTGTTAAGCGGGATAGTCCAATATGCGTAAATTTGTTTGGATTGTGTGAAGACCAGGAATGGTAATACCCCAATTGCGAGAAGCAGAGTTTTCACGATGTCGGTCTATCAAAAAAGAGCTATGTTTCCGAAAATTCCTCCTGAGTCTTAGGGAGCGCAAGTTTAGTCAGAAAAGCGGTTTGTTGAACCAGTAAACGATGCCGTGGCCCACCAGGGAACTATCGTAAAAGTACCCAACCACATCGCCTTCTTGATTGATGCCTGTGAGGTACCACTGGCACCCACCCGGTTGATAGATAGTGCCGTTCTCGAAAACGTAGCCGCAGTTATCGGACCAGATAGCCAGGTCGCCGTTATTGTCGATTCCTACAATCGCAAATGTTTTCGAGTCCAGCATGTTAAAGGTCAGGACTGGAGTCTTCGCCACGTTGAGATTTTTGTCAGAACGCAGGAAAGACCGTCCCCCGTCAAAGGAGCCAACGACGGAGCCGTGGCCGATACCATTGATACTGGTAGTTTGGCTTCCTGGAACCTTGAAAGACGTATATTGGCCTGTCGGGGTCAGGAAAAATCCGATACCGGAACTAAGGTTGCCTACCGCGTCGCCGCCATTGTTCAGCCCGCTAATCCCACTGTAAATGAGGGGGGGCACGCTGCTAAAAGGAACGTTAGGTGGAAAAACAAGGTGCGCAAAAAGCACTGATAAGTGATCTGGCTGAAGGGGTCCCTTATTTCAACCGTGCCGCTGACATCGCCATTTTTGTTGATACTGCTGCCCCAGGTTCCCAAGACAGCACCACCGTTACCAGTGTAACTGGGAAAATCGAACTGGGTGGATTGCTGGTACTGAGCGAAGAGAGATAGCGGAAAGAGTGTAATCACGATAACTATCGCTTTCATAACGCCTCCTTGATACGGAAGAGTGCGCTCCCGAATGTTCCTGTGGGGTTTGATCCATCCGCACACTGGGGTTGGGAGTAGATGTTCGGCCTAGTTGGCCATTGGTGACTCGGAAATCCGAATAGCGAACGTACCACATACCGCTTTCGCATATTGGCAAGGTCAAGCTGTCGAGAGCGCTGTTCTTCGGTTGGCTTATGAATTGAGACAGAAGGTAGCCCACGAAGCGCACGACTACGCATATTATAAACGCGAGCGAAACACGTATTTCGTCTTTGCTGCACTGCTTGTGTCTTGCAAGATTTTGATGACTGCTCAGCCAGCCATTGCGAAGACCATCGCACACCAAGGGGATGTTGATCCACCGAAGGTCGTAACATTGAAGATAAAATTGCCATTCTCTTCACGCCGAGAGGTTAATTTAGGGCGCGAGCGCATCAATGAGACCGTCGTTGCTGGGACTGCCCCAGCCCGATGCCAAATCGTACCCCTTCGTCGCCGGGAAACCGTTATTGCCGACCGTGATGTCGTGAAACTCAAAGTTATAGTCAGATCCGAGACCCAAGCGATAAATCGTGGGGTTAATGAAACCCGGCGGCTTATCACCCTTGCTTGCCGCCTGTTCATTAGCCAAGGCCAGATAGCCAGCCCACATAGGTGCGGCAAAACTGGTCCCTCCATATAAGTTAGAAGTACAAGCTTGTTGGTCCGCGCAAACGTAAAAAGTAAAGTTGGCGTTAGCGGAGACGTCGGGCCCGTTCCGATAGATTTTCGATCCCTTGTTCGCCTTCGTGATCACCCCTTTTATGCTCTGCCAGCTTGGAACGAGAATACCGTCCGGAGAAATGCCACCGCCGCCATAAGGTGTCCAAACCGTTTCCGAGGCCCATGGTCCAGCCGGACCCTTGGTGGTTAAGTCAGTGCCGCCGACACTGATGACGTATGCAGAGTCCGCCTCCCAAGCGTCGTTGTATGGCGTCCATTCGCCACTGTCACCCGCCGCGGTAAAGAAGCTCTGGCCTTGGGCAGCCATCCTCATGAAATAAGGATCGTCGACTGACGGGTCCGCTGGAAACCAACCCCACGACGAGCTCAAGTTCAAAGGCAGCGGCTTATGGGAAGACATGCTGCCTAGCAGAGCAGTATCGGTCGATCCGACGTAGACGTAGAGCGTGGTTATGCCCGGAGCCATGCCCAACGCCTGCGTCATGTCTATAGTCTGCTCCGTGTCATCACAGCCCTCTGAGAAAAGGCATTTCAGCGACGTTCCATCGGTGGAGATACCTTTGACAGCTGCCGTCCGCTTCTGGTGGGTGTTCTTATAGTAAGTATTCAGATCGGCAATATCAAATCCGAAATACTCTAGCAAACCGATGTTCTGGCCCTTGCCCGTGAGAACCGCTTCTTCGTAGTAGGCGGTCCGCATGTCGCTTCCGCAGAATGCTTTATTAGGACAGGAGCCGGTAGTGGCTGCGGGCTTCACACCCGGAGGTCTACGCACCAATGCCGGACGCGGCACTGTATAGTTATCAAGACCCGAGATGTGCCATAGTTGAAAAGGCAGTTCCACTGTGGGCTCTCGGTCGGGAGCATAAAAATCGCGGTTTTCAATAGGATCATGATAGATACCCATCTGTAGGTGGAAGGCTGCTTCGATTGCTGCCACGGGACCCCTCAATTGCAAGTCCATAGCGTCGCGGGAGCCGCCACGAACTGAGAACCCATTCGCTTTCGCAAAACGGCTCAAGGTATCGAAATCCTGTTGAGTAGGACCAAACTTCTCGCTAAATTGCTCAACGGTCAGGAACTGTCGGTAAAGGGCGCTTGCCGGATCGTAGATCTTTCGTAAGAAGCTCTCTAATCCTGCCGCATCGCGCAACGCCAGGACCACGTCAATTTTCAGGTTCTGCGCTGCTGGCAGGCGGCCAACAAATGGTGCCTCGCCACTTAGAGTCACCGCACGCAGGTGACGCGTTAACAGGGGCTGAGGCTCGGCTTGGCAAACCAGGGTCGTGGCTGCTACGGCTGCAACCGTCGTCAGTAGGGATCTCATTAGTCCTCGAATCATAATTGTGCTCCTTGTTAGCGAGGTGTGTCGGTCATTATTTATTTTGAGGGCCAAGAATTTTCCTGAGCCCCGATTTCTAACTCCGGGCTGATCTCGAATACGACACCATTACCGCTGGCCCCACCCTCATTCGTCACGCCGTACAAATTCCCACTGTTGTCAAGGATGATCCCTGCCGTGGGAAGCAACCCGTCCTCGTCGTTCGGGTTGAAGCTGTGCCACACCTCTTCGGTCCACTCGCCGTTGGTTCTCGGTACCAACTCAAAGACAGTGCCGAAAGAGTAGGCGCCGCCCACGTAAGTCGTCCCGTACAAGTTGCCCTTTGCATCGAAGACAAGCCCCGCAAAGAGAACAGACCCACCGTCGGTGTTGTGGTCGAAGCTGTGCAGCACCTTCTCCGTCCATTTGCCGTTCGTTCCCGGTACTAGCTCGAAGGCTGTTCCGTTGTTGTAGGTCCCACCCTCGACGGTTGTGCCGTACAAATTCCCCTTGGCATCGAAGATGAGCGCCGCTTCCGGAGCAAACCCGTCTTTGCCATTGAAATTGAAGCTGTGCAGCACCTTTGCGGTCCAAGTGCCGTTCGTACTAGCCTTTAGCTGAAACACTGTGCCGTCACTGTAAGTACCACCTCCGTAACTCGTGCCGTACAAGTTCCCCTCGCAATCGAAAACAAGGCTCGCTTCTGGAAAAGCAGCGTCCCGGCTGTTGACATTGAAGCTGTGCAACACCTCCTCGCTCCACTTGCCATTCGTATTCGGCATCAACTCGAAGACCGTACCGTCGTCGTAAGTACCACCCTGAAGCGTTGTGCCGTACAAATTTCCCTTGGCATCGAAGATGAGCCCCGCTTCCGGGAGCGCTCCGTCGCGACCATCCGGATTGAAGCTGTGCAGCACCTGTTCTGCCCAAGTGCCATTTACAGGCCTCAACTCGAAAACAGCCCCGAAGCCGTTAGTGCCGCCGGCGTAGGTCGTACCATACAAATTCCCTTTTTCATCGAAGATGAGCCCAGCAAGCGGATACGCCCCGTCTTTGCCATTGAAATTGAAACTGTGTAACACCTTCTCAATCCACTCGCCATTGCCTCTCCGTATCAACTCGAAAACAGTGCCGTAGCCATATTCGCCACCCAGATATGTCGTACCGTACAAATTTCCCTTGCTATCAAAGGTGAGTGCCGGGTAAGGCAAAGACCCGTCGCTGCCGTTGAAACTATACAGCACTTTTTCGACACTGGCCCCAGATAAGGGAGTTGTTAACCAGAACCCAAAAACTGCTGCGACACTTAGAGCGATAGATCTAGAAGTCATAATTTCACCGCCTTGTAGGAGAATGGAAACTCCAACGCCCCACCCACTTAATGCGAACACGCATATTTATGCTGGGAATGGGCTTTGTCAAGAGACGTAAGAAAATATTGTTGGTAGCGCAATTGCGCCGCGAAGCGGCTGGTTCACTGGCTCGCTCCTCGGAAAACGCCGACGGGCCAGGATTCTGAATCCACCTCGAGAGCATTGAGGTCCGGCCTTGAAGGTTCAGCGCTTCGAACCACTGAAGACCAAGGCAAAACCACCGAAGGTCTGTTTGGCCACGCCAGGCCACGGAACCGGGACGGAGCAGATCGAGGAAACTGACAAACTTGAACAGACGGAATTTGTCGTAGTTGAGATTCTTGGTTTCTTCAAAGTCTGTAAATCCGGCGGAATTTTCTGCTCCGGAATCGTAGAAAAATAAGCTCCGCGGGCCAAGGCTCTCAATGAATAGATCGTAGCTTTCTCGCTCCAGCGAGGTTCCAAGTAATCTTGCTAGTGACATCAGTGCAACATGATCTGATTTTGCGTCGAGCAACTTCTTGAGTTCCTTTTCTCCGACAGGGCTGACACTCTCTCCCTTCTCAACGATAAAAAACTGAAATCGATCCTCATGTTGACGGTTGGTTGCATAGCCGTCGAAGTGGAACAAACTCACAGAGGATCCCATGCGCTCCTCTCTTCCGCGAGGTTTTCCTTCGGTTGAGCGGGCAGACAAATGCAACCGTCTCCATTGGGAGTTGTGCGACGGCCACCGGGCTTATCCCTGCCCGGCGTGCGGCTTCTATCGAACCCATGGAGACGCTGCGCACGGAGTACTAGCGAGCGCCACTCGGCTTCGGCTATTAGCTCAACTCACCTTGTCGAAGCGCACGTCTCGGGCATTCACCGTGAACACGCTCAGGCGAATGATGCGATGGTCCGCATCTCTGTGGAAGACGATCGTTCCCAAGTCCGGGCTGTTGAATTCGTCTGGCGCGACCGGTGCCAACGTGACTGATAGATTCCATCCAGCACGAAGCCGCAGACCGTCCTTTTCGGGAGAGAGATTGTATACGGCATCGAGCTCACTGCTTTTGTAGACACCGGCGTAAGTGGATAGATCGGCCTCGGTTAGGTGCGGCGATTGGATTCGATTGCCGGAGAAAAATGTTTCGCCGTCCATTATCAGGGTGGCCGTCATAGCGTGGTTGGAGTCATCGAACGTGATGGTGCCTGTTCCGAGGTCCCTGAATTGATTTGCACCAAGGCGGCGCAGGATGCCGCCCCATGCCATCAGATTGCCGCTCAAAGCGGTGAACGAATAAAGAAAATGCCGCTGCGGATCCAGGTATTTGCCGGTGAATTGGCTCGGGTCGGGAAATCGAGAATTTGGTACGTCAGTTGCGCTCACTACCTGCTGCAGTTCTTTTGCAAGATAGACGTCGGCAACTTGTCGTGAAAGAGAGTTGGTGTCCGCGCTGGACACGTTACACAGGCACACTACCGTGAACCTCTGGTCTGGAAAACGGAGGATTTCGCTCCGGTAACCGAACAGAGAGCCACTGTGGTCCACAACCGGCAGTCCACGGTAATCGGTGAGTTCCAGGCCGAGCGCATAGCCAATCGTTTTGCCGTTATTGAGCTGGCCTCGAGTTTCCAGCTCTCGGATGAGCGTCCCCTTCCCGAGCTTGTTGTTGTAGAAGTTGCTGTCCCAGGCGAGCAGATCATCGACACTGCTCATTAGGCCACCGGCTCCGACGAGATCAAAGTTCGTAGACCAATCCACCGTGAATTTGCCGTCCCGGCCAGGATCGTATGCGGAAACGCGGCCCGGCACCACAAGGTTGTGATCGTCGTAGAAGCGAGTGTGCGTCATTCCCAGCGGTCGAAAGATGTTCTCGTCGGCGAACTGGGCTAATGATTTGCCGGTTGCACGATGGACCACTTCGGCGAGCAGAAAGTAGTTCGTGTTGCTGTACACGAACGCGTCACCGGGAGGGTTATTCAGACCTTTCTGGCGGACGATGAGGGCGATCATCTCGTCTTTGGAATGCAGGTCGGACGCGTCCCGTCCGGAAAGATAGAGCAGAGTTTCGAAGTCCCGCAGCCCGCTGGTGTGGTGCAGTATTTGCCGTAACGTGATGGGGCGGCCGTAATCGGGCAGTGCGGGGACATATTTGCGAACATTGTCGTCGAGGGAAAGGAATCCTTGTTCAGCGGCTAAAACGATGCTGGCGGCGGTGAACTGCTTGGAGATCGATCCCATGTAGAAGACGGAGCCTGGCAAAAGGGGAACGTCGAGCTCAAGGCTGCCCTCGCCGTAGCCCTTGCGATAAATGAAGGTTCCGTTGTGGATCACGCCAAGGGCGCAGCCGGGAGAACCGGGCATATTGAAAGCAGCGAAGATACGATCCACACTCGCGCTATTCGATGGCGGAGGTGACCCGGAGGCTTGGACGAGCAATCCGACAGAAAGAACAATGGGCGGGAATCGCATCACGACGTTCCTTACCTACTCCAACCTGCTGCGGCTGCAACGCAGCGAGAATTAATCGTTATCGCGATCCAAGCAGGACAAGTGTTGGAGGTAGATTTTCCATAGCACTCATCCCTGTTGCCTGCGCCGGCTAGTTTTACCTCGCGCGGAAAAATCAATGTCTTCGTCGCTTTTTGCCGCGATAGCTTGGATGTCTCGTTGCTGCATTGCCGAATAGCGTAGGGATCATCGAAAACGAGAATGGCCGTTTCAAACCGAACATCGTGCTTGCGAAGGTTTTGTCGATTCTTCTGCTCATCCCATTCAAATCGCATAGCTGGTCGCAACCAAGAAAGCATATAGTCTGGCATCTTCAATTATCAATACACTTGTATTTACCGAGAGCTAGCAGGAAGTCCTCGATAACGACGTAGTGTTGACCGAGCTGATCAGTTGTCGCATGGCAATTCGGAAGTTGGGAAAGAAACAGTTTTCTGCCGCCGGGTCGACCGCGCCCGTCCTAAGTAAACGAATGGTTTTAGAAGTGTGATCTGGAAACTTCAGCGGATACGTTTGTACGGGCGGTGAGAGTGGCCCTGGCATGCGCAAACGGCTAAAGCAGAGAGGCAGGATTCCTGGCAGGCAGCTGGGGAACTACTCTTAATCCACAGCCTTGTGTGATACGAGAAGGCATGCGCGGATAAGATGCGCGTTCACAGAGATTATCCGCGCGCGCCATGCGGGCGATAGTGGGCGAGGACGGTTCGACACGATGTACGCCCGCGTGAGTCGTTCGTCGATTACGCCGAAGAAGCCGTTGCGCGCGCAGTTCCAGATGCTGTTCTCGGTCCGCAGCGGGCGGTTGCTGATGGCAGAGATGGACTGGTTTGTCGGCTGGAGCGCCGCCGCCGAAGTTTGAACGGAACGACCTTCACCAATAATCGCGACCGGTTGTTGGAGACGGACGGGAACCAGGAGGATCTGTTGGCCCGATTGCCCTCACGCGCAAAGTGCGCGTTTGACATCATCAACCGAAGAGCAACAGAAAGACAAACACGCTACGAATCAATTTTTCAGCAGCCCTGCTAGAGCGTCCCGCCCGCCAGGCCATCTGGCCAGGATGGCGGCTCTTAGGGTCTGGAAGAACAGGAGGTGCGGGGAAACTAACTTAGAGGCGCAGAACACCGCCGGGCCGCATGCCCGGTCCGGAATCTCCAACCAGCAAGCTGAGCAGTTCCCCATCGGGGAAAACTCAAAAGGAGCATTTCAGATGGTAAAGAAGTTCGTTTGTTTGACAGCACTGGGTACGGCGCTCATTGCGTTTGTCTACCAACCCGCACCGGCACAAAACTCGTCGGGGGGCGGGGCACCGAATTACCTGGGAACGCCACCTAAGCCCGCGATCAGTGATTATGGACCGTTCACAAAGATCAACTTCAGTAAGAGCAGCACAAAACCTCTCATCGCGGGGAGGTGTGGCAATCCCTCCGGGCCGTGCTTGTTTTACGGCGGAGACTTCGTATTTGACCCCTTTTATCCCCCCACCCTGGCCAATGGTTTGGCAAACGAGACCGACCTGAATGTATTCGGAATCCCATACGGAGCCGCAGCTTGGGTCCCGTTCACGGTGCCAGCAGGGACGGGATGGGCGGTAACGGGACTGTTCACGAACAACCAATCGACCTATGGCGTTCTTGACCAGTACCCGACCACACCCACTTCTGCGGCTTTCTGGTCCGTCAACCAAGCTGTGTCGCCAGGTAACGCTGGAACTGTTATCGCTTCGGGTACCTCCGCGGCCACCAGCACCCCGACGGGTCGCGCTGCCTTTGGACTGAACGAGTACACAGTCCAAGTGACGGGCCTGAACTTCGTGCTTGCGCCCGGTAAATACTGGATGGCCGTGGTGCCCCTCTGCACCAACACGGACGATGCTTACTGCCATGGCGTTTTTTTTGAGTCTGATGTCGAATACATAAACGTCAGGCCAGCGAACGCCCAGGGTCCGCCCGAGCCGGTTGATGAGTCGTTCTTCGATTCCCCTTTCTTTGGCGTTAGCTTCACACAAGCCAATAGCGCGACGGGTGCCTGCGGCGGCGCTGGCTGCGACGCGTTCTCGGCTGGCGTCCTTGGTAGGAAGATTCAGTAGATGAAAAGGAGCAGCGACGGTTCAGGAGAATTCAGATCAGTCAGAGTCAGGTGTGGATGACGGGTAGCGAGTCCAACAGATTTGCCTTGCGGACTCTCCTGCTCGCCGCATCGGCAACAATGAGAGAGCCGCAGACCTAAATTGGTCGGCGTCTGACGCATTTCGGATTCGCTTTCAAGAGAGTAGCTTGACGTAGCCCGGTCTGGACAGCAAGCTGGCGCCGAGACCGGGCTCGCCAAGCGCGACGGATGACGACCCTTTCAAACAGCCGACCGATCGCTGAAATATAGATTGCCGATAGCAGATGAGAGGAAGAATTCCATGATTCGAAGATTAGGTACATCTTCGCGGGTGACCATCGGGCTCATTTCGGTCGTGAATATCGTTTGTCTGGCGCGAGCGCAGCCCCTGTTGACGCGTCATGTTCGCGAAGTAACGGTCAATGGGCAGGCGCAGTTGGTCGGGCGCCTTCCTGCAAGCGAAATCATGCGCCTCGTTCTTGTTCTGCCGCTGCGCAACCAGGCATCGTTAGACGACTTTTTGAAGGAACTCTACAAACCCTCCAGCCCCTCTTACCGCGAGTTCCTGACAGTGGACGAGTTCACCAGGCTGTTTGGCCCTACCCCGGAAGATTACAGCGCGGTGGTCCGTTGGGCGGAGACAAACGGCTTTACGGTGGTAGGGGCTTCGCGCAACCGCGTGAACTTGGGCGTCATGGGGTCGGTCGGGACCATCGAGGCGGCCCTCCAGGTGAACTTGGGTGTCTACCAGCATCCCACCGAGAAGCGTACTTTCTACGCTCCGGACCGGGAGCCCACGCCGGACCTACCTTTCCCACTGTGGCATATCGCAGGCTTAGACAACTATTCGCTACCGCATCCCGCTCTGATACGAAGGCCAGCGGAGGTGGTCTCACAAAGCACGACGGGCTCCTGCCCTGAACAGTCTTTCTGCGGCAGCGACATGAGGGCGGCGTACTACGAGGGAACCGCTCTTACCGGTACGGGCCAGTCGCTCGGCTTGCTGGAGTATGCGGGCACCGATTTGGCCGACCTGGACACGTACTACAAGAACGCGCATGAAACGAACCATGTTCCGATAACTCTCCTCTCCACGGACGGGACCAGCACGAGCTGTGTCTACCCAAGCTGTGATGACACCGAACAGACCTTAGACATGACGCAGGCGCTCGGCATGGCCCCATACATGTCCAGCCTGGTGATGTACATCGGATCGACCGACGCCGCCATTTTTAACGCCATGGCTACGGCGAGGCCGTTGAACGCGCAATTGAGCTCTTCGTGGACTTGGTATCCACCGGACCCCAACACCGACAACCCGTACTTTGAGGAGTTCGCGGCCCAGGGTCAGAATTTGTTTCAAGCTGCCGGGGACAGTCGTGCTTGGACGCCGTCTTCCGAGATTTATCCAGCGGATGACGTATATCTCACGTCGGTCGGCGGGACAGACTTGGAGACCAGCAGCGCGGGCGGCCCCTGGAAGTCGGAAGCCGCTTGGGTCAACGGCGGCGGCGGCGTTTCGCCCGACAGGTTTGCGATTCCCTACTGGCAGACGCAGACAGCGAGCGGCTGCGCCGATTGTTCTACTACCTTGCGCAACGGCCCGGACGTTTCGGGCAATGCGAATTTTACATTTTACGTCTGCGCCGACCAGCAACCCTGCACCGCCAACTTGTATGGCGGGACGAGCTTTGCGGCGCCCATGTGGGCCGGCTACCTGGCTCTCGCCAATGAACAGGCTGTGGCGAACGGCCAGCACACGCTCGGCTTCATCAATCCGACGCTGTACAACATCGGTACGAGCTCGAGTTTGGATAGCGATTTCCATGACATCACCACTGGCAGCAACGGCTATCCCGCAACTGTGGGCTACGATTTGGCGACCGGCTGGGGCAGTCCCAAAGCGGGGACCGGCCTTATCAACGCACTTATCGCGCCGGGTTTTTTCTTGTCCGCGTCGCCGTTCTCGCAAACTGTGTTTCAAGGTAAGAGCATAGCCACCACCTACACCGTCACCGTCACCTCGCTGAACGGATTCAGCGGCACGGTAGACCTCAGCAGCAGTTGCCCTTCGAGCATCACTTGCACTCTGAGCGCCCCCTCGGTGACGGTGTCGGCTCGAGGCACCGCAACCTCCACCTTGACCGCTAGCACGAGCGGCACCGCACCGAGCGGCACATACAGCCTGGCGGTCACGGGAACGAACAGCAGCCTCAGCCACATGGTGTCGGTCAATCTGGTGGTGATTGTTCCCTTCTCCATCTCCTCTAACCCGACCGCGACGTCGGTCGACCAAGGCGGCACGGCCAAGTATACGGAGACCCTGAAATCGCTGAATACTTTCAGCGGAAGTGTCACTTTCTCGGTCACCGGTTGCCCCTCCAGCAGCGCGTGCAGGTTCTCCCCCAATCCGGTAACAGTCCCATCGGGTGGCTCCGGGAGGTCGACCTTCAGCGTGGCGACTGGCAAGAACACCCCGCCAGGGACTTACTCGATGACCCTCACCGGAACCAGCGGCAGCCTGAAACAGTCAGTCCCGGTACAACTGACGGTATTTAAGGAATGAGGGCGAGGTTTGGGCAGGGGCGGACCTGTGAGTCCGTTCCTTTCCGATCGATTTACTCTGAGGCTGGAAAGGGCAATTGAGGCGTTTCTTGGGCTCAGACTATTCCGGTCTGACCCTGGCAGTTTTACTAGTAGCCCTTGCTCCTACCTAAAAATATAGTTTGGGCAATTCCTTGTAGTGCCGTTCCGTTGATAGATTGCCAGACCACACAGTGAGATAGCGTTAGACCCTTTCTCAATTGTGGGGGGCTAAAAACCTGGGAAAAATGTGCGAGTTGCGGAGAGCCGAAATTCCTCCAGTTCGTTTTGGGCCTTGGGGCTCGCTGCACAAGTGTGGTGCGCGGCCGTTGGCATTCTGTTGTCTGCTTTCACTGGTTCCGCTGCGCAACAGCCAAAGTCGAACAACGTACTGGTGCTGTTTAGCATCCTTGAACGCGACACTAACTTTTTGGATTCGATCGAAGCCACGATGCGGGCTCGTGTTCCGGGGCACATCACCTTCTATGATGCCTACCTGGAATATGCACAAGTGGAAGAGAAATCATATCGGGACAGCCAAGCAGAGACCTTCCGCCGCACCTATGCTGGGGTGAAGATTGACCTCGTGATCACGAATAACCCTGAGGCGCTTCATTTCGCAGTCGAATACCGCAATAAGATATTTCCTGGTGTCCCGATTGTCTTCACAGAGGTCGGCACCAGCGAATTGGAAGGGCAGGAGATAGGGCCGGAAGTCACCGGTGTTTCCGTTCCGGTGGGTCTTCGGGAAACGATCGATCTCGCACTTCATCTTCATCCAGATACGAATTCGGTCGCAGTCATCTCGCGCAAGAATGGGCACTGGCTTGGCGTCGCGCACTCCGAGCTTCTTCGTTATCAAGATAAGGTGAGGGAGATCGACCTCGTTGGACCTCCAAGTGGTCAGCTGCTTGAGAAAGTTGCTGCTCTTCCTCCTCATACGGTGGTCCTGTTTCAGCTCGAGCCACAAACTTCAAATCAGCCAACGATCGGAGCCTGGGATGTCCTCGCCGCGGTCGCAGAGCGCCTGCCGACCTATTCTGCCTGGCCATCGCTCTGTTTGAACCATGGGTGCATAGGTGGAGCATATCCTGACGCTCCGAAAGAACGGTTGTGGACGGCGGAGATAGCAGCCCGGGTTCTCTTAGGAGAGCGGCCAGAGAATATTCCCGTTGTGCACGACTCCAATCTTCAGGTCCAGGTGGATTGGCGGGCACTTCGCCGCTGGCATATTCCAGAGTCGGCTTTGCCGCCGGGGAGTACGGTCTTATACCAAGAGCCCACTCTCTGGGAGCGCGGGCGGAAATATTTCCTTGCTGGCATTGCCGTAATTGTCGTTCAAGCTTTGTTGATCTTTGGATTGTTCTGGCAGCGAGCACGAAAACGCAAGGCCGAAGCCGTCCTGCGCGAGAGCGAGGAGCGTTTCCGAGTGATGGCCGATACCACGCCCTCGCTCATCTGGATGTGCGACGAGGAGGGTAAGGTCACATACCTGAATGATCGACGAATCGCCTTCACGGGTCGAGATCCGCGAGCTGGATACGGTGATACGTGGACCACATACATTCACCCGGACGATCGAAAGCAAGTACAGGGTGCGTTTTTCGGGTCCTTGCAAAGCCGCCAGCCATTTTCCAGAGAGTATCGGCTTCGTCGTCGAGATGGAGTCTACCGCTGGATGTTCGATGTGGCTGCTCCGCGGCTGAATGGGGACGGGTCATTTGCCGGATTTATCGGCTCGGCGATAGATATTACCGAACAAAAGCTGGCGCAGGAAACACTCGGAAGTCTGGGTGGACGACTGCTCGAAGCGCAGGAGGAAGAACGCCGACGAATCGCGAGGGAACTGCACGACGACATTTCGCAGAAGCTGGCACTGCTGGCGATAAAGCTCGCAAAAGCGAATCGCAATCTGAACGGATCACCCGAGGTGACGAAAGCGCACCTTGAAGAGATCCAGCAACACTGTTCGGAAATCGGACGTGACGTGCAATCCCTGTCGCACCAACTGCATTATTCGAAACTGGATTACCTGGGCCTGGTGAATGCTCTTAAGGCTTTCTGCAGGGAATCCGCCCAACAATATGACGTAAGCATTGATTTCAGGGATGAAAACGTTCCGAAGAAGTTGCCCAACAACGTTGCCCTGTGCCTCTTTCGTGTCGCACAGGAGGCGCTACATAACGCGGTTAAATATAGTGGGATCAAGGAATTTGCCGTCGAAGTGAGAGCTACAGCGAATGAAGTTCAGTTGATGGTGAGGGATGACGGTGCTGGTTTCGACGTCGAAGAGGCGAAGAAAACTTCGGGACTAGGACTGCTGAGCATGCATGAGAGAGTGCATCTGGTCCGCGGCCGGTTCTCCATCCAATCGAGGCCTGGGGAGGGTACCACAATCGTGGCGACTGTGCCGGTGAGTGCTAGTGCCCCTTCCGCAGCAACGGGAGTCGATCAGGCCAGTGTTCAAGGGAAAGCATGAGAGGAATCGCGCTTTATCGGATTCGGCACTCGAGAGCACAGGGTAGTAAGAGTGTGGTACGGCGGACGAGGATTTATCTTAAGAACCAGCTCCGAGTGGCAGACGCTCAGCGTGGATTTGTGGTCATGGACGCGCGATGCCCGGTTGTTGTCTCCCAGTACTGAATCCACTGCTGGCGAATGCCGTTGCCTCGTTCCATGAGTGCATGGCTCGGGCGTTGGCCGTGCTCGACTACAAGGACAATTCCGGTGTTGAATTTTCTCTGAGAGTGATCAACGTCGGGTGAACGTGCCCCTTCCGCGGCAATTATGTCCCGAATCGTCACCTTGGTTCGTTGAGCTTTGAATATGGCGTGTCCATTTACGTCTTTACTGGCTCGCGTGAGGTTCGTAAGGACAAAGAAGTCCGGCACCTCTGCGGCGGCGATCAATCCCATTAAATACAGGTCGAGATAAGAATAACCTGTCGCCGGAACGAAGTAGCCGTCATGCAGCTGCGTGTAGGTTCCGTCGAAGTTGTCCTCCCAGACGCCCCCTCCCAAAGTTGATGCCTCCGTGGGCAGCGAATAGGGGTATGCGACCGGGGTTTGCAACCCTGGCGCCCAATGAGGCCAGGAGCCGAGACAAACTGTTTCGCCGTTGATTTTCGCAGAGACATATGCGGACCAGCGGTGGCCGACTTCGTGACCAAGGTGCCCTACGGCGTAGTTGAAGGGAGAGGGCTTCCCGTCGGATGAAGCCTCTGCTAGCTGGCGCAAGTAGAAAGTTATGTCGTGACGATTGCCGACTGGGGCTTTTTCTGGAGGTCCTTCTTGCACTTCGTTCGAGCCAACCCAGACCGGCTGAGCGAATCCCAACTGGAATCTGCCCCGCGTACAGCGGCTCTCTAGGACCTGATTTGTCTGCTCGTGCTCTGTGTTTCCGATTCCTGTGACGTCTCCTCCGATTGGGCCGTCACTGGGAGTACTCGCTTCCTGACTATCAATGCGGAAATCGGAGTAGTAGGCCAGAAAATCGAACTTGTCGCCGAGAGCCTTGATGATGGTGCATGAGAGGTCCTGCGGTTTTGGCACCGCAAGGTAGTGGAACGTCTCGTAGAGCACCGCAAAAGGACCATCCTTCTGGGAGAGAGAAGAAAAGTGGACTACCGCAGGTTTTGCTGCACCTGACGGCACTGGGTAGATCCCAACGATGGCGTCTTTCGCCGTCAATGCTTTGTACGACATCTCAAGGGAGCCGTCGCGATTGAGGACGGCCTGAAAACGGTTGATCGTCTTGAACCATGTGAAATCGAGGATGCTGCCGAACGGCTCCGTGAGATTCCAGGTTATCACCACGCGGTCGGACAGCTCCTTTACATAGCGGGGACCGGACATCCGCGGCTTCAGGAACACACAAATGAAAGGGGCTTTGTCGATCAGTTTGCTGGCTACATCGGCCAGCTGGTCGAACCGGTCGAGGACGACTCCCCCATCACGATGACCGTATGGGTCAAGCTCGATGTTGTTTTCAGATGCGCCGAAACGGATCGTTCCGGTGGTTCCCACAAGAAACGACTTCCACAACTTGCCGGAAAAAGGAAAAGAGAATTTTTGGAGACTAGCTTCACCGCCGGCCAGTTCAGAACCGTAGTCAGAATCCCAGAGGAGGGGTCCAGTTTCTACCCGGTATCCGGAGCCCTCGGGTGTGAAACGAACCGTGTGACCAGCAAGGTCGAAGAAGTTAACCTTTCCTAGGGCGCCGTCGTTCAACTCCATTACGATCAAGCCCCCTTGAGTCGAGACGTTACCGATCGATTGGCCAGGCTCACGGTCCTGCTGTCCGTACGACATGCTGACTATCACCAGCCCACACCAAACCAATACGGCACCCCGCCGGATACGGCAAATAGAAATCAAAGGCATAGCCGCTAAGTAACTTCGTCTCCACGACATATTTAAAATCCATCCTTCTCAGCCGCCACACCCAGAGGATAAGTGCTTACCAATTTCGATGCCCAGGCTTCTATCAAGGCAGGCTCCTTCATATTGCATTGACCCGGATTGGCGGTGACAGGCATACTTTTTGGCGCAGCCGCTGATTCCAGGTAGGGGCTCGACTGGCGTATACTTGGCCATCTTCGGACCTTTCTGCGTGAGGTTCAGGCTATGTCAGCAATCAATGGCGATAAAGCGAGGTTCAACCGTCAGCGTCGGCAGAAGATAGCTCGTCGAATGCGAAACCGAGAGCTGCTGAAAAAATTGGCAGAAGGTCGCAGGCCCCCAGCCCCTACCGGCAGATAAGACGGTGCTTGTCCTAACTCAAAATCACGGCACCACCAGCATCTAAGAGCAGGCCATGTACGTAGATGAAGATTATCGGGATCCGGAAGACCGCCCGATTAACGAGACTGATCCAGCGGCTAAGAAGGACAAGATGTTCGATAAGACTATCGCCGATACTTTCCCGGCCAGCGATCCGCCGTCATCCCTTCCCGATCCTGACGAGGACTCTTTTGCCGCATAGGGTGGGGGGATCGGTCGATGGCTCGCTCGATCCCCCGCTCACCAGACCTTGCAGATGAGGACGATACCTCGGAGTCGATACGCGAACAAGGAGCAGGAATGGATACGGTCTTAGACCGTCCCGCGTTTTGACACGCATAGTAGCCCAACTTTGGACCATAGTATCCCGTTGTGCCTGATCCAGTTCCCAATCGCTCCAAGTGCAAATAAAGCTCGACCGAGGAATCACGATGAGGAATCGAAGCAGCAGAAGCTTGCCGCCGGGCAAAATCTTAGCGCAAAACCGAACTGCGCGACCCTTCTCAGAATCCCATAGTGTCGTCTGCCGATGGCCCGTAGGTAGCCGGCAAAGGTTTGTTGTTTAAGCGCAGGTACACACCAAGCTGGGCCCGGTGATGCACCAGGTGATTAAGGAACATTCGGCGGTATGCCAGAAAGCGAGCCCCATTGAAAATCGGCCTGCCCTGGAAACTGAGCTTCCAGTCTTGCAGCCAGGCATCATCCTTCGTGTTCTCGAGCGCCGAGCGCGCTTTGGCGACGTTTTCGTCAAAAGTCTTCAGCAGTCCCTTCAACTCGAAGGGAGGGCGCGCGCGGCTGGCATTCGCACTGAAATCCAAGGATGGAGTGGTTAAGATCGTAGCGCCAAAACCGGCAAGCTCAGCCACGTGCGGGGCCAGTTTCCCCAGCGGCATGGATTTGGCATGAGGCGCATAATCCTGTTTTTCGAATGGAACCCGCTCCAGCGTGGTTCGGGTCGTCTTCATTTCCTCGTCGAATTCCGGCAGTAGAAGTTCGCTGATAGACACTGTCATTCCCCTTTTAGGACGTTAATTGTTGGCCGTTGCCTCTACTGTATCTCCTGTTCACGGCCAGTAGAGACAAATCGTGCAGCAGCAGGCGGACAAGACCACGCGGTTTCTTTTGCGCGCAACACCCACCCGAGGCGAACAACAGGAAATCCACGGCAGCCCAGAATAGGATTTCCTTTCCCGGCTTAACAGCTCTGTTCGTGCACAACCCGTCGTTAATTGTAGCTCTGCGGCGACTGGACCACGCAATATGCAGTTTTTCAACTGCTGCTGCCAGACTTTTCATGTTCTTCCAGCAGCTCGGCAAACCCGAGAGACCGATCGAATCCAGCAACTATGAAGGCTAAGAGGTCAACGAGTCGCCCATACTAGGCTTGCAGGGGATCCCGGAGTATCGAAAACTCTTAGATGTCGTCTCTGCGCAATCCGTCCACCAGAAACATCGAAGGATGATAAGGCAACGTGGTGAAGTGTGCGAATAGGCTCTGTGGGCTGGCGCGAGAGCACCAAGGTTAGCGGATGATTTTCAATGCTTCCAGAGACGGGACAGAAAACGACACCCCCACCGTATGTTCGAGCGGAGGCTGTTTTCCCTCCTCGAGGGCTTTTAGGAGAATCTCGATGGCGGTGCCCGCAAACGGTGGAATATGAATCGTCGCAGTGAGCCATCCTTTGCCGACCCATGCTTGACCTGTGCCTGGCAGACCATCACAGCCGGTGAAAGGGAGCCCCAGCCATCGCTCACGTTCCCGTTCGCTTGTGATCTTCTGAAAAGCCTTGCGCGCGCCTATGGCCATCGAGTCATCTTGTGCGCCAACAAGATCAATTTCTGCGCCAAATGAGGTGGCGAGTTTCAGCCAAGAGTCGACCGCTCGTTCCGCGCTTTCCTCGGTCCACTGCCCTTTCAGGATCACAACCTGGATATTCGAAGGCTTCGTTTCGAGCATTCCCGCCGTGCGTTTCCGCGCCGAAGTGCTTTGCGACGGTCCTTCGATGTAGAGGATCGAGCCCCCTTTCGGGAGCAACGCGGCAAATTGTCTTCCCTGTATGCGGCCAATCTCTTCCTGGTCGGAGCTAACCGAAAAGACGGGTGCGCTTGCTTCCCTGCGGAGCTTCGCCAGGTACTCCGGACTTTTGTTCAAGACTACCCAGCCGACTCCGGCATTGCAGGCGGCCGATGCTACCTGCGGCAGTGCGGTGCCGCTAACTGGTTCCACCAAAACCGCGTCCGGGCGAGACGGACCACTATCCTGGATCGCTTGCAGGATTTGCGTGCTTTGATGTACGGCATCGTTTTCCGCAAACGCAATTTCTGCATCGATCCCGAATTTTTGGGCAGCCTCTTCTGCGGATGTGGCCTGCGCCCTCTGAAAATCATTTTGGCGGGTATGAAGAGAGACCAAGAACTTAAACCTTTTCATTACCTGCCCCAAGTAAAACTACTTCCTGCCAGAAAGGCCAGCTCCGCCACCCCGAGCCAAGGCTGCGCGAGGAAACCCTACCAGCTGGAAATGAACGACCGGTGTCTGAGAGATGACAATTTGTTTCATTCTTTTGGTTGCCGTGCCAGCTTCGCGAGACACACATTCGGATTCGATTGGCCTTGCCGCGCACTGAATCAACCGCGTTCCACTCCCGCTACCAAAGAGGGTTGGAGAATGCTGGCGGGCAAAGACACGGTGATCGCAGCCCCGCCCCCGATGCGATTGGAGAGCTTAACTGCGCCGCCGTGTGCCTGGACAACCGCATGCACAAACGCCAGTCCAAGGCCGTGTCCTGGCGAATGCTCGCCCTTTACGAAGCGCTCGAAAGCACCAGTGGTTATATTAGGTGGAAATCCGGGGCCATCGTCTTCGATGACCAATTCTGCCGATCCCTCACGAGAGTACATCCGAATACTGATCTGGCGTCCTGTGGGTAAATGAGTTAGCTCGTTTTCGAGCAAATTACTTATCACGCGATTAAGCAAAGGCAAGTCAGCATCCACGAATACCTGCTCTTCGAGATCAACTACGAGCGTGTGCTGGCGTTCAGCCATTGCCGGCTGATAAAGGCTCATCAATTGCATCAAGGTAAGGGAAACATCAATTGGACTCCGATCCAAGTGAAGCGCGCCCGCTTCCGCTTCGGAAAGGTCCAATGCGGTGTTCAGCAATAGCAGAAGCCGATCCAGATTCTCGATTGCTTCGGCGACCGAGTCACGCCATTTCTCGTTATCAGGATTGCATAGTGCGGATTCAAGTGCTCCACGAATGGACGTTACTGGACTCCTGAGGTCGTGCGCGACCGCGCCAGTAATCGTGCGAATCTGATTAACGGAAGACTGAACGCGGTCCAACATGTGGTTGAAGGTCTTTGCCAGTCGCGAGATCTCATCTGAATTCGCCGGTTCTGGTAATCGTTCCTCCAAATCCTCGGTACCGATCTTTGCAACCGCGTGAATACCCTCCAAGGCCAGGGTTTCGCCCGCTTTCGCAGTACCAGCCGCATCCACTTGAAAGCCGGCTTCCACCAGCGCCCGCTTCAAAAACTGCTGAATGGCTGTATCGTCCTCGACTA
>Ga0187783_10001020_pt1 | contig 20639 bp, 18 predicted proteins | sample 1015_SJ02_MP02_2_FD_132471 | JGI IMG/M metagenome (GOLD analysis project Ga0187783, IMG submission 132471) | Tropical peat soil microbial communities from peatlands in Department of Meta, Colombia - 1015_SJ02_MP02_20_MG | ecosystem: Environmental > Terrestrial > Soil > Wetlands > Peat | place...
AGATGCTCCGCTACCCGCCGCGCATCGTAGACGTCGTCAAGCGAACAGCACCGATGCTGCGCAGGTCCCGTGCCCTGAAGTTGCGGCAACCGGCGCTGATTCCACAGCTGCATCGTAAGACCGACAATCGTTTGGCCCCGATCGTGGAGAATCGCGGCAACCGTAGAGCTATCTACTCCGCCTGACATCGCCACCGCAACCGTCGCCGCGGTGCGCGTTCTTTCACGCGAAGTTTCGAGTTGGGATACGGCTGGCATGAGGAGGGATTCGCTCACCGCGCTGAAAGCGCTCCAGCTGCTTGCTGCTCGCGCGGCGAAAGAGCGCGAATGCGCTCCACAACGGATGGAACCACTTCAATCGCGTAGTCGATTTCCTCAGCCATCGTCGGGCGGCCCAGGCTCAGCCGCAGGCTCGACCTCGCGTCATCGTGCGACAGTCCAGCGGCCAACAGCACATGCGACGGCTCCGTCGAACCGGATGAGCACGCCGCCCCAGTCGAGCATGCAATCCCTTGCAGATCGAGGCTGATCAGGAGCGCCTCGCCGCCCGCGCCGGGAAATGCCATATTCACCGTGTTCGGAACGCGGTGGCGCGCGTCGCCATTGATCTTCACGCGCGGAACGCGTTCGAGCAGTGCAGATTCGAGACGGTCGCGCAGCGACCGGATGCGCTCGGAGTCCGCAGGCAGCAGCTTGCGCGCCAATTCAGCCGCCTTCCCGATTCCCACAATTCCCGGAACATTTTCTGTCCCCGGCCGCCGGTCGCGTTCCGCATGACCACCGCGCTGCAACGACGTCAGCGCGATGCCTTCGCGCACGTACAGCGCGCCCACGCCCTTCGGCCCACAAAATTTGTGCGCGGAGATTGAAAGCAGATCGACCCCGAGTCGATTCACGTCCAGCGGCACCTTGCCTGCCGACTGAACTCCGTCGCAGTGAAAACGAACTCCCGTCTCGGCGGCGATGCGGCCGATTTCCTCAATCGGCTGAATTGTTCCAAGTTCGTTGTTCGCGTGCATGATTGTGATCAGCACGGTTTCCGGTCGAATCGCGCGTCGCACGTCGTCGGGGTCGACGATCCCCTGCGCCCCCGGCTCGCGGCTCACCGGCACGAACGTGACATCGATACCGCGCCGCTGCAATTCTTCGCAGCTGTGCAGCACCGCATGATGATCGATCGCGCTGGTGATCACGTGCTTGCGCGTCTTGTCGGACGACGCGATTGTGCCGAAAATCGCCAGGTTGTCCGCCTCCGTGCCCCCGCTCGTGAAAACAATCTCCTTCGCCTTTGCGCCGATCAGCGCCGCCACTGACTCGCGAGCCGCATCCACCGCGGCGCGTGCCTGCTGCCCAGGCGTGTGCACCGAGCCCGCATTGCCGAACTTCTCCGTGAAATAGGGCAGCATCGCCGCGGCCACCGCGGGGTCCACAGGTGTGGTTGCGTTGTAATCGAGATAAACGCGCATGGATCGGATTCCGTGAATTAGAATAGCGGCCCTTGTAAGGGGAAGCAAGCCCGGGGCCGTCCAAAAAACCAGCCGAATGACGCCAACCTCAGCCTACGAGTGGGCCGTTTTTGCTGTCGTCATCGTTGTGGCCCTCGTTTTGGATTTGCTTGTATTTCACGGGAAAACGCGCCGCCGCACCTTCAAGCTCGCCCTCATCGAAACGTCAGCTTGGATTGCGTTAGCTCTCGTTTTCAATTTGTGGGTCTACGTCGCCCGCGGTTCACAATCCGGCCTCGAATTCCTCACCGGCTACTTGGTCGAAAAATCGCTCAGCGTCGACAACATTTTCGTATTCCTCGTCATTTTCCGCGCCTTTGGGCTAACCGCCGAGCGTCAGCACAAAGTCCTTTTCTACGGCGTCGTCGGTGCGCTTGTCTTGCGCGCTGCGTTCGTGCTGGCGGGCGTCGCGCTGCTGCAACACATCCACTTCACCGTCTATGTCTTCGGCGCGATCTTGCTGCTCACCGGTCTCAACATGCTGCGAACCGGCGAACGCGTCATCAAACCTGAGCAGAACTGGCTCGTGCGAGCCGTCAGAAGACTGATCCCGGTACAGAGTGATTCTATGGCCGGCGGGTTTCTGGTGAAATCAGACTCGCGCTGGAACGCCACTCCATTGCTTCTCGCGCTCGTCGCCATCGAAGCCATGGACATCATCTTCGCAATCGATTCGGTGCCGGCCGTCCTCGCCATCACGCGCGATACGTTTATCGTCTATTCCTCCAACGCATTCGCGATTCTCGGCCTGAGGGCCCTTTATTTCGCCTTAACCGATATCCTGAACAAGCTCCGCTTCGTGCATCAGGGGATCGCGTTGATTCTTGTCTTCGTGGGAGGAAAAATGCTGATCGGTGAAAGAATGACCATCTCGGCCGGAGCATCGCTGGTGGTCATCGCGATAATTCTTACCGTGACGGTTGCTGCCTCGCTGTTGATTCCCCGCTCGTCCGTCAACCGCTAGCTTTTGTTTTTCGACCGCCGGCGCCGTTTCGTCGATTTTCCATCCGCGGAGGGCACTGACGTCAGATCCATCCCGGATTCCAACGCCTTTCGGAGTCTGGTCTCCAGCTCCTCCTCCCTCAGTTGCGACGCTGCGCGCGCCTCGGCGATCGCCCCCAATATTCGCTCCATCATCTGCTCGCGAATTTCCACGAGCGCTTTGTCCACAACCCCTTCAACGACTCCGCTGAGCGTCTGCTTTTCATTGGAGAGCGCTGAAGCCCCCAGGTGACCCAACGCGAACGTCATTTCCTCCACGGTCACCGCTCTGGTGTCAGTAGCAATCGATTCAGCAGGAATCCCCGTTCCCTGCGGCGGTTCAACAGCCGTCCCGGAATCGACCGCGCGCGGGTTCGGCATAACTTCGATCGTCGGCTCGACGGCGGCCCGTTTCACGTCATCCGGATGAGGAAACCAATCCTTCGGCGGCGACGCGACCCCCCAAATGTTCCCAGGGACCTCAAATTCCACCGCAACCTCATACGGCTCGCGCATGCGCCGGGGACGTTGCACCCAAATCACTCTGCCGCGGGTCAGTCGCGGCGGCAGCCGCAGCTCCGGATGGGGAATTTCGATCGCTACATTCCCCCCTTTTTGCACGTAGTTTTTCGAGCGGTACCGGCAGCCGTAGCAATTCACTTCCGTGGTTGTCGTCGCTTCGCGAAATGGTTCGTTCAGTGTATCGACACCCGCCACCACAATGGCGATCGATATCGCCACACGTGTGCTGCGGCGCTTGTCGGCCGCGCTTGCGCCTGCCCTTGCCTCTTGGCTGGATGTGATCGTTTCGGCCACTGTACTCTCGGGAGAATTCCATTTTCGCACCGCAAGAGCGCTTTGAAACATGTTGCTGCCGGTCGCGAACATGAATGATAACTAGCGACTCTCCGCCCTCTCCCCCAAACGGCCCTCACCTCAAGAGCCGCGGCGCCCTCACGCACTCGCCCTGCCCCGCCCGAAACATTTTGATCGCATCTGACGTATCTTGTGGTAGAGAGGGCAAGAAACCATGGCCGACGTCAACAATCCCATTCCAAACCCCAATCCTCCTCCTTCGTTTCGTCCGCCACGAAGGCCGCGCTCGATCGCAGGACCGATCGTTCTCATCGCCATTGGCGTGCTTTTCTTGATGGCCACCATGCGCCCGGGCTTCGATCCGTGGCCGATTCTCTTTCACTACTGGCCGGTGATTCTGATTCTCGTCGGCCTCGGAAAAATCTGGGATTACTACTGGACGCGCGATCATCCAGACTCCTCTGGCCGCGTCGTCACCGGAGTCGGAACTGCCTGGATCATACTGCTGATCCTGTTCATCGCCGCCATCTGGCGCGGAGGTTACTACTACCACGACAATTGGAATTGGTACGACGGTTGGGGCCGCCCGGCCAGGCATTCCTTTTCGCAGCGATACAACCAGCACGATACTCAATCCATCGAGCTCGGATCCGCTAAGTCCGTAAGCGCGGATTTGAACATGCCCGCCGGTCTTTTGACGCTCACCGGCGGCGCCAGCCGTCTGCTCGACGCGAATTTCCGGTACGACGATTCCGACGAAAAGCCGGTCGTCGACTACAGCGTCTCCGGCGATCAAGGCCAGCTAACCGTCCGGCAAAGTCGCGACGAGGATATCCATTTCGGCAATGACGGGTCCGAATGGGACCTTCGTTTCGGCGACACAGCCCCGCTGGACCTGAAGCTCGAGATGGGCGCCGGGCAGAGCAACATCGGCCTGAATGGTTTGAATGTCGAGCACCTCGACGTTCACATGGGCGCCGGCGAATTGAACCTCGATTTGACCAACGTGAAAAATCCGAACCTCAAAGCAAATATTGAGGGCGGCGTCGGACATGCGTCCATCCGGCTCCCGAAAGACAAAGGCGTGCGCGTCTACGCGACTGGCGGCATCGGCTCGGTGAACGCGCCCGGTATGCAGCGCGACGGCAGCGCCTACGTCAACGACGCCTACGGAAAAACTCCCTCCACCATGGACATCACCGTCAATGGCGGCGTTGGCCAGATCGATCTCCTCGTCCAGCCCTAGAATCACCTGTCTCATCCAGCTCGCGCTTGGAGATCAGAAGGCAATGGATTGCCGTTGGCCTGTCAGGTTAGAGTGATATTTCAAGTGAGCATCGCAACCTATCCCGATCAGCTTGAGCCAGAGAATCAGGACGCGGTGATCTGCCGATTCCTCAACATGCGCAAGTTCCGCGACCTGATTACGAACGCCGAGCTTTACGTCTGCCGCGCTGACCTTTTTCATAGAGACGAGCGAGAGGGTTTGCCACCAGAAGAATACCTCGCCACTTTTGGGCTGCACCCGCTAGACGTAAATGGCAGGCGTGAATTGCTGAACCACATAGGTTCAGACGCGCAGTTCCGCGAGGCGTTTTATGTTAACTGCTGGTGCTTGTTCGACGAAGAAACGAGTCAGATGTGGAATGAGTACGGGAATGAGGGCGTGGCGGTCAAGTCCCGGTATCGCCTGCTGAAATCCGCTCTCGACGCGCTGCCCGACCCCGCGTACATCGGACTCGTGCGCTACGGTGCGCGACATATGATCGGAAAGCGGGCGAACATATTTCGCTATATCACAACGAAGCGGAGCGAATACAGTCACGAGCGGGAAGTTAGGGCTTTCTTGTGGATTCCAGACCTGCACGCCGGAATCAACCGTCACTATGACGCAGAAAACGGGGTGCACCCTCGGCCACTTACGCCACCTCCAAGCTATATACCGAAGGAACAGAGGCGAACGATAGACCTGCAAGCACTCATAGCGGAGATCGTGGTTTCACCTCGGATGTCTTCAACCACTGTGGACGAAATCGGTCGCCTAGTCAGTGATGCCGGATACGAGATTGCAGTTCGGCAATCCGAACTCGCTCGCTACGCTGCTTTCCTACCTTAGGCCACGTCGTTAGCGGCTGGAAGGAGGCACGAGTGGGCCCGCCAGCTCCCTTCCACCTCTTCCCCATCATCTTTCGATGTTACTCAATCGGCGGTGCCCTCGCCGCTCGTCTTGACTTGCCCCTGACCCTCCGTTAGCGTCAGAGAAGGGACCAGACAGCTAAAACAGGAGCGAATCGTGACGCGTCCAGTCATAACGCTAACCACCGATTACGGCACCAGCGAGCATTTCGCCGGCGTCATGAAAGGCGTAATCCTCGGAATCAACCCCGAAGCCAACATCGTCGACATCAGTCACGGCGTGCTCGCCCACGATATCCTCGACGGCGCCATCACCATCGGCAGTGCATTCAAATATTTTCCCGCGAAGACGATTCACGTCGTTGTCGTTGATCCCGGCGTCGGCACCGAGCGCCGCCCCATTCTGGTGGCAGCCGATCAGCACTACTTCGTCGCTCCCGATAATGGCGTCTTGTCTTCCGTCTACGACCAATCGGAATCTCTCACCGTTTGGAACATCATCTCCGAACATTATTTCCTTCGCCCGCTCAGCAAGACTTTTCATGGCCGTGACATCTTCGCGCCCGTCGCAGCCTGGCTCTCAAAGTCGTGGCAGACATCGGCTTTCGGCGAGCCCATCACGGACTTCGTACGTTTTGGCATGCCCAAGCCCAAAGCAGCCGGAAACACTGTGAAAGGCATCGTTCTCAAGGTCGACAATTTCGGAAATCTCGTCACCAACCTCACTCCCAGCGACGTCCCTGCGCTCGCCGCAAACGACGGCAAAGTGACCATTCGCGCCGGAAACGCCGTCGCTACCAAAGTCGTTCCCACGTTTGCGCAAGGTCAGGCCGGCGAAGTCGTCGGAGTGATCGGATCGAGCGGCTATCTCGAAATTTCCGTCAACAAAGGCAGCGCCGCCCGAACCACCGGTGCTACTCGCGGCGCTGAAGTCACCGTCGAAGTCGGCTAGATCATCGCGCTAGCGTTTCCGCCATCAGATACGATCGCGTCCTCGGATCCATCCAATCGCGCAACGCATCTCCCAGCAGATTGAACGCGAGCACCGCCGTCATCACCGCCAGCGCCGGAAACACCACCAGGTACGGCGCATCAAAAAGATAGCTTCGCGCATTGTTCAGCATCGCGCCCCAGCTCGCCATCGGCGCCAGCACTCCCAGCCCAAGGAAACTCAGCGTCGACTCCGCCAAAATCGCCCCGGCCATCGCAATCGTCGCCTGCACCAGCACCGGCTGCATAATGTTCGGCAGCAAATGCCGGAACAAAATCCGCGAGTGCGACGCGCCCAGCGATCGCGCCGCCAGCACGTATTCCATTTCTTTCGCCTGCATCACCTGCGCTCTCGCCAGCCGCGCGTATCCGGCCCAGCCGGTCACAACCAGCGCGATGATCACGTTCGCGATTCCCGGCCCCAGAAAAGCAGCCAGCCCGATTGCCAGCAGGATCCCCGGAAACGAAAGAAACGCATTAATCACGATCGAGCTCACCAGCCGGTCGAACCATCCGCCTAAGTATCCGGAAACCGCACCAACCATCAGCCCCACGATTCCCGACCCCAGCACCACGCCCACGCTGACCTGGATCGAAATGCGCGCGCCGTAAATAACGCGCGACAGCACGTCTCGCCCCAGTTCGTCCGTGCCCATCCAGTGCGCGGCGCTCGGCCACGACAGGCGTATCGCCAAATTCTGGCTGATCGGGTTGGCGGGCGCGAGCCATGGCCCAAAAATCGCCACGGCCACCAACAGAACCGCCAGCGCCATCCCCCAGCGCCCCGCGGCGCTTTGCCGTACGAAATCGCGCAGGCCGCTCATTCGAGACTCACCCGCGGATCGATCGCGGCGTAAGCCACATCCGTCAGCAGGTTCACGATCACATATGAAATTGCGATCGCCAGGATGCAGCCTTGCAACAGCGGATAGTCGCGCGCGTTGATCGCCTGCACCACCAGCCGCCCCACGCCGGGCCACGAAAATATCGTCTCCGTGACAATCGTGCCCGCCAGCAAACTGCCGAATTGCAGCCCCACAATCGTCGTGATCGGGATCAGCGCGTTTCGAAACGCGTGACGAAACAGCGCCTGCGATTCCGAAAGCCCCTTCGCGCGCGCCGTCCGCACGTAGTCGCTCGAAAGTTCTTCGATCACCGACGAGCGCACCATCCGCGTCAGCACCGCCGCCATCGAAGCTCCCAGAGTAATCGCGGGCAGAATGAGATGCGACAACCCACCGCGCCCGGACACTGGCAGCCACCCAAGCAGCACCGAAAACACCAGAATCAACACTGGCCCCAGCGCAAAATTAGGCACCGAAAGCCCTATCAAACTGAACGCGCCGACCGCGTGGTCCTCCGCGCCGCCGCGATGTTCCGCCGCTGACAGTCCTGCGGGAATTGAAATCGCTATCGAAACCAACAGCGCCACGAACGCAAGCTCCAGCGTCGCCGGATACCGTTCGATCACCACCCGCGCGACTGGCTGCTGAAATCGAAACGACTCGCCCAGATCGCCCCGCACCAACCCTGCCATGTAGCGTTTGTATTGAGTCAGCACCGGAAGGTCCAGCCCCAGCGAGTGCCGAAGCTGCTGAAGGTCCTCCGCGCGCGCCCCTTCGCCCAGCATCTGCTGCACCGGGTCTCCCGGCACAGCATGTGCCAGCGCAAACACCATCGTCACTACCAGCCACAGCGCCGCCAAAGTCAGCACAAGGCGCACGCCAACGTAGCGCATCATCGCGTCTGCACGCCCGCTAACGTCTTGGCTCGCGCTCGCGAGCCGTTTCGTTTGCCGCGCTTGCCGAAGATGTTTGCTCGATGGCAGCGCGCGGCTCAGTTGGGTTGAGTTTTGTCACAGGTGGGGCTGCGGATTGGGACGGAATTGGAGATGCCTTCAGCCGTTCGATTTTCACACGCGACACGCGGTGCCCTTCCATCTCGAGCACCGTAAACCGGTAGCCATCTGCCTCGAAGCTCTCGCCGCCCCGCGGTATCGTCCCGAGCCGGTCGAGGATATAACCCGCCACGGTTTCATACGCGGGATCCTCGGGCAGCGCGATCTGATACTGCGCCTCCAGATCGCGAATCTTGATGGCCGCATCGAAAATGATTTCGCCGCTCGGCAATACCAGCGGCCGCTCCACCACGTCAAACTCGTCGTGAATCTGCCCGACCATCTCCTCGAGAATATCCTCAAGCGCCACCAGCCCCAGAATGCTTCCGAATTCATCCACCACCATCGCGAGGCTTTTCCGGCGCGACAAAAATTCTAGCAGCAGTTCGCCCGCCGGTTTCCTATCGGGAACGATCAGCATCTCGTGCAGGTGATCCCTCAATCGAAATTCAGACCCGCTCGCGGAATCGCCGCGGCTCGCTTCGCGATCCAGCAGCACCCAGATTAAGTCCTTGATGTGCGCGAATCCGAGAATATGGTCGAGCGATCCTTCGTACACCGGAATTCGCGACCGTTGCGTCGTGGCGAACATCTTCAGCGTGTCGTCGAGGCTCGCGTCAGCAGGAAGAACATCCATATCCGGGCGCGGCACCATGAGCTCGCGCGCATCCACTTTGCTTAATTCAGTCGCGTTTTGAATGAACCGCGCCTCTCCCGCGGCCAGTAATCCCACATCGCGCGCCTGTTGGATCATCACCTGCAGTTCTTCTGTCGAGCGCACCAGAGTATGGCTGTGCGGTGAAACGATCCCAAACGCGCCCACCACTTTCGCCGCGAAGCCGTCCAGCAGATCGATCGCCCAACTGAACGTCTTCAAAAACCAGTGGAACGGCAACGCGACCAATAGCGCCACTCGCTCCGCACGCGCCAGGCTGACGCTCTTTGGCACCAGCTCGCCAAAGACCACCTGCAGCACCGTCAAGATTCCGAAGACGATCACCAGCGCCACGGCATGCGTCAAAATCGCGGCCCACGGATGCGGCAATTTCGAGAACAACGCGTTCAGGATCGCCGCAATCGTGATTTCGCCCAGGTAGCCTAGCGCCAGATTCGCAATCGTCAGTCCGACCTGGACGCCGGAAACCACCCGGCTCAGATCGCCAAGAAGCTGTTCGACGATTCTTGCGCGCGCGTCGCCGTGTTCCACGAGTTGCCGCACGCGAGACAGCCGCACGGCGACGAGTGAAAATTCGGTCGCCGCAAAGAACGCATTGACGGCGATCAGAAAAATCACGCCAAAAATATTTAGCGCGCTCATGGATGGCGAGGGTCAGTTTCTGCTGCGATTCTATCAGGGCCGCTGCTCAAAAAAGGACTCGCTTTACTCCTGCGCGGACCAATGGCAACTCCAAGCGCATGAACGCCGCCGTAAAGCCCGTCCATCCGGCAACATTCCGCTGCCGGACCGCTCCGCCCGCGGCTGTGCTACAAATTCTCCATGCCGGAACTTCCTGAAGTCGAGGCCCTCGCGCGAACGTTGCGGCCTTTCGTCGTTGGCCGCCGAATTCGCGATTGCCGGGTCATCCACACCATCGCCGTGCGCCCCAGCTCTGGCCACGGCGCGGATCGAGCCGCTCGCGCCCTCGAAAAAACTGTGCGAGGCGCGCGTGTCGATTCCGTCGAACGCCGGGGCAAATACCTCCTGCTCCGTCTCGACCATGGTTGGCTGGCCCTGCACTTTCGGCTCAGCGGCAAAGTCCTCTGGTTCGATTCCCCTCGAGTGTCCGGTCACGTGGACGTTGTCTTTCGATTTCAGCGCGGCGCCCTTGGCTTTGTCGACCGCCGCCATCTCGGCCGCGTCCGCTGGCTCGCATCCCTGCAGGAGATTCCGGGCATCGAAGCCCTCGGCATCGATCCGCTCTTGCCCGCGTTCACTCCGAATCGCCTGTCCTCGATCCTGCGCGCCAGCCGCCGCCCTCTGAAAATAGTCCTGATGGACCAGCAAAAAATCGCCGGCCTCGGCAATATCTATTCGAGCGAGGCAATGTGGCAGGCTCGACTGAGTCCGTTGCGCCGCTCCGATCGCTTGCTGCCCGTCGAAGTTCGCCGGTTGCATAAGGCCATTGTTGACGTTCTGCGCCGTGCGATAGAATGCTGCCTCGACCCCGCGCCTGATCTTCGCGATCCGAATTGGTGGTTCGCGGGCGTTGACCCGATTCTCCGCGTCTATGATCGCGAGGGCCAACCCTGCCGCCGCGATGGCCATCCGATCCGGAGAATCGCGCAGGGTGGCCGCTCAACCTTCTGGTGCCCGCATTGCCAGCGGTGAAGGTCCAGCGGTCGAAAGAATGGAAGCATGAACCGAACTGACATCAAGCCAGGCGAACAAAAGACAGCCGAGCCCGCCCCCAAGGCAAATTTCGAGAAATCCCTCGTGCGGCTCGAAGAAGTCGTCAAGCGCCTCGAGAGCGCCGACCTTTCTCTCGACGAAGCCATGAAGCTCTTCGAAGAGGGGGTCAAGCTTTCCCACGAGTGCCAGAAGCAGCTCGAAGAAGCGGAAGGCAAGGTCGAAATCCTGCTGCGAAAGGCCGACGGCAAGATCGCGCCCCAGCCGTTCGAACCGGAAGATGAGTCTTCCTAACTCGCTCCTCCGCTCTCGCTGCCTTATTCACACCCGAGTTTTCGCCGCAGCCTTCCAGGCGCACGCATGAGCCTCCCCAAATTTTTCGAGGAGGATCACGCCGCAGTCGAGTCCGCCCTTAATCGTCTCCTGCCTCTCGAGGACGAGAATCCAGCCTCCATTCACCGCGCCATGCGCTACAGCGTCTTCGCGGGCGGCAAACGCATTCGTCCCGTGCTGTGCGTGGAATCCGCGCTCATGTTCACGAATCATCCCGAAGGCGCGATCCAGGTGGGCTGCGCCCTCGAATTCATTCACACCTATTCGCTGATCCATGACGATCTGCCCGCGCTCGATAACGACGACCTGCGCCGCGGCAAACCCACGAATCATAAAGTTTTCGGCGAAGCCATGGCTATTTTGGCGGGGGATGGCTTGCAAACGCTCGCCTTCCAGACTTTGGCGCGCGCGCCCATCGAGCCCGCCCGCCGCGTGCGCGTCATCGAGGAAATCAGCTCAGCCGCTGGCACGGTCAACGGAATGGTCGGCGGCCAGGTCGCCGATGTCGAAGCCGAAGGCAAGTCCGTCGATGCGGCCCAGCTCGAGTACATTCACAAGTCGAAAACGGCCGCCCTGATTCGCGCCTCGATCGTGGCTGGCGCCATCGCCGGCAGCGCCCCTGACGCCGATGTCGAACGCCTTCGGCGCTTCGGCAATTCGATCGGTTGGGCCTTTCAAGTTGTCGACGACCTCCTGGACGTCGAGGAATCATCGGCCGCCCTGGGCAAGACTGCCGGAAAAGATCAGGCGCAGAAGAAAGCTACGTATCCCATGCTGTACGGGCTCGAAAAATCGCGTCAAATCGCATCCGATTTGGAGGCCAAGGCTCTCGCTGAGCTGGCGTGTTATGGCGATCGCTCTGCGCACCTGCGCGAGATTGCCGAATTCCTGGTCGCTCGCCGGTCCTAGCTCTGCGCGACGCCGCGCATCGCCGCATCAGCGCCGATTCTTCCTCCGCCTGAAAATCTCGTAACACAATCGCAAATGGCGCCGAACCGCAAGCACGAGGAACCCGTCGCAGCGAACGCCGCGAAACCCGCAAAAGCCCGCATTGATCTCTTGCTCGTGGAACGCGGGCTCGCACCGTCGCGGGAACGCGCCCAGGCGCTTTTGCTTGCCGGTGTCGTCCGCGTCGACGGAGCCCACATCGACAAACCGGGAACCCGCGTTTCCTCGAACGCCCAAATCCAGCTCGCAGGCGACCCCGTTCGCTACGTCAGCCGCGGCGGTCTCAAGCTCGAAGGCGCGCTCGAGGACTTCGCCGTCAGCCCGCGGGATCGAATTTGCTTGGATGTGGGCAGCTCCACCGGAGGCTTCACCGATTGCTTGCTGCAACACGGCGCGCGCAAAGTCTACTGCCTCGACGTCACTATCGATCAGCTCGATTGGAAACTCCGCAACGATCCGCGCGTCGTGACCATCGAGAAAAACGCCCGTTACCTGCAACCGGGCGACATTCCCGAAAAGATCGATCTCCTCACCGTCGACGTATCCTTCATCTCTGTGGCCAAAATATTGCCGTCGCTGGTGCCCATCGCCGCCGTTTCCGCCGATTTTCTGATTCTGATCAAACCGCAATTCGAACTCGAAAAACGCGACGTCGGCAGAGGCGGCATCGTCCGCGACGCCGCCTTGCATCAACAAGCCATCGATCGCGTCACGAAAGCCGTCGCCGATTCGGGCCTTCTCCCACATGCAGTGCGCCCCAGCCGGATCACCGGCGCCGAAGGAAACCAGGAGTTTTTTCTCCACGCGCGCCGCGGTGAGTAGAATAGAATGCAGCCTCCATCATGACCATTCGCTCCGCCGGCATCATCTGCAAGCCGCTGAAAGACACGATTCCTTCCGTCGTTCCGGCCCTGATCAAATGGCTCCGCGAACGAAAAATCGAAACCTTCGTCGATCGGGAGACTCTCGAATGCGTCGATCCTCATGCGCCCGCGCTCACCCGCGAGCAAATGAGCGAGAAAACCGAACTGCTGATCGTTCTCGGAGGTGACGGCACGCTGCTCTCCGCGGCTCGCGCCCTGGGAGGCGATCGCGTTCCCATCTTGGCCGTCAATCTGGGTGGATTGGGATTCCTGACCAGCGTCACGCTCGACGAGCTCTACCCTCTGCTCGAAAACGTGCTTGCCGGCAACTACGCAGTAAGCAATCGCATGATGCTTGACGCGGAAGTTCTTCGCGACGCCAAGCCTGCCGAGCGCCAGTGCGCGTTGAATGACGCCGTCGCCAACAAAGGCGCCATCGCGCGCATGCTTGATTTCGATGTCTACGTCGACCGCAATCACGTCGGCCGCTATCGCGCCGACGGAATCATCGTCGCCACGCCCACCGGTTCCACCGCATACTCACTCGCAGCCGGCGGCCCCATCATCGATCCCGCCGTCGACGCCTTCGTCATTACGCCGATTTGCCCCCATATGCTGACCAATCGGCCCTTGGTGATCCCGGACAAGGCCACCATCGACCTCGATTTCGCCTCCGCCGAGGAGCCCGTCTATCTCACGCTCGATGGTCAAATCGGTTTTCAGTTGAAGACCAATGATCGGATCAGGATCACCAAATCGCAGAATCGCGTCGTGCTCGTTCGTCCGCCGCAGAAGACGTATTTCGAGGTTTTGCGCAGCAAGCTCCGTTGGGGCGAACGCTAGCCCGCGCGAGCGAACCGAAGAAGACAGCCCGTCACTTCACCCGCAACACCATCAGCGTGCGGTCATCCGCCGGATGTCGCCCGCCCGAGAAAGAATCCACTTCCTCGAGAATCCGGTCCGCGATCCCGTCCGCCGTTCCCTCGTGGTTTTCTTCCACTATTTTCGCCACTCGCTCCGACCCGAAAAACTCCCCAATCAATCCCTGCGCGTCGCCGATGCCGTCCGAGTAGAAAACAATCACGTCTCCCGGATCGAGTATGAAACTCCGCTCGTCATACGTGGCGTCCTCGAAAATTCCCAGCGGAAATCCGCTGATCGGAAGTTTTTCGCACCGCCCCGCGTGATACAGCAGCGGCTGCTCCTGCCCCGCATTCGCGATCCTCAGCAGCCGCCGCTTTAGATTCCATGTCGCGAAGCAAAGCGTCATGAACCGGCCCTCGATCAGCCGCTCGCCCAAGAATCCGTTGATCGCGCGAAGCATGTTCGCAGGCCGCGCCTTCAGCGACCCGAGGCTGCGCAATGTGCCCACCGCTACGGCCCCGTACAGCGCCGCCGCGCTTCCCTTCCCGCTCACGTCCCCCAGCGCAATCCCCAGATCGTGCGGCCCATACCGCAAAAAATCGTAAAGATCGCCGCTCAGCTCGCGCGACGAAACCACGCGCGCCGCGATATCCAGCCCAAACTCCGGCCCCGGCAAACTCGGCAGGAGCGCCCCTTGAATCCGCCTCGCCGCGCTCAGGTCGCGCTCCATGCGGCTTTCATCGCGCATCACCTGCTCGTACAGCCGCGCATTTTCGATTGACACCGCAAGATGCGCCGCCAGAATCGTAAGCACCTGCACGTGCTCCGCCGTGAAGTAATTCAGTTGCGGGCTCTCCAGATCCATCACGCCGATCACCTGCGTCTTGTAAACCATCGGCACGGCCAGTTCCGACCGCGTCTCCGAATTCAGCATCCGATATCGCGGATCGACTGACACATCCGGCACCACCACCGGCCTTCGCAGCTTCGCCGCCGCGCCCACGATCCCCTCGTGGACCGGCACCGTCGATTTTTCCTGCACTCGCTGTCCGAACTTCACCGTCACGCGGTGACGAAACACGCCCTCCGCCTCGTCCAGCAGCAGAATGCTGAAAATTTGATAGTCGATCAGCCGCTTCACCAGCTCCGCCGCGCGCCGCAGCACTTCCTCCACTTGCAGCGTCGAGCTCGCTTCACGCGTAATTTCATTCAACAGCAGCAGCGTCTCCGCTTGCTTCTGCACGTTTTGAAAAAGACGTGCGTTCTCAACCGCCGTCCCGATCCGGCTCGCCACCAGCGTCAAAATCGTCTGCTGCGCCGGCGTGAAATAGTCCGGCTCGCGGCTTTCGATATCCAGCACCCCGATCACACGTCCGCGGACGATCAGCGGCACCGCCAGTTCTGACCGCACCTCCTCCGCCGCCGCCAAATACCGCGGATCCTTGGTCACGTCTGCGACGCGCACCGCTTCTCCCATCTCCGCTGCCGCGCCGATAATCCCGTCGCCGATCGGAATGCGCCAGTGCTCCACCACCTCCGCGCGATGCCCGATCGCAAATCGCACGTACAAATCGTTCGTCCCCTCCACCGGCAACAAAACCGCAAAAATCTCGTAGTCGATCAGCTTTCTGATCTGCGCCGCCGCGCTCGCCAGCACTTCGTCGAGGTTCAGCGACGCGTTGATCTCATTGCTGATCTCCGCGAGAATCGCTAGTGTCTCAGCAGGGATTTCCGGCACGGACGTGAGTTCGGTCGAGTCCATTTGCATCTGGGCCTGTGCGCTCGTTTCTGTTTCGCGCACTGCTGGCAGTGATTTCCCAACGCGCGAACGGCGTTCCAATCCATTCGCTTAATTTTGGATGCCTCATTATAACAATGGGCTCTAACCCGCTAGATGATTGATTTTAGAAGTTGCTTAGAGCGGGAAACCAATTTGGTCAAATCCTGCTGGATCAATCGGCTGGCAACTGCAGCACGCACACATCTCGCAAATTTCGATATCGCTCCGCATAATCGAGCCCATACCCGACCACGAATTCGTTTGGAATCGTGAACCCCACGTAATCCGCCTTCACCGGCCTCATCCGTCGCGACGGCTTGTCCAGCAGCGCCGCCACGCGAAGCGTCTTCGGCCGCCGCTGCTTCAAAATCCGCAGCAAGTAATTCAACGTAAGCCCCGTATCCAAAATATCCTCGACCAGAATCACATTCAGTCCCGCGATACTCGCATCCAAATCCTTCAGTAACCGTACCTGCCCGGACGACTCCTTCCCCTTCCCATAACTCGAGAGCGCGATGAAATCGATCGAAGTCTCCAGATTGATGTCGCGGATCAAGTCCGCCAGAAAAATACACGCCCCCTTCAGCACGCCGATCAGATGGACTTTCTCGTCCTTGTAGTCGCGGGCAATTTCGCGAGCCACCGCCCGAATCCGCCTCTCGATCGCCGCGCGGCGAATCAGGACCTTCAATTCCGGATGCTCCGGTGCTATCGCGTCTCCTGGCAAAGACAGCAACCTCACCGACAAAATTGAATGGGAAATAAGTGGCAGCGTGAACGGTAAATTGTCTAGGTCCGGTTTCGCCGCTGTCCGGCTCGTGCTACTTGCTGATCGGTACGCCGATCACCTGGCCGCCGACAATGATCTCCACGCGACGGTTTTGTTTCCTTCCAGCCGCCGTGCTGTTGTCCGCCACCGGGTCGGCCTCGCCCATGCCCTTCGACGTGATGATGTCCGGAGACAGACCTTGCGTGATCAGAAATTGCCGCACCGCGTCGGCTCGCTGTTGCGACAGCTTCATATTGAAGTCCTCAGTCCCCGTCGAATCCGTGTGCCCCTCGATCGCCAGATTCAGCCCGGGATGCGCCTGAATGATGCCCGCCAGCTTCGCCAATTTCAGCTGCGCGTCATTGCTTAGCTCATATTTGGCCGTTTGAAACAGCACATCCGCCATATTCACCACCAAACCGCGCGGCGAATCCGTCGTCTGTAGCACGTCGTTGAGCTGTTGCAATAGCTGTGCCCGCAAAGCCTGTTCCGCCGCCTGGGCGCGGGCCGCCTCGTCTCGCGCCGCCTGCTCTTTAGCTTGCAGCGCCGCCTGTTGCGCGGCCGCCTGTGCAGCCTGCTGGGCTGCTTGCTGTTGCATCTGCGCCTGCTGCGCTGCGGCTTCCGCCTTCAATTGCGCCTCCCTCGCCTGCGCAAGCTCCTGCTGCCGTTGCGCTTCCGCTGCCGCCTGAGCGTCCGCCTGAGCCTTCGCCTGTGCTGCCGCCTCGGCCGCCGCCTGATCTTTCTCCTTCTGGATGCGCTCGGCTTCCTGCCGCTGCACGGCCAGAGCGCGCGCATCCTCCGCGAACTGGATCGTCTGCCGCGCCACCGAAATCACTTGGTTCCTGCTCGCGCCCTTCGACAAAGTACTCTCCGCCACTTGCAGGCTGCTTTGCGCCTTGGCGAAAACGTCCGGCGCGTACTGATCTGCTCCCCGAGATTTCGCGATCTCCACCGCGTTGCGCGCCTCGTACATGTCCAGCGGCACCTTCTTCAAATCCGGAGTCAGCGCCAGCGGATTCCCCATCTTGGCGTACTGGCTGCGCTTCATCAGCTTGTAGGTATTGTTCGGATAGATCTTGCCCTTCGTGCCTTTTTGCGCCTCGTTCGTCAGCACCACGACCTCATTCGGCAGGCTCACCGCGTAATAGGGTTCTGCCGTCACGATCATCGCGAACGTCTGCGACGAGGTCTTAGCCGTCAGGCCCCCCGTTCCATCTTTGTCGACATGAATCTCGCCCAGATTTGTCGTGGTGCCATCCGGCGTAATCGCCCACAGGACGTAGGTCAAAAGTTCCGTCCCCAACGAAGTCGGCTGCGGCATTCCCGTCACTTTCAAGTCTATCGAGGTTCCGCCAGTCTTCGCGTCTACCTTCGCTTCACCGCTCGCGCTCGATGCCGCGCTCGTTCCTACCATGCTGACTTTCGTGCTTGTGCCGACCGTGTAACCGATCGCAGCCACATTGCCGCTGATCACATTTTCAGGCGGTTCCGCCTGCTTCGTTTGCGCTGCCGCAATTCCGGCCGCCAAAATCAGACACGCCAAAGACACGGACACGCTCAGATTGCGCTTCATTGGTTTCTCCAAAACTTGATCTTCCGATGAAATGCCCCGATTGAACGCCGTCAGCGAGCCAAAACGATATGTCGGCTCCTTCGTCGTGTCAATCAGGAATCCCCTGATTTTGAATGGAAATCAGCGGCCCTGTTGCCTAAGGCAGCTCAATGTTCCACCCTAGATGCAAGCTCGCTAAGCAATCAGGTCCTTATGAGAGACCCACCACGCGTCCCGTCGCGAGATCCAAGTCTATCTCGTAGTATCCAGGTCGCGTCGAAAGGCCCGGCATCGTGCTCATCGTACCGAGCAGCGGATACAAAAACCCCGCGCCCACGCTCGCCCGCACGTCCCGCACAGGCACGGTAAAGCCCGTCGGAGCCCCCTTCAGGTTCGCGTCGGCGCTCAAGCTCAGGTGCGTCTTGGCCATGCAAATCGGCAGCTTGTCGAAGCCCAGCCGCGTATACAGCTCGATTTTCTTTTCCGCCTCCGGCGAATACTCCACTGCCGCGCCACCGTACATCTTCGTCACGATCGTTTCGATCTTTTCCTTGATGCTCTTCTCCAGCGGATACAGGAACTGGAAATTGCTCGGCTTCTCGCACGCCGCGATCACGGCCTTGCCAAGTTCCACCGCCCCTGCTCCGCCCTGCGCCCAGTGATTCGACATCACCGCATCCGCCGCGCCTGCCTCTTTCGCAATCTTTCGAACCAGCTCGACTTCCGCCGGAGTGTCGTACTGGAATCGATTGACGCCAACCACCACAGGAATCCCATACAGTCGCGCATTCTGAATCATCTTCACAAGGTTCGCGCAGCCCTTCTCCAGCAGCTCGAGATTCTCCTCTGTGTAAGCTGGGCTCAACGGCTGCCCCGCCACCACCTTCGGTCCGCCGCCGTGCATCTTCAACGCGCGAATCGTCGCGACCATCACCACGCAATTCGGAATCAGCCCGCTGTACCGGCACTTGATGTTGAAAAATTTTTCCATGCCGATATCCGCGCCAAACCCCGACTCCGTCAGCACGTACCCATCCGGCCCGACCAGCTTCAGCGCGATTTGATCCGCCACAATCGACGAATTTCCGTGCGCGATATTCGCAAACGGCCCCGCGTGCACGAACGCCGGCGTCCCCTCGAGCGTCTGCATCAGATTTGGATAAATCGCATCCTTCATCAGTACCGTTAGCGCGCCGCCTGCGCCAATGTCATCCGCCGTAATCGGCTCGCCCGCCTTGCTCGTCCCGATCACCATCTTTCCCAGCCGCTCGCGCATGTCCGCAAGGCTTGTCGTCAGCGCCAAAATCGCCATGATCTCGCTCGCGACCGTGATATCGTAGCCCGTAACGCGTGTCATTCCCTTTTCTTCCGGCCCCTGCCCGATCGTGATCTGCCTCAGCATCCGATCGTTCGTGTCCGTCACGCGCCGCCAGGTAATCGAGTTCGGATCGATATTGAGATACGCGAACCGCAACCGCTCCTCAGGCGTCAGGTCGTCCGGGTTCGTCTTGTTGATTCCCAATTTCTTCAGCCGCCGCAACATCACCGGCGAAAATCGCCGGCTCCCATCCTTCGCAGGCGGGCAAAGCCGGTCGAAAAGACCCTCCGGCTTCTGCGAATTCTCATGAAACCAGCGCGTGTCGATCGCCGCCGCCATCAAATTGTTTGCGGCCGTAATCGCATGAATGTCCCCGGTCAAATGCAAATTGAACTCTTCCATCGGAATGATTTGGCTGTACCCGCCGCCCGCCGCGCCGCCCTTGATTCCGAACGTCGGCCCCTGGCTCGGCTGTCGCACGCACGTGAACACCTTCTTCCCCAGATGCGCGCCGATCGCTTGGCTCAGCCCCACCGTCGTGGTCGTCTTCCCTTCCCCCAGCGGTGTCGGCGTGATCGCCGTGACCACCACATACTTCCCATTGGGAACGTTCTTCAGCCGATCGCGCACCGACAGATGTACCTTCGCCTTGGTTTTTCCGTATAACTCCAGCTCATCCGGCAGGATGCCCGCTTCCGCCGCGATCTTGTCGATCGGAATCGGCGTCGCGCTCTGCGCAATTTCGATGTCGCTCGGTACACGTGCCAGTATGTTTTGCAGCTTATGAGGCATTCCTATCCTCCTCGGATGACCTGCGAAAGATGAGTGCTCTTCAGGTTTGTCGCCGGCCCAGAAGCGGTGTGATCATTCGGCTGCCTGGAAGACGATAACGCAAACGCTTAAGCTATATGCTGCCTCGCGCCATTGTCAAGCAGCCCCAGCTGTGTGGGTCTTGTCTCAGTTTGAATTTTGGTTTTGGATGGAAAGCGGACCTCTGCTTTTTCGTCGCAGCTACATCGCGGCGGGCTGATCGTGTCCGACCCCACCGCTGCGCAACCACGGCTCATGCTATTCTGACGAACCCAGGTTGGAGATTGCATCATGGCGAAGCTCATTTTTGGACTGAACCAATCTTTGGACGGCTACGTCGATCACCTCGAAATGCGGCCAGATCCCGCGCTTTTTCGTCATTTCTCAGAGCGCGTGTGCGACCTGACCGGCAGCGTTTACGGTCGCTGCATGTACGAGGTGATGCGGTACTGGGATGAAGACCATCCTGAATGGGACGCAGGCGAACACGACTTCGCGGCGGCTTGGCGGAGGCAGCCCAAGTGGATCGTGTCGCGTTCGTTGAAGGCAGTCGGTCCCAACGCCACCCTTGTCGAGGGCGACGTCGAGGCGGCGATACGCGCCCTGAAGGCTCAGCACACCGGGGAGATTGGAGTTGCCGGACCGGCCTTGGCACGAAGCCTGACCGACTTCGGTCTTATTGATGAGTATCGACTCTACCTCCACCCCATCGTGCTTGGTCGCGGCAAGCC
>Ga0187783_10001021_pt1 | contig 20619 bp, 20 predicted proteins | sample 1015_SJ02_MP02_2_FD_132471 | JGI IMG/M metagenome (GOLD analysis project Ga0187783, IMG submission 132471) | Tropical peat soil microbial communities from peatlands in Department of Meta, Colombia - 1015_SJ02_MP02_20_MG | ecosystem: Environmental > Terrestrial > Soil > Wetlands > Peat | place...
ACCTGGTCGGGCAGGAACAGCCGCGCTTGGGCGGCCGGGACCGGGTAGCCCAGGGCAGCCAGGTAGTGCAGCTGGCCGAACATCCGCGCGAACGTCGTCTTGCCCCCGTGGTTCGGCCCGGTTACCACGATGATGCGCTCGGGTCCGGTAAGGCGGAAGTCATTGCGCACGACGTCGGCCGCCCGGGGCATGAGCTTGCTGGCCAGCGCCAGGTCGAACGCGCCGGAGGCGCTTTCCTCTTTGGCGGTCGCGGACACAGCCGGGTAGCAGAATTCCAGGCCCGCCGCCTTCATTGGCGCGATGAAGGTCAGGTAGGCGACGTAGAACTGGATTTCCCTGTCGAAGACACCGACCACCTCGTCAAGGTAACCGGCGCGCCTGGCGCAGAAATCATGCAGCGCGCCGAATTCGTCCGGGTACAGCCGAACGACCAGCGCCAGGATGCGTTCTTCCAGGTGGTCCAGGCCAGGCTGGCTGCGGAACCCTACCCGGTAGTCCTTGACCGCGCCCTGGGCGAACTTGGCGAACGTCTGGACTACCTCGGCGCTGTAGTCGGGTTCCCCGTCATACCTGGTGACCTTGATCCGGTTGCCCCTGACGTTGATGCAGTACCGCACGTTAGCCAGAGCCTCGGCTACCTTCCTGATCTCTGCGGCCAGATCGGTGAACCCGGCCGAGCGCGCATAGCCGGCGAGGTAGTCCCGGAATGCGGTGAAACCGCGTGAGTTCAGCTCGGCGGCGGCGAGCGCGTCAGCGAATGCGGTGACGGCCTCGCAGTAGATAGCGGCCGAGTCCAGGAACCAGTGTTCCTTCTGGTACCGGTAGCGGAGCTTGCCCGCCTGGGCCAGGTGCCGACGCACCTCGCGCATCCGCTGTGCGAATCCGGCTACGGCCGCGGATACCGCCTCATGTTCCAGGTCGCGCAGGACCTCGTGCCGGTATGCCACCGACCGTTCGGCGTGCAGGGGGATCCGGAACAAGGGGGCCAGGTCATACTCGTCCAGGCCAGCCGCTACGGCGGTGAAGACCTGGTCGAGGTTCAGGTCGGCGAAAAACGACGTCTCCGCCTGCGCGGCGGCATCGGCCGGCCGTTCGAACAAGATGCTGGTGAACCGCACGGGGGAAGTCACCCGGGCCTCCACGGGCTCGTATCCACCAGAAGCCATCAGCCGGGGCGGCGGTTCAGGCGAGCTTCATCGCCTCGACCCAGTTTACCGCGCCACGGCCCGGGACCGCGGACCGCGGCTGGTACCGTAGAACCGGCGGAGGGGCCCGCCGTCAAGCGCACTCGTGCCAACGGTCCCTGTCAGGCGACAGGGAGGTAGCGCGGCAGGTGACGCAGCAGTATCTGATCGGCGAGTTGTCGGTGCGGCTGGAACGGCTGCAAGGTGCCGCGCGGGACGCCGCCATGGGCGACGTGGAAACCCTGCGCCGCCAGGTGGAGACCCGGCCGGTCGCCGGCCTCGCCGCGGCGATGATCATGGCGCTGGCGCTGGCGGACCGCCTGTGCTGGGACTCGCTAGCGCGCGGCGACCTCGTAGCATTCACGAGCCAGGCCGAGATCTCTGCCGACCTGCGCCTGTTCGGCGTCTGCGCGCGGCTGCTGGAAGACGACTGACACTGTTGAGCCGGCCGGCGCGGGTCAGCCGGGCCCGATCCGCTTCAGTTCGGGGGACAGCAGGTCAGCGAGCCTGCTGCAGGGCCAGGCCGCCCGTCTCCGGTCGGTCTGTTCCGGCGTTTCCTCCATGACGGCCTGGTAGTCGTCCGGCCCGGTCCAGCGCGGGCAATCGCCGTGCAGGGGACACGGGCTGCGCGGGGGCCGTCCCGTCGCCCGGCAAGCCGGCCGCGGTCCCGAGCGGAACGCCACCAGGGCCCGCCAGAGCAGCAATACCTCATCTTCGCTCACTCGTGCCACGTCAACCTCCCGGCCGCCGACGTCACCGGGTCAACCGCGACGGAGACTGCGGGCGGGGGCGAGCCGCGGGCCGGAGCCGGGCTGGGGCAGGCCGCGACCCACGTTGGCGCGCACGCGCCCTGGCCGCCGCCGCTGCTCAGCGCGACCGCAACCGCGATCAGCGCGGCCGTTATCAGGAGCCAGAGCACCACCGCGGCACGGTGAAGGCCGAGATACCGGTGCGCCCGCGGTGCGGGCCAGCGCGGGGTGCCCCGGCGAGGGTGTCGCCGACTGCGATGCGGCCGGCGAGCAACCCGCCAGGAGCCCGCCAGGATGTTCTCCCTGGCCGGCATCTCCTCGCCCGATTCCAGTCGGGTGAAAGTTGCCAGGAGCGTGGCCAGCTCGGGGTCGGAATCAGCCAGCCCGTCGCTGATCGAGTCCAGGGCGTGCTGCTCCCATGCGCTCAGGCTCATCGCCGTTCCCCCCATCGCCCGGCGTTCGCCGTTACGGCGAGCACGCTGACGAACGGGGAAATCCGCATCAGGACCCGGATCAACATCAAAGGCCTCCACCCTGAGCGCAGTGTCCATAACGCCGAACAGGTAGAGGCCATCAGCCCGGATCCACGTATCCCGGGTGCTACGCGAGCCTCATCGCGTAACCCCCAGGATACACCGGCCGACAGGCGAACCGAGAGGCCCGCCTGTCGCAGCGGCCCTTTACTGGCCCGAGGTCCGAACTTATCCTGAACCTGAGTGCGGCGGAGGGGCCCGCCGTTAAGCGCGGTCATCGCCAACGGTCCCTGCCCTACGCGGGCGGGAGGCCGCACATTCATGCAGGACCGTCACACCCGGTCTCCAGGTGTGCCCGGTGACAGCCTCGTTTTCCTGTGCGCCTACTGCGTCACAGGCGAAAACCAGGCCGCCGCGCCGGACAACTGGCCACCAGAGCGGCTAGCGCACCTCTATCTCTGCCACGGGCTCTCGACGTATCGGATCGCGGCACTGACCGGCCTTGACCGGCAGCGCGTGACCCGGGCACTGCGCCGGGCAGGCGTAGCGCTCCGGCCCCGCGGGGCCGGCCGCTTCAGGGCGCCGCGGCGCCGCGACGACCCGCCCGGCCTGGCCCAGCGCATCGCGAAACTGTACGAGGTTGACAAGCTCAGTTCACGGCAGATCGCCGCTATCACTGGCCTGCCCGAACGCACCATCCGTGACCGGCTTCGCCGGTACGGCATCCGGGCTCGCAGCCGCGGCGGCTGGAACCGCGAAGACCGCCGGACCGTGCCAGCAGAGATCCTCCGTGACCTGTACAGCCAGCTCGGCCTGACAGCGGCCGAGGTGGGCGAGTCGATCGGCACCACGCGCAACACCGTATTGCGCAGCGCGCATGCGCTGGGGGTCCCCGTCCGGGTCGGCGGGATCGTGCCACCGTCAGGCCGTGATGAGATCGAGCTGGTCAGGGCGCTGTATCACGACGATCTCATCACCTCGGTCCTGGACGCGCATGACATCGCGCGCGTCCCGCCCGGAGGGCCGATCTGGGCACGGTTCCCCGAGCCGGTTCCGCTGAGCACCCCCCTCGTCAAGGACCTGTACTGGTACTGCGGGGCAGGGCTGAACCACATCGAGCTCCTCACCGGGCAGCCCGCGATGACCGTACGCGGGTTCATGCGCCGCGAGGGCATCCCGCTGCGTCACCCGGGAGGGCGGACCCCGTTCCTGCAGCGATGGCGGACCGAGGCGCAGGCCGGTGACAGCCCCGCCACCTCAAGGTCATCCCGCCGGTACATCCAGGATCCCAGCGCGCAAACCGCGCGTCAGGGCGGCACACCAAGGTAAAGGAGAGTGCACGATGACCACATCGGATGCGGTAGGCGAGCAGTCTTCCCAGGACCGGCAGGTCACGGCGGCTGTCCCGGCCCGGATGGCTGACCCGGCGGCGTGGGCGGTGACCGCGTTCGCCACCACGTCGTTCATGCTGGGCATGTACCAGACCGGGCTGCTCAATGCCGCTGGGACCCCCATCGTGCTGCCAGCCGCCTTCTTCTTCGGCGGCCTGGTGCAGATCATCGTGGCGATACTGGAGATATCGCGGGGGAACCTGTTCGGGGCGGCCGTGTTCGGAACCTACGGACCGTTCTGGGTCATGTTCGGCGCCTTCGAGACCCTGTACGTGACCAGCGTCCCGGCAGCCCACCTCGGCTCGGCCCTGAGCCTGTTCCTGGCGGTGTTCGCGGTAGTGACCCTCTACCTGGCGATCGCGTCGCTGCGCACCGACCTGGTCCTGACCGTCATCCTCTGGCTGATCTTCCTCGGGCTGGTCCTGCTATCAATCGGCGCAGGCGCCAGCAACGGCAACGTGACCAAGGCCGGGGGCTGGGTCGTACTCGCTTTCGCGGTCCTGGCCTGGTATCACGCCGCCGGGGACGTCATCGCCGCCACCTTCGGCCGCAAGATCCTGCCCGTCGGGCCCCCACCCGTCAAGTAGCCCCGGATGCCGGGTCCCGCGGGCGGGCCGTGCGCGGTCTCCCGCGGGACTTCGCATGCCGCCCGGCGCCTTCCGCGGTAGACGTCACGACATTTGCCCGGCGGCTGCCTCGTCAGCGAACTCGAGCAGCACTGGCAGCGAGTCACCATGGCGGCGTGGACGCCATAGATTGCCAAGATAAGCAGCGGTTTGCTCGGCGCGCCTGGCGCTCAGGCCCCGCAGGTGCCCGGCTATCGGCGGGCGCAGGTTGACCTGATGCAGCAGGCCAAGCGGGACGAACCGCGCGCTGAGCTCCGGCTCCAGCGACTGCGGCTCTTGCCCGGGCACTGATTGGGAGGCGACGAAAACGAGGTCAACGGTGTGCAGTCCGGATCGCGGCCCCTGGCTTTCCAGGACGAACGCGATCCGGGCTGGCTCGACCGCCAGCCCGGTCTCCTCCAGTGTTTCCCGCCGGGCACAAGCGGCCATGCCCTCACCCGTACGAGGCGTTCCCCCGGGCAGAACCCATTCCTCACCGCCCTGCCGGACTCGGCGGACTAGCAGGACCTCTTGGCCGCGGAAGACGATCGCCGAACAGCGGACGTCAATGCCTGCAGGCTGCTCCATGATTATCGCGCCGCGTCCTGCGTCAGGTAGGGCATCAGTCTGACCAGGGTCATCTCGGCCCGGCCGTAGGCGCTGCTACCCACCCAGAGCTGGTACGGCTCGGGTCGCCCCGTGTGGTCCTTAAGCCGGACGGCGCCTGAGTTCGCCGGAGCGGCGTAAGCCGGGACGCCGGCTTCCGCAAGCGCGCACAGTACCGTCGGCACAACGCGCTCACTGACCTCCAGGGCCGGCGCCCACGCCTCATCATCGAGCCCGTTCCGATAGCCGCCGGGCGGAAGCCACCACAGGCGCCCCCGGCGCCCTATTTGCTCGGCGGGTCTTGAAACCGATTCAGCCATGGCGCCCTACCTCCTGTACACGGAGAGCAGGACCCATTGGCCATCTGGCGGTTCTGCGCGGCTGAGAACGTTCGCGCAGATACGGCGGGGTCCACCGCCGGGTGGATCAAACCACCAAGATGATTGTACGGCACTGCGACTTGGCTGCTGCTGTGCTGTCGCCTGCGGGCGCCTGTCGGCTTCGGGCGGGTCAGGTGCAGCCTGATGCGGTGCGAAATGTGTGTCAGCCGCCGCTTCGCCCTATGTCGCGAGGCAGGCTCAGGCCAAGGACGCGGTCGGCGTACAGGAAGGTTTCGAACTTGGCTCCCACCGGCATATCGGCATCGGATGCCAGGTCCTGTAGCAGGGCGAGCGCTGACACGGTATCGAGGTCGGCGAAGGCGGTACGAGCAGCTTCCGCGATGCGCGCCGGCATCGGCCGGGAGGGCGATTCCGCCCATTCGGCCACCTGGCGCCGCCAATGACCGAGTGTCTCACCCGCGTCGACCAGCACATTCTCTGTGAGGTCGGTCGGCTGCTGGTACGGGTTGGACAGCAGGACCAGCCGGACCGCGAGCGGGTCGCGCCCGGACCCGGCCAGCACGTCCTCCGCCGTGAGCTCATCTTGAGGATCACTGCTGCGCAGGTGCGCCTCACCGACGCGGGCGACAAGCCCCGCCCTGACCGGAGTCCACCGTGACTCCATGACCAGTCAGGTGCACATCGATCGGACCGCCCGCTGCTGCCTGGGCATCCCGCGAAGCAGCGAGCGCAGCGGGCGGACGGATGCCGAGGGCGTCGATGGCGCGCTCGAAGGCCGCGACCCGCGCGGAAGACTGGTCGGCGCACGCCAGAACGGTAAGCACCTGCAAGTCACCCAGCTCGCCTGCCCGCGCCAGCACGTCGGCGGTCAGCAGCACGCGCAGTCCCGTGATGTCCGATCCGTTGACCGCTTCTGCCGCATGCGCGCATACCCTGAGCAGGCCCGGGCGGGCCGGTCTGACTTCGGTATATGAGCCGGTAGAAGCCTCCAGCAGGCGGAGCATAGCCGGGCTCAGGGGACGATCATGACTGGGCAGCGGGTGCGGCGGCTCACCTGGTCGGCGATGCTGCCCAGCAACCGTCGGCGGGCGAGGTCCTGATCGCTTCGCCCGAGGATCACCAGGTCGGCCCGGTGCGTCGCGGCCGCGGCGGCTAGCTGCCGTGCCACCGGACCGATCCGGATCTCTGTCCGCAGCGGAATCCCGTGAGCATCCACGTAAGCCAGTGCCTCCGATAGCCAGTCCGCACATATCCGTTCCCTTGCCTGGTGCACGGCCCGGACCTCGGTGATGGTGACACCCGATAGCACCAGGCTCCGCTCGACTGCGATGGCGATCAGTTCTGTTTCGTCTTGCTCCCTGGCCAGCCTTACCGCAGCGGCAAGCGCGCGCTGCGCGCTGGGTGTGTGGTTGTAGGCCACCACGATCCGGATGAACACCGTCACGAGCCCTGCGCGATAGGTGCAGGCGAGGCGGCACGGTCCAGCAGGCCGAGTGCGTGATGCAGCGCCGCTTCCCGTCCGGATAGCTCCTCCTCCTTCTGCGCAGCCTCGGCCGCTGACGCTGCTCGCAGGTCGGCTGCGGCCGCCAGCGCCGACCGGATCCGGTCGGTACCGTCGGCGTAACGCTGCTCGACCATCCGCACCAGCGCCCGCGTCGCCTCCGCGAGGCGGTACTGCAGGTCCCCGCGTGCGCGCCCGACCTGCCTGGCGGCCAGGTCGGGCGCCTCACGGCGCAGGTGGTCCCTGACCGTCCGCCTGCCGAACGCGCCGGGCAGCCAGCGCCGGACCGCGCCGGCCAGCAGCTCGGTCTGGCCGGCGTCTGCTCCGGTGGTGTAAAAGAACCGGCGGTTCTCGGCCAGCTGCCCGCCCGGCTCGGGGATGGCGAGGTCCAGGCCGAGCAGGTCGGCGGCGGCGTCGCGGAGCACGCTGAGCTCGGTATTCAGGCCGGCCGCGAGCCGGGTGTCGACCCGGGCCAGGCCTGCCTCGATGGCGTCCCGCTGCTGCTGGCGCCAGGCTTCCGCGGCCGCCACGGTGAGTTCGTTCAGCCGCTCACGGCCTTGCCGTTCGATCTCGCCGGGGCGCGCGGCGCGCAGCTCACCGTCGAGCAGGGCGTCGAGTTGGCCCGTGATCTGCCGCCCGAGCCGCGGTGCGTCGGCATCGGCGGCGCCGTTGAGCGCCAGCAGGAGCCGAGCCGATTCGGCGTTGACCACGGCCACCGCGTCGCGGCCGTGCACGGTGACCTCGGCCAGGCGCGCGGTGAACTGCTCGACCCGCCCGGCCGCGTCGCCGGCGCGAAGCTGCGCCGCCCGGCGGGTCAGCGCCACCTCATCAAGCAGGGAAGCAGCGATCCGGCGGGCCTGCGCGATCGCCGACGCGCGCAAGTCGGCCCGCCGCCGCGACGACAGGTACGCCGTGAAGTCGGCCTTGAACTCGGCGAAGCCCACGTCGTGGCCGGCGAGGGCGGCCCGCGCCGACATCGGGTACACCTTGGCGTCCTGGCCGGACTCGCGGAGCACCTGGCGGGTGAATTCTGCCGCCTCGGCCAGGCCCGGCCCGTCCAGGTGATCGGCCTTGTTCAGCACGGCGAACGTGGTCACCGACAGCCCGGCCACCGTGCCGAGCAGGTCCCGCTCGCTGGCCGACACCGGCGGGTCGGCGCTCACCACGAACACGGCCGCGTCCATTGACCGCAACGCCTCGTGCGCCGTCTCGGTGTCCCACTCGAACACCGAGCCCGTCCCGGGCGTGTCCACCAGCTCCACCCCGCCCGCCAGCACCGGAGCGGGCAGGTAGACGGTCACGCCCGCGATGCCCCGCCGGTTGCGCGGATTCCCGCGCTCGGTGACCAGGTCCGTCAGCGCGGTCAGCGGCTGCTTTTCCTCGCGCCCGTCCAGGAAGAGGACCTCGGCCCGCTGGTCATCGCCGTAGCGGACGGTGGTGGTGACCGCGGTCAGCGGGGTCACGCCGACGGGCAGCACCGGGCGGCCGAGCAGCGCGTTGATCAGCGTGCTCTTGCCCCGCTTGGCCTCACCTGCCACCAGGACCCGTAGCCGCGCGGCGTCCAGCCGGTCCCGCAGCGCCGCGAGCTGCTCGCGGTCCCGCGCGGTCCCGAGCGCGGACAGCTCGCCGAGCGCCCCGGCCAGCGGGTCATCGTGGTCCGGCATGCCCGCCATCCTCCCTACCCGCACTGACGTACGCCTGGTAGGGACCGTTGGCGGCGTGGCCGCGTTCGTTCGTCCGGGATATCAAGGCCGGACGCCAGCCCGGCGAGCCCCTCCGCCGCGCTAACGTCAGGATAGCCCGCCGGTCACCAGGCCCGCCGCGTCCGCCGCCCGGCCCGGCTAAGGATCAAGCCAGGGCGGTCACCACTGCGATGACCGCAACCAGGGCGATGAGCATATACAGCAGGTAGACGTCCAGGCGGCCGGATTGCAGCCGCTTGGCTGCCGTCACCACCGCCCCGAATAGCCCGCGGCCCGGCCGGTACAGGTAGGTCTCCACCACCTCGATCACGTCGGAGGTGTACTCCAGGTGCGGCTGGCCTGCGGCCCCGGGATCGTCCTCGCTGTCCTCAACCACCACCGGCCGCACCTCGGCCCGGGTGTGCAGGACGCTGGCCAGCACCCGCCGGGCCGGGTTGGCGTAGCCGAACGCGGTGTAGGAATCGGCCCCCTCCACGCCCATCGTGGCCGAACGCCACGCCGGAACGCGCCGCACGCGCAGCATCCGCCGGCCGGACGCCACCCAGGTGAGGGCCAGCACGACCAGCAGCACCGCGGGAATCTCGACCCACAGCCAGGACGGCGACAGGATCGAGAACCCGGCGAACACGGGCTGCAGCACCCACGGGGACTTCAGCGCGTCCAACGTAACGGAGCCCGGCACCACCGGCGACAACCCGGCGGCGATCACCCGGATCTCCAGCGGGGTCACCGCCGCCAGCGCCAGCGGGCACGCCGCCAGCGCGGCGATCGCGACGCGGCCCGCCCAGCCGTACTCGGCGGCCCGCGATCCGGCCGCGCAGGATCTCGGGCCCAGCACGACCAGGCCGACTAGCCTGACGAACGTCACCCCGGCGAACCCGGCGGTCAGCGCGACCGCGGCGCCGGCCAGCGCGAGGACCAGCCGGTAGCCGAGCCCGGGCACCCGGAACTGCTGCATCAGCGACTCGAGCAGGAACCACTCGGAGGCGAAACCGGCGGTCAGCGGCAGCCCGGCCAGCGTCAGCGACCCGACCGCCAGGCCGAACCCGCTCCACGGCGTGCGCCGCGCCGCGCCGAGCAGCCGCTCCAGGTCGTCGTGGCCCGCGGCGGCCTGGATCCCGGCGGCCGAGGTGAACAGCAGCGACTTGGCCGCCGTGTGCGCGACCATCTGCAGGGTCGCGGCGAGCAGCCCGGCCGCGATCAGGCGCTGGTCGTGGACCGCTGCCCCGGTCAGCGCGACGCCGAAGCCGACCACGATGAGGCCGGTGTTCTCCACGCTGGAGTAGGCAATCACGCGGTTCAGCCGGTTCTGCACCGTCGCGTGCGCGATGCCGAGCAGCGCGGTGACGGCCCCGAGCAACAGCAGCGCGCCGACCAGCCACCCGGGCGGGCGGCCGAGCAGCGCCAGCGTGCGCCACATGCCGTAGAACGCGACGTCGACGCACACCCCGGCCATGATCGCGCGGGCCGGTCCGGGCGCCGCGGCGTAGCCCGGGGGCAGCCAGACCTGGAGCGGGACCAGGCCGGCCTTGACCGCAAACCCGGCCAGCAGCAGGACCAGCGCCGTGGTGCGTGCCGCGCCCCCGGGCACGTGCGCGAACGACGCGAGCGTGATCGAGTGCGATTTCGCCGCGAGCAGCAGCAGCCCGGCCAGCAGGGCCGCCCCGCTGAGCTTGCCGAACCCGAAGGTGAGCTGCGCCGCCTGGGAGTGCCGCCGGTCCGACCCGGCCAGCAGGTAGAACGCGATGGTCAGCCCCTCCCACCCGAACAGGGCAGTGAATGCGTCCCGCGCGGTCACGATCACCGCGACCGAGCCCAGGGCCAGCGCATAACTGGCGCCCAGTCCCCGGCGGACCGGCGTGTCTGGCCGGGCCGCCCAGCTCGCGAACGCCACCGACACCAGGGCCGCGGCGCCGAACGCCATGGCCAGGAACAGTCCAGACAGCCGGTCGGCGGACAGGTCAGCCGACGGCTGCCCGGGCAGCGGCAGCCCGAGCCACCCGGCGACCGGGAGCCGTACCGCCCGGCCGGCCAGCGCGAATCCGCCCGCCACGGCCAGGCACGCAGACCCCGCCGCGCCGAAGACGTACGGAGGCCCGCTCCGCCAGCCCGCCAGGTCGGCGGCCGCGGCCGCAGCCAGCAGGATCAGGCCCGCCGCGAACAGCCCGCTCACCGCGCCCCCTTCCCGCCGCCCGCCAGCTGGCCGACCGCGATCAGCAGCGCATTGAGGATCCCGAACGGCGGTGGCGGAGACCCGGCCAGCCAGACATCCACGGGCACGGTGGCGGCCACCCCGGCGGTGGTCTGGTCGCTGTCGCTCAGCAGGCCGCCGCTGACCGCGTCGGTCCCGGCCGCGATGACGACCCTCGGGTCCGGCATCGCCTCGTAGGTGGCGCGCAGCGACGCCGCCATGCCCCGCGCTCCGACGCCGGTGACCAGCAGCACGTCGGCGTGGCGCGGGCTGGCGGTGAAAAAGACCCCGAGCCGGCCGATGTCGTACACCGGGCCGAGCAGGGCCTGGATCTCCCACTCCTCGCTGCCGTCGGACCCGGCGTCCACGTGCCGGACGTGCACGCTGCGGCGCAGCGCCGCGGTACGCGCGGCCAGGCGGACGCGGGCCGCCGCGACCGCCTCGTCGGTCTCAGGCACCTTCGGCACGACCAGCGCTTCCCGCCGCAGCGCGGCCGCGGTAGGGCCGGTGGCGCCCCGGGACCAGGCGAACAGGTCGGGCCGCTCGGCCACGCAGCGGCCGCACAGGATGCACCGCCCCTGGTCGACGCCTGGTTCCCTGATCGCCCCGGTCGGGCAGAGCGCCGGGTCGACGGAGCCGACGGGTCCCACGGCGCGGACCGGTCCGCGCCAGGAGTCCGCGTACTCATCCGGCCGGCGCGGCCAGCGGGTGGTCACCACGCCGTCGCGCAGCCCGCGCAGCACCCACAGGCTCATAGGGCCACCCCCGCGACGGACAGCCCGAAGCTGGCCTCGATGAACGGGAAGTCGGTCAGGATGTCGCCGGCGAAGACCTCGTGCATCAGGACCAGGTTGTGGAAGGACGCCGACCGCGGGTGGCAGCGGGCGATCCGGCCGGACCGCAGGGTCACGTCGTAGATGACCTCACCTTGCGGGGCCTCGGTCCAGCCTGCCGCGCGGCCACCGGTCGGGTCGCAGGTGACGCGGAGGAGATCGGACGGTCGTTCGGCCAGATCGTCGGCGACCAGCTCGATCAGGCGGAAGGACTGGTCCACCTCCTCCCAGCGCACCCGCAGGCGGGCCAGCGCGTCACCGGCGGTGTGCGCGCGAGCCCGCGGCACGGCGAGCCAGGAGTACGCATCGTAAGGGCGGTGCAGGCGCGCGTCGTCAGAGAACCCGCCGGCCTTGCCGATCGGGCCGAGCGCCCCGTGCTGCCGCGCCCGGTCCGGGGCCAGCGGGCCGGTGCCGCGCAGCCGGTCCAGGAACGACGAGGTGGCCATGAGCGCGGCGGCGTCGCCGGCGATGGCCTGGCTCAGCCGGGCGAGCTCGGCGCTGATCTCCGCCATCGGTACCAAAGGCCGGGCGCTGACGCCGCCGGGAACCACCACGCCGCGGCCGAACCTGCTGTCGCACATCCGGCTCACCAGCCGCAAGACCCGCTCCTTGTGCAGCGCGAACCGGGCGGTGGCCACGGCTAGGCCTGCCGCGTCGGAGAGGCGGACCGCCACGTCGAGGTGGTTCGCGATCCGCTCGAGCTCGCCGTACAGCGCGCGGACCAGGGCCGCCGCCGGGGGCGGCTCGCAGCCGGCCAGCCGCTCGAGCGCATGGCAGTAGGCGAGGGCGTGGGCGACGGAGGCGATGCCTTCGGTCCGCTCGGCCAGGAGCACGCCCTCGGCGGGGGTCATCCCCTCATACCTGTTCTCGATCCCGCGGTGCTTGTAGAACAGCCGCATGTTCAGGTGCGGAATCGCCTCGCCCGGGGTCTCGACCAGGTACTCGATGGACTCAAGCACCCCGGAGCGGACCGGGCCGTGCGGGATCGTGAACACGCCGTACCCCGCCACGTGCCTGGTCAGCGCGTGCTCCTCGGGCGAGCCGGGCAGGACCAGCGGCGCGAGCCGGGGATGTCCCTCCGGGATCACGCCGAAGTGGTCGTGGATCTCCCGCTCGTACCAGAACGCCGCCCCCAGCCGCGGCGTCAGCGCCGGGTAGCCGGACGCGGCCACCGGGAGCGTGGTCCCGAGGGTGTCGATCCCGCCGGGGACCGCCAGGTGCGCGGACAGCATGAGCGCGCCGTCGGGCCGCCGGGTGGCGAACAGGCCGGCGAACCGGTCCCCCGCGGCCACCCGGGATTCGATGTCCTTCCACAGGACCTCCGCCGTCATCGCGCCGCCCCCAGTTGCGTGACGGCGCGCGCGATCAGGTGCGTCAGTTCGCCGGGCGGGTGCAGCCCGAGCAAGAACAGCACCGCGACCCCGGCCACCACCGGGACGACCATCCACCCGCTTGGCTCGCCGCGGGCCTGGGTCCGGGGCGCCGGGGTGAACAGCATGTGCGTGGCCGCGGTGGTGAGCCCGAAGAACGCCACGGTGACCCCGATGATCAGGACCGCGGCGGCGGCGTAGTTGCCGCTGGCCAGGCCGCCGGCGACGATCTCGAACTCGCTACGGAAGATCCCGGACGGCGGCAGCGCCGACAGGGCGAAGATCGCCAGCACGAACAGTGGCCCGCTCCACGGCAGCAGGTCCAGCGCGCCGCGGATCGCGGAGATCTGTTTCGTCTTGAACTTCGCCACGAACACGCCCGCGCCCATGAACGCGTTGGCCTTGGCGGCGGCGTGCGCGAGCACGTGCAGCAGCACCCCGGCCAAGGCCACCGGCGCGCCGAAGCTGACCCCAATGGCCAGGATGCCCATGTGTTCCACGCTGGAGTAGGCCAGGAGCCGCTTGACGTCCTGCTGCCCGAACACGTACAGCGCCGCGAGCAGCAGCGAGGCCACCCCGAACGCCAGCAGCGCGTCGCGCGGGAAGCCGGAGCCGAGCGTCGCCTCGGCCACCTGGTAGAACCGCAGGACCGCGTAGAAGCTGACCGCGAGCAGCGACCCGGACAGCAGTGCGGACACCGGCGTCGGCGCCTCGGAGTGCGCGTCCGGCAGCCAGGTGTGCACCGGGAACAGGCCCACCTTGGTGCCGTAGCCGAGCAGCGCCAGCATGAAGGCCAGCCGCACCGGCGTGTGCGGGAGCCGCGCGCCGACGGCCAGCAGCGGCTGGATGGCCAGGTTGTAGTGCTCGCCGAGCACCTGCGACCCGGCGAAGTACGCGAACACGGTGCCGAGCAGGGCCAGGCCCAGCCCGGCGCTGGCGATCAGCACGTATTTCCACGCGGCCTCGGCCGCGCCGTCGGTGTCCTCGACGGCGACCAGCAGCGCCGAGATGATCGTGGTGACCTCGACCGCGATCCACAGCAGCGCCAAGCTGCTCATCAATGGCGCGGCCAGCATCGCCCAGGCGAACAGGTTGAGCCCGGCGTAGAAGCGCCGCGCGTAGAGATCCTCGTGCCGCTTCAGGTACCCGACCGTGTAAACCGCGACGGCGGCGTACAGGAAGCTGGTCGCGAGCAGGAAGATGGCGCTGACCGCGTCGACTCTCAGATACCCGAGGTAGTTCAGGTCCCGGTGCGCGACCGCCGGAACCAGCACGAGCACCAGGGCGAAGGACGCCAGGCCCGAGAACACGGTGATCACCCGGGCCGCGATCCGCGGCAGCGGGATGCAGACGGCCCCGGCCACCAGGGGGACGACGAGCAGGGCGAGGACGACAGCGATCATCGCAGCTACCCCCGCAGCCTGGTCAGGTCGGCGGTCGACAGCGATTCGGCCCGCGAGCGGTGCGCGCGGATCAGCATGCCGAACACCACGACCGCCACCAGCAGGTCGAACAGGAACGCGGTCTCCAGGATTAGCGGCAGCCCGGCGGCCACCACCAGCGCGGCCAGCGAGATCGCGTTCTCCAGCGAGAAGAACCCGATGGCCTGGGACGCGACGTCCCGGCGCACGATCATCAGGCCGAACGCGACCAGCATCATCGCGCCCGCGATGGCCAGCGCGGTGGCCGGGGCGGCCGACCCTCGGATGCCGAGCGAGCCGAAGCAGAAGAACCCGAACGCGGCCAGCACGATCCCGGCCAGCACCGCGGATGCCGGGCTCAGGGTCTGGCTGCCCGCCACCCCGGGTGCCTCCTCGTCCCCTGAGGTCGCAAGGAGCAGGCGGCGCAGCACGAGCGGGACGGCGACGACCTTCAGCGCGGCGGACAACCCGGCCAGCGCGTACAGGTCCGGCAGATTCCGGTCCGCGGCGATGACGACGGCCAGCACCGAGATCAGCGCGGACTGCGCGGCGTACAACCGGACCTGGTCCCGGGCCAGGGCCTGGCGCAGCATGCCGAACTCAAGCAGCAGCATCACCGCGGCGATCACGTTGGCCGCGCCCACGTACACGCCGGGCGCCGCCTGGACCGCGCTGGCCAGGCTCATCACCCACCCCCCAGGTACAGCGTGAACACCCCGAGGACGGCCAGCAGGAACGCGCCCGCCACGAACTCGGTGATCTTGAACAGGCGCAGCTTGGCGAACGAGTTGTCGATGACCGCCACCACGCACCCGACCGCCGTCGCCTTGACCAGCAGCGCCACGATGGCCAGGGCCACGGCCCCGATCTGCTGCGAGGCCGCCAGCCCCCAGGGCGCGAGGAACACATCAGACAAGATCGTGAACAGGATCAGCTGCTTCAGCTCCGAGCCCCACTTCAGCAGCGCGAAATACGGGCCGGAATGCTCGAACGCCCGGGCCTCCTCGATCATCCCGAACTCGTTGGTGCCGGTGTGCGTCTCCACCGGGATCCGGCCAGTCTCGTGCAGGATCACCATGAACAGCGCGGCGGACGCCAGCAGGTGCGCGGGCCGGATGATCTGCCCGGCGTTCGACCGGACGGTAGCCGCCAGCGCGTACGGCAGGTCGGTGCCGGTGAGCAGCGCCACGGTGAACACCACGAACAGCACCACCGGCTCGGTGATGGCCGAGAACGTCTTCGCCCGGCTCGACCCCAGCTGCGCGTACGGGTCGCCGGTCTCCAGCGCCGCGGTCGCGACCACGAAGCTGGCCAGCGACAGCAGGAACCCGCCGCCCAGGATGTCGCCCATGTACCCGAGCGGCAGCGGGTAGCTGGTCAGCACCGGGATCAGCAGCGGCACCGTCAGGTAGGCCGCCACCGCGATGACCGGGGCGGCCAGGAAGAACCAGCTCGCCCCTTCCGGCGCCAGCGCTTCCTTGCGGAACAGCTTGGCCAGGTCGTAGTACGGCTGCAGCACCCGCGGACCACGACGACCCTGCAGCCGCGCCTCGACCTTCGCGATCACGCCGGTCACCCCAGGCGCGCCGACCGCGACCGTCAGTACCTGCAGCAGCTGGATCAGGGGAATCGGTAGGGCCACGCTCACCGCGCGGCCTTGAGATCATTGCCAGGCGATTCCAGTGCGTCCTTCATGTGGGCCTCCTACCCGTTCATGTCCTTGACAAGGGGTAGAGGCCATCAGCGCGGCAGCCGCGCGGTTGTGGCGAGCCTCATCGCCAGCACGTCATTGTGACCTACGCCGCGGCCCGCCCGCAAACCGCCCCGGGGTCACGAGCGGAGCACGGTGAGCCGGAGCGGGCCGCCAGAGAAGACGCCCGCGGCGTAGCCGGTGAGCCGGCCGCGGCTACGTCGACGATGACCTCGCCGGTGCCGAGCACCGGGCCGGGCAGCATCTGGATCGCGCGCGGCGCGCCGAACGCGTTCAGGACAGCGGCTTTCCTCCGAACCTCCGGAAGCTGACAGCGACCACCCTGAGCGCGGACCGTAGAATCAGATCACGGTGATGGAGCTCGCCGAACTCGCCCTCGTGGCTGATGGCTCCTGTTGACCGCCTAGCGGCCGGAAGACAGGAGGGACGCCATGACGCCGAGGGGCGGCGCGAGGGGCACCCCGAGCTTGCTGTTCCGGGAGCCGCCGAAGGCCGCGGGGGTCGGCGAGCCGGACGCGGACCGCTCCTTCGCGGCGGACCTGAACCTGGACCAGATCGTGGCGGCGATCGCGGGCGATCGCGAGGAGCGCGACCTTATCACCAAGGTTCTGTTCGGGCCGCTGCACGAGGCCGACGCGGTGCGCTACCGGCAGGAGGTCTTCCGGGACCTAGACAACCCTGACCTGTTCGATGAGGTCCAGCGCTTCGCCGGGCTCATGCAGGAGGTGCGCGCCCACCTGCGTCAGCTGGCGCAGATGCAGTACCACTATCAGCGGGAGGGCTGGCTCCTGGACGCGGCCGCGATCTACTGCGACGCGGTGCGGTCGCTGGCGGGGCACCTGGCCTCGGCGCAGCTCGGCTCCCGAGCGCTGCTGGCGTTCCGGGAGTACCTGGCTTCCTACGTGACGTCGGCCGGGTTCACTGCCCTGGTGAGCGACACGCGGAGCCAGAAGGAGGCCCTCGGACGGATCCGCTATTGCACCCGCATCCGGGGCGGCCAGGTCGACGTGGCCCGCTACCAGCAGGAAGCGGACTACAGCGCCGCGGTGCTCGAGACGTTCGAGCGGTTTAAGCAGGGCGCGGTCAACGACTACCGGGTCCGCTACCGGGCGCGGCCGGGGATGAACCACGTCGCCGCGCAGATCCTCGATCTGGTGGCCAAGCTGTTCCCTGAGGAGTTCGCCGCGCTGGACGAGTACTGCGGCCGGCACGCTGCGTTCCTCGACGAGGGAATCCGGCGCGCCGACCGGGAGCTGCAGTTCTACCTGGCCTACCTTGAGTACCTGAGGCCGCTGCGCGCGGCCGGGCTGGCTTTCTGCTACCCGGAGGTGTCCGCCACCTCGAAGGATGTCCTCGCCGCCGATACCTTCGACCTGGCCTTGGCGCACAAGCTCGTCGCCGCGCGCAAACCGGTGGTCACCAACGACTTCCGCCTGGCCGGCCGCGAGCGGATCATCGTCGTCACCGGGCCCAACCAGGGCGGGAAGACCACACTGGCCCGGACCTTCGGCCAGCTCCACCATCTGGCCAGCGCCGGCTGCCCGGTCCCGGGCAGCGCCGCCCGGCTGTTCCTGTTCGACCGACTGTTCACCCACTTCGCGCGCGAAGAAGACCTCACCGCGATGAGCGGGAAGCTGGAGGACGACCTGGTCAGGATCGGGACGATCCTGCGGGCCGCGACCGGGCGCAGCATCGTGATCCTGAACGAGATCTTCGCCTCCACCACCCTGCACGACGCCCGCTTCCTGGGCACCAAGCTGCTGACGAAGGTCATGCGGCTGGACGCCCTGTGCGTCTACGTCACGTTCATAGACGAGCTGGCCTCGCTCGGCGACCAGGTGGTCAGCATGATGAGCACGATCGTCCCGGACAACCCGGCCGAGCGCACCTACCGGGTGGTCAGGAAGCCGGCCGACGGCCTGGCCTACGCGCTGGCTCTCGCCGAGAAATACGACGTCACCTACGAACGGCTGCGGGAGCGACTCGGGCGATGAAGGTCTACCTCCTCTACCGCGACCGGGACTTCGACTTCGCGGCCAGTTTGCCCGAAGGCCACGAGGACCTGATCCAGGACCTGGAACTGACCGCGCTGCTGCGGGCGATGGCCGCCGGCGACAAGTTCCTGTACGAGATATCCGCGAAGGTGCTGCTCGCCAGCCTGCACGAGCCGGAAGCCATCCGCTACCGCCAGCGGGTCCTGGCCGACTGCCTGGCCCGGCCCGAGGTCGTCAGGGAGATGTACGCGGTCGCGGTCGGGGCCCTGGGCGACAAGCGGCAGGTGTGGGGCGGCTACGGCGGCACATACCAGACTCCGTCGTCCAACCTCTCGGGCGCGGTCAGGCATCTCGAGGTCTACGTAGCGCGCCTGCGGCAGCTGCGAAAGATCGCCGACGACCACGCCGGGGAATTCCGCTCCGACGGGATGCGGACGATGGTCGCCACGCTGCAGCGCGAGCTGGACGATGAGTACTTCGAGGAGATCAGCGTCCACCTGAAGCAGCTGCGCTTCCGCGCCGGCGTGCTGATCAGCGCCGAACTCGACCGGGACAACAGCGGGACGGGCTTCGTGCTGCGCGCCTCCGGCGGCGCCCGGCGGCGGCTGACCGAGCGGCTGGGACTCGGGCCGCGCACCACCTACTCCTTCACCCTCCCGCCGCGGGACGAGGCCGGGGGCCAGATCCTGGAGGATCTCACCAGCCGGGGCCTCAACCTGGTCGCCAACGCGGCCGCCCAGTCCGCGGACCACATCGGCAGCTACTTCACGATGCTGCGGTCCGAGCTGGCCTTCTACGTCAGTTGCCTCAACCTCGCGGACCGGCTCGCGGCCAAGGGGGTTCCGACCGCGGTCCCCGACTCGGCTCAGCCGTCATCGCTCGCGTTCTCGTGCACGGGCCTGCGCGATGCCTGCCTGGCGCTGCAGTCAGCGGACCCGGTCGTAGGCAACGACGTGCAAGCCGACGGGAAGTCACTGGTCATCATCACCGGCGCCAACTCCGGAGGGAAATCAACCTTCCTGCGCAGCGTCGGCGTGGCCCAGCTCATGATGCAGTGCGGGCTGTTCGTGGCGGCCGCGTCCTACCGGGCCGACTCGGCCCGCGGGATCTTCAGCCACTTCATCAGGGAAGAAGATCCCAGCATGACCAGCGGGCGGCTGGACGACGAGCTGCGGCGCATGAGCGCCATCGCCGATCGGATAGAGCCGGGTGGCCTCGTGCTGTTCAACGAGTCCTTCGCCGGGACCAACGAGCGGGAAGGATCCGAGATCGGCGAGCAGGTCGTCCGCGCCCTGCTCGACGCGCAGGTCAGGGTGTTCTTCGTCACCCACAGGTTCGACCTCGCCGACCGCTTCCACCGCCAGCACGCAGCCTCCACCCTGTTCCTGCGCGCCGAGCGCCGACCCGACGGGCGCCGCAACTACAAGCTCGCAGTTAAGGAGCCTCTCCCGACGAGCTTCGGAGAAGACCTGTACTACCGGCTCGGCGCCTGGCTGGATGAGGATAAAGCCGTCAACTCGGCTGTTGTAGGAGCAGTCCCGGACGGCGAACTGAACCCGGGCAGCGGCCGGGTCCGGCATGCCAGCGGGATCGCCGCCGTGCCACCAGACGCGGAACGCTACGGATGACCCGTCACTCCATCGATTTCGCGCCGGAGAGTTTCGCCACTGATCGGCGAGCGTTCAAAAGCTAACAGCCGTCCGCCCACGACGACCGACAGGAACATGAGCTGAAGAGGTAAGCGATTTTGTCAATGCGCCGGCGTAAGGTAGCCAGCGGCATGCAACGCCACCGCCTTCAGCCTCGGTAGCTCGACATAGCACGCGTCAGCATGGCGAATCAGGTCGGCTAAGTCCAGGTCATTCCAGCCCCATGGCGGAGCTGGGGTTCCGTCGAGCTCCCGGCCGAACTGGTACCGCATCTGATGGCCGACTTCCCAGATGACCTCAAAAAGCCCTCGACGGGCAGCTGCTCCATGCGCGCTCGCCGGTTCGTCTGCGCCCGCCTCCCGTAGGGCATCCAGCGGCCGAAAACGCCTGCACGCGTCCTAAAGACAACGCGAAAGGATTACTCCAGTACAGAACGAAGCGTCTCGCGCCGCGGTCAGGGTCGGCGATTGTGATGCAGCGTGAAGGGCCGACGTTACTGTCCCGTGGCCGCCTTAAACTTCACCACAAGCTCAGCTGGCACCCGCCCGCGGTCTTTGACCTCGATGCCCTGCGACTTGGCCCACTCGCGCACCTGTGTCGTGTCCAGCCCGCTGGCGCTCCCCCGGCGCCCGGTCCGGCCTGGCCGCCGCGGGGAATTCCCCGGTGCCCGGCGAGCCGCATCGAGGTAACGTCCCAGCGCCTTCCGCAGCGCCCGCGCATTCTTTGCGCTCAGGTCAATCTCATACCACGTGCCATCCAGCGCAAAGCGCACGGTACTCTCGGCCTCGCCACCATCGAGGTCATCGATCAGCAAAGTCTGCACCTTCTGTGCCATGCCCAGCACGGCTCCTCTCCTATGAATTGATGCACAGCGTAGACGATCACGGCGCCATCGGC
>Ga0187783_10001022_pt1 | contig 20600 bp, 16 predicted proteins | sample 1015_SJ02_MP02_2_FD_132471 | JGI IMG/M metagenome (GOLD analysis project Ga0187783, IMG submission 132471) | Tropical peat soil microbial communities from peatlands in Department of Meta, Colombia - 1015_SJ02_MP02_20_MG | ecosystem: Environmental > Terrestrial > Soil > Wetlands > Peat | place...
AAACCGCTAGCATGTTCGAGGGATGCACGGCCGCCGCAGGCGCGCAACCCGAACGCCTCGAGGTGAATCCAAGACCTCGAAATGCTGCACGCCGTCCGCGTGCTGCCGATCCTAGGAGAAAAGCCCGAGTGCGGCGATTTGTGCAGGGATGCACGGTGACTGCGTTGCTGTTCGCAGCGTGGGGGGGACTCACTACAGCTCAGAATTCGCCCACCATACGCGAAGCCACCGCGAACGGCAGTTCGGACCGCCCATCGAGCGCGGAGACGACAACCGCCGCCGGCAGCATCCAAAGCAGCAAGGCCGTGGTCATCGTCGCCACAGGCATTGCGCCGCGGGCGCTGACCCTCGATTGGCAGGCGAATGTCTATCTGACCAACGCGTCCGCGCCGAATCGACTGTTCACACTCACCGGATTGCCAGGTCCGAATCCAAGCGCAAGTGCGGGCCTCGCTCCCGCGGCGGGTCTGGCTGTGGTGGCCGGCAACGGCGCGGCGGGCTCTCTGGGCGACGGCGGCAACGCCCTCGGCGCAGAGTTCGATCTCAAACTCGGTTCGCTTGTGGCGCGCAGCGGAATCGCTGTTTCCAGCGATGGGACCCTGTTCATTGCCGACACGCTCAATGCAACGATTCGCCGGATTTCCGGGCCGGACGGCGCCGAACCGGGAGTCGTTCGGAGCATCGCAGGAAGCTGGGCGACGAAGCAAAGTGTTGTCCTCGACGAACCGCTGGGAATCGCGGTCGATGGCGCCGGGAATCTCTACCTGGCCGATCGCGGCACCGGTTCGATCGACTTGCTCCCGTCAGCGACGACGTCTTTGCCGAGCGACCAGCCGGTCGAGGTGCTGGCGCACATCGTTAGGCCAACTGACCTTGCCCTCACTGTTGACGGCGAAAGGATTTTTGTCGCGTCAAGCGACACGGGAGCGATCTTCAGCGTCAATACGCAGACGCGCGAGATTCGATCAATCGCCGCGTTCCGGCCCGAGGGCCAATCGGAAAACGGTCAAGCCCTGCCAGCCTGTGCCGGCGCGACGTCCGGTCAGGACGCGCGCGCGCGCGTGTGTCCCGCCGGGCTCGCCGTCGACGGCGGGGGAAACCTGTTCGTCGCCGACGGCAATGCCGGGAACGTCTTGCGGGTGGACGCCAAAACGTCTGCGGTGACCACGGTGGCAGGCGGTCTTGAGTCGCCCGGTGAGATGCAATTCGATGCAAGCGGCAATCTGTTTGTCGCCGAGCAAGGGGCCGACCGAATCGTAAAGTTCGTGAGCATGGGCCAGGACCCGAGCAATCTCAGCATCACTATGCCGCCAGCTCTGCCACCGCCACCCTCGCCACGCGTTTGCCCGCCGAATGCGCCATTCAACTTTTGTGACGAACCGACCGGGGGAACGACTCCGCCGCAGGCCTTCACCTTGACCAATAACACGTCCGCCACAGTTACCGGACTGAGCCTTTCGTTCATGGGAACAAATCCTGGCGACTTTCAGATGGTCGGCAACACCTGCGGGACAGCCGTCGCCGCTGGCGCGAGCTGCACGATCAACATCGACTTCGCTCCGACGGCCACGGGCTCGCGATCGGCGAGCCTCACGGCGACGGACGCAGCCGGCGATACAGCCAGCTCGGGCGTCACCGGCACGGGTGACGACTTCGAATTAGCCTTGAACGGCAGTCCGATGGAACAATCGGTGATACAGGGCGGGAAAGTCACCTTCAACTTCAACGTGACGCCGGATTCGGTTTTTGGGGGTACGGTCACGCTGCTGTGCCCGCGGAATTTGCCGACACTGACGGTTTGCACGCCGAGCCCAGCGACGGTCACCGTCACTCCCGGAACGCCGGTCACCTTTTCCGTCACATTCGAGACGACTTACGACGGCGTTACGGGAGGATATCCAACCAACGGTCTCCTGCTCGGGCCCCCCGGAGGGCGCGGACGAAATCTTCCAGCCAGTCTGCTATGGGTGTTCGCCCTCCTGCTGACGCCTCTTGTCGGATCAAGGTTGGCCTTGGCCGGTCGCGGTGTTCGTTTCCGTAAGGCAGGCGCGCTGTCGCTGTTCGTCATTTTCCTTCTGGGCGGCGTGGTTGCAATGATTAACGGTTGCAAGAGCCCGCCGATTCCAATCGGACTCAACACGCCTGCGGGCAGCACGAATATGATCGTTACGGGGACGGCACAGAACGCCGGCCGGGGGGCCTCGATCATTCTTGATGTTGTCGGACGCGGCTAAGCGGCCAGCATTCCCGCATTCTTCGCGATCAATCTTCTGCCCGTCGCTGCGGTCGGCGGCAGTTTGCCCTGCCCCCGGGCCTCTCTGAGCTTGCCGATGGTGTGCCCGCCATAAGGTCGTTAGAGATTCGCAACGTACTCTCAGATTGAGAGAAACGTACTATTCGCGCGGGATACCATCTTTGAGAGCCTAACCAAACAAGCGGGAGTGCGCTCCAAGCCCACCGGGGACAAACACCCGCCAAATGAGGGACCGCATGAGCACAGGCACATTCTCAACGACGGATGCGAAAATGGAACGGCCGGACTCGAGCGCCGCAAGACCTACGGGCGACCGACGCAGCCGTCCTCGGGCTAAGATCTCGGCGCGAGTCCGCGTGCGCATCGTCAACTCCCCGACCGCATTCGAGGAGGTTTGCAATACGGTCGATGTTTCCCGGGATGGTGTCCTCTTTCTGTCCTCGCACTCAGGTTACTCGCCAAGTCAACAGCTTGAGGTCACGTTTCCGTATTCAACGGCGGCGTCCGCGCTCAACCAGCCTCAGGCCGCCGAAGTGGTGCGCGTGGTCGAGCACGGCAACGGGCTTTTCGGTATCGGTGTGCAATTTGCAGCGGCCAAGGCCCCTGCCGGCGATGCCAAGGCCAACTCCGGCGCAGCGCCCGACCCCCACGCGGGAGCCAGCCTGGTCCTCGCCATCGAACCGAATCGGCGCGACGCCGACATGATGAGAGGCGTTCTCCAACAGGACGGCTACAAGGTGGTCATTGTTCCGACCGCGCAGGAGGCGCTCGAAGTCCTAAAGACCGCGGTTCCCGCGGCGTTTATCACCGAGATTGAAAACCCGGACATGAGCGGGCATGACCTCTGCCTCATTATCAAACGCGACGATCGTCTGCAGCGCGTGCCCGTGATCCTGCTAACCCGCTCGGCCAGACCACAAGATTACTCGGCGAGCCACCAGCTCGGAGCGGTCATCTGCATGGCCAAGCCATTTAATCCGGACCGTCTCCAGCAAGTCATCCGGCTGGTAGCTCCCCGGCCTGCGCAACGAAGCGCATACGGCGCGCGAGTTCAGTCCGGCGCGATTGAACGCTCGCTGTAGCTGACGGATTAGTTGATCACAATCGAAGCCTGCCCGAGCGCGATAGCATTGGCAAGTCGCGATCCGGGTCCATCGGTCGAGAAGCCAAACGTGCAGCGCACGAAGTGAACGTTGCGCAGGTCGACTTCCCCTCCCTCGTAACGTATGCGCGTCTCGATGAACGTCACGTTCTTCCAGTGAATTCCGTCGAGTGTTTGTGCTGCGCCTTCGATCGTCAAGTCCTCGACGCGCACGTTGTCGACCAGCAACCGACTGGAAGGTGGCAAGAGGATCTCCTCAGAATCGGCCATGTTCCTCGCGTCGAGCCAATCGCCGCTGGCCTGCGGAGGCCCAAAGAGGTGGTCGGCGGCGAGGCTGCGTGGTTCGTCGAAGGCGATGCGCCGCTCGGCTGGCTGAGCGGCGGGACCACCCAAAGCGGCCGAATTGTTGGCCGGCAAGTCACCCGCATCGAGCGAGCCAGCAAGGTGCGAGCGAAGTTGCGCCAATTCGATTCGGGCCAGAGTCACGTGCTCGAGTAATCGACTATTCTGCGGATCGATCCGAATTACGCCGTCTAAACCCGCGCTCGCGATCTCGAAGAAATCCTCGCTTGCCTGTCGCGAACTGACGGTTGCAGCTTCAATGAGCGCAGCCCCCCGGTCAACAGCCATTTCACCTTCCGTGATCTTGCCGGCCTGCACCTGACTGGCTGCGGCACCAAGCGACTCGAGCACATCACTTTGCCAGAGAGGGGCCGATCGATGTGTCTGGCCATTCCGCGCGGCGGCGCCTTGCCCGGCTGCCGGCTCAACGAACCGATGCATCACAAAGTCGAACCCGCGCCACGCAGACCACCCCGCTAGCGCTAGGACGATGCCCATCGCCGCCAACCGCGCGTAGAAGACCGAGCCTGCTCTTCGGCGACGTCGCGAACGCCGGCGCCACCGGTGGTGTTTCGTAGCTATGTCGGCGATCATCCTGGACACCTGGACCTCATATTGTACCAAACGCAAGTTGAGGATCTACCTCTCCCCCACGGCCACTCAAGCCCTGGCACACAGACCGAGCGGGCCGGCCCGACAAGACCAGCCCTGAAGCTTTTCGTCCTCAGATCTGCTGCGCGACGGGCGGCTTGGCTTGCTGCGGCCCAGCCGGCAGATTCAGGTGCTCGGACTGATCCGGCTGACTCGGTTGTTTTTGCGGAGTCGTCGGCTCGACTCGATCGAGCGGCATGCCCCGATGCGTACGGTCGAGCGCGAAACGAAAGCCCAGGCGCGTATTCGCATCGCTGGTCCGCTGGATGTCCAAGTTGGCGATGGGGACTGTGCCCTCTTCGTCGCCCTCGGTGACGTAATCGAGGTTGACGCCCTCGACCCAATAATCGGTGACCTCGAGAGCTGAGCCATCGTTTAGGTACAACAGCATCGTCGGCAGGGCATGAACGTGGGGCTGCCAGGACGGAAACCAATTGAAGTAATCGAAGAAGTTCAGATCGAACAGCAGCGGGAAACCAAAGTCGAAGCCGAGGGCCGGCCCATACCAGCCGTAGCCACCGCCATAGACAATCGGCGGCAGGCGGCGCGGCAAAGGCGGGGGCAATCGACGCTCTGTGGTCGAAACCGGCGAGCCAAATGCCGCCCGAGAATCCCTCAGCCAAATCCGGCTGAAAATGGGCGGCAATTTCGCCGATGCCGCTGCCCGTTTGACCAGAACAGCAGTCGAGGTGACGGGCTCGGCCTGCTTCTCAACCGGAGCGTGGCCGAGGCCAAAAAATCTGAGGAACGCGGCTCGGGCGCCGGAGGCGCGCGTCTTGCCGCCGAACCCTTCGGGAGCGCCGGTGAGATTAGCTGTCCGCGAAGACGCCCGAGCGCCGTTGCCCGATCCAGAATATGTGCCGTCTGCGCCACCTGAATGCGATCCGCTCGATGACACCGTGCCGAACAAGCCACCGCCGCCGTGACTCCCTCCGCCGGCTGATCCCCCGCCCCCTCCTCCGCCGCGTTGAGCAAACGCGGGCGGCGTCATGGCGAGCACCGTGGCCAGGCTTAGCCCTGCCACTCTCAGGACTGCCCATCGGGACGCAGGTCGGCCAAAGCCAGCAAGCGATCGATTCAAACGTGCGGAGTGCGGAGGTGAGAACTTCCGTTCAATTCGTGCCATAGCCCCTCCATCCCGGACGATCGAGGGATTCGGCTGATATCCACACCTTGGGACGGATGGATCAGCCCGCAGGTTACGCTTCTAGTTACATCTGCAAATCGGTCGGATTCGGCTGTCCCGGAGGCGGCGGATTCTGCGGATTCCGGTCCGGCGACGGTTTCAGGATGAACTCGACTCCGCGCTTCGCGTTGACCTCAACCGTCTTTTGCAAATCAATGTCGTCGAGGCTGATCGAGTTCTGGCCTCCGTAGGAGGTCGCGTAGTAAAGCTTGGCGTCTTGAATCCAGTAGTCCGTGACGGCGTATACAGCCCCATTTTTGAGGAATAAGACGGTGATGGGTTTCTCGGCTTCAATTTCCTCCGGCGAACTCTGCGGCGGAGGCTCCCAGGCGAACGTCTCAGGTTCCTGCGCTTGCTGCCCGATGCCCTGCTCGTCGTCCTGCTCGTAGATACTCGAATCGAACGCAGGACCAAATCCGCTATATCCATCCCAATATCCGAAGGTGCTGCAGCCGTAGACCCAGGGCCAGGCCCAGAACGGATTGCAACCCGGAGTCAGAAACCCCCAATACGGGTAGCCAAACCAGAGAAATCCAACGCCGGTGAAAATCGGCGGTCCCGGTCGGCCGGGCGGAAACCATATGGGCCTTCGCAGGAAGGCGAACGAATGGCGAGGTGCAACCCGCCCGGCAGCCCAAAACGGAGGAACAAAATGTCCTCCGGCGACCGGCGGTCTCGGCAGCCTCATCACGGGCGGTCTCGCCATGGGAGCCCTACCTGCTGGCGCGCCACCGACGGGAGCGCCGGCGTGCGGCACACCAGCTCCCCGCTGTGGTGCACCGGCCCATAGTTCCGATCCCTGGCCTTCGATAACAGTGCCGCGCGTATTGGTCAGAGAAAAGCTCGCATTGCCAGTCGCGGGTGGGGGAAATCCGATGACGACCTTTCGAGGGTAGCCCGAAGCGTCGCGGTCTAGAATATTGTCACTCACGCCGGCATACGCTGATCGAGACGCTGCGGGAGATGAACTCGGGGAGGTCGTGCTCACTCCATCGTAAGTGGGCGACTCGATCCGTGAACTACTAGAGGACGGCGATGAACTTCGATTCGCCTGTGAAATGGACGAATCTGCGCGGTCGCTAGCCACAGCGTGAACGCCGCCGTGGCCGAGTCCAGTGCTGGCACCGCCGTGAGATCCGCCGCCGCGCTGGGCGAAGGTAGGCGCAGAACAGATGCCCAGCACAACGACGACGAGAAAGGTCGGCGCACATCTGGAAAACCTCGGTCGGGGTACGGGCAAACTTCCTGAGCCAAACCGTGCGGCCGGTGCTGCGCGGAAAACTCCGAGCGGATACTTGGCGGCTCGCCTCATGGCAGAACCCTCCAACGAATGCGGTCGGGGGCGCCACCTCATTCTACTTACTTTGACGTAAGCGGGTACAGTTTTGTTGCACAAAAGGCGATTTTGGCATCTGGCGGGGCCAGTCGCTATACTACGCGGCTATGGTCCCATTCCTGCACATCTGGCGCTTCACGATTCCGACCTTCGGGCTGATGGTGGCAACCGCCATGGTCGCAGCGTATTACGTGCTGCGGGCCGATCTCGCTCGGCGTGGAATCGCGGCTAGGAGCTCGGGGTTCGCCGAGGCCTTGATCGCGGTGCCCTGCTTGGCGGGCATTGTGGGTGCCAAACTGTATCACGCCCTGCAGACCCCCTCCGCTCTGCTCGCCGACCCTGTGGGCCAGTTATTTAGTCAGTATGGCTTCGCCTGGTTCGGCGGTCTGATCGCGGGGGCCGCAGCCTTCCTCTGGGTCGCGCGGCGAAGGAGGCTTCCGCTGTTGAGCGTGCTCGATGCTGGCTCGTCGGCTGCAGCGTTGGGTTACGGGGTCGGACGGATCGGATGCCTGCTCTCGGGCGACGGCGACTACGGCATTCCGACCTCGCTGCCCTGGGGCATGAGTTTTCCGCACGGGCTCGTTCCCACGACCGAGCGGGTGCATCCGACGCCCATCTATGAGTTTATCGTGGCCTGCTTCATTGCTTGGGTGCTGTGGACGATTGGGTCGCGACAGCTTCGGTCGCCAGGAAATTTGAAGCGAAGAGGGAGCGGGCGATCGAACGACATCGGACCGCCGAGCGGCACCGTCTTTGCCGCTTACCTGGTTCTGACTGGGCTCGCGCGATTCCTGGTTGAGTTCATTCGCATCAATCCCCGGTCACTGTTCGGGCTGACGAACGCGCAAGTAGCGAGCCTGGCCTCGATCGTGGCGGGTATTGCCCTAGGGACACGCATCGCGACTCGGCCGGCCAAGCCGCATCGCCTACGCCGCTAAAAGCGTACAGGGCTTTCCGCTCGACGGCTGCTTCTCGGAATCCGAAATCGTCCGTGCCCGGGAGACGAAACAGGCGGCGCCTGCCCCCCATCGACACGGCCGGCTGGGTTATTTCTTTCGAGTAGTTCTGCGGCTGCGGCGGCGCGCTGGCCGTTCTGCGGGGACGTCCCCGATGATTTCCGCGGACCATATGGAGGTCACGAATTTTTTTACCCCGTAATCATCGAAGTCGATCGTCGTGCGGTCTACGTTCGATTCCGTGACAGTTCCCACCCCGTATTGCCCGTGACGGACCGTCTGTCCTTCTTCCAACACCTGCACGTTTTCCTCCTTTAGCGAAAAAGCTGTCCATCCTCCCCACTGCTCCCTAGTTCGATCTTCTTGCGAGAGGGGCGATCGTGGCGATCGCCCCTGTGGGCAACTTTTTCGGAGACCTGCGTTTTCACAAAACTGCTATTCGGGACGGGTTAGAGGCTCACTACGCGTTCAGCTTGCAGGCCTTTGGGGCCTTGCTTCACTTCGAATTCAACGGCCTGGCCCTCGTTGAGGGTTTTGTACCCATCGGCCTGAATCGCCGAGAAGTGCACAAAGACGTCCTCACCGGATTGGCGCTGGATGAACCCATAGCCCTTGGCGGCGTTGAACCACTTCACTGTACCCTGCTCTCTACTCACTTCTTTGACTCCTGTTATCATTCATAAGGCGGAACTTAGTTGCAGCTGGGACCGCCCCGAAAGCTATTTGCGCCTTCGAGTCACCTCTCCCCGTCACAAAAAAAGGCCAGCGGGCGGTTGCCCGTCGGCCTCGTTGAAACGCGTCAAAAGGAGCTCAAGAGCAACAAACGCATAGAATACTATAGCATCCATCTACGTTCTTGGCAAGAAGGTACCCTACAATGATGCAGTTAGCGAACGTAAGACCCGGAAACAGCCGGCCGGGCCCCGTCGAGAGTATTGCCGAACTTCGTCTTTTGCCCTGGCAACCAAGATTCCGAAAGCCTTCATCGAAGCTAACCGTAATTCGGACCGTGGAATTCACACTCCGCGGAGGAAGCGCAGGGCGTCCCTCGCGTCTTGCGCCGCAAGCCCTGCAATTTGAGGAACGTTGCCGGTTCTTAAGCGCACGTGTGTCAATATAGGGGATTCTCCGGGGCGCACATCTCTCAGGATACGAGGAGGATGGCTGATGACCGTGATCAAATGGGCAGTCGTGGTTGCGCTGTTCGCAGTCAGTTCGATTTCCGCCAGGGCGCAGGGCGACCGTTCGGAGTTTTCCGCCGACTTTGCGGGCTTCTACCAGTCAAGAGCCAGCGGCCAAGACGTCACGGATATCCCGACTTATTCGGGCGGCCTCATCGCCAATTACCGCTATCACTTTAGTAACTGGGGCGCAGTCGAGGTTAATTACAGCCGAAATCGGTATACGCAGTTGTACGAGAACAGTGTGGGGCTGATCACCTCTTTCACGCAGGCCACCGCGCAAGAGGTGTCCATGGGATTCATCTTCAAATTCTGGAGCCGGTTCAACGGGCGTCTGCAGCCGTTCGCCGAAGGAGGAGCAGGCGGAATGTTTTGGTCGCCCATTGGGGGCGGCTCGGTCGGTGGTCCGTTCAACCAAAACCGTGCGGCGCTTCTCTATGGAGGCGGAGTCGATTGGAAATGGTTTTGGCACATTTCGGTGCGCGGCGGCTATCGCGCTTTGCTTTACACCGCGCCGGATTTTAATGTGGACGGCCAGTTCACCAACAAGCGCACAGAGATGAGGGAGCCTTACCTCGGTCTGACCTACCGATTCTGAACCGAACCCTGAAGTCGGTCGAGCTCGGGCCTGTACGGAGGGGCAGTAATTCTCTCGGCGCTCGAGACCGCTGTCGCCGTCGGGCCGCCCTGCATCGCCCGTACAATCAGGGGATGCAGTGTCCAAAGTGCAGTGCCAAGGCCGCCGAAACCGCGCAATTCTGTCCGCGATGCCACGCGACCCTTTCCTATGAATGCCCGTCCTGCCACCATCGACAGCTGCACGGGGGCACGTGCGAGAAATGCGGTGTGGATTTCTTGAAATATGCGACAGGGATTCTATTCGTCAAAAAAACCCAGGCTGATGCCGTTCACGAGCGAACCAACGAGCGATCCACCCTGCTTAAGAACATTTTCCTGACGCCGTTTACCGGAGGTATTCCGCTGATTCGGCAGCTTTTCGGAGCGAGCCGAAAGACTCGCCCCTAGCCTCTAACGCGCACAGCCTTCTCTGCCAGGCCCCTTCTCTGCCCTTGTTGTTAGCCTCCGCCACGCTTCAACCGTGAACTTAGCGCCCCTGCCCCCGCTGGATGCGCTCCCGGGGGCCGCTCAGCAGCGCTCGTACGGGGCCTGCGCGGGTCTGGGGGTTTGGGCCGGGTTACTTCGGTGCGGCGGCGAAGTCGATATACCCCTCGATGCTTGCCAGATCGCCACCGACAAGCATACGGCCGTTAATGAATAGAGTCGGTGTGTTGTTGATGTTGAGGGCGACGCCATCGGCATGATTGGCGTCCACAGCCTGCTTTGCTTCGGGCGACGAAAGGCAGGTCTTGAAAGAGTCTGAGTTCAATCCAATCTGGCCGGCAAAGCCGACGAGCTGGTCAAAAACGTTTTCAGGCGAGATCGCTTCCTGGTTGTCGAAAATCAGGTCATGCATTTTCCAAAATGCGTCGGGCGATTGCCGAAAAGCGCAGCGCGCCCCGATGGCCGCCGTTTCCGCCCAGGGATGAAGCTGGGAGATGGGAAAATCCTTATAGACGAAGCGGACTTGCGGGTAATGTTCCTCGACGGACTTCAGAATGGTATGCAGTTCGCGGCAGTGCGGACACTCGAAATCGGCGAACTCGACCACCGTAATGCGGGCGTTTGCCGGTCCCTTTGACGGGTTGCCGTCGATGTCAAGCTTGGCGCGGGTGGCTGCGAACGGGTCGGCGGACATGGTGAACATCTCGCCCCGAATAAAGGTTTTCCCGTCCTTGCTGACGTAGAACGTGGCGCTCTCGCTCTGGCCTTTGTAGGTCACCTCAATCGGCAGCGAATAAAAATCAGGATCGGCGGAGGAGGCGAGCGGTCCGAGCTTCAGTTTGTACTCCGGGCCCCAGGTGAAGAGGTTGCGGATGAACTGCTCAGAGGAGTGGATCAGCTCGCGCTGCTCGGGCGGCGCCGAACCAGCCCCAGGACTCTGCGCGCCAGATGGACTTGCTGCAATACTGACAAAACAGGTGACGATGAGGGCCAAGCGCCGCATGTGATCACAACCTCCGAAGTTTTCTTCTGCCTGATATAAAACCATAGATGAGAGCCGGTGAACAGGGCTAGGCACAGGTTCCCTTCCCCTCCCGCGACGCCTTCGCCCTCGGCAAATCTGCCGGCCTGTCTGAATCCGCCGAGCAATCCGGCGTCGACGCTCCCCCGCTCGGGGCGCACAGAAACCCCTACCTTTCGAGGAGGACGATCGCGCCTTCTAGCACCTGCTCAGCTAGAACTGAGGCTGCTCCTGCGGCTGCTGCTGAGGCTGTTGTGGTGTTTGCTGTTGAGGTTGTTGCGTCGTCGGATCCGACGGACGGCGCTGCAGTGTCGGGCGATCGCTGTCAGGCGCGGTTTGGTCGCCGGACGTGTCGCCGCCCTTGTTCTGCTCCGTACGCTTGCGCAGCGAAGGCTTGTTGGGATTCTTGTCGTTCAGCTTCTGATTCGATTCGATCATCTGCAAGCGGCGCTTGACGGTATCGAATTCCGAAGTGGTGACGATGTATTCTTCGCGCGCCGGCAAAATCGTGGCGATTTCCTTCTGTGCGGCTTCGACGCGGTCCGGCGTCGGCGGGTGCGTCGAGAAGACTGCCGGAATGGTTCCCGGCTGCTTCTTTTCGAGAGCCTCAACCTTCTCAAAGAAGGAGACAAAGGCGTTCGGATCGTACCCTGCCTTATACATGTACTGCAGACCCAGATAGTCGGCTTGGCGCTCTTCGTCACGGGTGAACTTCAGGAACGTCAGCGGAATCAGAAAATTCATGCCTTGGTAGATGGCATAGCCAGTCCACGAGTAGGGGATAAAAATCATCGCCGGAATCATGGCCAGCTGTGCAATGTCGCCCTTGGTGGCTTGCTTGGTCCCGTGGCGCGCGCAAACGTGCGCGATCTCATGCGCCATCACTCCAGCCAGTTCCGCCTCTTCGTCGGCGTGGAGGATCAGACCGCTGTTGACGTAGAAGAAGCCGCCAGGAAGCGCGAAGGCGTTGACCACGTCGGAATCGATCACCTTGATCGTGAAGGGGACGCGTGCGTCCGAATTGCGGACGAGGTTTTGACCGACACGGTTCACATACTCGTTGACCACGGGATCATCGATGAACTTCGCCGAACGGTCGACCTGTTGCGCGAGCTGCTTGCCGAGGGAGATTTCATGTTCGAGCGAGTAAAAGTCCAAGCCCTTGCCCACGCTGCGGTTGCCGATCGCATTCACGTCGTCGATGCTGCCGGGCTTGACGTCCGGATGTGCCTGCTGCGGGAGCTGGCCCTCGTTCACCTGCGGGGACTGCGCTGGACTTGTCGACTGGGTCTGCGGAGCAGTCTGTGCAGGGACCGTGGATGGCGTCTGACCCTGCTGCGGCCCAGCCGCCAAGGCCGGGAGAGCCGCCAGCGACGTGGCCAGCATGGTTGCCAAGCACTGCGCTGCGAATGATCTCTTCATGGCCTACCCTCCGGACCCGGCCTCTAAAAGGCAGACTCTGAGGCCGCAAGATCCTCACCCTATACCCGCAGTATACACCCTGCGAGCTACTCCTTGCGCTGATGTTTCGATGACAAAACCAGAAAAACAGTTGTAACAGGAACAGCATTTGGACCAACCAAATAGGCACATCGCTCACCGAGGAACGCCGCCACCGTATCCTGCAGAAACGGTGTGCCTTATCTCGTCCAGCAAGGGAGAGGAAGAATCATGGTTCGACGGCCTATTTTCGGACGAGCGCATAACGTCTGCTTCGCCAAAAATAGAGAAATTTTCCGCCAGGTGGCGACTAGAATGCTTGCGGGCCGTCGGGGGCTCACCATGGGAACAGGTTCGCGAGCGGAGACGGTAGGCGTTGCGAATCAGAGCGGCGCTTCCCTGTCCACGACCGGCGTGACGGCCATCGTTCTTCTCATCGCGACATCCAAGCTCGCCCTGCATTTGTATGCAGGGCATCGCTACGGCTACTTCGTGGACGAACTGTACTATCTCGCTTGCAGCCGACACCTGGACTGGGGCTACGTCGACCAGCCGCCTCTGATCGCGGCCATGGCTTGGCTGGTGCGCCACACGCTCGGTCCATCGCTCCCCGCCCTCCGGTTTGTGTCGGGACTGGCCGGGGCGGCGGAAGTTGTGCTCACGGCCATGATTGCTCGGGAACTCGGCGGCGGGCGATTCGCGCAAGCGCTCGCCGCCATCTCCGTGCTCGTGGCCACGGGCATTTTGGCCGCCGACAGTCTGTTTACAATGAACGCGTTCGAGCCCCTGTTCTGGATGGCCTGCGCGTATCTTCTCGTTCGCATGATGAAGACAGGAAACGAACGGCTGTGGCTCGCCTTTGGGGCCGTGGCTGGCATGGGGCTCGAGAACAAATACTCGATGATGATTTTCGGCGCGGGAATCGTGCTCGGGCTGCTACTGACGCGCGAGCGCTGGTTGCTCGCGAACCGCTGGCTGTGGATTGGCGGCGGAATCGCATTTGCGATGTTCTTCCCGAATCTCTGGTGGAACGTTCGGCACCATTTTCCGTTCGTCGAATTGCAGGCCAATATTCGGCACAGCGGGCGGGATGTCTCGTTGGGATTCTTCAGTTTCTTCGGCCAGGAGATTCTGACCATGCTCCCGCTGACCCTGCCAGTTTGGCTCGCGGGCCTGTGCTTCTTCTTTTTTGCCGAACAGGGGAAGGCGTTCCGCGCGTTCGGCTGGGCCTGGGTATTTACGGCCGGGGTGATCGCGACGCTTAATCCGAGGGTGTATTACCTGTACCCGGCGTTTCCTCTCCTGTTCGCAGGGGGAAGCGTGATGTGCGAGGTATGGCTTGCGGGGCGTCGTCTGCTATGGTTGCGCTTGGCCTATCCCCTACTGATGGTCGTTGGCGGGGCACTGTTCGCTCCGCTTGGCGCTCCCCTGCTCCAAGCGGAAACCTACATTCGCTACACGCGTGCCCTGCACCTTCGGCCTCCCGCCATTGAAACGCACAAGCTCGGCCCTTTGCCGCAGCTCTATGCCGACCAATTCGGCTGGCCGGAGATGACTCTGACGGTCGCGCGCGTCTACAACGGCTTGCCGCCGGAGGTGCGGGCGAAAACCGCCATATTCGGACAGAACTACGGTCAGGCTGGCGCCATCGATTTCTTCGGGCCGAAATATGGATTGCCGCCGGCGATCGGCGGTCACCAAAGCTATTTCCTGTGGGGACCGCGCAATTACACGGGCGAAAGCATGATCGTGCTCGACGATGACCAAGAGCGACTCGAGCAGCTGTTCAGCACGGTGCGCAAGGCCGCCACTGTTTACCACCCCTATTCCATGCCTTACGAGCACTTTGATGTCTTCTACTGCCAAAGACTGAAGGAGCCTCTCAAGCAACTGTGGCCGAAGGTGAAGCGTTGGAATTAGCGAAGGTGAATGCGGAACAGAGGTTGGAGAAGCCAAAGTGGACGGCGCAAGAAACGCTGCCTTCATTCGCCGAGGGCGCACGATCTCAGCTGGTTATCCTAGAATCAGTCCGATCGGTAACCGGAAGGGAGAATGGTCATGGCAGCGACCAGCGGATCGTTCAGCACAGGAGCAGACGGTCGGAAGGCCCCGACGGTGCGCAATTCGATATTGGAGGCCGTCGGCAACACGCCCGCGGTGAGGCTGCGCAAAATCGTCGAGCCGGACATGGCCGAAGTGGTCATCAAGCTTGAATACTACAACCCGACTGGATCGTATAAGGACCGCATGGCTCTGGCCATGATTGAAGGCGCTGAATCGCGTGGCGAGCTGCACCCCGGAATGCGCGTGGTTGAATTCACGGGTGGAAGCACGGGAAGCTCGCTGGCCCTGGTCTGCGCTATTAAAGGGTATCCCTTCGTTCCAGTTTCGTCGGATGGCTTCGCCAGAGAAAAGCTGCAGACGATGAGACTTTTCGGGGCGGACCTTCAGATCATTCCGTCCCAGAACGGAAAGCTCACGCCCGAACTGTTTCGCACCATGATTGACCGTGCGCGGCAGCTGAGCGAGGAGCCGAACACGTTCTACACCGATCAGTTCAACAATACGGACGCGATCGGCGGGTATATGGGCATCGGCCACGAACTGTTCGAGCAGGTCGGGCCGGAGCTGGCTGCCTTTTGCGGCGGCGTGGGAACGGCGGGAATGCTGGTGGGAGTGTCGCGGGCCCTCAAGGCGCACGGATGCCGCGCCAAAATCGTGGCGCTCGAGCCGGCCTCATCGCCCCTGCTGACCGCGGGTAAGGGCGGCCCGCATCGCGTCGAAGGGATCGCCCCTGGGTTTCGTCCCCCGCATCTCCGGGAGGGGGATTATGACGAGGCGCGCACGGTGGACGAAGGGAAGGCGCGCGCGATGGCGCGCCGTTTAGCGAAGGAGGAGGGAATCTTCACGGGAACCTCGTCGGGAGTGAACGTGGTCGCGGCGCTCGAGTTGGCGCGTGAACTCGGACCAGGCAAGACGGTGGCGACCGTCGCGGTCGATTCAGGCTTGAAGTATCTCGCAGGAGATCTCTACCAGACCTCGGGCGGGTCCTGAGCCCTTGGCCGTACGGTGGATCGCGGCGTTTCTCCCCGTGCGCCCTCGGCTGTTCGTGGTGGGCCAGAGACCGCTTCGCGGTCGCGAAACGTCAGGCTGTTTCATCCGCTTCCCTGCCCGAGCAGATCGCGAGCGATGACCATGCGCTGAATTTCGCTCGTGCCCTCGTAAATCGTGAGAACGCGGGCGTCGCGATAGTAGCGTTCAACATCCGTTTCGCGCGAGTATCCGACGCTGCCGTGAATCTGCACGGCGCGATAGCAAACGCGATTGGCCATCTCGCTGGCGTAGAGTTTTGCGCGCGAGGCTTGCGGCCCGACCCGGCTTCGCCCCCGGTCCTCGGCCGGGCGCTCGCGGGCTTCGAGGTCGCGCAGATGCGCCGCGTAATAGGTGAGCGCGCGGGCGGCTTCGATTTCCGTGGCCATATCCGCGAGCATCCACTGAATGGCCTGATAGTCAGCGATCGGATGCCCGAACGCACGCCGTTGCTTCGCATAGCGCGCGGCAGCTTCCATAGCGCCTTGGGCGAGCCCCAACGATTGCGCGGCGATGCCCACGCGTCCGCCATCGAGGGCGGCCAGAGCGACCCGCAGGCCCTGCCCCTCCCCGCCGAGGACGTTTTCCGCCGGCACCCGGCAGTCTTCAAAAACAATCTCGGCCGAGCGCGACAGGCGCAAACCCATTTTGTCCTCGTAACGGCTCACGCGAAAACCCGGCCAGGAGGGCTCGACCAAGAAGGCGGTGATGCCACGCGCGCCAGCCGCGGGATCGGTCTTGGCGAAAACGACGTATACGCCCGAAAAACCGCCGTTCGTGACCCAGCTTTTTGTCCCCCTGAGCACGTAGCCGTCGCCCTGGCGCGTGGCGCGCGTTTGAATAGCGGCGGCGTCCGAGCCGGCCTGCGGTTCGGTGAGGCAGAAGGCACCGAGAATTTCGCCGCGGGCAAGCCGCCCGAGATATTTCTTCTTTTGCGCGTCACTGCCGTGCTTGAGGATGGGCGCGGAGGCGACCGAGTTTGTCACGCTGAGCGTCACCGCGGTTGAGGCGTCGACGCGCGCGACTTCTTCGAGCATCATCGCGTAGGTGATCGTATCCGTGGCCGAGCCGCCAAATTCCTCGGGAATCAGCATGCCGCAGCAGCCGAGTTCGCCCAAGCGGCGAATCTGCTCGACAGGAAATCTTTCGTCGCGGTCGTATTCGCGCAGCAGCGGGCGCATTTCCGTCTCCATGAATTGGCGGACGGTGTCGCGGATGAGGAGCTGATCGCTGGTCGGGGAGAAGTCCATTGGCAAACGCACAGTGTACAGCAAGCCAGCCCATGGCCACATGAGCCACTCGCTGGTTGCGGTCCGCGGGCCGAGTCCGCATAATCGCAGGGCCCCTAACGGCCATGAATGAACCGAATACCCCGCTCATGCAGCAGTACCACGCTGTCAAGAAGCACCATCCCGGCGCGCTGCTGCTCTTTCGGCTCGGCGACTTCTACGAGCTCTTCTACGACGACGCGGTCACCGCTTCGCGAATCTTGCAGATAACTCTGACCTCGCGCAACAAAGAGAAAGGCCAGGCCGTGCCCATGTGCGGGGTTCCCTATCATGCCGCGGACAGCTACATCGCGCGGCTCATTCGCGCCGGCTACAAGGTCGCCATCTGTGAGCAGATGGAGCAACCCGGCCCCGGCAAAAAGCTGGTGCGGCGCGAAGTGACCCGCGTGCTTACTCCCGGCACAGCGACGGCCGGGTCGCTTGTGGCTGCCAAAGAGAACAATTTCCTTGCCGCCGTCGCGCGCGGAACGCTGCGGCCGAGGCCCAGGGCCTTGCGCGCACAGGCCGCCGTCGAGGGCGCTGGTGCGCAGGCTGCGCACAACGGCGGCGTGCGCGCCGACGCCACAGAGCAGGTCCTGATCGGGTTGGCTTACGTTGACCTTTCGACCGGCGATTTTCGCGCGACCGAATTTTGGGGCGATCGGGCCGAGGCGCGTCTGGAGGATGAACTCGGGATTTTGCAGCCCCGCGAGATTCTCGTTCCGCAGCCGTCCACACTCTTCCCGCCTGCTGCCCAGGGCAGCGTCGAGGAGCTTGGGACCTTGGAAACGCGGCTTGACGAATGGATTTTCGAACCTCAGTACGCAGGCAGGCTGCTTGAACAGCAGTTTCGCGTCGCAGCGCTGGCGGGGTTTGGGCTCGAAGATCATCCGCAGGCAACGGCGGCGGCCGGCGCGATCGTCCACTACCTGCGCGAAACGTCGGCCATCGGCGCCCGTGAACTCGAGGACGCGTCAGCCCCCTCGCCCTCGCCCGCGACACCAACCGGCCTCGAGCACCTCGACCGAATTGCCTTCTACCAGCAGCAGGACGCCATGATCCTCGATCCGGTGACCGCGCGGAATCTCGAACTGGTCGAGGCCGCCTACGGAGAGGACGATTCCGCCACGCTGCTCGGAGCCCTCGACGACACCGCGACGGGAATGGGCGCCCGGCTCCTGCGCGCCTGGATGTTGCGGCCGTCCATTTCGCGCCAGGAGATCGCCGCGCGGCTCGACTCGGTGGCGGCGTTGAAATCCCACACCGTTGCCCGCGAAGAGATCCGCAAACAGCTCGAGGGCGTACTCGATCTTGAGCGCTTGACCAGCCGCGTCACCCTCGGGCTGGCCACGCCCAGGGATTTGCTGGCCTTGCGTGGGTCGCTCGAACAGATCCCCACGCTGCGCGCCTTGCTGGAGGCCATCGAACGCGGCAAGCAGTTAGAGCGGACGGAATCCGAGGAGAAGCGGGCGAACGAGGAGCCACGAGCGGGTGCGTCGCCAGACAGCTCCGTCATAAGGCCAACGCGGCTGCCGGAACTGCACGCGCAGATGGAGGAGTTGAGAGAGGTGCGCGATCTCGTCGCACACGGAATCTCGGATGATCCCCCGGCGATGGCCCACGAAGCCGGCGTGATTCGGCGGGGCTTTGACGCCGAACTCGATGAGTTACGAGACATCATGAAGCAGGGCCGGCAAATCATCGCCGCAATGGAGGAGCGCGAACGCAAGCGTACGGGAATCGCGTCGCTCAAGATCCGCTACAACCAGGTCTTCGGCTACTACATTGAAGTTTCCAAGGCCAACCTTCATCTCGCGCCCGCTGACTACGAACGCAAACAAACGCTGGTCAGCGCGGAACGGTTCACTTCCGGCGAGTTGAAGGAATACGAGCACAAGGTGCTCTCTGCCGAGGAGCGCGTGCTCGAAATCGAACGGCGACTCTATCTCGAGATTCGCGAGGCCATCGCCCGCGAAGCGGCCCGTTTGCGCCGCACGGCTTCGGCCATCGCCCAGCTGGATGTGCTCGTGAATTTCGCGCGGATTGCGGTAGCAAGAAATTACGTAAGGCCGGAGTTCCGGGAGGCAAAGCAAGCCAGGAACAGCGTCGTACACGGAGTAGAGGAAGGACAGCTGGGGGCCGAGGAACCCGAATCACTAGCCAGAGGCCGAGCGGCGCAGCGGGAAGCCTTGATGATCGCCGGCGGCCGGCATCCGGTGATCGAGCAGCTCGTCGAACGGCGAGGCGAGCGATTCGTCCCGAACGATCTGTATCTCGACGACCCGTCGCAGTTCCTGCTCGTCATCACGGGTCCGAATATGGGGGGGAAATCGACCTATCTGCGTCAGGCCGCGCTGATCTCGATCCTCGCGCAGATGGGTTCGTTCGTCCCTGCTGCCGAAGCGAAGCTTCCCGTCTTCGACCGGATCTTCACGCGTATCGGCGCCTCCGACAATCTGGCACGCGGCCGCTCGACGTTTCTGGTGGAGATGAGCGAGGTGGCGGCGATTCTGAACACCGCGACCCGTGACAGTCTCGTGCTGCTCGATGAAGTCGGTCGCGGAACGGCCACCTTCGACGGATTATCGATCGCCTGGGCCGTGGTTGAGGCGCTGCACGGAGGGGCGCGGCCCCGGACTCTGTTCGCCACGCACTATCACGAGCTCACCGAGCTCGAACAGCTTCTTCCAGGCGTAAAGAACGTCCACGTGTCGGTACAAGAGGCGGGCCACGAGATTGTCTTCCTGCGACGAGTCGAGCCCGGCAGTGCCGATAAGAGCTACGGAATCGAGGTGGCCCGCCTGGCGGGATTGCCAAACCAGGTGATCGCGCGCGCTCGCGAGATTTTGCGCCGCCACGAACAGAGCGAGGAAAAATTGAGCGAAGAGCTTTCGCCTGGCGCCTTACCGCCCCCGGCCCAACAGACCAGTTTCACCGCGCTCGACCACTCCGTCCTCGAGGCCCTGCGGGACGCCGATCTGAACCGCCTGACCCCGCTCGAGGCCTTGAATCTGCTCGCCGCACTCCAGCGGCAACTAGAGTAACCATCCCGACGTTCTTCGGGCGGGACTACACCTAGCCTGAGGTGTTTATGTGCAACACTTTTCCCGGGTCGCATTTGAGCGGCTTTCCAGCAAGGAACCGGCAATATGCGCAGCAATCTCTAGACTAATCGACGGATTGCACCGAACCTGGCGGGTAGAGTACGAAAGTACACTTGGTCGTGGGGTCGCAATACAGGATCCCCCGGCGCACGAGCCGCTCCGGGCCGTCGTCGGGGAAGACCACCTTAAAATCTGTGGCGCTTAAGAATTTGCCGGCGTTCTTCAGCTCTTCTGAACCGGCGATGAACTTGACCTCTTCCACCTTCGATCCACCCGATCCGCCGAACAGAACGAAGAACTGGGCCGAGCCCTTCGTGACCTTGGGTCCGAGCACACTAAACGTGCGCAGACAACTCAGTTCAGCACCTGCCTCGAACGTGGGAGGGTTCGTGTAGACGTAGCCGCCGAGAGCCAGGAGCCGACTCGCGCATGCGAGCTTGTATTTCGAGGGTAGCTTGGTCAAGGAGATCAGTGACTTGCTTCTCCTCCATATAAAATGCGCAGGGAAGTTCACGACAATATAGTATCTAGCTGGTTAGTTTTATGGAGTACGATCTGGGATACTTCGATCTGGAGAACGCGAGTGCTAGAACCGCTCGAAATATCC
>Ga0187783_10001023_pt1 | contig 20599 bp, 22 predicted proteins | sample 1015_SJ02_MP02_2_FD_132471 | JGI IMG/M metagenome (GOLD analysis project Ga0187783, IMG submission 132471) | Tropical peat soil microbial communities from peatlands in Department of Meta, Colombia - 1015_SJ02_MP02_20_MG | ecosystem: Environmental > Terrestrial > Soil > Wetlands > Peat | place...
CTGTGAAACTGTGAAACTGTGAAACGGGAAGCCGCTGCAACCCCAGACTGACCTGGCAAGAGAATTGCGAATTGCTTGCAAGAATCGGAGTGCGCGGGAATCTGCGATCGGTGACTATGATTCTCATGAGCGCTACTCCGCAAATCGCAACCCAATTCGCAGCCTTTTCCGCCATGCCAACGACCGCGATGCCGCAACCCGCAAACGCTGCGCCGATCGACGAACACGTCGCGTGGAAGCAAATCGTCGCACGCGATTCCGATGCGCAGTTTTTCTACGCAGTCACGACGACAGGCGTCTTCTGCCGGCCTGGCTGCTCCAGCCGCCGCCCGCTTCGGCGCAACGTGCGCTTCTTTGCCACCGCCGATGCGGCGCGGGCCGCAGGGTTTCGCGCATGCGCCAGGTGCGGCGCCCTGCACGGTCGTGTCTTGGAATCGAATCGTGCGGCCACAGACCGCGTTCGCGCGTATATCGAAGCGAACCATGAGCGCCGCATTCGCCTCGAGGAGTTGGGAGGCGTGGCGGGTCTGAGCTCCTTCACGGTGCAGCGCCTTTTCAAGCGCGCGATGGGCGTGAGCCCCTTGCAATATCAGCGTTCGCTGCGGGCGGGCAAACTGCGCAGCGCACTTAGAAAAGGATCGACCGTGACGGATGCGATTTACAGCGCGGGCTTCGGCTCATCGAGCCGCGCTTACGAGGGAAACCAGCTCGGCATGACTCCGTCGCGGTTTGCGCAAGGCGGCCGGGGCGAGCAGATTGGCTTCGCTTCCGCCGCTTCGCCATTCGGATGGATGATTGCCGGCGCAACCGCACGCGGCCTGTGCTGGCTATCGCTTGCCGGAAGCAGATCCGAGGCTGAGAAGACGCTCCGCGCGGAGTTCCCCGAGGCCACGCTGCGCCGCGATTCCTCGTTAAAACGCTGGGTCGACACGGCAATCGCACATGTTCGTGAGGGCAACGATCTCGTCCGAAGGGCTGCCGCAGCGCAGGTGCTCGACCTGAGAGGAACAGTCTTCCAGCTTCGCGTCTGGCAGGCGCTAAGGCAAATCCCGCGCGGCGAAACCCGCAGCTATTCCCAACTGGCCCGCGAGATGGGCGACCCCAGGGCGACGCGCGCCGTAGCTCGAGCCTGCGCGATGAACCGCGTGGCGCTGCTGGTGCCATGCCACCGCGTAGTCGGAACAAACGGCTCGCTCACCGGTTATCGCTGGGGAGTGGAGCGCAAGCGTCGGCTGCTCGAAGCAGAGCGAAGCTAGCCTTAGCGGTCAACCAATGGTTTAGTGCCCACGGCGAGCAGCGTCTGAAAGTGCGGGGCATCGGCCTCTTTATCGACGATTGAGGTCTCGACCTTCGCGAAGTGCGCGACCTCCAGCATCGACTCCAGTTCGGTCTCGGTGAAGCCGAGCCACTCGTCGGCGTACATTTCGCGCGCCTCTTCGAAGCGATGTTTGAGCAAATCGAGCACAGCGACGCGACCGCCGGGGGCGAGAATGCGATGCGCCTCCCGGATGGCCCGCTCGGGGTGCAGCGCGTGATGCAACGACTGCGAGAAGAAGGCGAGCTCGACTTCGCCGTCTGCGATGGGAAGTTCCTCCATGTCGCCCAGCCGAAAATCGATGTTCCGGATCCCGTGACGGACGGCTAGCTCGCGGCCTACTTCGATCATCTTCGCCGACGAGTCGACTGCTATCACTCGCACAGCCCTCTGGGAAAGTAAAAGAGCGGAGCTCCCCTCGCCGGCGCCCAAATCGGCAATGACCATCGACGGCATCAGCCTGAGCAGCGCTTCGGCCAGGCTCTTCCACGACTTTCCCGGCACGTAGTCTTTGCCGAGGCGCCCGGCCACGCTGTCGAAGAAGGCGCGAGTCTTGTCCTGGCGCTTTTTGAGAACGCGGCGCATTGCGGCCCGGTCGTACGCGGCTTCGGGGATCTCTTGTTCCGCCCCTTCCAATAATCTTTCTAAAAGGCTGCCGTCCACCGGAATTGAGGAGGCCACCCGGTAGAAGTTGCTCTTGCCGGTGCGTCGGTCCTCCACCAATTCAGCCTGCTTCAGCTGAGACAGGTGAGTGGAAATCGTGCTCTGGCCCATGGCAAGGATTTCCTGCAGCTCCGCAACCGAAAGTTCCTCGTCCTTTAGAAGCAATAAGATACGGATCCGGTTGGGATCGGAAAGGAGACGCAGAGTTTTGGTGATTGACGGCATCTCTAAATTCTGCTACATATCATTGTATCACGATATGTCGATGTGAGGTGAACGCAATGGCAAGCGCAACAATCGAGAAAATTGAAGCCGAGTACAAGGTAGCCGATCTGAGCCTGGCGGACTGGGGCCGCAAAGAAATCATCATTGCCGAACAGGAGATGCCAGGCCTGATGGCGATTCGCGCAAAGTATGCGCCCGAAAAACCACTGGCCGGCGTTCGCGTGACCGGTTCCTTGCACATGACCATTCAGACAGCGGTGCTGATTGAGACTCTGGTGTCGCTCGGAGCAGAAGTGCGCTGGGCCAGCTGCAACATCTTCTCGACGCAGGATCACGCCGCGGCTGCGATTGCAGAGGTGGGAGTCCCGGTCTTCGCGTGGAAGGGCGAGAGCCTGGAAGATTATTGGGAGTGCACTTATCGCGCCCTCACTCACAAGGGCGGACTTGGACCGCAGCTAATCGTGGACGACGGCGGCGATGCGACGCTGCTGATCCACAAAGGCTACGAGCTGGAGAACGGCGGCGGCTGGGTCGGTACGCCATCGGGCAATCATGAGGAGCAGGTGATCAAAGATCTGCTGAAGCGTGTTTATGCCGAAGACAAGCAGCATTGGCACAGGGTGGTGAAGGATTGGCGCGGCGTGTCCGAAGAGACCACGACCGGAGTTCATCGACTCTACAAGATGATGGAGCACGGCAAGCTGCTGGTTCCGGCGATCAACGTCAACGATTCAGTCACCAAGAGCAAGTTCGACAATCTTTACGGCTGCCGCGAGTCGTTGGCGGATGGAATCAAGCGCGCGACCGACGTGATGGTCGCGGGCAAAGTCGCGGTGATCTGCGGTTACGGCGATGTGGGGAAGGGATCGAGCCACTCGTTGCGGGGCATGGGCGCGCGCGTTGTTGTGACGGAGATCGACCCCATCAACGCGCTGCAGGCGGCGATGGAAGGCTTTGAGGTTACGACAGTGGAAGACACGTTGGGACGCGGCGACATTTACGTGACCTGCACTGGAAACACCGACATCATCAATTTCGAGCACATGCAGAGGATGAAGCACCAAGCGATCGTGTGCAACATCGGACACTTCGACAATGAAATTCAAATCGACCGGTTAAATGCAGCGCCTGGTGTGACCAGGACCAACATCAAGCCGCAGGTGGACAAGTACACATTTCCCGATGGGCACTCGATCTTCATCCTTGCCGAAGGTCGGCTGGTGAACCTGGGCTGCGCGACGGGCCATCCGAGCTTCGTGATGTCGAACAGCTTCGCCAACCAGACGCTGGCGCAGATCGACTTGTGGAAGAACCGCGACGCATACAAGCCCGAGGTTTATGTGCTGCCCAAGAAGCTCGACGAAGAAGTCGCGCGGTTGCATCTGGAAAAAATCGGCGTGAAGCTGACCAGGCTCAGCCAGAAGCAGGCCGAATACATCGGCGTGCCGGTGGATGGGCCGTTCAAGGCAGAGAATTACAGATACTGAAAAGCGGGGAACAAGGGAACGAGGGAACCCGGGAACAAGAAAACCAGATGGCCTCCTCGCTCGCTTGCTCCACGCTCCTTAACCTCATGCCGTCTCCTTTAACATTTTCGTTCGAGCTTTCTCCACCACGCTCTCCCGAGGTGCAGGCGAGGCTGCCGGAGGTCATCCGGCAACTGGCTGCAGTGCGCCCCGACTATTTTTCCGTGACCTACGGGGCGGGCGGATCGGACCAAAAGGGCACATACGAAACGATTCTCACGGTGATCGAGCAAACGGGCGTTGAGGCTGCCCCCCATCTGACCTGCGTGGGTTCGACGCGAGCCGCGGTGGCGGCGCAACTCGATCGCTATCGGGCTGCGGGGGTGAAGCGCATCGTGGCATTGCGCGGAGATCTGCCGGCTACAGCAATGAGCGCGGCTGCGCCGGGCGAGTTTCGCTACGCCAACGAGCTGGTCAGCTTCATTCGCGCCGAGCACGGCGAGGCTTTCAGGATCGAGGTGGCAGCGTACCCTGAGATGCACCCGCAGGCCGGCCGACCCAGCCAGGACTTTGACAATTTCCGGCGCAAAGTGGAAGCGGGCGCTGATTCGGCGCTCACCCAGTTGTTCTACAACGCCGACGCCTACTTCGATTTCGTGGACCGGTGCGCGAAGGCCGGAATCAAAATTCCCATTGTGCCGGGCATCATGCCGATCACCGGCCATGCCAACACCCTGAAATTTTGCAATGGCTGTGGCGCCGACCTGCCGCGCTGGATTCGCTTGCGTCTTGAAGAACTGCAGGACGACAAACCGGCGCTCGTCGACTTTGGCCTGAGCGTCGTCACGCGCCTGTGTGAGACACTGCTGCGCGGCGGTGCACCGGGCCTGCATTTTTACACCATCAACCAAGCCGGCCCCACGCTGTGCCTTTGGAAGAATCTCGCGTTGGGCGTGTCGGCATAAGGAAGAGCGGCAGGCTGGGGCACCTTTCTGCAAGGGCTGAAAGCCAACCCTGCCGGGTCAAGAATTAGAATCACATCAACTTTTCACCGGCAGTCGGATGCCGACCGTTGATGATAGAGCGGGCTTGTTCCGGAGGCTATAATCCCGAGATGCTCCATCACTGGTTTTCGCTTCTTGCCCCGTATCTCAGTGTCTTAGGATTTGTGATCGGCTTGCCGCTGGTGATTGCCGCATACTATGAGTCCTTCAAGGCGCGGCAAGAGGCGCGCCGGGAGCGGGAAGGAACGCTACACTCGCAGGATTGCCTGGAGTTCGTGTCGAGCGACGGCAAATGCGTCAACCTTGTGCCGCTGGAAACGCTGCCCACGCTGCCGCTCGCCGGAGAAGTGATTCTTTTGCCGGGCCGGGGAACGGAAGTCGATGGGGAGTTTCTGACGGGCGCTTACCTCGTGGAGAGAGTCGAGCAATTCTATTCAGGCGCCGAACGAAAAGTCCGGCACCTGAACGAAGCGCGGCTCACAAAGGCCGTCGCCTATGTCACGTCGCTCAATCCGGCGCCCGCGCAGAAAATTCCGAGCGCGGTCTTCGACGGAATCGAAAGGTGCTGAGCAATCACTTGGCGCGCCGGTCTTGCGGATCGACGAGCGGCGATTCATGGAACTGTAACCAAGAAGATTTGCCGTGGCGTTTATGCTTCACACACGGCCCTTCCCCCGTAGAATTCCTTTTGCACGAGCGTCCTCGGGGGAGGGGGCTTGTGCAAGCGCCGGTCATCACAGGATGGAGAAGTGACACGCCATGGTTTTACCGATAAGCCAGTTTTCGCCCTACACAAGCGTCTTCAGCTTCATCGTCGGCTTTCCGACGCTTATCGGGGCGTACTATCAATCATGGAAGGCGCGGCAGGAAGCGCGTTTGGCGCGCGAAGGCGCATTGCTGAGCGCAAATTGCCTGGAGTTCGTGGTGGAGGATGGAACCTGCGTCAACCTTGTACCCTTGGAGACTCTGCACTCGCTCCCAAAGCCGGGCGACGTTGTCCTGCTGCCAGGTGACGGGACGTTCGAAAGTAATGCGCTCGCTCCCGGCGCATACCGGATCGACAGGGTCGAGCATATCTATACGCAGCCGGACAAAAAGACGAAGCGGCCGCGAGAGGCGCGGCTCACGAAAGCCGTGGCACAAGTGACGTCGCTCAGCGCGGTCCATTCCGCGTAGAATTTTTTCGGTCGCTGTTACGTTCGTTTATTCCTGTTGACCCGGCGCCAGATTCGCCAGAACGCGTTGTGAAGCAGGCGGGTCTGCTCGGCTTTGAGCGTCTTATAGGAGCGCTCGACGTAGATGTCGAATTCGGGCGGCCAGCCGATGGTCGAGCGCCGCTCCGAATAGTCTCCGTCGGCCCATTTGGAAAGCAGGGCCTTGTAGCCCACAACATGGGTCACGAAGTCGAGCAGGCACTGCGGCATTTCCTGCTCTACGATCAGGTGCGCATTGTCAATGATGATCTTCTCGCGCACATCATTCAGCGGCATGAAGATGGTGGTCATCCACAGCGTCCATTCCTTCAGGTCTTCGTCGCGGATGGGATGGCACTGGGTCTTGCCCTGCTTCTGGAGTAGCGATTTGTAGGCGATGTTGCCGGCAACCGTAGCCACGTAAAGCGGGCCGTAGAACTCGTTCAGGCGCTGGTTCACGAGGCGCAGCCGGTCGGCGCGCTGCGCCATCACCCGGTTGCTCCAGAACGTGAAAAGGTAGCCGGCAAAGGCCAGAAGGATGGTAAGCACGACGGCATTCTGGAGCGAATTGGGGACAAAAACCGACGAAAGATCCATGGCGGGCTCTGAAGTCGATTGAAAGTATAGGAGCGTGCGGGGACACGGCGATGTGATGGGTGAACGGCTCCGTCGGTTCCGTTCCGATCTGGTCGTGGTGGCCCAAAATGTAAAAGGTTGGAGAGTGTTTCCCGATGAGCACCGCATTACGAAATAACGCGGTCACTCGTTTGAGTTTAATCAGCCGGACCGGCATCATCCGCCATCGTTACGGTTACGGGCGGATTGGAAGTCAGCTTCGAATCCATGATGAGCACCGTGCGCGCTTCGCCGCCAATGAGCTGGATGGAGGTGGAAGTGTAGGCAGGGGTCGTCATACCGGTCGGGGTGACGATCATTGTGACCGTTTGCGATGGAAAGCTCACGTACGACACCGGACCACCAACTGGAAGATTGGCAACGAGGGGAATGGCATTCGCCACGGTTGTCCCGGCGGGCACCATATAGATGTCGACTGCGCCGGTCAATTCCGCCTGGTTGAGGAAGCGAAAGTCGGAGCGGCCTGTCGGCGCCGGCGTCTGCTGGTCCTGAAGGATGCTCATGACATAGGCGGTCGTCGTACCCACCGAGTCGCTGACGAAGATCGAATATTGGTTGCCGGCCAGCAGCGGTCCACTTGAGGTGAGCAGCGGCACGTTTCCAACGGTGCTGAGCATCTCAATCGAGGCGGCGGCGTTGGGCGTTAGCGTTCCGTAGGCAGTAATTGTTTCGGACCCGACGTTTGCGGCAAGCAGTTGGCCCTCCACAACAAAGTTTGCCGCCGGGGCGATGTAAGAGGCGTCGATGACGCGCACCGCAGTCGCCTGCGTGTATATAGCGACATTTTCGCAGGCAGAAAGTGCGAAGGCCGCTGCAAGCGACAAGGGGATGACGAAGACAATCTCGCGCCGTCTGATGAACTGCGCGACAGCCTTGCATCGGTACCGGTTCGTGGCCCTGGAGCACATCTTGGGATGGCACGTCCCTCCCACTCATGCTACAGGGAATGATAGCGGTTTTTGAGTGATGTGGATCACTTGGTGGCGAACGGTCAGTGATTTTGCAAGCCGCCGTGAAAACGCCCGAATGCCCAGGCTAGCTGGAGCGAAATCGCGAGCGCGCCGAGGCCTGCCACAGTGATTTGCGCAATGTTATGAATACTAAAGCTTCCCACGCGAATGATCAGGAAATAGGCCAGGGCGAGATTGAAAAACCCCCACAAAACATTGACTGTCGAAGATGACAGGCCTTTTCCGGGCGGCTTGGCAAAAGGACTTTGAAAAGCACGTCCGGAGACTCCGTTGACGAAGTGAGGCACACTATTGGCCAAAAACGCGCCGCCGAAGAAGTAAGCGAGATAGTCGTACCAGTGCACGGTTGGTCAGCTCCTGGAGAACGGGTAAATCGTAACAAAGTCAGAGGTCAGTGGGGAGCAAAGAGAAAAGAGGCTGAGATCGAGTTCTAGTTCCCTCCGAGGTAGATGAAACGTGCCAGGAATAACGCGGCGAGGACATAGAGAAGCCAGTCTTCGCGACGCAGTTTGCCTGCGAAGAGGTGCAAAACCGCCCAGGCGATGATGCCGAAGCCGAGGCCGTTGGCGATCGAATAGGTAAACGGGATCAGCACCAGCGTGAGAAACGCGGGAACCGCGACCAAGGGATCGTGCCAGTCGATCTCGACGATGGCGGCAAGCATAAGCGAACCGACAAGAATGAGCGCCGGCGCTGTTGCGGCCGAAGGCACGATGCCGATAAATGGGGCGGCAGCAATGGAGCCCACAAACAGGAGCCCGGTTACGATCGCGGTGATGCCCGAACGGCCGCCGGCGGCCACGCCCGCGGTCGATTCCACATAGCTGGTGACGGTCGATGTTCCGGTCAGGGAGCCAAACACCGTGGCCGTCGCATCGCTGAACAGAATCAGATTGAGGCGGGGAATGGTGTGATCGGGCGCGATGAGGCCGGCTCGTTTGGTCACAGCCACAAGAGTGCCCAAATTATCGAAGAGGTCGACAAAAAAGAAGACGAAGATGATCTCGAGCAGTCCCTTGTTGATGGCCCCGGCAATGTTTAGTTTGAAGGCGGTTTGGGTTAGCGCGCCAAAGCCGCCAGCCGAAGGGGTCCAGCGAACCATGCCGAGCGCCCAGGCCACACCCGTGATGCTCAGCACTCCAATCAGGATCGAGCCTTTTACCTTACGAACCTCGAGAGCGACCATGAGCGCAAGGCCTGCAAGCGAGAGATAGACCGTGGGGTTACGGATGTTGCCGAGGCCGACCAGTGTGTTGGGGTCGCGAACAACGAGGCCCGCATGCTGGAACCCGATGAAGGCGATAAAGAGGCCGATGCCCCCGGCGACCGCGGCGTAAAGCTGGTGAGGAATGGCGCGCAGGATCATCTGCCGGATGCCGGCCGCAGTAAGCGCGAGAAAAATCACACCAGAAAGAAACACAGCACCCAGCGCGGTTTGCCACGGAACGTGCATTTTGACGCAGACCGTGTATGTGAAATAGGCGTTTAGCCCCATGCCTGGAGCCAGCGCAATGGGATAGCGGGCGATGACGCCCATCAGAATGGAGCCGAAGGCTGCCGAAAGGCACGTGGCAGCCGTCACCGCGGGCAACGGCACGCCGGCGTCGTGAAGAATGGCGGGATTCACCAGGACGATGTAGGCCATCGTCAGAAAGGTTGTGACGCCGGCCAGAATCTCGGTGCGCAAGTGGGGGCCGAGGCGCTCAAATTCGAAGTATGGTCCGAGCCGCTGGATCATGAGCGAACCAATGCAAGAGTTCTAGTTAGGAAAACACACATCGCCTAAGAAACAAAGGGAGGATTTTGTGGTCGGTCTATTTTCCTGGCGCGTGCGAAGTTGGGTGCGGCAGGGGGCGAAGAGAGCCTAGAGTGATCAGGCCGGCTTGATTTCAAAATGGAGCGGCAGGGTGTCGCGCGCTGAAGCGATAAGCCGCGGCCCGGTGGCGCGTGATGGGGTCAGCGCCTTGAATGCTACTGCGGTAAAGCGTGTGAGAACCAGTTTGGCCACGAATATCGAATGGGCGATTCACTGACCCAAAGAGTGGATTGGCAGAGCTGCTGTGGGCGCCTCCAAAGGCTTGCACGGGCCATAATCTTTGCTGATTTTTATCACCATGAAATCGACGTCACCGGCACTGTCTTTCTGCTTCTTATTCTTGTCTCCGTTGACTTTCACGATGTCTCCGACCTTCACGTTAGCCGTGACGCCAGTCAGCGCATAGACCTTCTGATCGCCGTCGTTGTGCACCAGGATGCCATCCGGGCCGGCAGTGACGCATCCCTTGATCCTATGGTGAGATTTGTTGACCTCCACAATGGCAATGGTGCCGAGGGCGACCCCCGCGCCGACGCCGACAATGGCGCCTATCACTTGTCCATTGGTGGGGCCGATGTGACCGCCGGTGCATTGAATCGGCGTGGTCGTTCCGGAGAGAAGGAATGCGCTGAGCCCCGCGAATGCAACGATTCCATTTTGATGCCACATACGCTCGCCTCCACTGTGAGTCAGTCAGGATGAGAGCGCTATCTCGAAAAACAGGAGCACAAGGGGAGCACGAGCAAATTCCCGCAAGACTTACACTCTGCGTTGGCGGCCGTCAAGGGGAAAATTGGCGGGGTTCAAGCCGCGCCTCTGGTGAGCCTGGCAACTTATTACCGGGGAACGAGCGACTGGATGACCGGCCTGAGGTAGCCGGCCTTTGCCAACTGCTCACCCACCTGCGCATACATCGCGGGGTCGTCGGGCTGCCAGGTCCCCAGGCCGTCGACGTAGCGGTTGTACATCGAGAAAGCGGCGGCAATCAGGACGGTGTCGTGAATCTCGAGATCGGTCGCGCCTTCTTTCCGCGCAGCTTCGATGTCGGCGGCCATGACCAGCTTGCCATCCTGCTGCACCTTGCCTGCAATCACGAGCAGTGCTCTCAGCTTGGGCGAAACTGGCGCAGTGAGGACGTCGGCCCTGACCTTCTCGACGACTGTCGAGTCGCGCAGGTGCGCAGAAGCCACGGCAGCGTGGCTCGCGTAGCAGAAATGGCAATGATTCCGGCCCGAAACGTGCGCGGCGATCAGTTCGCGGTCGCCCGGTGCGAGCGAGTTGGGCTCGTGCAGCAGGATATGGGCAAGCTCGCGCATCGGCGCGGCTGTTTCGGGACGGAAAGCAAATCCAGCGCTGATTCCTGGCAGTCCTTCGGGAAGGGCGACGTGGGGCATATTTACTCCTGTTTGAATCCGGGCGAGGCGTTACCGCGCGGCTAACGGCGCGCGCTGGGCCAGGTACTCTTCGCTCACAGCAACATAGCCTTCTCGGGCCACGCGCTTGCCGCGCTCGCGATAAAACGACGGATCGTTCGGCTGCGCGGTGGCCAGTCCATCAACGTAGCGGTTGTACATGCAGAATGCGGCGGCGATGAGGACGGTGTCGTGAATCTCGATGTCGGTTGCGCCTTCTTTGCGCGCAGCCTCGACGTCGGCAGCCGTTACCAGCTTGCCGTCCTTTTGCACTTTGCCCGCGATGACCAGGAGGGCCTTGAGCTTGGGACTGATATCGGCTTGGGTGAAGTCGGTTTTTACCTGCTTCACCAGGGCCTCGTTTCCGCCGAGGTGAGCGGCAGCAATGGCGCCGTGGATATGGTGGCAATACTCGGTGCAGTTGCGGCTCGAGACGTAAGTCGCGATCAGCTCACGCTCGCCGGGAGTGAGCGTGCTCGGGCCGCGGAGCAGAATCTCGACCAGCGCGTTGAGCGGGCGCGCGGTTTCAGGCCGGAAGGCCATGGCGCCGCGAATGCCGGGAAGATCAGGGGGCAGGGGAATGTGAGGCATGTCGACCTCCAAGAGCAAAGCGAATTCTATCCCGGCGGGTCGGCGGAGGGATCAACCGATGGGTGGAGATGGACGAGGAGAGCCCGGTTCAGCCGAGCAGCTTTGCGGCATCCTTGGCGAAATAGGTTACGATGAAGTCCGCTCCTGCACGGCGCATGCTGACCAGGGATTCGATCGTGGCGCGGTTGCGCTCGAGCCAGCCCCTTTCGAAGGCCGCTTGCAGCATGGAGTACTCGCCCGAAACCTGGTAGGCGCCGATGGGCACGCCGAAACGATCATTCGCGGCGTGCACGACGTCGAGGTAAGGCATGGCAGGCTTCATCAGGATCATGTCAGCGCCCTCTTCAAGGTCCTCTTCGATTTCGCGCATTGCCTCGCGAAGATTGGCGCCGTCCATCTGGTAGGTGCGCCGGTCGCCAAACTGCGGCGCCGAGCCCGCCGCCTCGCGAAAGGGCCCATAAAATGCTGATGCGAACTTCGACGCGTAACTGAGAATTGGCGTCAGGGAGAATCCTGCCGCATCGAGGGCGCTGCGAATCGCGGCTACGCGGCCGTCCATCATGTCGCTTGGAGCCACCACGTCGGCGCCCGCCCTGGCCTGGCTGACGGCGGTTCGTGCCAGCAACTCGAGTGTCGGATCGTTGTCGATCTCAAACCCGCTACCCGATTTGACCACGACTCCGCAGTGTCCGTGGCTGGTGTATTCGCACAGGCAGGTGTCGGCGATAAGGACCAGCTTCTTTGCGGCCTGAGACTGCTTAAGAGCGCGAAGCGCCTGCTGGACGATACCGTTTTCCTCCCACGCTCCGGTGCCTTGTTCGTCTTTTGAATCGGGCAGCCCAAAGAGGAGCAGACCTCCAATTCCCAGACGCACGGCCTCATCGGCTTCGCGTACAGCCTCGTCCAGCGAAAGATCGAAGACGCCGGGCATGGAACTGACCGCATTGCGCACACTCTTGCCCGAGCAAACGAACAGAGGATAGATGAGGTCGCCGGGTTCGAGGGCGGTCTCGCGCACCAGAGCGCGCAACGCATCATTTCGCCGCAAACGGCGCATCCGCATGGCCGGGAAAGTCATGGGTCGATTTTAAGGCAGGATGGACAGCTATCTGTGTCCAAAGTCACTCATGATAGACAGCAACAACTCATAGCCGGTCGTAGAGCGCGGAATTCCGATAGCCAAGCAGGATGACGAGCGTGGCGATTCCTAGGGCGGTGCCGAAGGGGAACTTGAGGAGACTGAGAATCGCTACTACGATGGCCATTACCTTGCCCCATTGCGTGTGCTCGAGGAGACCCCAGCCGGCGATGACGCTCAGCACGGAGCGCAATGCCAGAATGAGCCAGGCAAAATGAAAGGCCGCGGGAATGATCCAGGCAGGCGGCATTTGGTCCATTTGGCCATGGAACCACGTGCCGAACCCACCTGCGATGAATGCCTTGGCGAATGACATTGCGGCGAAACCAAGAATCAGGGAAAGGCCGGAATAGACGAGCCACAGGACACCCAGAGTCTTCACCTTGCTGGAGTAACTGGCCAATTGGAACTCGAAGCCTGGAACGGGAGGCGCGGCGGGCGCGACCGGGCGGCCGCACTGTGGGCAGACCGGCTGCCCCGTTTCTAACTGGTGACCACATCCGCTGCAAAACATTGGTTACCTCCTTAAGTCCCTGCTTGCGAACATCGAGTTGACTGCGAGGTGGTACGCAGCAATGCGGAATTCAGTTCCATCGAGCCGGGGCTAAGGCCACGACCGCCTTTTCGATCCGGTCCAGGAGCCTGAAGGCTCCTGCTGGGCCAAAGCCCGACCCGATCGACCCGCTCCGCTCCGTCGAAAATCTGGGCTGACTTCCCTCGCCATGCGAGGCTCGTGGGTTCAATTTTGACGAACTCCCAGGGTTCCGCCGCCCTTCACCCAGGGCTATTATCGTCGCTACATCCTTGAGCGGAGGTGTGCTTCGCAGGGAGGAACCGCAGCTGCTCCGCTCGGGATGACAGATGGTATCTTTTTCGAGCATCGAGCCTGCATAGTTTGCGGGGCCGGCAGCTCGGCTACTTTGCTTGAGCTGGCACTGGAACAGTTGCAGACGGCTGCCGCACCCAGCGCTCTTCGTGGCGGTTGTCGCGAACCACGAATGCCGCCACGTGGCCCTGCGGATCGCGCTCAAAGGTCATCTGGGTGAAGAGAGGGCTGTTGGGGCCATTTGAATAGGCAAAGGTGTCGGGTGATGTGGCTTCGAGGGGAGTGACCTCGCCTCCCGGGGCGCGCTCCAGAAGCTGCTCGCCCTGGCGAAAAATCGTGGTGATGGCCTTGCCGTTTGGCTCGCGGTAATCACCGACCAGGCTGTCGAGCTGGGCAGTCGTGAGCTTGATAACAGGCGGCGCGATGGGAATGATGAGCCGCTCGGCGAAGGCGGGAAGTTCCGCGTCGGTGTCACTGCGCCGCGAGAGGAGCCAGTGCGGCAATTCAGGCTCGTCGTAGGCACGAGTCCAGGAGTCATGCTTGAGGCCCTGGTAGATCCAGAGGCGGATGTTTCCGCCGGCAGTTTTGAAGGCGTCATACATAAGCTCACTCTGGCGGGGCGCCACGACCGGATCGAGGCTGCCGTGAAAAAGCCAGATCGGCGTACGGCCAAGCGCGCTGGCATATTCGGCAGGTAGAACAGATGCTTCCTGCCAACGCTCGGGGTCGTAGCTCCAAAAAACTCCGCTCGAAGCGATTGCGATGGCTGCCCAGCGGCGCGCGTGAAGGCGTGCCAGCTCCCATGCGCCGTATCCGCCCATGGAAAGGCCGGTGAGATAAGTGCGCGTTGGATCGCCGTGAAACTCAGCGGATTCCTGGTCGAGTGCTGCCATCGCCAGGTCGAGCATGGGAGGATCGGTCCAATGGGCATTGTCGGGGCATTGGGGCATGACGATGACAAACGGCCAGCGGTCGGGGTGGTTGCGAACGGCCTCGGCGATGCCGATCTGCGTTTGCCACATTCCCTCGGACCCGCGCTCGCCTCGCCCGTGCAGAAAGAGGATGATCGGCCACTGCTTGCCGTCGTCGCGCCGCCAGTCCTCGGGCAGATAGACCTGAAACCTGTATTCCACTCCGTGCGATTCAACCCTGCGGTTCAGGAAGCCTGTATCTTGCGGAGGCTCCGGCTTGATCTGGCGCGTCTTGGATGCCGCTCCAAAGGCGGACCCGGGCCATAATCCGCAGATCAGGGTGAGGCAGGCCACTGGGGATGGACGAGGCCGCGGCATCATGTTTTCGATGATAGAGATTCCAGAGGGGAAAGCTGCTGTTTTTTGATCTGGCGGCAGGCGGGGCGGAATCAAATCAGGACACGCCGCGCCTATACACCTTCCTTACAATTGGCGTGAAAGACTCGGAGTTGCGATGCTGGGCCAGGTGAGCAAGCCAGTTTCGGCCGGAGACATGCTCGACCACTATCGCCTGGATGCGGAGGTGGCGCGGAGCGGCATGGCCACGCTCTTCCGCGCCACGGATCTGCACGATGGGCGGGAGGTTGCCGTCAAGGTGCCTCATCCGGAGATGGAGGCAGATCCAGTATTGCTGGAGCGGTTCCGCCGCGAGGAGGAGATCGGCCAGGAACTCGAACATCCCGGCATTGTGAAGACCTTCGACGGCGAAGAGCGCAGCCGTCGCTACATGGTGATCGAGTGGGTTGACGGAAGGCTTCTGCGTTCCATAATGAATCAGCAGCACCCGCTGCCGGTTAATCGCGCGGTGAAACTGACGCTTGCTGTCTGCGACGCGCTCGATACGATGCACAAGCATGGCGTGGTGCATCGCGATCTGAAGCCGGAAAACATCATGGTTGATGATGAAGACAGCATCAAGATCATCGATTTTGGCATCGCCATGAAAGAGGATGCGCGGCGCATCACGCACGCCTCGATGTCGCCGGCGCTGGGCACGCCTGACTACATTTCGCCCGAGCAGGTGAAGGGGCAGCGCGGCGACCAGCGCAGCGACGTTTATGCATTGGGCGCCATGCTTTACGAAATGCTTACCGGCCAGCCGCCGTTTTCAGGGCCAAATCCGCTTGCGGTGATGAATGAGCGTGTGTTGAGCGATCCGAGGCCGGCGCGTGAGCTGAACTCTGAGATTTCGCCTGAGGTCGAAGAGGTCCTCTTCCGCGCTCTGGAACGCGACCCCCGCCATCGCTATTCGACCGCACATGAGATGGCTTGGGAGCTGGAGCATCCCGAACTGGTTGGCGTGAATAGCAGCGACCACCGAGCCGATTCACGTGGACAGCTGCTGCCGAGCATGAATACGATGCTTTTTTACGCTGGCCTGGCACTGGTGCCCGTTGTTCTCTTTCTGGTCATGCTGCTTTTTGCAAAGAAATAGACGCGCGCCATACGGCAGGGACTTGGAGCCCGAGAATGCGGGTTAGGCCGGCACCCGATTCAGAATTGCGTTTGCGCGGCGAAACGAGGGCCGCTCGCGGCGCCTCAGGTAACTCGGCATCGTCGGCTTCTTGTCGAGGACTTTCTGCGCCCACTCGCGGGCTTCGGCGTTGCGGGCCTGCGAGGCGAGGAAATCCGCGTAGTTCAAGTAGGTCTCAGAGAGCGTTGAGCGTTCTATGGCCTTGCGAAACATGGCATCGGCCTTTTCCGTTTGTCCGTTTTTCGCGTAGGCGTCGGCCAACAGGCCGGCCGCGCGATGGAAGTCATGGCCGGGCTCTTTCCCGACCACCATTTCGAGATCGGGTAGAGCGGCAGCTGCGTCACCCGACAGGAGCGCGCACACGCCGCGCCGATAGAAGCAATCGAGCGTGCTGGATCGGGCGGCGATTGCCTTGTCGTAGGCATTCCGCGCCGCCTGCAGCGTACCCTCGTCCATATAAAGGTCGCCGAGTTCTTCGAAGTTGCCCGACGAAGGATTATCGCGAATCTCCATCTCGAGCTGCCTGATTCGCTTACGGCGGGGAAAGGCCTTGAACGACTGGCGCAGGAGGCCGAAATCGGGCAGCACCTCGGCGAAGATATAGACAACCGCTCCCAAGGGGCCGAGAAAAAGGATGATCCAGAGCCAAAACGTGTTGGGCCGCCGCCGGATGAAATGGACGATGGCCGCGATTTGCAGCAGCACGCCCCACGGCCAGAACAGTCCAGTCAGAAAACCCATGCTATTCCGATCCTGACGATGCATTCATCGTAACTGGTCTTCACCGGTACGATTCGTCGCGATGAATGACGAACTCTGGATAAGCGCCGCCGCCAAGTTCGTGCAGGTCCATGCCGATGCGCTCGCCATCAGGATCGACGCGGAAGGGAACAAGACGATTGAGGGCGGCGAAGAGGAGGTAAATAAGGGGCAGCATCAAACCCAGCAGTGCTGCGATGCCCACGAGCTGCGCGAGCATCTGGCCTTGCTGGGGCGAAAAGATGCCCGTAGCGAGCAACCCCCACAGCCCCGCCGCACCATGCACGGTGATCGCGCCGGAGGGGTCGTCGATGGAGAGCGCTAGTTCCAGCAGCTCCACCAGAAGAGGAGTGAAGAACCCTGTAACGCCACCGATAAAGAGCGCCGCGACGGGGGAGACGATTGCGGCACAGGCGCTCGAAGTGACGAGCCCAGCAAGCCAGCCGTTGGCGCAGAGGCTGGCGTCGGGTTTGCCGAAACGAAATCGCGTGACCGACAGGGTAGTGACAAGCGCGCCCGAGGCAGAGAGCAGCGTGTTGATGGCGGTGACAGGCAGTTGGGTGAGCGGCGCATGCAACCACAGAATGGCGCCGGCGACGTTCCATGCCAGCCAGCCGACAAGAGCCACGATGCAGCCGGACAAGACATAAACAGCGTTGTGGCCCGGCATGGCGGTCGATAGGCCTTCCCTGGGGAACTTGCCGCGGCGCGGCCCGGCAATCCATACGACCGCCAGGGCGCTCAGCCCGCCGACTAAATGCACGGTGCCCGCGCCGGCGGTATCGAGGAATCCTGCGCCGAGCGAAAAGTTGCCGCCGAGTGCAGAGAGCCATCCGGTGTTCCAGATCCAGTTTGCGGCCAGTGGGAAGACGATTCCGGAGAGCGCGGCTGCCGCTGCACATCCGCCGGCGAGACGGAAGCGATCCGCACCCGATCCCCAGGGAATGATCACTAGCATGGCCACGGCAAGAAACTCGAACACGACAGCGAGCTGTGTATGAGGCGAAGCGGACGAGATACCGTGAAGTAGGAACGAACCCAGGCCAAGGATGCCCCAGGATTTTCGCGCGACATCGAAAACAACTTCGGAATTCCCGAGAGTGCCGGCAAACGAAGCGCCTGCGAAGACGAAGACAATTGCGGAAACAGCTATGAGCGCCAGGTTGCCCAAAAGCGCCTGGGCGGCAGAGCGCGAACGACCAAGCCCTGTGTTGATGAGGGCGATACCGGCGATAGCCAATGGCGCAATCAGTAGCAGAGCCAGGGTGAGCGCAACCGCCGCATCGCTCATAGGAGCGTCGGCTAAGGGAGCCATGGGTGGAGTTGGAGTCATGGGCGGGTCGCCCCTCGCGACGGAATGTGCCCACGCACTGTCACGACCAGACCGATGCATTCGACGGCCAGAGCGCACAATACAAACACGAACCGCCGGGTTGGATCGGGAAACAGCACCAGCGTGGCAAGCGTGAGAAAGAATCCCGCGGGCATCACCAGCAGTCCGGCGTATTTCATCGTCGTTCCCTGTTAACAATTCAGCTTGAATTGCAGACCGCGCCTGATTGGAGGACGTCGAAACAGCGGGTCCCTGTTGCGAGAGCCTTGAAAGACGGCCAAACGTGAATCCTTCATGAATTCTAAAGCATTCAATCTTCGCGATTGCGTGAGAGATCAGGATGTGACGAGGGTTGAGTCCTGACATTCAGCGGAATCGGACGCCCTTATATTTTCCTTTCGCGGGGCGGAAAATAATGGGCTTGTGAGCATTATTTCTGACTCTGCTCGAAGGCGTCTTCCGCTGGCGATTGGCCTCGTCACGCTGGTTGTGGTTGCGGCACTGCTTGTTCGGGATGCTGCTCCGCGGGTGTTTTCTGCGAGGAGCCACGATATTCTCGCCGCGTTTTCGCTGGCGATGATCGCCGTCGCCTACATTGCTTTCCAGGTCGCCCTTCGGCGGGATATCAGGAAGTTGGCGAAGGCGATTCTGCTGGCGGCAGCTTTTCTTTTCTGGGCGGCTAACCAATTCTGGCCGAACCTGCCGCAGGCCGGGCTCTTCAACGACATTGCGATCGCGCTGTTTGTTCTGGATGTGTTCCTGGTCATTGCCGGCAAGCCGGACGTGGAATCGAAGGGCGCCGCTTCTTCGATCGCAGACGGAGCCGAGGCCAGTGATTACGATTGTTGCGTTAAATAAACGAGTCCTCCACCGACGCGCTTCGACCCCAAGATCAGACGGTTACCAGCTCGTATTGATCATTTCCCATTCCCAGGATCCTCATGTACTCCAATTGGCGTAAGCCTCCGCGCGATTCGATGCGTTGCATCATGTCGTGACGCCGCTGATCCGACTGCGCATACACGAGATCCACGCATGCTTTGTCGATCGCCAGAAGATCGGTTGAACCAACGATGCCGATGTCGTTACAGGTCGGCTTAGCACCGTGAGGATCACAATCGCAATCGACCGAAATGTTCTTCAGCACATTGATGTAAGTAATATGCGTTCCAAAGTGAGAGGCGGTCGCCTTCCCCGATTCCACCAGCCGTTCCATGAAGATCGGTCCTCTCGGCCAGCCGTCTCCATGAATCTGGCGCTTTCCGCCCTGGCCTGAGGCGCAACCTATCGCGATGTTCTTCAGCGAGCCGCCGAACCCTCCCATTGTGTGCCCCTTGAAGTGGGTATAAACCAGAAGCGAGTCATAGTTCAGCAGATGTCTGCCCACCGAGATCTCGGTCAAATGCCAACCGGGCGTATAGGGAGTCTCCTCGCCGAGCGTCAACCCAGAAGAGTTGAGGAATTCGTACATCCCAGGCACAGCAAGAACCGCGTCTCCCTCGTCATCCAGAATGTCAACCGGGCAGAAATCGAATCCGTTCGTCTTCAGCGTGTCACGATGCGTGTCAGTCTTTTGCCTGAGGCTGGGATAGAGAACGTTGCACTCCACGATGGTGCTATTCGGAACTGTGGCCTGCAAACCTCTGATCAGATCGATTGGCAAAAGATTCGGACCATGCGGCTCGCCACTATGCAGCTTGATTGCCGTTTTCCCGATCATGCCGCCTTGGACTCGCGAGTAGATCCTGAGCAGCCCTTCAACGCTGATATCCTTGGTGAAAAACACCTGGGCTTTGCCTTGTCGAGTTGTTGGCGCCGGCGCCCGGGCGGCTTCTCCCATCGCGCTCAGATTAAGCGCCGCCGAACCTCCCAGAACCGCCGCGCCCGCTTTCAAGAAACTTCGGCGTTCGATTCCTTTCTCCGTGCCTTCCTCCTCTTTCCAAACGCAGTTTTCCCGCGTTTCGAAACCGTGACCATGATCCGTCTCCATTTGCTGGTTGGCTGCGGTGGCGGTCACTCGCTCGTGGAGGGCATGGTGAAGGCGCCGCCGCGCGAAGTAGGACCGGCTCAATCCTTCAGCGACCTTTTCGCGTGATAAATTTGTGATGGACTTTTCTATCCCCGATGCGCTGACCATCAGGGGAAATCTGAGCGGTTGTCAAAATCCCCGCTCATCACAACTCATTTTCTTTTGTTCGCCTTACCAATCGGTTTCCCACAAAATTTTTCCCGCGATGTGGCACGCAAACCTTGAAGGATGAGGGCCGTTCGCTGCTATAGTGAAGCTTCGGGCGTCCCCGCCCTCCCAAGACAGTTCTATCGAAGAGCGTTTCTTGTACACCAACCATGTGACTGCTGACACAAGCGGAAATCATGGAAACGAAAGTCAAACCGGGAATCGTTCATGGCACAAATCTTCGAGCGCAGCTCCAATGCACTGGCTCGCATGAGCCTGGTGTTGACGGGGTTGATCACGATTGCCCTGGGGGTGACGCTCGATCAGTTGCAACGCTCGCCATGGGTTACGCGGCAAGGCCAGCGCGCGGACCAACCGGTGCCATTCAGCCATAAGCATCATGTGCAGGGACTCGGGCTGCAATGCCAGTACTGCCACACGACGGTGGAAAAGTCGAGTTACGCGGGCATTCCGCCGACGCGGACATGCATGAACTGTCATGCGCAGATCTGGACCAACGCACAGCTTCTTGAGCCTGTGCGGCAGAGCTGGTACACCGGGCAATCGATTCCATGGATCAGGGTCCACGACCTGCCGGATTTCGTTTTCTTCAATCATTCGATTCACGTC
>Ga0187783_10001024_pt1 | contig 20583 bp, 17 predicted proteins | sample 1015_SJ02_MP02_2_FD_132471 | JGI IMG/M metagenome (GOLD analysis project Ga0187783, IMG submission 132471) | Tropical peat soil microbial communities from peatlands in Department of Meta, Colombia - 1015_SJ02_MP02_20_MG | ecosystem: Environmental > Terrestrial > Soil > Wetlands > Peat | place...
CCAAAAGTTTGCAGCCCAAAAAGCGAAGCCGCGTGATCGACATCATCGAAGACAAAGGACGTAGTTTGATAGATCGGCGTCGCACGCGCACCAGTGGTTGGGTCGGGCTGAGCACCCGCATGAATGGCAAGGGTCGAAAAGCCCGGTATGCGATCGGTCATGGCAGAGGTCCCTGCGAAATGGTGTTGCGCGATCGGCGCGCGCAAGGTCGGGGAGCGTGCTGGCTTGTTCTAGGCCAGATGTTACCGCGGTCAAGCGGACTGTGGCTTCATGGTCCGGGCTCGGCCTGGGCCTTCTCGGCGCGCACGGCGGCGTCCGTCGTGCCGCCCGCAACAGTGGACCGGGCGAGTGACATGCGCTGGACCCCGCGCCCCAACAGAGGCGCCTTCTTGGCGCTCAGGGTGCGGGAATTCACCCCCATCCAGCCGATCTCCGACGACAGTCGGCCGTATTCGATTTTAGGACATCGGTTCATGACGACCTTTATGCCGGCACTCTCGGCCTTGCGCGCCGCGGCTTCGCTGCGCACGCCGAGTTGCATCCAGATGACCTGCGGCCGGGGTTGCAGCCTCAGTGCCTCCTCGACGATCGCCTCCGCGTATTGCGGCGCGCGAAAAATATCGACCATGTCGATTGGTTCGGGAACGTCCGCCAATCTGGCGTACACGTGTCGCCCGAGAATCTGATGCCCCGCCTGTCCGGGGTTTATGGCAATCATATTGTAACCCCGTTCCAGCAGATACTTGAATGCAAAATAGCTCGGCCGGCTTTCCTTGGGCGAGATGCCGACCATCGCGATCGACCGCACCGTGTTAAGGATGCCGCGAATATACTGATCCGAATAGGTGTCGTGATTGAAGAGCGCGCTCATCGCTGCTGCTCGCTGGGCCGGTGGCCTGCCGCCAGCCGTAAACGAATCCGTAAGGTAGTCTGGCCTCCTACGTAAGACGTCGTCGAGCGGCCTGCAACAGGTCGTTCCCTGTCGGTGGTGAGACGCCCGGCCACGACCGAAATGGCGTCGTTATGGTTGCCTCGGCAAGGTCAGTCGGGCCGCTTTGAAAGGCTGCGAACGCGGAAGCGCACACAGCCGAAGGCGCGCCGGCCGCAGCACCACCGCGGCCATTCAGCGATCTTCCCACGATGGGGGCCGCTTATCGACAAATGCCCAGATGCCTTCTTGAGCGTCGCGGGTGAGCAGGTTCTCGACCATCACGTTGGAGGCGTACTCATAGGCCTCAACAAGCCCCATTTCGCGCTGGCGATAGAATGCTTCTTTGCCGATTTTCACTATCAGGCTTGATTTCTCGGCAATCTGGCGGGCGAGCGCCAAGGCACTCTCGGCCTCGCTTCCAGGCACAACCACCCGATTGAGGAGACCAATACGATGGGCCTCTTCCGCCGTAATGGATTGGCCTGTCAACAGCATTTCCATGGCGGACTTGCTCGGGACGTTGCGTGACAGGGCCACCATCGGAGTCGAACAGAACAGCCCGATATCGACGCCCGGAGTGGCGAATTTTGCCGCGGACGAAGCCACAGCGAGGTCGCAGGTCGCTACCAATTGGCAGCCCGCGGCGGTGGCGATGCCCTGGATCGCCGCGATGACCGGCTGTGGCAGCCTGACGATCTGCTGCATGACGGCACTGCACATCCGCGTGATGTGAGCGTAGAACTCTTGGCCGCCATCGGCGTCAGCGCGATGTGCGACCAGTTCTTTCAAATCATGTCCGGAACAGAACGCCGGACCATGCGCAGTCAGAACAACAACTCGTACCCCCGGATCCTCCGCGATGGCACTGAGCGCCGCACCCAGCGCTGTCAGCATGGCCTCTGAAAGGCTGTTGCGGGTTTGCGGGTGATTAAGGGTGAGAATGGCTATGGCGTCCTCTTGCGCGCGCAAAAGAACTGGCTTTGCGACAAACGACGGGTCCGGGACGACAGAAGGGGTATTCATGAAATCATTCCGAACTTTTCGGCGGTTGGGTACCATTGTATGCGTTTCACGTGCGCGTGCGAGTACGAAGGGCAGGGCACATTGGAGCGACCACCCGCATTAACCTTGGAAGAACTCGGTCGGCTGCTTGCGACGGAATTTCCTGAGGCCTTTGGTCGTGAAAACGGCCTTGCAATCACCGCGGTCTGGCATGGCGGGTGCCGGGTTCGTCAGTCTTTCCGGCCTTCTTCGCTTCGTCCCGGCGGCACCATTTCCGGGGTGACCCTGATGATGCTTGCCGATGTGAGCATGTATGTCGCTGTGCTTGCCTCGATCGGCTGGATGCCACTGGCCGTGACTACAAATCTCACCATCAATTTTTTGCGTAAGCCACCGCCTTGCGCGCTTGATGCCGAATGCCGTCTGCTCAAGCTCGGCAAGCGACTCGCCGTGGGGGAGGTCGCGATTGCGAGCGATGGTGCTGCGGGCCTGCTCGCCCATGCGACGTCCACCTATTCGATCCCCGGTCGGGGCCAGAATTTAGGTAATATAATACCGTCATCGTAACATAATGACTTTGCCGACGTTTTTAGCGGAGCTGACGTTGACGCTCACGGGGCCGTGGTGTAGAAGCCGCGGCCAGTTGACGGATTGCCGGGCGCCGGACGCCTGCACCGACCTTTCAGGAACCCGCCATGAATACCTATTCGGCTAAACCCGCCGAGGTTGAGAAGAAGTGGGTATTGATCGATGCCAAGGGGCTAATCGTCGGCCGTCTGGCTTCGATTGTTGCTATGCGCTTGCGAGGCAAGCACAAGCCCACCTACACGCCCCACGTCGACTGCGGGGACAATGTGGTCATCGTCAATGCCGAGAAGGTGGTGCTGACCGGGCGCAAGGCACAGCAAAAGACCTACTACCACCACACCGGATTTATCGGCGGCGTCAAGTCGCGCACCGCCAAATTCATCCTCGAGGGTCGCTTTCCGGAGCGGGTGGTTGAAAAGGCTGTTGAACGTATGCTGCCGCGCGGTCCGCTGGGCCGGCGTCAACTTGGCAACCTGCGCGTCTACAAGGGGCCGGAGCATCCGCACGCCGCGCAGCAACCTGAGCCGCTCGATATTGCCACCATGAACCGCAAGAACACGAGGAATGCGTGACCATGGCCGAAACCATGCAGTCGCTCGATGCCCTGGCGGCCCTCAGGCCCGCCACTCCCGAGGCGCCACGATACATTCAGAAACTCGACGGCCAAGGCCGAGCCTATGCCACCGGCAAGCGAAAGAACGCCGTGGCTCGGGTCTGGATCAAGCCCGGGGCCGGCAGGGTTGTGGTCAACACCAAACCAATTGAGATCTTCTTTGCGCGGCCCGTGCTGCGCATGCTGATTCAGCAACCCCTGGTCGCTGCCAATCGCCAAACTCAGTATGACGTTACATGCACGGTTTCCGGCGGCGGATTGTCCGGCCAGGCAGGAGCCGTGCGCCATGGCATCTCCAAGGCACTGAGCAATTTCGAACCGGATCTGCGTTCAGTGCTCAAGCGCGGCGGCTTTCTGACGCGTGACTCGCGCGTGGTGGAACGCAAGAAATACGGTCGTGCCAAAGCGCGGCGGTCGTTTCAGTTCTCCAAGCGCTAACACGGGCCGCGAACGAAGTTCTAATCTTCGACGGTTCCAACTCCTCTTCGGGGCGGCTGCCAGGGGCGCCGTGTCGAGCCGCCCTTTGGTCCGCTGCGGGGCGTCGCGGGCGATCGCAGCCGAGCCGCATCGTTCAGACATTTGTGCCGCCGCCTGAGGTGCTGCGAGCAATGCCGGCAACTGGTTGTTTACCGTGTGCGGGCTAGCTTGGCGGCATGTTACGCCATCGCACGGTTGGTCAGATTGAAGCAGATCTCCTGGCACTCCGGTCGGCGGCTGAGCGCGCCGGTCTGGCACTTGCCTGCGTGTTTTCATCTGCCGCTGAGTACGAGGCCGATATCGCCCGGGCGCGCCGCGCGTCCCGCCGATTTGGGCGGGCGCGACACCTTTGGCCGGTTCTGGGCTCGTTTATCGTCATGGTGGTGCTTGTGACGACCTTTCTGCTGTTTTGAGACCAAAATCAAATTCGCTGGGCGAAGGCACTAAAAAAAGGCGCTCCGAAGAGCGCCTTTGTGAGTCGGTCGCGTGGTCGCGACTGGGAGGAACTCTACGCTGAATAATACATTTCGAACTCGACCGGATGGGGTGTGTGCTCGAAACGAATGACTTCCTGCATCTTGAGCTCCATGTAGCTGTCGATGAAGTCATCATCGAACACGCCACCGGCCTTGAGGAAGTCGCGATCCTGATTGAGGTAGCCGAGCGCCTCGCGCAACGATCCGCACACCGTCGGGATTTCTTTTAGCTCCTGCGGCGGCAGATCATAAAGATCCTTGTCGATCGGAGCGCCGGGATCGAGCTTGTTCCTGATGCCGTCGAGCCCTGCCATCAGCATCGCCGCAAAAGCGAGATAGGGATTGGCCAAGGGATCCGGATAGCGCACTTCGACGCGCTTGCCCTTCGGCGAAGAGGCCAGCGGTATGCGGCATGAAGCCGAGCGATTGCGTACCGAATAAGCCAGCAGCACCGGCGCCTCGAAGCCGGGCACCAGACGCTTATAGGAATTCGTCGTCGGATTGGTGAAAGCGTTGATGGCTCGGGCGTGCTTGATGATGCCGGCAATATAGCTCAGCGCCGTTTCCGACAGATCGGCGTATTTGTTGCCAGCGAAGACTGGCGTCTCGCCCTTCCAGATCGACTGATGACAATGCATGCCAGAGCCGTTGTCACCATAGACCGGCTTTGGCATGAAGGTCGCGGTTTTGCCGTAGACGTTGGCGACCTGGTGAATGCAATACTTATAAATTTGCGTCCGGTCGGCCATCACCGTCAGAGGTGAGAACTTCATGCCGAGTTCGTGCTGGGCGGAGCCGACTTCGTGGTGGTGCTTTTCGACCGCCACTCCCATGCGGGCCATCGACGAGAGCATCTCGGAGCGCATGTCTTGCGCGGTATCCTGCGGCGGTACTGGGAAATAGCCCTTTTTGGTACCGATATGGTGGCCAAGATTCCCACCCTCGTAGACCGTATCGGTATTGCTCGGCAGTTCGACCGAATCCAGCCGGAAGCCGGTGTTGTAGGGATCGACCCTGTAGCGCACGTCGTCGAACACAAAGAATTCGGCTTCTGGACCGAAATAGACGGTATCGCCGATGCCCCAGGCCTTGACCAAACCTTCGGCCTTCTTGGCAATGCTGCGCGGGTCGCGGTTGTATGGCTCACCCGTCAACGGTTCGAGGGTGTCGCAGACGAGCACCAGCGTGGTTTCGGCATAGAACGGATCAATGCAGGCCGACGAGGGGTCCGGCATGAGATTCATGTCCGACTCGTGGATCGCCTTCCAGCCGGCAATCGAGGAGCCGTCGAACATGATGCCTTCGGCGAAAGTGTCCTCTTCGAACGTCGAAATATCACAAGTTACGTGTTGCCATTTTCCGCGCGGATCCGTGAAACGGTAGTCGACGAATTTCACGTCGTTATCTTTGACCATCTTCATGACATCTGCAGGCGTCGTCATTGGAGTCTTTCCCTTTCTCGACACTGGAACTGGAAGGAGGGCGGAGCCGGGATACGCCGTTCAAATGGCATCCAGTCCAGATTCCCCCGTTCGGATCCGGATGGCTTCTTCGATGTTGGAGACGAAGATCTTCCCATCGCCAATCCGCCCAGTCTGGGCGGCGCGCCGGATCGCCTCGATCGCTTTTTCGACCATGTCATTGCCGAGCACAATCTCGATTTTCACCTTCGGGAGAAAATCGACAACGTACTCGGCTCCCCGATAGAGCTCGGTGTGCCCCTTCTGTCGTCCGAACCCCTTGGCTTCGGTGACCGTAATGCCTTGAAGCCCGACTTCTTGCAGCGCCTCCTTCACCTCGTCGAGTTTGAAGGGCTTGATGATCGCCTCGATCTTTTTCATGCGAATCTCTCTCCCAGCATCGTGAGGCCGAGAGACCTCACCGACGCCGCGCTCGGGTTAGCAGAGTCTGTGCCAAGCCACGGGGCTTTGAGAAACTTTCCTGTTTTCAGGCCCTTAACGCTCATTCACCGGTTTGCAGCCCGATCCGCTCGGATCGCCTTGATTAATTATTGATCATACTGTCCAAAATATGTGCAGACACCGCCGGTAGGCCTTTGTGCAAAGTGACGGCTCGTGCATCCACCTTCCGTTCCGGCCAGCAATCCCGGGCTGCGAGCGCATTGCGGACTTGGATCTGCAGGTTCGGCCATGAGTTGGCAGCGCGCCATTGACGTAGCGATTTGGGCCGCGCCTTTGTGCAACGTTTCCCCTTAGGCCGCCTGCCCGCGACAGGAGCGGCGCCAAAACACTGTGTGCCCCATGATCGAGCTTCTAACCAATGCGGAAATGGCCGAGGCGGACAGGTTCGCGGTCGCGGCGGGCGTCCCCAGCCTGACGCTGATGGAAAATGCCGGTCGGGCGGTTGCCGATGTGGTGGCTCGGCGTCACCCTCTTGGGACCCGTGTCGTCGTCATTGCGGGCCCTGGAAATAATGGCGGCGACGGATTTGTCGCGGCGCGGTTGCTCGCCCAACGGGGCTATCCGGTGCGCGTTCTGCTGGCTGGCGATCCTGAGCGGCTGACCGGCGACGCCGGCCATATGGCGCGACTCGTCAGTGGACCGATCGAGCCAGCAACACCTCACTCGCTCGAAGCTGCTGGTGTCGTCATCGATGCGCTTTTTGGCGCCGGCCTTGATCGGCCCGTGGAGGGGCGAGCGAGGGAGATGATCGAGACCATGAATGGCTGCGGGGCCCCCATCGTGGCGATTGACCTGCCAAGCGGGATCAACGGTACCACCGGGGCGATCATGGGCGTTGCTATCAACGCCGTTGAAACGGTCACCTTTTTTCGCCGCAAACCGGGTCATGTGCTGCTTCCAGGGCGGCTCCATTGCGGCCGACTGCGGGTCGTCGATATCGGGATTCCGGCTGCCTCGCTCGAACGGATTCGGCCGCGGATCGCCCTCAATGTGTTGGCGCTTTGGGCAAAAGCCTTTCCGATACCCCACATTGATGGACACAAATACACGCGCGGACACGCGATTGTCGTGTCGGGTGGCAGGTCCCGTACCGGCGCCGCACGCCTTGCGGCGCGTGCTGCATTAAGGGCTGGCGCGGGTCTCGTAACGATTGCGTCGCCCCGGGAGGCCTTAGACATCAATGCCGCCGCCAACCTGGCCGTCATGGTGCGGCCGGTCGATGGTGCCGCGGACCTTGCCATTTTACTCGCCGACCGTCGGCTCAACGCGGTCGTGCTCGGCCCGGGTGGTGGCGTTGGCGCGCCCATGCGCAAGCTGATCGCCGCGGCGCTGGCAAGTCAGGCCGGGGTGGTGTTGGATGCCGATGGGCTGACGAGCTTTGCCGGAGAACTCGCCATTTTGGCGGCCGCGGTGGCGGCTCGGGCAGAACGTGCAACCGTTTTGACGCCACATCAAGGCGAGTTTGATCGGCTGTTCGGCGACGTCGCACGGATCGCCAAGGCGCGGTCCAAGTGCGAGGCTGCGTCTGTGGCCGCCGCACATGTGGGGGGCGTTGTGGTTCTCAAGGGCCCGGACACGGTAGTTGCCTCCCCGGACGGGCGCGCCAGCGTTGCCGAAAACGCTCCGCCCTGGCTTGCCACCGCGGGCACCGGCGACGTGCTGTCTGGTCTCGTTGGCGGACTGATCGCCCAGGGCATGCAAGCCTATCAGGCTGCCTGCGCCGCTGTCTGGCTCCACGGCCAATGCGGTCAGGAGGCCGGTCCCGGGATGATCGCCGAAGACCTGCCGGAGGTTCTTCCCAGGGTCTACCGCACGCTATTTGCTGAAATTGCGGAACGCCCGACGGAATGAGGGCGTGGGGCTATTTACGTGACCTCGAACCAGCCAGCCATTCCGCCGTCCTCGTGCCCGAGAACGCTGCCCTGCAGCATCCACTTTCCGGGGTTGTCCGCCGCAAAGGCAATCCGTTCGGTTCGCGCCGGCGCGACGAGAACATTGTCGAGCCAGAGTGGTTTCCAACCATCATCGAGTGCATCCAGTAAGCGAAACGAGTGTCCGTGAATGTGCATGCTGTGGGTCAAGGCCGAGCGGTTGACGAACGCCATCTGCACGACACGTCCGCGTTTGACCGAAAACATGGGGGGCCCACTCGCTCCCGGCCAAGTCCGGCCGACTGTGTGCCCGGATCCCGGCACGATGCTCTGACTTGGTGTCTCGCGGTCCTTCATTCCGCCATCGTATGGCAAAAGCTTACTGCCGGCGCCGTCAAGCGTCATTTCCAATCGGAAGGCGCCGGCAAATTGCATGCGTTCGGGGAGCCGATTTGGGGGAAGCCCCTCCGGGTCAGCCCGAAGCCGCAGGTGCACGGGACCAGACGCATAGACGAGATGAGCCAAAGCCACGTCGCTATCTTGCTCCTCGGCAACAAGCGCCGCGCTTGCGCCCGGCTCCAGCGTCGCGTCGATGAACAGATCCATCCGGTTGCCGGGCCCAATCGTCACGCGGCCGTCGCGCGCCTGATAGGGCTCGGCCGGCTGACCATCGATGGCCATGACAAAGACTCGATGCTGATCAACGCGAAGTCGGAATATCCGGGCGGTAGCGGCGTTGATCAGCCTCACCCGCACCCGCTCATTAGTCGCGACCGGAATTGTGACGGAGGGCTCGCCGTTGACGGTCAGCTCGGCGTGCCCCGAGACGAGTGCCGCAAGCGATCCGTCCGGATTGAGCCGCCAGTCAGCCAAGATTAGGACTACATCGCGATCGACATCGACGTGTCGAGCTTCCTCCACGACCACGGCGCCATACAGGCCGTGCCCGAGTTGCCCAGGCGAGCGAAAAGATGAGTGGTACCAAAAGGTACCCGCGTCGGGCACGGCAAAGCGATATAGAAAGCTGGCACCGGGCTCGATCGGTGGCTGAGTGAGATCAGGCGCGCCGTCCATGGCATTCGGCAACCGGATGCCGTGCCAGTGGACAATGGTGGGCTCCGGTAATTCATTGATGAGTTGCACCTTGAGCTCTTCGCCTTGCCGAAGCCGCAGGATCGGTCCCGGCACGATCCCATCGTAGGTTGAAACCGCGGTGGTCGCGCGGCCACGCCCAAGTAAATCAACGGAGGCGCGACGCGCGCGGATCACGCGATAATTCTCTGGGGTTGACACCTCGGTCCCGGCCGGCGCGCCTACCGTCGTCGAGACAAGCGAGGCTGTGGCCGCAGCAAGGAAACCTCGCCTTGATAGAGCGCGGACATGCGAGTCCATGGACACTCCTGAGGGAAGGTGGGAGCCGTCTCGCCACGCTTTCGATGGCCGCCGGCCTGGCGATCTCGACGCTTACCACGGGGCTACTGGCGACGCGCGAGGGTTTCGGCCATGCACGAGTGGCCGGAAAGGACAGGCACCATGGCAATGCCGGCTCGAGCCCCCTATTTTTATGGTGCGCGTCGGCCGGAGCGTGATATAAGCCGCGCCGCCCGAGAGCGGCCATCGGTCCATCGGATGCCCGTTTGCGGGCGTGGCGGAATTGGTAGACGCGCGGGATTTAGGTTCCCGTGACGCAAGTCGTGGGGGTTCGAGGCCCTCCGCCCGCACCACATCGCCGCCTCACGGGGGTGTATGTGGGCGCCGCCGATCGAGCTCCTTTTCCGAACTGCGCTTCGAATGGACGGCGGTTTTTGGATATTGGTCGGGCCGTTGGGGTCGTTAGGGCAAATGGTGGGTTTGAGATGCAGGTGACCGAGACTCTTGCCGAAGGATTGAAGCGCGAATTCCGGGTCGTGGTGCCGGCCGCAGATTTGGGCGCAACCGTAGATGCGCGGCTTGACGAGTTGAAGGATCGGGTGCGCATTAATGGCTTTCGCCCCGGCAAAGTACCTGTTGCGCATCTGCGGCGGCTTTATGGACGCGCGGTGATGGCCGAAACGATTGAGGCCAAGGTTCGCGAGGCGAATGCCAACATCGTATCGGACCATGGCTTCAAGCTCGCTATGGAACCACAGGTCACGCTGCCATCGACTGAAGACGACGTCGCCGGCGTGATGAGCGGGAAGGCCGACCTGGCTTATTCGGTCGCCATGGAAATTCTTCCCAAGATCGAATTGACCGACTTCAAAAACATCCAGATCGAGAAACCGGTTGCGGAGGTGGCGGACGCCGAAGTTGATCGAGCTCTCGCCAAGATCGCCGAGCAGAACCAACCCTTCCTGGCCAAGGCCGAAGGCCTTGCGGCCGAGCCGGGCGATAAGGTGACAGTGTCCTTTACTGGTACGATCAACGGGGCGCCTTTCGAGGGCGGGACGGGTACCGACATCGATGTGCTGATCGGCTCAAAGTCATTCCTGCCGGGCTTCGAAGAGGGCCTCATAGGCATGCGGCCCGGCGAGACGCGGATGGTGAATGCCACGTTCCCGGCGAACTACCTCACTGCGGAACTCGCCGGCAAGGATGCTGTCTTCGAGGTCGTCGCAAAATCCGTTGCTTCGCCCCAGACCGTCACGGTTGATGACGAATTCGCCCAGAAGCTTGGGCTGGAATCGCTTGCCAAATTAAGAGACGCCATCAAGGACCGGGTGGCGCGCGAACATGCCGCAATTAGTCGCCAGCGACTTAAGCGCAAGCTGCTTGACGCCCTCGACGAACGCCACAAATTCGACCTCCCCCCAACCTTGGTGCAGGAGGAGTTTGGGAATGTCTGGCGCACGGTTCTCACCGATTTGCAATCGCAGGGTCGCTCCTTCGCCGACGAGGGTACCAACGAGGAGGAGGCAAAGACCGAGTATCGGACCATTGCAGAGCGGCGGGTGCGGCTTGGTCTGGTCATTGCGGAAATCGGTGAGAGAAACGATATCAAGGTGACCGACGAGGAGATGCAGCGGGCGGTTTCGGAGCGCGCGCGGCAGTTTCCCGGTCAGGAGCAACAGGTCTGGGAGTACTATCGAAACAACGCAGCGGCGCTCGCGAGCCTGCGTGCTCCAATCTTCGAAGACAAGGTTGTCGACTTCCTTCTCGAGCTCGCCAAGGTCAGTGAACGCACGGTTCCGGCCGAGGAGCTTTATAAGGAAGAGGACGATGACAAGACGGCCTAGCGACGCCTGCCTGAGTGACGTCTGCTTTCGCAAACCCCGTGGGGTCGTTGGTTTTCGGAGGGCTCAGTTGCGCGGCCGCCGCAAGCTGCCCTTAACCGTGGTGGGGCATCTCGGGGTGTAGTTGCTGCTGTGTGACTTGGCGCAAGCCGCAATTGAATAGATGCATGGCCCGGGCTGCCGCGGGCGGAGGAAGGCATATGAGAGATCCGGTCGATACCCACATGAACTATCTCGTGCCGATGGTCGTCGAGCAGACCAACCGCGGCGAGCGCGCCTACGATATCTATTCCCGCCTCCTCAAGGAGCGGATCGTCTTCATTACGGGACCGGTCGAGGACAACATGTCCGCCTTGATCGTTGCCCAGTTGCTGTTCCTGGAGGCGGACAACCCGAAGAAGGAGATTTCGATGTATATCAATTCTCCGGGAGGGGTTGTGACGTCAGGACTCGCTATCTACGACACGATGCAATTCATCCGCCCCGCTGTGTCGACCCTCTGCATCGGCCAGGCCGCCTCAATGGGCTCGCTCCTGCTGACGGCTGGCGCTCGGGACCTGCGTTTTGCGCTACCCAATGCGCGCATCATGGTCCACCAACCATCGGGCGGATTCCAAGGGCAGGCAACCGATATCATGTTGCACGCACAGGAGATTTTGAGCCTCAAGAAACGCCTGAACGAAATCTATGTGCGACACACCGGCCAATCACTCAAGCGGATCGAGGAGCAATTGGAGCGAGACACCTTCCTCACCGCGGAGATGGCCCGGGATTTCGGCTTGGTTGACAAGGTGATCGACAAGCGTCCGGTTGAAGACCTTTCCGGCCGGACGTGAGCCCCTCAAGGCGGACCTGTACCCCCGCGCGCATCCGGCGCTATACTTAAGCGACCCCCCTTGGGGGTCGGCGGGTCCATCGTTAATCTATTCTTGATTGACGAGCCCCTAACATGGTTCGCTAATTTTAAAGGATGGGGAAGGCTAAAATTGCGGGCGGGAATGTGTGGCTTCCGTGCTACGGTTTCTTAGCCGGGGGCTGGTATAGAGACCGAACGCCCTCTTGGTGCGTCGGCCGAAGGACGGAGAGCGAGAATGAGCAAGGTCGGCAGCGGCGATTCCAAGAATACGCTCTACTGCTCGTTCTGCGGCAAGAGCCAGCATGAAGTTCGCAAGCTGATTGCTGGGCCGACCGTATTCATCTGCGACGAGTGCGTAGAGTTGTGCATGGACATCATCCGTGAGGAGAATAAGTCCTCACTGGTGAAGTCGAGGGATGGGATCCCGACCCCGAAGGAGATCCGCAAGGTTCTCGATGACTACGTAATCGGTCAGGATCACGCCAAAAAGGTGCTTTCCGTCGCGGTCCACAACCATTACAAGCGCCTCAATCATCAGACCAAGCACAATGACGTCGAGCTGGCCAAGTCCAACATCCTGCTGATCGGGCCGACCGGTTCGGGAAAGACCTTACTGGCGCAGACGCTCGCCCGCATCCTAGATGTGCCCTTTACGATGGCTGACGCCACGACGCTGACCGAAGCGGGCTATGTGGGCGAGGACGTCGAGAACATCATCCTCAAGCTGTTGCAGTCAGCCGACTACAATGTCGAACGGGCGCAGCGTGGCATTGTCTATATCGATGAGATCGACAAGATCAGCCGCAAGTCGGACAACCCCTCGATCACTCGCGACGTCTCCGGCGAGGGTGTTCAGCAGGCCTTGCTGAAGATCATGGAGGGCACTATTGCATCCGTGCCTCCGCAAGGCGGCCGCAAGCATCCTCAGCAGGAATTTCTGCAGGTCGATACCACGAATATTCTGTTCGTTTGTGGAGGAGCGTTCGCGGGTCTTGAAAAGATCATCTCAGCACGCGGCCGTTCGACCTCGATCGGATTCGGCGCCAAGGTGATTGCTCCTGAGGATCGGCGGACCGGGGAGATTTTCCGCGATGTGGAACCAGAGGATCTGCTCAAATACGGACTGATTCCAGAATTTGTCGGGCGCCTGCCGGTGGTCGCAACGCTTGAGGATCTTGACGAAACCGCCCTCAAGCGCATCTTGACCGAGCCAAAGAACGCGCTTGTTAAGCAGTATCAGCGCTTGTTCGAAATGGAGAGCGTTGACCTAACTTTGGCGGAAGAGGCGCTCAGCGCTATTTCCAAAAAGGCGATTGAGCGCAAGACGGGCGCCCGAGGCCTGCGTTCGATCATGGAAAGCATCCTGCTCGATACCATGTTTGATTTGCCAGGTCTCGAAGGAGTCGAAGAGGTGGTGATCTCAAAAGAGGTCGTCGAAGGCACCGCTCGGCCGCTCTATATTTACGCTGATCGCACTGGCGATGCCGGTGTGAGTGCCTGAACGGAACTGCCGTTTGGACGCGGACCCGCGCGAACCTGCCATGGCGTGGCGGCCTCAGCGGCCCAATCCCCGACGTTTTTCGGGAATTCGGGGGGCTTACTTGACACCCTCCGGCGCGATGGCCACCTATGCATACGAACGGACCGGGTACGAATGCCGCGCGCGGTGGCGTATACGGACTCTCCGCACTCTTCCGGAACTGCTCCACAGCGGATTGCAGCGGAGCGGCAAAACAAATAAGGGATTCCACCTATGACCACTGCGAAACCACGTCCTGCGCTTGCGCCTGGAGAAACCCGGGCCTATCCGGTGCTGCCGCTGCGCGACATCGTGGTATTCCCGCATATGATCGTTCCGCTCTTCGTCGGCCGCGAGAAATCGATTCGTGCGCTAGAGGAGGTAATGCGGAGCGACACATTTATTTTGCTGGCGACGCAAAAAAACGCTTCCGATGATGATCCGGCCACCGATGCGATCTATGAGGTCGGGACGCTTGCCAGCGTGCTGCAACTCCTCAAGCTGCCGGACAATACCGTCAAGGTGCTGGTCGAAGGCGCCGAGCGCGCCCGCATCCTCAAATACGCGGATCGGACCGACTTTTACGAGGCCGACGCCGTGGTCCTCGAGGATTCGCTGGGCGAGCGAGTCGAAAGTGAAGCCTTGGCCCGCTCGGTCGTCACCGAATTTGAAGGCTACGTCAAACTCAACAAGAAGGTCTCGCCGGAAGTCGTCAGCGTTGTTCAGCAGATTACTGATTACGGCAAAATCGCCGATACGGTGGCGTCGCATCTCGCGGTAAAAATCTCCGACAAGCAGGTCGTCCTCGAGACGACGGCAATCCCCGAACGGCTGGAGAAGGTTCTGGGCTTGATGGAGAGCGAGATTTCCGTTCTCCAGGTCGAGAAGCGCATCCGCACCCGCGTCAAGCGGCAAATGGAGAAGACGCAGCGCGAGTACTACCTCAACGAGCAAATGAAGGCGATTCAAAAAGAGCTCGGTGACGAGGAGGGGCGCGATGAACTCGCTGAGATCGAAGACAAGATCAAGAAAACCAAGCTCTCGAAGGAAGCGCGGGAAAAAGCGCTCCACGAGCTGAAGAAATTGCGGCAAATGTCGCCGATGTCGGCGGAAGCCACGGTCGTGCGCAATTATCTCGACTGGTTGCTATCCATTCCGTGGGGTAAGAAATCGAAGATCAAAAAGGACCTCCTCCACGCCCAGGAGATCCTGGATAACGATCATTATGGACTCGAAAAGGTTAAGGAACGCATCGTCGAATATCTGGCCGTTCAGCAACGAGCCAACAAATTGACCGGTCCGATTCTATGCCTGGTCGGTCCTCCAGGTGTTGGCAAGACCTCACTAGGCAAATCCATTGCTCGCGCGACCGGCCGCGATTTTGTCCGCGTCTCGCTTGGTGGGGTACGCGACGAGGCGGAGATCCGTGGGCATCGCCGGACCTATATCGGCTCCATGCCCGGCAAAGTCATCCAGTCAATGCGCAAGGCGAAATCGACCAATCCGCTCTTCCTGCTCGACGAGGTCGACAAGATGGGAGCGGATTTCCGTGGTGATCCGTCCTCGGCCTTGCTCGAGGTGCTGGACCCCGAGCAGAATCACACCTTCAACGATCATTACCTTGAGGTTGATTACGATCTCTCCAACGTAATGTTTATTACGACGGCAAATACCCTCAATATCCCGCCGCCGTTGATGGATCGAATGGAAATCATTCGTATCGCAGGCTACACCGAACCTGAGAAGGTTGAGATTGCGCGCAAGCACCTCATCCCGAATGCGCTCGCCAAGCACGGGCTCCAAGCCAAGGAATGGTCGCTCGACGACGAGGCGCTTTTGACAGTGATCCGCCGGTACACCCGTGAGGCTGGCGTGCGTAACCTTGAGCGCGAGCTGTCGACCTTGATTCGCAAGGCCGTCAAAGAGCTGATGACCTCGAAGAAGAAAGCCGTCAAGGTCACCGCTGCTAATCTCGGCGACTACCTCGGTGTCCCGAAATTCCGCTACGGCGAGGTCGAGCCCAACGATCAGGTCGGTGTCGTCACTGGACTTGCCTGGACCGAAGTCGGCGGCGAGCTGCTGACGATTGAAGGCGTCATGATGCCGGGCAAAGGCAAGATGACGGTTACCGGCAATCTGCGCGATGTGATGAAGGAATCGATCTCCGCGGCCGCTTCTTATGTGCGTTCACGCGCCGTCGATTTCGGGATCGAGCCGCCCCTGTTCGACCGCCGTGACATCCATGTCCACGTGCCCGAGGGGGCAACCCCCAAGGATGGCCCGTCGGCGGGCGTTGCCATGGTGACGGCCATTGTTTCGGTGATGACCTCCATCCCGGCTCGTCGCGATGTCGCAATGACGGGTGAGATCACGCTGCGCGGCCGAGTGCTGCCAATCGGCGGACTCAAGGAAAAGCTCCTCGCAGCGTTGCGCGGCGGGATTAAGACCGTTCTGATTCCAGAGGAAAACGCCAAGGACCTCGTGGATATTGCGGATAGTGTCAAGAGTGGGCTCGACATCATTCCGGTGTCCCGCATGGACGAAGTGCTCGCTCACGCGCTGACCCGTAAGCCGGAACCGATTGTTTGGGACGAGACCACCGCTAAACCGGTGGAGGGACCGACGGTCGACGCTGATGACGAATCGTCGGCGCTCACAGCGCATTGACGTGTGGTGGTAGCGTCGGCAACCCGCGACTGGCGGCTCGAAGATTGACGGCTTGCCGCGAGGGGCGGCTTGCCTGCGAGCTGCCGAAGGCGGTACACCTTCTGCGAGGTTGCGCGTGGCCCGGACCGGCAGGGCCTCGCGTCAGGCCCTCACTGGACTGGTGGGGTCCGCCAAGGGCGGTTAGCTCAGTTGGTAGAGCGCCACGTTTACACCGTGGATGTCGGCGGTTCGAGTCCGTCACCGCCCACCACCCGCTCAAAAAACACAAAAAAATCGTGTCGTGACGGCAACGCGACACTACCCTAGTTCGGCAGTGTTCTGCTTATTTTCCACTTCCGTAACAACGATGCCGCAAACTCTGCATTCGAATGTGGCCAGCTCGAAATGCCCCTCGACCAGCGGGACAATGCGGCGTGGCGCCATGAGCGCATCGCAATTGGGGCAGGTTGGCCCTTTTCTGTCGGGACTCATTGCCGTGCCGGCGTATCCCGGATCAAAGATGCAGCTGAGCCAAATGTGACGATCGGGACGAGCGGGCATTGAAGTTGATCGCCCTCCAATGGCCCCGGCAGTCCGACTGGGACAATTGTTCCGTAATAACGCACCGCGCGCGCCGCTGCTTGTTCTGGAGCACGGTCGCACAAATAAAAACGATCGAACGCTTGCAATGGGTTAAACGACCCCAAGTCACCAAATCGCTCCGCGCCCAGGCTATGGCGAACGATGACGAGCATCCAAGCAAACACGATGGCGATGCAAAGAATTCCAAATAATCTCAGCACTTCCGATCGCACGGCCACGCCGCGATACTGCGTGTGTGATCCGTCAGGACCATCTTGTCGACTTGTCTTGAGCAAGACCTCAAACAGACGAAAGGGAACCCGGCGGCGGTATGCTAACCGCGCGATAATTTGATCAGCCAGAAGATTGAGATCACGAAGCCGCTCGACCGAGCGGCACGGATGACTCCCCGCCCGATCGGCGTCCCGTTTCACGCCCGCCTCTGTTGACAGGATCATTCCGTTCCGCACGCGGACACCGCCCCCGAAGCCAACCACCACTGTAGTGCAGGAACTAGGGCTGTCCAATGATGCTGTTTGGTGCAGTGCGAACAACTTATCGTTATCAATCCGAATTTTTTTGACTCAATAATCCATAACGCCATTCCATGCTTTATGATGGTTCATTATTTGGTGCCCATCGCAGCAGTTCGCTTCATAGCGTCAATGTCGTTTTGAAATTGTGGAAAAATAGGGACTATCACGAACTTCGCCTCTCCAGCCAACTGCCATCAATTAAACGCGGTAATGTTCCATTTTGTGTGCAAAATCGAACCACTCGAATGAGATGATACCCTATGCTGGAATGCGATGATTGACTGATTTAGATCTTCAGGTCTATAGGCGCCGTTTTGACATTGTGGACTCTCATTCGGATAGACGCTCTCAAGCACGACGGTGTTGCAGTTAGGTTGAAGTAGTCGTGCCGACAACCATGCGTCCGCATTAATCAGGCTGACCAGGATTGTCCGTTCCTTTGGTTTTCCGCATCTGCCCACAGTTCCAGCTGCCCACCTCCATCGAGCATTCCTCCCCGATGCAGCCGGACGTTTAGTCGTACGGAGCGCTTTTCTTATGCGGCAGGGGGTTGCTCATGTAGGCGACGGAGCATCCGGATCGGCCCCTGCCAACAGAAATGACCGGACCATCCAGTATGTCTTTTTGACATACCGGATCGGGTTTTCACGCGCGGACCGCTTCATGAGATCGAAAGTCAAGCGCGTGGCCGGCATGGTTTGACTATCAGTCGGGCGTCTGGAAACACACGTTGATTGATTTCCGTCAGGCAGCCAATATGACAATTCAGATAGTGAAGAATTGCGTCGTCGGATTAAGTGAAAAAGCGCGGTCGGGCAGCCGGTGCGAATGCACCCAGTCGAGACCCGGGGGCTCCAATCCTTGCGGCTAAACTTCGAATGAACGATTGCATCTGCCGGTCGGTACCCTCGAGACACCCGTCCGATGCTGACCGGGTGATGGGGAAGCGAGTCCGCAAAAACGTGGCTGTTGCGGGTGCGCTGGGGAGATCATCGACCACACGATTTCGTCGCCCCAACAACGCGAATCGCGAGTTTGCCCACGTGCGCTCATCTTGAGCCCGGCAGTCCTTGACTTGGGGTTGGGGGACCTTTAAGTCCGCATCATCCCCGCGGGGGCGTAGCTCAGTTGGTCAGAGCGCCGGCCTGTCACGCCGGAGGTCGCGGGTTCGAGCCCCGTCGCTCCCGCCATGATTTCAAGGGCTTAGCTGCCGAGGCGCGCGTCGGTTTCAACTTTTGGGCCGACCGAGTTTCAACTTTTGACCCTGATCCGTTCCACGCAACCGCCGCCGACCGATGGCTCGGGCGTCGTCAGCGAGCCGAACCAAGGTCGTGTTGTGCGGCAGGTAGGTCCCCTGCAATTCCTTGTTCTGGTCGATCGTGTTGGCCATCTTGCCAGCAAGCGCAGCCGGATTGACCTCGCCCGCGGCGGCCTCAACGGCACCGGATCTGCGAAAATCCATTAGCTTGCGGCTATCGCCTGGGAATTCGATGGCGCGTACGGCGCGGAAATCATCCCCGAGCGTATCCTTGCTGTACGGCGCGCCGCTGCGATTCCGAAAGATTGGCGCGTCGTCGTGGAGTTCGACACCGAGGCTTTGAATGTAGGCGTTGAGTACCCGTTCGGTGCGCTTGCTTACTGTGCCTATGGCAGCCTTCCCTGTTTTAGCCCGGTCTACAAAGAAGAGAGGCCCCCGTCCGTCCTTGGCGCGTTGCGCAGATGTGAGCCCCCGCACGTCGACGGGAGAAAGTGAAGTATCCCAAGCCACGGCGCAGACAGCTGCCAGGCCCCTGTACCCCATCCGCCAAGCTCGCTTGACCAAGCGGACCGCTTCTCCCTCCAACCACACCGCTGCTCGGGCCCTCGGTGTCTTCCGCCGGATTCCAAGCGAAGGGTCCTTATCGCGATCGCAATAACCGAGTGCGCCGGCGACACGCCACAACGCTCGCCAAATCTTCATGGATCGGTGAGCTTCGCGGACCCCAACCTTATCTAGCAGGTAGGCGTACCAGCTATCGACGAGTTCAAGCGTCACTGTTGTCGGCGCCACGTCCCCGAATACGGGTTCGATGTTCTTCCAGCCACGCTCCCAATCTTCACGGGTTCTCGGCTTTTTTTCACCCCAGGTTTTCGTACGCCGGTAACGATCGTAAGCCTCCCCGAGGCTGCCGACTGGATAAATACGTATGTCCTGGACAGCCTCTCCACGCCTTACCCTGTCCCATTTTTCATTCCAAGCTTCCGCAATGGCCCAGGCCTCCGGGCCATCCCTGCCGCAGCAAACAAGCGAGAATCCCGTCCTTTTCATGCTCGGGGTAGGGACCCAATAGCCTCTCCCGCATTTGCGCGTTACGTAATACCGGATCTTCACGTTACCCACCGCAATCCCTCGCCAGGCGCCCCAGAACGACAAGTCTAGCGTCCTTCGCGAGCGGCATTGTCGTCAAGCCGAACAGGTGCGGAAAGCGAGATTTACGCCAAGCTCTAATTGCATCCAGATCAAAATTTCCAGTGGTGGGATCAGGGCTCGGGAAGCCTCGTTCTAAGAGCCGAGGCAAATTATTTTGAAACTCAGCAATCGTGCACCCCATGTGGCGAGCAGCCGCCTCGGCGCAGATGTCTCCGCAATCAACTTTAACTCGGGCTGGCATGGAATTACCTTGCGATCCCTACATCCTGACTGTCGTCAAGTGTCTCTATCTCGGCTACGATTTCCGAAATTCGGCTCTCGCTTTGCGCAGCTCTGCTGTTTGCTCACACCCTTGCCTCCCACTCGGATTGCTATCCCCAACCGCACGTGACGCACCACTCCGGCGCATCTTGGTCCGAGTCCCGCCAGAGGTCGTCCGGCGGCGCGTCAGAGTCCTCGTCGCCTTCGTTCACCGGTGACATGTGGGCAAGCCGATAGCTACCGAGCTTTCGGGATTTGCCGCGACACCACGTGTATTTTTCGTGCCGGATCGGTACGACGTCTTCGGAGAAGCCTTCGTTCTCAACCAGATCGGCGTCGTCTCCCTCAATGTCCTTGAAGCCAAGCTCACCACGCAGTTTGGACATCTCACCTGACCAAACCGACATGCGACGCCGTCTGAGGCCAAAATGCAGGGCCTTGATGGCCGCGGCGTCAGCTTCGAAGCCGACATCGCAGCCGCGCCATTTGAGGTAATCCGACGGTTTGGTTACGTACTTGGTGAGTTCCTTGATCTTGCGGACATGCTCGATCCACACGATCGGATCATATTCGAGGCCCAGGCAGTCCTTCCAGAAATCCTGCCATTCGGTCTTATGCAGGTATTCCTTGCTCCTCTTGTCTGCGACCTCGCGAGGCACGATGAGCAGGACGTGAAAATGC
>Ga0187783_10001025_pt1 | contig 20566 bp, 15 predicted proteins | sample 1015_SJ02_MP02_2_FD_132471 | JGI IMG/M metagenome (GOLD analysis project Ga0187783, IMG submission 132471) | Tropical peat soil microbial communities from peatlands in Department of Meta, Colombia - 1015_SJ02_MP02_20_MG | ecosystem: Environmental > Terrestrial > Soil > Wetlands > Peat | place...
GCCGTACACCACGAGCAAGTTCGCGGTCCGCGGCATGGCGAAGGCGTTCGCGGCCGAGCTTGGCAAGCACAACATCCGGGTCAATAGCGTGCACCCGACCGGCGTCGCCACGCCGATGGGGTCCGGCGACATGGCGGCCGAGCTGATGGCGGCCATCGGCGGCGACGAGCGGCTCGGCGCCATGTTCATGAACATGATGCCGGTGGACATCACCCAGGCCGAGGACGTCGCGGATACGGTGCTGTTCCTCGCCTCGGACGAGTCGAAGTACATCACTGCGCACGAGATCGCCCCGGACGCGGGCGTCACCGAGTTCTGACGGTGCGCCGGGCAGCCCGCGTACGAGGCGGTGTCGCAGGGGCCCGCCCGCTGCGTCAGCCGGACTTGCCAACCAGCCTGCGCGCCGCGTCGGCGATGTGCTGCGCGTCGATGCCGGCCGCGTCCAGCAGTTCGGCGGGCGTGCCCGAGCCCGGCATGTCCCGCACCGCCAGGTGCGCGATCGACAGCTCCGCGCGGCCAGCCTCGGTGAGCGCGTCCACCACGGCCGAGCCGACGCCGCCCTCCGGGTGATGGTCTTCGGCGACGACGATCCGGCCACCGGTTGCCGCGGCCGCCGCGGTCAGCACACCGACATCGATCGGCTTGACCGAGTACAGGTCGATAACCCGGGCGCTGATCCCGTCACCACGCAGCGCGTCGGCGGCGGCGAGGCACTCGTGCAGCGTCACGCCTGCGCCGATGAGCGTCACCTGGTCGGCGTCGCTGCTGCGGAGCACCTTCGCGCCGCCGACTGGGAACGACTCGTCCGCGGAGTACAGCACGGGGTAGGAACCCCGCGTGGTGCGCAGATAGGAGATCCCGTCCCGGTCGGCCATCGCGGCGACGAGCGCGGCGGCGCTGGTCGCGTCGCTCGGATACAGCACGGCGGAGCCGTGTACTGCGCGCATCATCGCCAGATCCTCGAGCGCCATCTGCGACGGGCCGTCGGCGCCGATCTCGACGCCCGCGTGCGAGCCGGACAGCTTGATGTTCGCCTGCGAGATCGCCGCCATCCGGATGAAGTCGTAGGCACGGGTGAGGAACGCGGCGAACGTCGAGGCGAACGGCCGGTAGCCGCGAACGCTGAAGCCGACCGCGGCAGCGATCAGCTGCTGCTCGGCGATGTACATCTCGAAGTAGCGCTCGGGGTACTGGTGCGCGAACTCGTCGGCAAAGGTCGAGTTGCTCACCTCGCCGTCCATCGCGACGACGTCACGGCGCGCGCCGAGCGCGGCCAGCGCATCGCCATAGGCCTTCCGGGTGGCGACCTTGTCCCCCATCTTGTAGACCGGCAGCTTCACGTTCGCCGCGCCGTCGACCTTGGCCGCCGGGTGTCCCGCTCCGGACACCGAGGCATCCGGCTTGGGACCGCGGACGACCAGGTGCCGCTCGCCGCCGAGCTCGATGATCGCCCGCTCGGCCATGTCCTTCGGCAGCGGTTTACCGTGCCAGCCCTCGGCGTCCTCAACCTCCGAGAAGCCGCGCCCCTTGAGGGTACGGGCCAGGATCACGGCCGGCTGGTCCCGGCTAAGGTCGACCGCCTCGCGCATGGCCCGGTCGATGGCGCTCAGGTCGTGCCCGTCGATCGAGAACACCCTGGCGCCAAACGCGGACAGGCGTCGGCTGTAGGTGTCGGTGTCCCACGACAGCTCGGTGGGACCGCGCTGGCCCAGCCGGTTCACGTCGATCATCACGATCAGGTTGGACAGCTTGTAGTGCGAGGCCTTGTCCAGCGCCTCCCAGATGGATCCCTCGGCCATCTCGCTGTCACCGCACAGCACCCAGACCCGGAACGGGATCTCATCGACGTACTTTCCGGCGAGCGCCACCCCGACTCCGTCGGGCAGGCCCTGGCCGAGCGAGCCGGTCGCCACGTCAACCCACGGCAGCGCCGGCGTCGGGTGACCCTCAAGCTTCGAACCGAATCGACGGTAGCCGGTCATCAGCTCCTCGTCGGAGATCACCCCGACCGCCTTGTACACCGAGTAGAGCAGCGGCGACGCGTGCCCCTTGGAGAAGATCAGGTGGTCGTTGCCCGGATTCGCCGGGTCGTCCCAGTCGTAGCGCAGGTGCCTGCCGATGAGCACCGCCAGCAGGTCGGCGGCCGACATGCTGGACGTCGGGTGACCCGACCCGGCTGAGGTGCTCGAACGAATGGAGTCAACGCGCAGCTGCTGGGCGAGGTCACCCGCTGCTGCGAGGTCGATGTCGGTCTTGACGGCGGTCGGGACAGCCACGAGTACCTCCTGGATTCCAGCGCACGTACTACCCAGGCTAGGCCGCTACATCCGCAGGCGTACGGCGAGCCCTTAGTCTCGACGCATGGCCTTCGAGGGGAACGAGGCCGATCCGCTACCCGGTTTGCTGGCCCGCTGGCGGTCGGATCTCGCGGCCTGGGCGATCCCCGAGGAGATCACGGCCAGCGTCGAGCAGTCTCCGTGGGTGCTGCCACGTCAGGTCTTCGCCCGGCGGGCTGACCGCGTGGCCGCGACCCCGGCCGGGCCCTCCTTCGAGCGCGCCTGGGCTGCACTCGATCCGGCCGGCAGCCTGCTCGACGTCGGCTCCGGAGCCGGGGCCGCCTGCCTGCCGCTACTGCCTCGGTGCACGGCGCTCACCGCCGTCGATACCGAGCCGGACATGCTCGACCTGCTCGCCGAGCGAGCCCAGGCCGCGGGCGTCCGGGCGCGGCTGGTGGTCGGCCAGTGGCCGCAGGCCGCTGCCCAGGCCGGCACCGCGGACGTCGTCACCTGCCAGCACGTGCTCTACAACGTGCCCGAGATCGAGCCGTTCCTCACCGCGCTCACCGCCGCCGCCCGCCGAATCGTCGTGATCGAGCTGTCGCCCGCGCACCCCCTGGTCAGCCTTAACCCGCTCTGGCTGCGGTTCCATGGTCTGGTCCGGCCCGTCCGCCCGACCGCAGACGACCTGCTGGCGATCCTGGCCGCGATGGGAGTCCGGGCCAGCTCACAGCGCTGGTCCCGGCCCGGCGGCAGGGACTACGCGAGCTTCGCCGAGCTGACCGACGTCACTCGGCGCAGGCTCTGCCTGCCGCCGGAGCGGTCAGCCGAGGTCGCGAACGCGCTGACGGACCTCGGGCTGGACCCGAGTCTCCCGGTAGACCTGGGCTCGTCGGGGCGCGAGCTGGTCACCATCTGGTGGGGAGGGATCCCCACATGATTTGGACCGGGGAGCGACCAGCAGGTAGAGACAATGAGGACAGCGGACGGTGATGGGCGGACTCTCATGAGCGAATGGCCAGACGGCTGGTTCCGCGGCGGGCAGGGCGAGGACCGGCGGACGACCGATGACGCCAACCCAGACGGGAGCATCGGCGCGGCACCCCAGGGAGCCGTCGCGCCGGGCAGTCCCGCCAGCCAGCGGACGGCCGCGCCGCCCGGCGCCTGGCCGGAGCAGCCACCGACGTCCAGCATGGGTCGTGTCGCGACGCCGTCCCGCTCTCCGGTCCGCTACTCGCCACGGCCCGCCCGGTACGGCGGACCACGCTGGCGGCGCTGGCTGCGGCCCAGGCGCATCTTCGGCGTCCTCGCGGGCGTGGTCGTGCTGGCCCTGGTCGCGACCGTCGCAACGTACTTCTACCTCAACAGCAAGCTCGACCGGAGCGCCATCCTGGTCGACTACCCCGGCCGCCCCGCCCCTGGCTCCGGCACGAACTGGCTGATCGCGGGGTCGGACAGCCGCCAGGGGCTGACCTCCGCGCAGATGAAGGAGTACTCCACCGGCCAGCTCCAGACCAGCGTGAACGGCCTGTCGGACACGATCATGATCCTGCACATCCCGGCCGGCGGCGGCAGGCCGATCCTCATCAGCGTGCCGCGCGACTCGTACGTGAACATCCCGGGCGTCGGCATGGACAAGATCAACGCGGCGTTCTCCATTGGCGGGCCAGCGCTGCTGGCGAAGACCATCCAGAGCGACACCGGGCTGTACATCAACCACTTCATGGACATCGGCTTCGGTGGCTTCGTCAACGTGGTCAACGCGGTCGGCGGCGTGCGAATGTGCCTGCCGACCCCTATCCAGGATCAGGCCTCCGGGCTGAACCTGCCCGCCGGCTGCCAGGTGCTCGACGGCGGCGAGGCGCTGGCCTGGGTGCGCGACCGGCACAGTTTCGCCACCGAGGACCTGCAGCGCGAGCAGGACCAGCGCATCTTCCTCGGCGCGCTGCTCCGGAAGATGACCAGCGCAGGCGTCATCCTCAACCCGTTCAAGGCACTGCCGGCGGCGACCGGAGTCGTCAGCAATCTCACCGTCGACCAGGCCACCCAGCTCTACCAGCTGCTGTCAGCAGGGCGGGCGCTACGGAGCCCGCTCACCACCACGGTTCCGATCGCGAACGCGAACTACTACACCGCGGCGGGCGACTCTGTGCTGTGGAACTCCGCGGCGGCCACGCAGCTGTTTACCGACCTACAGGACGGTCAGCCGGTGCCGGCGAACCTCATAACCGGCTCGACGCTGGGCTAGTTGCCTCGGCCGGGACCGGCGCGAGGGCCTGCAGCGGGAAGTGGCAGGCCGCTACGTGCCCGGGACCGAACGACCGCAACTCCGGTTCCTCGTTGACGCAGATCTCCTGCGCGAACGGGCACCTGGTCCGGAACCTGCACCCCGATGGCGGGTTGATGGCGCTCGGCAGCTCGCCCGCCACCCCGGCTTCGCGCTCGGTGCCGCGCTCGGTGGGCTCCGGCTCGGGAATCGCCGAGATCAGCCCCGCCGTGTAAGGGTGCGCAGCGCGCTGATAGATGTCCTCGGCCGGGCCGAGCTCGACCATCTTCCCGAGGTACATGACGCCGATGTTGTCGGCCATGTACTTCACCACGGCCAGGTCGTGCGAGATCACCACGTAGGTGAGGCCGTGGTCGGCCTGCAGCCGCTTCATCAGGTTCAGCACCTGCGCCCTGATGGAGACGTCGAGCGCGCTGACCGGCTCGTCCGCCACGATGACCCGCGGGTTCAGGGTGAGCGCGCGCGCCAGGCCGATCCGCTGCCGCTGGCCGCCGGAGAACTCGTGCGGGTAGCGTTCCACCGAGTTCCGCGGCAGGCCCACCTCGTCGAGCAGGTCGTTGACGCGATGCAGTTGCTCCTGCCGGCTGCCGATGTGCTGGATCTCGAGCGGCTCGCGAATGATCGAGCCGACTCGCATCCGGGGGTCCAGCGAGGAGTACGGGTCCTGGAACATCAGCTGCAGGTCCCGCCGGTGCTGCCGGAGCTGACCGCCGCGCAGGTCAGAGAAGGTCTTGCCGCGCAGCCGGACGTCACCGGTAGTGGGCTTCTCCAGCGCCACGATCACCTTGCCGATCGTCGTCTTGCCGCACCCGGACTCGCCGACGAGCCCGAAGGTCTCCCCGGCGCGGATTGTGAACGACACGTCCGACACCGCGTGCACCGCGCCGATCTTGCGCTGCAGGATCCCGTGCGTGACCGGGAACTCCTTCACCAGGTGGCTGATCTCCAGCAGCGGGGCGTCCGTGACGGCGCCGTCGGCGACCGATGCAGCGGCGGCCCCGTTGGCCGCGACCCCGTCCGCCAGCGGGCTGGCCTCCGGCCGGTCCGTTACGGTGAGCGAGGCCGTCGGCGGCTCGCCCGCCGCAGTGCTGGGCGCCGGGCCGTCGACCGGGTGCCAGCAGGCGAAGGCGTGGCCATCCTCCTCGCCCGCTAGCTGCGGTTCCTCCGCGCGGCACCGCTCGGTGGCCTTGCTGCACCGGGCCGCGAACCGGCAGCCCTCCGGCGGATGTGAGAGGTCGGGCGGTATCCCGGCGATGGCGAGCAAGCGGTGCGTCTTGACCTGCGTCAGCCGGGGAATCGAGGCGAGCAGCGCCCTGGTGTACGGGTGCCGCATGTGATGGAACAGCGGACCGGTGTCCGCGGTCTCCACGATGCGGCCCGCATACATGACGTTGACCCGGTCCGCGTGCCCGCCGATCACCCCCATGTCGTGCGTGATCAGCAGCATCGCCATGCCCAGCCGAGACTTCAGGTCGTCGAGCAGGCTGAGGATCTGGGCCTGGATCGTCACGTCGAGCGCGGTGGTCGGCTCGTCGGCGATCAGCAGCTTCGGCTCGCAGCTCAGCGCCATCGCGATCATGACACGCTGACGCATGCCACCCGAGAGCTGGTGCGGATAGTCGTTGAGGCGCTCGTGCGGTCGCGGCAGGCCCACCAGCGCGAGCACCTCTTCCGCGCGCGCCAGCGCCTCCTCACTGGTGACGTTCCGGTGCAGGCGCACCGGCTCGGCCACCTGGTAGCCGATGGTCTTGGTCGGATCGAGCGAGGTCAGCGGGTCCTGGAAGATCATCGCGACCTCGTTGCCGCGGTAGCGCCGCAGCTCGTGGTCGGGCATCCCGACTAGTTCCTGGCCGGCCAGCTTGACCGAGCCGTTGACGATCCGACCGCCGTGCGGCAGCAGACCCATGACCGACAGCCCGAGCATCGACTTGCCGCAGCCGGACTCGCCGACGAGCCCGAGGGTCTCGCCCTCCTCGATGTGCAGGCCGACGTTTCCAACGGCCTGCACGACGGACTTGGTGAGCTGAATGTGGGTCGACAGGTTGTCGACCTCGAGGACAGGAGCCACTAGCGCCGCCGCAGCCGGACGTCGAGCGAGTCGCGCAGCGCGTCCCCGATCAGGTTGCACGCCATGACCACGATGACGATGCAGGCGCCGACCGGATAGACCAGCCACCAGTACCCGTCCTGCATGTATGAGATTCCGTTGGACAGCATGTCGCCCCAGTCCTGGGTCGGGTAGTGCAGCCCGAAGCCCAGGAAGCCAAGCGCCGCGACGAGGAGGATCGCGTCGGCGACGTTGAACGTGACGTTGACGATCATCACGCCGAGCGCGTTCGGGATCAGATGCCGAGCGATCAGCCGTCGCCTGCTCGCGCCCGCGATGCGCGCCGCGGACACGAAGTCACGCTCCCGCAGCGTCAGCACCTCGCCACGGACCAGCCGGGCGGGCACCAGCCAGAAGTAGGAGCCGATGATGACGCTGAGGCCGAGCACGGACGCGCCGTAGCGGACCGCGATGATCAGCACGACGAACAGGATCGGGATCGACAGGAAGACGTCGACCACACGCATCAGGATCGAGTCGATGATCCCGCCGACCAGGCCCGCGACCGCGCCGACGATCGCGCCGATCACGATGCCGATGACGGCGGCGCAGAAGCCCACCTCGAGCGAGGCCTGGCCGCCCGTCATGAGCAGGCCGAGCTCGTCGAAGCCCTGGTTCGTAGTGCCGAGCGGATACCCCGCCGACGGCGGAAGGTTAGTCGCGCCCAGATTGGAGTTGATGACGTTCCCGTGGTAGATCAGCGGCCCGATGAAGCAGAAGACGACGAAGAAGACCAGGATGGCCAGGCCGATGATGGCCAGCCGGTTCTGCGCGAACTCGCGGACAGCAAGCCGCCAGCCGCTCTGGATCGGGCCGACTTCGCCCCCTTCGGGGGCCCGCGTGATATCGAGGGGCGGCAGGGACGGGGCTACAGAGCTCACCGTGGGCTCCTATCGTTCACGGGGGCTGTCACGCCAGCCGGATGCGCGGGTCGGCGACCGTCAGCGCGATGTCGGCAACCAGGTTGCCCACCACGGTGAGGATCGCGCCGATCAGTGTGTAGGCGAGCAAGATGGGGTAATCGACATTCTGGAGACTGGTGTAGAACAGAAAGCCGAGCCCTTGGTAGTTGAACACCGACTCGGTGATCAGGTTGCCGGCCAGCAGGCTCGGGATGGACAGGCCGATTAGCGTGACCATCGGCAGGCACGCGTTGCGTACCAGATGACGCCAGAGCACGAGCCGCTCCGGCAGGCCTTTAGCCCGAGCCGCCTTGATGTAGTCCTGGGCGAGGGCATCCATCGCCGTCGACCTCATGTACCGGGAGTAGGCGGCCACGCTGATCAGCGTGAGCGTCGCGATGGGTAGCGTCATGGCGTACCAGTCACCCATCACGACGAGCAGATTCGTCGACTGGCTCGCCTCGAAGCTGAAGAAGTGCAGATCGAGCGCGAACACCGAGATGAGAATCAGCGCCAGGAAAAACACCGGCATCGCGTAGGTGACGAACGCGAGCGAGGTGACGATGTTGTCGCCGAGGGTGTTGCGCTTCACCGCCTGGTAGATGCCGAGCGGCACGGCGATCAAGATGGCGAACAGCAGCGAGATCCCCGACAGGTACGCGCTGCGCGCCCACCGTTCGTTGAACAACGCTGCCACGCTCTGGTTGAGCTTGTACGAGTGACCGAAGTTTCCGTGCAGGACGCCGACGATGTAGCTCCAGTACTGCACGATCCACGGCCGGTCAAAGCCATTGGCCCTGTTCCACGCCTTGATCGCGGGGGGCGTGGCCTTCACTCCGAGGACGTCGATGGCGGGTGATGGATAGATGATGTGCAGGAGCAGAAACACGAAGATCGATACGCCGATGACGACCACGATGGACGTCCCCACCCGGCGGATCAGGTAGGCGGTCACCGCGTCTTCCCTTCTTTCCGCGGCGATCCGGCACGCGTGCCGGATCGCTCACACTGCTGCTGCCCTGGTATCACGGAATCGGACCAGAGTCCAGCCTCCGGCTGGGTCCGGCCACCTTAGTTGGTGTCCGGGCGGGGGAGGTCGCTCCCCCGCCCGGACGTGTACCCGGCTCCTTACTTGGTGAAGTACAGGAACTCGGGGGCCATCTGGTACTGCGTCAGTTCCTCGAAGGCGGTCGCCGGACCAGAGATTCCGGTCTTCCAGACGAGGATGTTGTCCACAACCGGCTGGAACAGGCTCGGCTGCTCGATGGTGATGTAGGACGCCTCGTTCTTGACGGCAGCCGGGTTGCTGCTCGTCACCGACGCGTGGATCAGCTTGTCCACCTGGGAGTTGGAGTACTCGCCGATGTTGAACGACCCGCCAGTGTTGAAGATCTCGTTGGTGGTCGGGTACGTCGCGATGCTGAACCCGCCGAAGTCTTCCATCGCCCACAGGTCGATACCAGCCGGGTTAGCCCCGTCGTAGTAGGTAGCGAGCATGTGGTTGAAGTTGTCGGCCTTCAGCGTGATCTCGATGCCAGCCTTCTTCGCCTGCGAGACCAGGTCAGTGACCTGCTCGCCGATGACAGCCGGGCTGGTGTTGTAGATAAGGTTCCACGCCAGCTTCGTGCCAGCCGGTATACCCGCACCGCACTCGCTAGCGCCGCTGCCCGGCTTGCTGCACGTGTCCGTGCCGCCCGGGGTAACCGTCCAGCCGTGTGCCTTCAGGATGGCGACGGCGTCCGGCACGCTGAATGGGTACGGGTCATTCGTGGCGTTGGCCGGCGTGTACGGGCTCGGCGGGATCGCCGGCACCGGTCCGTAGGCTTGGCCACCCGCGCCGTAGAAGAACGCGTGGATGTAGCCCTGCTCGTCCTCCAGGTGCGCGAGCGCCTGGCGGACGTAGAGCTGGTTGATGATGTTGTTGAAGTCCCCGGTCGTGTCCTTGAAGTTGTAGGTCACGTAGTTGAACGAGAACCCTGGGTACCCGAACACCGCGTAGTTCTTCTCGACGGACTTGACCTGTGGGATGTCCTGGAACGGTACGAAGCCGACGTCGATGCTGCCGTCCTTGACTGCGTTCCACTCGGCCGTCTCAGAGGTGAACGGCACGCCCTGGTAGTTGGACTCAGGGCTCGCGTGCGGGCCGCTGTAGGCCGTGTTGGGGACCATGGTGAACGCGTCGGTCGTGTCGTTGAACTGCGAGAGCTTGTACGGACCATCGACGACCTGCCACAGCGGGTTGGTCGCGTAGGTGGACACGTCCTTGGACTCGCTGGCCAGGTAGTTGTAGATCGCCGTCGCGTTGGCCGGGACGGTGAAGTCCAGGATCGGGCCGGTCGCGGACGCCTTCGCCCACGACTGCGCGGGCAGCGGGACCACGCCTGCGAGGTTGTCCTCCCAGAACCAGGTCGGGTTGACCGCGGCGTTGAGGTTCAGCGTCAGGGTCTGGCCGACCGCGGTCATGCTGGTGATCTGGTCGGGGATGCCGACGCCGGGGCTGTAGTTACCGTCGTTCGCCGGGTTCTCCGCGACCGCGGCCTTGACTATGTCGATCCAGAACTCGGCATCCTTGGCGGTGATCTCGGTGCCGTCTGACCACTTCCACGGCTTCAGCGTGATCGAGACCGTCTTGTCGCCGTTGCTCCACACCGGGTCATCGGCGAGGCTCAGCGCCGGGTTTTCCTTCTGCGCCGCGCCGTCGGGGAAGTAGCTCAGACTCCGCCAGCTCTCCTCCTGGAATTGGTAGGCGGTGTACACCGAGCTGTTGGCTCCCGGCGTGACCGGGAAGATCCAGGTCGGCGCCGTACCTGGGGCGAACGCCCAGGTTATGGTGCCGGCGTGGGCGGTCCCCGACTCCGCGGGAATCGCGCCGAACGAACCGTTGGGCGCGATCTTGGCACCGCCGCTGCTCGTGGCGGTGCCGCAGGCGGCAAGCACAGTAGCCCCGACCGCTGCTAGCGCCGCCAGCTGAAAGGCCGGACGCTTCAATCTCATAAGTACCCCTTGCTCTTGGGGGCCGCCTCGCGGTATGCGGGCTCCGCGTGCCGCAGCCGGCCAACCTTTGACGGCCGAGTGCGCAACTCAACCGCTGGCTGCCCTCCCCTGCTCCGGTCGGCGCGGGCGCACCACAACAACCCGGAACCAGGTTGAGCCAGAGCATAGGGTTGCGAGGGTTGCTATTTGAAGGCCGGAAATGTTACAAGATGCTTTCGTTACTGGCTGAGTGGTCTCAATCGGGTGTTGTCCGAGCTTGGTGGGACCCGGGCCGGCTTCTCCGCGATCACGAAGGTCCGCCTCAGGATGCCTGCAGCTAACGTTCAGGCAGTGGGGGGACACTAGAGCCATGAGCCAGCCCAACGGAAGCCGGCAGCCTGACGCCCGGCTGCTCGTCGTCGAGGATGAGCCCAACATCCTCGAGCTGCTGGCCGCCAGCCTGCGCTATTCCGGCTTCGACGTCGTCACGGCGTCGGCCGGGAATGAGGCCGTGCACGCCGCCCAGCGGCACCGGCCGGACCTCATCGTGCTCGACGTCATGCTGCCCGATATGGACGGTTTCGACGTGGTGCGGCGCCTCCGCGGCGGCGGTACCCAGATACCTGTGGTTTTCCTCACAGCGCGTGATTCGACCGAGGACAAGATCCGCGGCCTGACGCTGGGCGGCGACGACTACGTGACCAAGCCGTTCAGCCTGGAGGAGGTCATCGCCCGTATCCGGGCGGTGCTGCGCCGGACCAGGGGCGATGGCTCCGAGCCGCCGCCGCGGCTGAAGTTCGCTGACCTGGAACTGGACGAGGACAGCCACGAGGTCTGGCGCAGCGGCAAGCAGATTCAGCTGTCGCCCACCGAGTTCAAGCTGCTGCGCTACTTCATGGGGAACGCTAACCGGGTGCTCTCCAAGATGCAGATCCTCGACCACGTGTGGGACTACGACTTCCGCGGTGACACCGGGATCGTCGAGTCCTATGTCTCCGTGCTACGGCGCAAGATCGACACGACCGAGCCGCACCTGCTGCACACGCTGCGTGGTGTCGGCTACGTGCTCAGGTTGCCCCCATCCGCCTAGGTCCACCTCGTGTTATGGCCTCACATCGGTCGGACGGCTTCTGGCAGTCGGTTAGGACCCTGCCAGAGCGCATGCCGCTGCGCACCAAGCTAATCTCCGCTGTCCTCGCTCTCGTCGCGATCGCGCTCGTGCTGATCAGCGTGGTTGGCCTATCGGTTCTGCGGGGCTACTTGCTCGGCGCGGCAGACGATCAGCTCTATGCCGCGGCGCACCGGTCACATCCGGCTGCGGCGACCTTTTCTCCGGAAGGCTTCGTCACTCAGATCGTGCAGCATGGCAAGATCGTCTATTCCCAGGGATACGCGCCGCCGGGCATGACCGGCCCCGAGATCATCGCGGGTTCCTCCTGGCTGACGTCCGGTACTCCGGCAACCGTCTCATCGACCAATGGAGCGGGCCAGTGGCGAGTCCTGGCTGTTCCTAATCAGACGCTCGTGAACCAGTTCGGCCAGCCCGTGGGTACGGGCACCGTGGTATTCGGCATCGACGTAACGTCGCAGTACAACACGATCGGCAGCCTGGCCGTCGCCGACCTGCTAGTAAGCATTGCGATCGTGCTACTCCTGGCCGTCGTCGCCACGGCGCTGGTGCGGCGGAGCCTGCGGCCGCTGGTCGACATCGAGCGGACCGCGGGCGCCATCGCCGCCGGAGACCTGAGCCGCCGGGTGCCAGAGCGCGATCCCCGGACCGAGGTCGGGCGGCTCGGCCGCTCGCTGAACGTGATGCTGAGCCACATCGAGTCGGCGTTTAGTGCCAGGTCGAGGTCGGAGGCGGCGGCCCGGCATTCCGAGGAGAAGCTGCGCCAGTTCATTGCCGACGCGAGCCACGAGCTGCGGACGCCGCTGACCGCGATCCGCGGCTTTGCGGAGTATTACCGCCAGCGCGGCGGGATCGCGAGCGGCGAGAACGTCGTGGGTCGCCTGGCTGGGCCGGACATGGACCGGATAATGCGCCGGGTCGAGCAAGAGTCGGCCCGGATGGGCATCCTGGTCGAGGACATGCTGCTGCTCGCCCGGCTGGACCAGCAGCGCCCGCTCGAGGCCAAGCCGGTCGACCTGCTGACGCTCGCCGCGGACGCGGTGCACGACGCGCGGGTGGTAGCGCCGAGCCGCAGTATTCAGCTCACCGTCGGCTCGGGCGCGGCCTTGATCATCATCGGCGACGAGGTTAGGCTCCGGCAGGTCATCGGCAACCTGATGACCAACGCACTGACGCACACCCCGGCGGGCACGCCGATCGACGTGCGGATCCGATCCGGCAGCCTGGATGAAGCGCCCGAACCGGCGCAGTCCGCACCCGCTTCGCCCCGGGCTCCACTGCCCCCGCCGTCGCCTCCGTCGGCCGCCATGCCTCCGCCACCGCCGCCGTCGGCCGCGACCGCAATTCGGCCATTCCCCCGGTCGGCCCGGCCCGCCACCGCCGGACCTACCGTCGCGGCGTCGCCGGAGGCCCAACCCCGCCGAGCGCACCGGCCAGCCGCGGTGCTCGAGGTGGCAGACCAGGGCCCCGGACTGAGCCGGGAACAGGCTGAGCACGTGTTCGAGCGCTTCTACCGCGCCGACCCGGCCCGCACCGTCGGCGGCACCGGTCTGGGGCTTGCCATCGTGGCGGCCCTGGTAGCGGCCCACGGCGGCGCGAGCTGGGTCGAGTCAACACCCGGCCAGGGCGCTACGTTTTGCATCGCGCTGCCGCTGGCGCCGGAAGCCGCGCAGGACTCCGACGAGGAGAGCGAGATCTCGGGGCCGTACTGGGACGAGCGCGACGACGGCCCCTGGGACGAGCGCGACGACGGCCCCTGGGACGAGCGCGACGACGGCCCCTGGGACGAGCGCGACGACGGCCCCTGGGACGAGCGCGACGACGACGCGGACTGGGACCAAGGCGACGATGATCCGGACTGGGATGCGAGCAGCCTGGAAACTGGCCCCTACGGCACCGACCCCTGGGTGCGGTTCGACTCCTCCGGCGATTAGCGGCTAATGCCACGGCGCGGACGAGCCCGCGGGCTGATTAGCTCGCGGGCTGATTAGCTCGCGATCTCAGGTTGCTGGCGCGCCGTCCGACGCCGACGAATCGAACCGCTCCGCGCGGCCGACAGCAGAGCTGCCACCGCCATGAAGCCCATGGAGGTATAGAAGGCCGCGTGCAGCCCGGTCGTGAACGCGGCCGCGAGGTCACCCCGCAGGTTCGTCGAGCCGACAAAGATCGCGAACGCCAGGCCGCGGGATATCGACTGCGACGCGATGAGAATCGCGGTCGAGAACGAGAACACCATGCCGATATTGCCGAACGTCCGCAGCATGCCGGACGAGATGCCCAGCACTGCCCGCGGCGAGGCTTTCATCACGGCCGCGCTATTGGCCGGGAAGAACGCCGAGGCGCCCGCCCCGTTGATCACGCTGCCCAGCACGACCAGCCACAGTCCGCTCGTGACCGACAACTGGGCGTACACCGCCAGCGCCACGACCTGGGCCGCCAGGCCGGCGGTCGCCGGGATTACCGGGCCGACACGGTCGGCAAGCAGACCCGCGAAGGGCCCGATCGCGGACCCGATGACGTAGCCGGGTATCAGCAGCAGCGAGGCGTGGATGGGCGTGAGTGCCCGCGCGCCCTGCAAGTACATGATCACCAGGAACAGCGTCGCGAAGTTTCCTAGCCCCTGGAATAGCGAGGCGAGCAGCGACGGGGCCATGGTCGGGATCTTGAACAAGGACAGGTCCAGCATCGGCTCGGACTGGCGCAGCTCGACCACTACGAACGTGACCAGCAACGCGACGCCGCCGAGGAGGTACCCGATGACCGATCCGGTGAGTTCATTGGTCGCCAGCCTGGTCATCGCCCACAGCACGCCGAATAGCCCGAGTCCGAGGGTCAGCATGCCGACGACGTCCAGGTGCCTGCTGGTCCGTTCCGAGCGCTCCCGAAGCACGCGCAGCGCCAGCGCGAGCGCGCCGACGCCGATCGGTACGTTGATCCAGAAGATCCACCGCCACGACACGTACGTGACGATCAGGCCGCCGAGGATGATGCCAAGCACCGCCCCGACGCTCCAGCCGACCGAGTTGTAGCCGAACGCCTTGCCTCGTTTCTCCGGCGGGTACAGCTCGGCGATCACGGCACCGCTGTTGGCCGTGACAAACGCACCGCCGATGCCTTGCAGCACCCGGAAGCCGATGATCGCCGCTTCGCTCCAGGACACCGCGCACAGCAGGGAGCCGAGCACGAAGACTGCGAAGCCGGCCTCGTACATCCGAACCCGGCCGAACATGTCACCCAGCCTGCCCACCTGGGTGGCCAGCAGCGTGATGACGAGCAGGTAGCCGATGACCACCCAGACCACCGACGCCAGCGACACGCGCAGCTCCCGCTCGATCGTCGGCAGCGCCAGCACGACGATCGTGGTGTCGACGGCAGTGATCAGCACGCCAGTCATCACCACCACCATCGCCAGCCCAGTGTGGGTCGCCGGGCTCGCCTGCTGGCCGGGCCGCTGCTGGCCTGGCTGCGCCGCGGTCACGCTGCTCACTACTGCCACCTCACTGTCGGATGCCTATTCGGGCGCTCGACACAATCTGCATATGATCTCTGAGATTTTCGATGCCAGCCAGTGGCGGCCGGTGGATGGTTTCGACTTCACCGACATCACGTATCACCGCGCGGTCGATTCGGGCACCGTCCGGGTGGCCTTCAACCGGCCGGAAGTCCGCAACGCGTTCCGCCCGCACACCGTCGACGAGCTGTACCGGGCGCTGGATCACGCGCGGATGTCCGCTGACGTAGGTTGCGTGCTGCTGACGGGCAACGGCCCGTCCCCGAGGGACGGCGGGTGGGCCTTCTGCTCGGGGGGTGATCAGCGCATCCGCGGCCGGGATGGGTACCAGTACGCCGCGGGTGAGACGGCCGAGACCGTGGATCCGGCCCGAGCCGGGCGGCTGCACATCATGGAGGTTCACCGGCTCATCAGGTTTATGCCGAAGGTCGTCATCTGCGTCGTGCCGGGCTGGGCCGCCGGCGGCGGGCACAGCTTGCATGTGGTGTGCGACCTGACGCTCGCCAGCCGCGAGCACGCGCGGTTCCGGCAGACCGACGCTGCCGTGGGCAGCTTTGACGGCGGTTTCGGGTCGGCCTACCTGGCCCGCCAGGTCGGACAGAAGTTCGCCCGGGAGATCTTCTTCCTGGGCGACACCTACGACGCGGCGGCCGCGCACCGCATGGGCATTGTCAACGCGGTCGTGCCGCACGCCGACCTGGAGCGCACGGCGCTGGATTGGGCCGTGCGGATCAACGGGCAGAGCCCGACCTCGCTCCGGATGCTGAAGTTCGCGTTCAACCTCATCGACGACGGCCTCGTCGGCCAGCAGGTCTTCTCAACCGAGGCGACCCGGCTCGCATATATGACCGACGAGGCGGTGGAGGGCCGGGACGCCTTCCTGGAGAAGCGGCCGCCGGACTGGACCCGGTTTCCTTACTACTACTGACAGCGGGCGGCCGAGGCTCCGTGATCACGCTGCACGCACCGCTGCCAGCTCGGGGCACCGTGCTCAGTAATGGCTACCCGCTACCGCCCGACCTGCGCTGATCCGCAACGGCGCGGTGGTCGGCCGCCTCGCTAACCCGGACATCAGCGCGGCGAGAGTGTTTATCTGCGCGACTACGACGCATTTACTGCTAGTGCTCGCGAAGCTCGGAGTGGCTCTCTCGTCGCTCGTCCGGATCGCCGGCCACGTCGTCATCACCCGCGCCGTCGCCGCTTGCTACGTCGCCTTCGCTCACAGAACCGACGCGACCTTAGGCCGCGATCTTGTTCTTACGGGCCGTTGGCCTCACGATCGCCGCAGGACCGCGGCATACGACGAAGGTGCCGCATGACCTTGAGCGCACGAGACCGGCAGGCGTTGAGTTCCATCGAAGACGAGTTTTCCGAGTCCGATCCCCGGCTATCCCGGCTGTTCGACGAATTCTCGCAGCGGATGGCCGGGAAAAGGATGTCGACACCCGAGTTTGGGCCGGCGGGCTGGCGGCGGATAGCGGGCGCGCCGTCGCGCTGGCTACGCGGCCTGGTGCACCCGCGTCATGCTCGCCCAAGCTGGCTGCAGGCCATGCTCGTGGTGTCGTTCTTGCTGATAGGCACCGTCACGGCCGCGCTGTTTGTAAGCCACATCGGCGTCCACGGCTCGTGCGGCACGGCGACGCCGACGCAGGCAGAGTGCGGGGTGCACGCCCCGTTGCCGCACTAGCGCGCCAGGACCGCCCTGGCGGCGGCCAGCACCGCGTCCCGGTAGGCAGCGCCGAACAGGCAGACGTGCACGAGCAGCGGATGCAACTGGTGTAGCGGAACCCGGCTGCGCCAGCCATCGGCGAGCGGCCTGACCTCGTGGTAAACGGAAATCATTGTGTCAAGGTAGGGCGCGCCGAATAGCGACAGCATGGCCAGGTCGGTCTCCCGGTGTCCGCCGTGTGCCGCCGGGTCAATGAGCCAGCCCCGACCGCCCGACCACAGCACGTTGCCAGACCAGCAGTCGCCGTGCAGCCGCGCGGGCGGTTCGGGCGGCCCTCCGACGTCCGCTGCTCGCGCGCACGCCGACTCGATCAAGGCAATGTCGGCCGGGCGGAGCGAGCCGACGTCCCGGCCGAGCCGGGCATAGGGCAGCACCCGGTGGGTGACGTACCAGTCCGGCCAGCTGTCGACGTCGCCAGCGTCGTTGGGCAGCGGCAGGCCGGCGATCTCGCCTGGCCACGGCGCACCGAATCGATCGGCACCGGCCGCGTGCAGATCTGCCAGCTCCCGGCCGAACCTCGCAGCCGCGTCAGGGCTAGGCGGGCCGGCCTCGATCCAGTCAGTGACCAGGCAATCGTCGTCCTGCGCACAAACGAGGGGAACGCCGGTCGCTGCGGCCTCGGCCAGCCAGCGCAGCCCGGCAGCTTCGGCCGCGAACCCGGCGGTGTCGCCAGCGAGGGACGACCCCCCGGAGCCCGGAGGGATGTCTGCCCAGGGGGCCGACCCACCGGAGCTCTCTGCCGCCCCGCGCTCGTTCCCCGGCGCGGCTGCGACCCGGCGAACGGCATCGGGCCCTACCAGCCCGTTCCCCACCTTCGAGAAGGCGGAACGGCCGTCGGCCAACCAGACCCGGTAGTGCCGGACGCCGTGCTGGCCGCCCAGGTACTGCGCGGCCGTCACCTCGGTGCCGAGCAGGTCGCCGACGTGCAACCGGGTCGCCGGGTCCATCGTGCCGCTTAGAGCAGCTCGCTCAGACGGCCGACCAGACCCTTGACAGCGGCGTCGACCAGGTCGAAGACCTCCGCGTAGTCGTCCGCGCCGCCGTAGTACGGGTCGGGCACTTCCGCGCCGTCGCCCGCCGCCGGATCGAACGTGCGCAGCAGCATGATCCGGCCGGTCAGGCCCGGCTGGCCGGCCGCCAGCGCGGTGACCCCGGCTAGGTTGGACCGGTCCATGGCCAGCAGTAGGTCGTAGTCGTCGAGCCAGTCCGGCTGGATCTGCCGCGCCTCGTGCCCGCCTGGATCGTGGCCGCGGCGGGACAGCTCCGCCCTGGCCCGGACGTCCATCGGCTCCCCTAGGTGCCAGTCGCCGGTCCCGGCGCTATCGACCACCACGCGGCCAGCCAGCCCGGCCAGGTCCAGTTGCGCCGCGAGCACCCGCTCCGCCATGGGCGACCGGCAGATGTTGCCCAGGCAGACGACGCAGATCCGGTACGGCCGGGTCGGATCGCGCGGCGGTGGCGGGCTGGCGGCGGGCTCGGCCGCGGGGATCGTCATGGCTCCAGCATGCCCGACCGCCAGCACTGGCTGACCACGTGCCACGATGGGCCGCATGCTGCCCGCCGACCGCTACCGGACCTTGTCCTTCTGGCACGACACCGTGCCCGACCCGCTCGTGCCCGGCGACCCGCTGCCCGGCGACCGGCAGGCCGACATCGCGATCGTCGGCGCGGGCTTCACCGGCCTGTGGACGGCCTATTACCTGGTCAAGCGCGATCCGACCCTGCGAGTCGTGGTGTGCGAGCGGGAGATCGCCGGGTTCGGCGCTTCGGGGCGCAACGGCGGCTGGTGCTCGGCACTGTTTCCCGCATCGCTGGCGAAGCTGGCGCGGCTCGCCAGTACCGGGCCCGCCGGCGCGATCGCGATGCAGCGCGCGATGCAGGAAACCGTGGACGAGGTGGGCCGGGTCGCGGCCGCCGAGGGCATCGACTGTCACTGGGCCAAGGGCGGCACGGTCGAGCTGGCCCGCTCGGCTGCCCAGCTCGAGCGGGCGAGAGACGAGGTCGCGGAGGCGCGCGAGTTCGGCTTTGGCGAGGCGGACCTGCGGCTGCTCAGCGCCGCGGAGGCGCGTTCGCTGGCGGCGGCCACGGGCGTGCTGGGCGGAACGTACACGCCGCACTGCGCGGCGATCCACCCGGCGCGGCTGGCGCGCGGGCTGGCGGCGACGGTGCGCGCCGCCGGGGTCTCCGTGTTCGAGCGGACACCGGTGCTGTCCATCTCGCCGGGGCGCGTGGTCACCGCGCTCGGCACGCTCCGCGCGGACTATGTCGTGCGGGCGACCGAGGGGTACACGCCGGAGCTCCCCGGATTCCAGCGCGCGATCGCGCCGCTGTACTCGCTGATGATTGCGACGCAGCCGTTGCCCGCGTCGATGTGGGCAGAGATCGGTCTGGCGGACCGGCCCACGTTCGGTGACCTGCGGCACCTGATCATCTACGGGCAGCGCACCGCGGACGGCAGGCTAGCGTTTGGCGGCCGGGGCGCCCCGTATCACCTGGGTTCGGAGATCCGGCCGGAGTACGACCGGGAGCGGTCGGTGTTCGCGGCGCTGTGGCAAACGCTGACCGAGATGTTCCCGGTGCTGCGCGACGTGCGCGTCAGCCACTGGTGGGGCGGTCCGCTCGGGGTGCCACGCGACTGGTGCGCGTCCGTGGGCCTGGACTCCGCTACCGGGATGGCCTGGGCCGGCGGTTACGTGGGTGACGGCGTGGCGACGACAAACCTGGCCGGCCGGACGCTAGCCGACCTGATTACGGGCGCGGACAGCCCGATCACCCAGCTGCCGTGGGTCGGTCACCGGTCGCCGTCCTGGGAGCCAGAACCGCTGCGCTGGCTCGGCGTGAACGCCGGGCTGCGCGCGATGGAGCTCGCCGACTGGGAGGAGGCACGGACTGGGCGCCCATCGGTCGCCGCGGCGTTCATGGGCAGGTTCCTCGGGGGATGAGGCGACAGCCCGCCGAGCCTCGCACGATAAGGTGGCAGGTGGGATCGGGTCGTCGGGCGTGGTTCGCACCACCTGAAGACTTGCGCTACGATCGCTCAGTCCTTCCTCCAGAATTGATACGCGCCGCTAGCTCAATTGGCAGAGCAGCGGACTCTTAATCCGCGGGTTCGGGGTTCAAGTCCCTGGCGGCGCACCCGTTGTGACCTGGCCTTATAGGTCGCCCTGTACGTGACTGCCCGTGTCGTGGACACAGATGGGGCAGTTCTGGGTCAGCCCGCCACCGCCGAGAGCGGGCCGACGCTCGCGTTTACCACTACCTTCTGGATGGAAACCGACCACTCGCTGCCGATGCTGTGCGACTGGCTGCGCCGATGCTGAGTCACGCGAAGGGGAAGGCCGCTGATCCGGCGGTGGTGCGCGCCGCAGCGCTTGAGCGTCTGCAGCCTCAGCCCGCCGGCCCTCCGCTGCTGGTCGTGGCCACAGGGCCCTACGCCGGTGAAGGCTTCGACTGCCCGGCACTCGACACGCTGTTCCTCGCCGCCCCGGTCCGGTGGAAAGGACGCCTCGTCCAGTACGCCGGGCGGATCCTGCGCCCTTACCTCGGCAAGCAAATTGCGGAGGTTCACGACTACCACGACGTGCACACCGGTGTCCTCGCCGCTACCCTGGCAGGCCGCGCGCCCGGCTACACCAGCCTCGGCTTCCCCGAC
>Ga0187783_10001026_pt1 | contig 20565 bp, 23 predicted proteins | sample 1015_SJ02_MP02_2_FD_132471 | JGI IMG/M metagenome (GOLD analysis project Ga0187783, IMG submission 132471) | Tropical peat soil microbial communities from peatlands in Department of Meta, Colombia - 1015_SJ02_MP02_20_MG | ecosystem: Environmental > Terrestrial > Soil > Wetlands > Peat | place...
CCATGGAGCTCCGGAGCCGGGTCCCCGGCCACTTCCCCCCGAGGCGTATCGTCGCATGACGCTCGTGCTGCGGCTCGGTCTCGCCGCGGCGCTCACGATCCTGCTCGGCTCGCTCGCGGCCTATCTGGTGGAGAACCCGTCGGCCTCGTCGTCCGGCACGATCTCCGCGAACCCGATCGTACAGTACCTCACGTTGGGCGGACTCGCCCACGGGCTTGCGTCCGGGGCGCCCGAGGCGTTCCTCGTGCTGGGACTCTTCGTGCTGATCGCTACGCCGATCCTTCGTGTGGTCACCGGGATCTACTACTTCGGCACGAACCGCGAGCGCGTGATGACCGGCGTGACGTCCGCCGTCCTGGTGCTGCTCCTCCTGGGAATCCTCGTGATCGGCCCGTTGATCCACTAGTCGGGACGCCGCCCGGCCCGGGCGGCGGTCAGCTCGACGACGACTCGGCGAGGACCGCCGCGCGGACCGCCGCCACTCCGGCGTCGACGAGCGCTCGGGCCTTCGCTGGGTCCTTCGATTCGGCGAAGATCCGGAAGATCGGTTCGGTGCCCGACGGTCGCATCAGCACCCAGCCGCCCTCCCGCCAGACCTTCACGCCGTCGATCGTGACAACCCGATCGTTCTCCTTCGAGAACGTCGCGGTGAGTCGGGCCAGGACCGTCGATCGCTGGGCGACCGGACACGTGGTCTTCTCCTTGAGCAGCGTGTACTTGGGCAGGTCCGCCAGGGCGTCGGCGAGGGTCGTCTCGCGCCGCGCGAGCAGGTCGAGCACCCCCGCCGCGGTCATCGCCCCGTCGCGGGCCAGTTGGAATCTCGGGAAGATCAGACCGCCGTTCTCCTCTCCGCCGAAGACCGCCTTCCGCGCCTGGATCTCGTGCGTGACGGTCGGGGACCCCACCCGGGTGTACACGACCGACCCGCCGGCGGCGGTCACGGCGTCCTCGACGCTCTGGGAGGCGGTCACGGGCGTGACGACCACGCCGCCCGGATTCCGCCGCACCGCATCTTCCGCGAGCAGCGTCAGGATCTCCTCCCCCGGAACGTACCGCCCGCTCGCGTCCACGAAGACGGCCCGGTCGGCGTCCCCGTCGTGGGCGATGCCGAGGTCGGCGCCGATCGCCGGCACCGTGCGCCGGAGGTCGGCCACGTTCTCGGCCGTCGGCTCCGAGAGGTGTCCGGGGAACGTTCCGTCAACGTGCCCGTTGAGCGTGACCACGCGGCAACCGAGTCGACGGAGCAGGACGGGGCTCGTCGGCACCGACGCGCCGTTCCCGCAGTCGAGCACGACGTTGAGGTGACGGGCACGGACCTTCTCGACGTCGACCTGATGGAGGATCCCGTCGACGTACACTTGGCCTCCGTCGGGCTGCACCAGCACCTCTCCGATGCGGTCGTACGGGGCGCCCGCGACGGCTCCCTTCGCGACCGCGGCCTCGATCGCTTCCTCCGTCTCGCGCGTGGCCTCGAGCCCGTCGGCCGCGATGCACTTCAGTCCGTTGAACTCGGGCGGATTGTGCGACGCCGTCACGATCACCGCGAGCTGCGCCCGAAGGCGAGGGACGTTGTACTGGATCGCGGGGGTGGGAAGGAGGCCCAGCTCGAGGACGCGATGCCCTGCGAGCGCGAGCGTTCCGCTGACCAGGCGAGAGAACGCCGGGCTCGAGGTCCGGCCGTCCCACCCGACCACGATCGGAGGGCCCACGGGCGTGAGCGACGCGATGGCGCTGGCGACCTGCGTGGCAAAGGCGGCGGTCAATTCGCGCCCGACGACCTCCCGGATCCCGTTCGTCCCGAACAGCCGCATCGATCGTCTCCGGCGGTCGGCGCGAGGCGCCGCCGCGTATATTACGGGCAACCGTAAAGCCGCCGGACCGAGTCGCCCGATGTGGCGCCTCCCCGCCTGCTCGCCGACGAGATGGTCGGACGGCTCGCCCGGTACCTTCGCATGATGGGAGCGGACACGGTCTACGTTCGCGGGCTCGCCGACGAGGAGGTTCTCCGGATCGCTCGCGCGGAAGAACGGGTCCTGCTCACGCGGGACCGGGAGCTCGCCCGGAGGTCCGGCCGCGCCGTCCTCCTGTCGAGCCCTCGGATCGAGGATCAGGTACGCGAGACCTGGGCGGCGGTGCCGACGCTGTCGCGCGAGCTTCGGTTCGACCGGTGCACCCTGTGCAACGGTCGCCTCTCGCCGGTCGAAACGCCGGGACCAGCGGACACGATCCCCGGAGTGCCATGGGGTCGGGTCCGGGAGGGTCTCGTGCTGTATCGGTGCGACGGCTGCCGCCACCTGTTCTGGGAGGGGAGCCACACCGAGGGGGTCCGCCGACGCCTCCACGCCTGGTCGACGGAGTCGCGTCCGTGAGGACCGTGCTGGTCGAGATCTCCGGCGAGAGTCCGGCCCTGGCGCGCGCGGAAGTGGAGTCGGCCGCCGAAGCGATGGGGGGTCGTCCGACCTCGGCCCCCTCGGCGCTCGACCCGACGCTCGTGCGCGTGGAGCTCCCGGAGGAACGGTCGGGTCGAGAGCTCGCGGTCCGGCTCGGGCTGGCCCGCCGGTGTCTCGAGGTACGATCCGACCCCGGCACCGTGGAGACCGCGATGGCCGTCGCCGCGCGGGACGGTGGCTCGGTCGCCGTGCGGCGCCTGGGTCGGCCGTCGTCCGGGGGCGGGGACGCGGGCGTGCTGGCGGCGGGTCGCGCGTTCCGGTCCGCGGGCGGTCGCATCGACCTCGGGCGACCGGATCGGAGATTCTGGCTGGTGGGATCGGGATCCGCCGGCGATGTCCTGCTCGAGGAGGTCGGGGCGACCGACCGACCCGCCACCACCGGTCGGCGGATGCCGACCTTGCCGTTCCAGCGACCGGTGTCCCTGCCGCCCCGCCTGGCCCGCGCGGCGGCGAACCTCGCGCGGGTCCGACCGGGCGACCGCGTGCTCGACCCGTTCCTTGGGACGGGGGCGCTGCTCGCCGAAGCCGGGCTGCTCGGCGCCCGGCTCTACGGCATCGACCGGGACCCGCAAATGGTGCGCGGCGCCCTCCGGAACCTCGCGCATCTCGGCGTGACCGCGGACGAGCTCGTCGTCGGGGACGCCGGCCGTGTCGGGTTCTCTTCCGAGGGTGCGCCGTTCGACGCGATCCTCACCGACCCGCCGTACGGCAGGGCGTCGAGCACCGGCGGCGAGGCGGCCGACGCGGTCGCGGAACGGGTCCTCTCCCGATGGGCCGGTCGCGTGCGGCCGGGCGGACGCGTCGTCGTGGTCACCCCCGGTCCGGCGTACTCGCCGGGGTCGGAGTGGCGGGCGGTGCTCGACGTCCCTGTGCGGGTCCACCGGAGCCTGACCCGAGAGTTCCGGGTCTACGAGCGGGGGCCGGCTACAACCACTCGAGTTGGAACGTCGTGCTGACGAAGCCCCCGGTGGACGGGGTGCAGAACTCGCTCGCGGTCCAGTAGATCGAGACCGTCACGGCGGATTCCGTGTTCGAGAACGTCATCAGGACGTTCGCCGCGTTCCCCGACCCGGTACCGTTGATCGTGACGTATTGGGCCGAGGAGAGGACGAAGCTCGGCCCGAGCTGGGTCACGACCCCGCCCCACGGAAGGTGGAACGTCCAGGTGGAGTTCGCTGCCCAGGCGCTTAACTGGGTTCCGTTCAGGCTCCGGGTCGAATTGTTCGCCGCGGCGACCGTGACGACCGCGATCGTGTAGTCGAATACGAAACCGTGGGGGACGGGGTCCTGGTTGGTGACCAGGATCGAGAGGTTCGCTCCGATCGCGGCACCCGGCGGCGGGTGCGCGAGGGTCGTGGCGTTCGGCGCACCGAGCGTGATATCGCCGGGCGGCGTAGCAAGGGGGGTCAGCACGAACCCGGTGATCAGGACCGCCGCGACGGCCGTCCCGACGAGATGGCGCTTCCAGTCGAGCGGCGTTTGGTCGTTGAGCGGCGGAGGGTGGCGGGCGCCCAGGAAGAGGATCAGGATCGCGAAGATGATCCACCCCGAGTAGAAGTAGAGCCCGATCCCGAGCAGGAGCACGACCACGGCGTAGCTGAGGTACCGGGAACCGTCCCCGAACAGTGCGCGGAAGACGTGCCCCCCGTCGAGCTGGCCGGCCGGCAGGAGGTTGATCGCCGTCACGAGAAGCCCGACCCAGCCGGCGAGGGCGAGCGGGGACAGGCTCACGATCGACGGAGGGAAGAACGCGCTCAGGGCGTACCAGAAGAGCGGCGTGCCGACGAGCAGATTTCCGTAGCTGACGCCGAAGATCGACGGACCGCAGTACGTGAGCGGGACGACCGGCGAGTGGATGCTGAGGTAGAGCCCCGCGAGAGCGATCGGGATCGACGCCGCGAATCCCGCGAGGGGGCCGGCCGCGCCGATGTCGAACAGCGCCTTCTTGTCCGGGAACGGTTCGCGGATGCTGATGAACGCGCCGAACGTCCCGAAGAGGAACGGCGGAGGGACGGGGATGAAGTACGGCAACGACGCTTCCACGTGATGGCGTCGCGCGACGACGTAGTGGGCCGACTCGTGCAACCCGAGGATTGTCATGACGGGGAGCGCGAAGTAGAGAGCGCCCCATCCGACGTCCGACCAGGTGAGCGTGTTCCCTCCGACGTAGGCGAGCCAGATCAACGAGCCCGCGAACGTCGTCGTCGCGACCGTCCCGGCCAGGAGGAGAATGTTCACCCACAGGCGGGAAGGCCCGGCCTTCGGGCGGCGGACGACCTCGATGAACTCCTCCCCGGACTGGCGACGGAGCAGCGGCACGAAGTTCTGGGTCCAGAGCTCCTGCCGGAGCGCGTCGAACTTTGCCTCCAGGGTCGCCGGCTCGGGGTGGATGGCGAACAGGACCGACTGGGGGCCGACCCGGGTCTCGTAAATCGGGAAGTAGGTGCTGACGATGGCGCGCAGCCGGTCGAGCTCGCTCGCCCCGCCGCTCGCCGACGCGGCCCCGGAGGACGGGAGCGGCCCGGCACCCGAGGCCATCGTCTACTCCGAGGACCCGGTCGCGGACTTGCGCAGCCGGCGCGCCCGCTCCTTGGCGCCGTAACCGGTCGCGGATTCGAGGAACCGATTGTAGCGGGCGATCGTCTCGGCCGCGACCGACTCCGGTACCTTCGGGTTCATGACGAGGTCGACGGCGAGGTCTCGACCCTCGGCGTGGGCCGCCAGCCGCTCGATGGCCCCCCACTTGCCGGTCACGGTGCTCCCGTCCGCGACGACCTCGTCGAAGCAGGTGCGGGCGATCTCGGCGAGCGGCGCCGGATCGAGGTTCCGACGATGGCTCGGGCGGACCGGGTACTTCTGCACGGCGTCCGCTCAAAATCGGCACTCGATAAAACGTTCTCCGCCGAGCGGCGGGGCGCGCCGGCGGTCAGACCGTCTCGATCTCGATCCGGACCCGATAGCCCCGGAGCCGACGCGACACCTCGTCCGAGAGGTCGAGGATCTGCTCGCGGTTGGCGGCCCCCTGCCAGTCGTAGACGAAGTCGTAGTTTCCTTGCGTCGGCTGAAAGCCGGAAGCGCGCAGGCGGTCGGCGATCTCGGACGGCTTCGCCCCCTCGCTGTCGAACGTGACGCGCAGGTACGTCTCCATCGGGCCGGTCACCGGTGGGTCGCCTTAAAGGAATTCGGCCCGGACGAACGACGGAGGACGTGCGCGACGCGGTCGGCCAGGTCAGCGGGAAACCGGCCCCGCACCACCACGGGCTCGAGGGCGAGCCGTGGAGTTGCCACTCCGACGCGACGCGACCCGGCCCTCCGACCGGTGACGGCGACCCCGAGCTCCGCGCCCTCGGCGGCCCGTAGGGCCGCGCGGGGTCCCCGCACGTTCCCGAGCCGCACGGCCGCAAGCCGCGCCCGGGGAAAGGCGCGTCGCACCCCGCGGGCCGCCGCCGACCGGTCGTCCGGCGCGTCGACCGCGAGGCCGACGCGGATCGGGGAGCGCCGGCGGCCCCATCGGTCGATCTCTCCCGCTCGGATCCGCCGGGAGCTGACGGGCCGCAGGTCGTCGCCCAGCACCAGCGGTACGACCCGGAGCGGGACCGCCCGACGGCCGAGGCGACGGCGCTCGGCGTTCACGGCCTCCCCCCCCGGGCGCGTATCGGCGGAGATGACGAGCGCGTCGACGCCGGTCTCCACGGAACGGCCGAAGCTGTTCTCGAGCGGGGCGACCGTCCAGCGCGACGCGGGATAGCGGGCGGAGAGCCAGCGTACGAGGGCCGCGCGGCGCGACCGATACCGCGCGATCCGCGCTCCGGCGGGTTTCGGGTGACGCGCGAGGTAGCCGTCCGTCGTGACCCCGACCGCGACCGTCCGGCCCTCGCGGAAGGCGGTCGCGAGCATCGCTTCGTGCCCGACGTGCAGCCGGTCGAACGTCCCGCCCAGCACTACCCGCCCGAACCGCGGCACGGCCCGGCTCCCTTACAGCCGGACGACGAGCAGGATCAGGAGGAGCGCGATGACGGCGTACATGACGTAGGTGAGGGTCTGCCGGGTCTGGAGGGACTGCTCGCGTTTCGCGCGGCAGGCCTTGCTGCACGTCTCCTCGCCGGGAGCGCAGACCTTCCCGCAGACCTTGCAGTGACGGTGATCGTCGGGCACGGCGGACCAACGAGGGGCGCCGGGCGCTTATCGTTGTCCCCGGTCGGGGTGGCTACGAGGACGAGCGACGGGCCCGCCGTCGGTCGATCGTCTCGGGTTCGGCGTCGGGCGCCTCCGCCTCGGGGTCCATCGGGTTGACGGGGTCCTCCTCGAGCGGAACGAACGTCGGCCGCGCGCGCATCGGAGTGATCACCGGCTCGGCGGAGGAGTGCGCGGCGGCCCGGCTCGCGCGGCGGAGCGAGCGCGCGGCGGCGTCGGTGGGCGGCGCGTCGACGTCCTCGGAGGCCGCCATCTGACGGACGAAATTGAGCCAGATCCGACCCTGGTGGGCGATGGCGCCCTCCATCCGGTCGCGGAGCTCCGTCGTCTGCTCCAGCATCTCCCCTTCGAGACGCCGCAGCTCGCGCGAGAACTCGCGCCGGAACTCCTTGAGCCGGGCGTCCGCCGCGGCGGACGGACCGGCGCCTTTCTGAAGCTCGTCCACCTTGAGCCAGGTGTTCCGCACGAGGGGCACGACCCGGTCGGCCATGACCGACAGCCGCCGGTCGAGGTCCTCGAGGTCGCGCCGGATCGCCTGCTCGACCGCAGTGATCGCGGCTTCGCGCTGCTGGAGTCGCGACTCGACCTGGGCGAGCCGCGCGGCGCCGGTGTCGCGCTGCGCCTCGACGCGCTTCACGGCCTCGGCGACGCGGTTCTCGATCGTGGCCCGGTCGGCCGCCCGCAGCGTCTCGAGGGCGCGGCCGACGCGCTCGGCGACGGCCCGGTCGAAGTCGGCGGAGCCGATCGTGTGCGCGAGCCCCTGGTCGACCTCGGTCTTCAGGCGGGCGAGGAGCTCGACGTACTTCTCGCGTTCCCGTTCCTGGTCCTCGCGCATCCGCTGGTCGAAGTACGACTGCAGCCGGACCTGGAGCCCGGCGAGCGCCTGGGTCTGCGACTCGACCGTGGCGGCGAGCCGGGCCTCCTGGCCGAGCTCGAGCCGCCGCTCCATCGCGGCGACCTGCTGCTGGCCGGTCTGGGCGAGCTGTTCCCGCTGCTCCTTCGCGATCGCGTTCCAGCGCGTCTCGAGGTCCTTCGCCCGTCCGTCGATGAGGAGGCCGAGCTTGGTCTCGAGGTCGCGGACCTCGCGCGTCCGTCGCGTGTCGATCTCGGCGAGCCGTTCCTTCAGGATCTCGCGGACCCGGGCCTCGATCTCCTCGCGGAGCGCGACGCCCTGGTCCTTCGCTTCGCGGAGCTCGATGTCCATCTGCGCGACGAGGGCGGCGCGCAGCTCGTCCTCGGACTTCGAACCCCGGGCCCGCAGCTCGTCGACGGACTCGGTGATCTCCGTCCGGAGCTGCGACGCGACCGCGTCCACGGACGCCTTGATCGCGAGACGGGACTTTTCGAACTGGTCGGCGAGCTTCGGCTCGAGCGTGTCGCGCAGCTGGCGCGCGACCTCGTCCGGTACGGAGTTCGGAGGCACGACCGGCCGGGCCTCCACGGCCGCGAGGCGAGAGTTCAACTCCGTGCGGACGCCGGCGAGCGCGCGCAGCTGGGCGTCGCTCGTCTCCTTCAGCCGGCGGTCGAGGGTGGCGTTGGACCGGGACTCGACGTCGAGCGTCGCCGCCGCGACCCGGGTCTCGAGGGACTTCGGGTCCCCGGTCGGGGGGATCTGGGCACTGACCTCGCGGACCCGCTGGTCGACGTACGCCCTCAGGCGGGCCTCAGCCTCGCCCGTCGCGACGCCGGCGGTCGGCGCAACCCCGGCGATCGGCGGCGGGGGCGGCAGGGCGGCGTCGGGAGGAGGAAGGGGCGCCGGCGCGGTCGCCCCGGTCGGAAGGGTCGACGGGTCGTCGCTGACCGAGACGGGGACGGCGACCGGTCCGGCGGCCGGTATCTCGACCTCGGCCGGACGCTGGAGCCACGGCGGGACCTGGTTCCCGCTCGCCGTCGCGCTCGCGGCCTCGACCGCGGGGGCGGGCGGCGGGGGAGGGGCCGCGAGGACGTCGGGCTCGGGGTGCGCCTGAAGGTACTGATTGGCCCGCTTGGCCGCCTCGCCGGACATCGGGATCGAGCGGGCGCGGGGCCGGGCGAGCAAGAGCGCGGCGCTCTCCATCGCCGTCCCGATCCGCCACATCTCCTTGCGTCGCTCCTTGCCGGCCTGGTGGTCGGCGTCCTCGAGATGTCCCCGGAGGCGCGACGACTCGACGAGGTCGACCCGGCGGCTCACCTCGCGGATCTTGTCCTCGGCGTGGTCGCGGACGTACTGCAGGACGAGCGGCAGCGGGTCCTTGCCCCGCGACGGCGTCGGGGGCTTCGTGAGGTCCCGCAGCGAAACGGGCGCCGCCTCCCAGCTCTGGACGCGCTTCGTGTGCCGGTCGCCCATCGCCTCGCGTTCGGCGACCCGCATCACGGCGAGCGCGAGCGGGATCTGCTCGGCGAACTCGTGCAGGTTGACCTTCCCCTCCGGAAGGAAGTACGGAAAGACGAGGAACGCGCCCAGGGCCACGAGCGACGTCGGCAAGAGCCGGAGCAGTTCGGCGATCGCGTCCATCGCGCTCTCCCACTGCTCGGCGGCGACGATGACGACCGGCTCGGTCGTCCCGCGGTGGAACAGGAACCCTTCGCCGACCGCCTGATAGACCGCCGCGTCCGGCTCCTCGCGCGGACGCTTCTCGCTGGGTCGTCCGCCCATCGACGCCCACGCCTGCAGGACCGCGCCGCCAAAGTCGCCCGTGCCGATCAGCTGGGCCGTGTCGAGCACGAGCGTCTTCATCCCGAGCCGGGGCCGGTCCTCGGTCGAGAGGAACATCCGGCCGACGCACGTGTACCGCCCGTTCCCCGCCGGATAGAGGAACAGATTCGGGTAGTAGGAGAGCGTCTGGGCCGGGTCCGGGTCCCAGTAATCGTGGGTGTCGGCGACGTTGACCGTCAGGTTGCCGACCAGGCGGATCGCTTCCAGCGTCTCCCGGCGGCCCGGGAACTCCTCGGGGATGGTCGTGTAGCCGGGGCTCTCGGCCTCGTTGTCGACCTGGCGACACCAGACGACCGCGACCGGGGAGAACGCGTTCGCCGGCCGGAGCTCGGTCGCGGCCATCATCCACCCTTGGTCGCCCGGCGGGCGAGGATCCGCTCGCACGCCCGGGCGAGCGGCAGGGTCGTGTTGACCATCACGGGGACGCCCATCGTTTGGGCGCCGACGCTCGGGGCCTCCTGGCCGCCCTCCCCGATGAAGAGCGGATGTCCCTCACCGGTCGAGACCGCGCTCGACACGAGGAAGACGTCGTCCTTCACCGAGATCCCCTGGCCTTCCTGCGCCACGAGGATCGTCCCCATCCCCGCCCCATCGCGACGGAGGAGGAAGTCGACCGGGTCGAACGCGCTGCGGAAGCTGCGGTCCCGCACCGTCTGCTCGACCTCGGAGTAGAACTCCTTCAGCTTGTCCGCCTTCGAGATCGCGATCACGAGCGGCGTGTCGTGACTCTTCGCGTACCGGAAGACCCCGCGAGCGAGGTTGACCTGCTGCGCCTGGTCGCGCAGCGACGGGAGGGCCGGCGAGAGCAGCAGGATCACCGCATCGGCGCCGAAGACGAACCGACCGAGCAGCGTCAGTCCGCGGCGCCACAGGTCGCGTCGGTCCGGTCGCCAGGAATCGAAGTGCGGGATGACCCGGCAGCTCTTCTCGGACACCTCGCCGTCCGCCGACTCGACCCAGAGCCGGTCGTAGGTGAAGTAGTCGGCGATGATCCCGCCGGCTTCGTCGATCGTGTTCAGTTCGAGCGGCTTCGACCCCTCGCCGCCCGGCGCGCCGTAGCGGAAGCGGAGCTTCATCTCGACGAACTGGTTGAACTTCGTCGGCAGCGGGTACTTCGTGAGCACGCCCTGCTCGTCGCGGCCGGCCGACAGCTCGACCCACAGCTTCCGTCGGTCCTCCATCGGCCGGTTCACGTAGAAGCGGGTCGTCGTCTCGAGGCTCCCCTCGGGGTCGGTCGGGTCGGTCGTCTCGTACGTCGTCTCCTCGAGCGCGACGTCGTTCTCGAGGTCGCCAAAGAGGGGCAGCTGGCCCCCGTCCGCGCGGGCCGGGATGTAGAGGATGGGCAGATTGAGGCCGAAATGGCCCGAGAGGAATCGGAAGTACGTGGTCTTGCCCGACGCCGGGATCCCGATCACGGCGATCCGGGCCGAGTCGACGGCCGGGGTCTTCGGCTCCCGCTTCGTGCCCGGTGCCCGCCGGGTCTTCGTGGTGACCTTGACCGCGGGCATCGGACTCTCCTACCGCATCTCCGCGAGGCATATCTCAATGAAGTCGAGCGCGCCCTCGACGGCCGGTCCGTTCGCCGACAGCTCCAGCCGGGCGTCCTGCAGCAGGCCGAAGACATGGTCGACGGCCTCCTCGTGCTTCTGCGCCGCGTCCTGGAGGTCGCCGGAGCCGGCGAGCCGCGTGAGCTGGTACGTGCCGCGGAGCTCCATCAGCTTCCCGAACAGTTCCATCAGGCGCTCGCGGGTCGCGGGGTCGGTGCTGCCGAGGCGGTGCTCCGTGTCGTCGATGAAGCGGACGAGCGTCTCCGTCTCCCGGTCGTTCTGCATCCGGGCCTGAAGGAGCGCGAGGCGTCGCAGGATCTTCGGCTGCGTCGCCGGGGGGAGCTTCTCGGCCTCCGCCCACGCCTGGAGGAGCGAGCGAGCGGCTTCGACGACCGAGCGGTTCGAGTATTGGATCCGCGCCTCCCAGTAGAGCCGCGTCACCGGCGGGAGCACCGGGGCCGCCGTCGCCAGACGGCTCAACGCCAGCTCCGGCTGTCCGTTCATGTACGCCTCGACGACCTCGCCGAGCGGCCCGTACCGTTCCTTGAGATACGCCGGGGTCGTTCCCCCGGTCGTCGTGACGACGTCGACCTCGATGTCCGGGGTCTCGGTGTAGGCTGCCTCGGGTCCGCTCTTGGCGGCGAGCTGGGCGGAGTTGATGCGCGAGACCGTCGCGTGCTGCTGGGGCTCCTTGAGGGCCTTCGCCGCGTTCGCGGCGTGCCGCGCGAGCTCCTCGGGGTGCAGCTCCTCGATCGGCCGGTCGTCCTCGTAGCCCACGTCGAGGAAGGCGTTGACCATCTGGGCGAACAGCTGCGAGCCGGTCGTCACTTCCTGGAAGCTGAAGATCGCGGGAAGGCCGGACTGGCCGGCGCGGACCCCCATCTGCGAGATCAGGTAGTTCATCCGGACCGAGTCGACGCCCTTGTCCTTCTCGACCCCGTTCCCGATCCCGATGATCTTGAGGGAGACGCGCGAGCTGGCGGGCAGCATGTACGGTACCAGGTCGATCCGCCCCGGCGCGATCGCCGGGCCGCCCGGGACCTGCACGTCGAACCGGGTCGACGCGTTGTCCCAGCCGTCGGTCACGAGCACGAGGTTGCCCTGGACCCCCTGCGTACCCATCCGGAGCAGGTCCGCGCCGACGGCCAGGGCGTCCCAGATCGCCGAACGTCCGCTGGGGGTGAGCAGCGAGATCAGGTTCTCGATGTACGGGAGGTTCTCGCGGTGGATCTCGGTGAGGGGCACCGCGACCCGGACCGTCTCGGTGAAGGTCACGAGGCCGAAGAGCGACCCGGACGCCGCGGCGTCCTGCAGGATGCGGAACACCGCGGTCCGCGCCACCTCGATCTTCTGCCGCTCGGGCTGGCCGGGCGTCGCGTCCGGCAGCGGGGCGAGCATGCTCTTCGAGAGGTCCAGGAGCAGCACGTTGCGCTCCCGGGTCGGTACAGTGACAGGAGGAGGCCCCGGATCGTCCGCCATGTTGGAAGGGAAAAACTACGGCCCGCGCTCCACCGGCCGGCCCAGCCGGGGAAGCCCCTCAACCACCCCGACGCAGTGCACGTCCAATGTTTACCTCGGTGAGGGTATTTGTGGGTTCCGACCGAATTGAGCGCGGGCTGACGGCGCCGCCTAGCCGGTTCGACCGTTCGCGGCGACTTCTTCGAGGAGGGCCACGTACCGGGGCGTGAGCCGCGACCAGTCGTACTCGGCGGCCCGACGACGGCTTTCCTCGCCCCAGCGATCGCGCGTCGTCGCGTCGCCCGCGAGCGTCGCCAGCGCTTGGGCGAGCGCCCCGGGGTCGTCGGGAGGAACGAGCCACGCGTTCCGTCCCTCGGCCACCATCTCCCGACCGAACCGACGCGCGTCGCCACGATCGGGAGCCCGGACGCCATCGCTTCCAGGATGACGCGGGGGAACGACTCGAATCGGGAGGGCAGGACGAACAGGTCGGCGTCCCGATAGGCCGCCACGACCTCGGACGTCGCGAGGCCGGCGTCGATCGTCACGCGGTCGCGGACGCCCAGGCGGTCGGCGAGCCGGAGCAGCGGAGCGCGGCCCCCCCAATCGTCCCCGACCAGTCGGAGCGACAGGCCGGAGCCGGCGGGGAGCTGCGCCACGGCCTGCAGCAGCGACTCGAGGCCCTTCTGCTGCAGCTCCAGACGCCCGACGCAGAGCGCCTGCACTCGTTCCCGTCGGGCGCTGCGTGGGGCGGCGGCGTAGTCCGCCGTCACGATACCGGTCGGCAGGATCGCGATCCGCTCGGATTTCACTCCGAGGCCCGTGAGGAACTGGCGCTCGACGGTGCTCTGTGCGATCACCCGGTCGGCCCCGCGCAACGTCGCGGCCGCGACCGCACGGTGGTAGACGCCCGAGAACGTGAGGCCGCGTCCGACGTCCGAATGCGGCGTGATGACCAGCGGAACGTCACGCCAGCGTCGCGCCAGCGCGCCCGCCCAGGTCGGAAAATAGCCGAAGGCGTGGGCGTGGAGCACATCGACCGGCGCGAGGAGCGCGGCCCGGAGCATTCCCGGCACGGCGATGCCGAGCCCGAGCGGTAGCGGCAACGTCCGCACCGCCCGGTACCGGTCCACGCCCGGCCGGGACGCGCCCGCAGCGTCCGACGCCAGTCGCGAGAACGGACGGACCCGCGCGAGGTCGGAGGTCGCGACGCGGACGTCGAGGCCCGCGTCGCGGAGCCGGTCCACAAGCTGCCCGAGGGTCGCCTCGACCCCTCCGATCACGGGAGGATATCGGAGCGAAAGCTCGAGCACGCGCAGTCCGGCCATCGTCCCCCTTCCCTGTCAACCGGAATCGGCGTCCCCGGAGGGCGGGCTCGCTCGTCGGAAACGGAGATAGATCCACGGGATGGGGGTGGCCTCGTCGCGCCCGTACATGCGGACGATCTGCACCAGCGTGACGGTGACCAGGGTGCACAGCACCAGCAGGGCGTACGCCCGGATCACGCCGAAGAGCGGGTTCGCGTCCAGTCCGTCGGTGAAGGCGGTGACCGAGGGACTGAGCGGCGCGAGGAACCGAATCCCGAAATCGTTGTTGAAGAGCAGATAGACCGAGGCGAGGACGGTGAGGAGCCGCGCGATGGCGAGTCGGCCCGGATGGAAGACCAAGATATCGACGGCGCAGAGGGCGAACAGGTACAGCAGGTACTGTTCGTAGAGTCCCCACCGGGTCAGAAGAAAGACCGTGGTGACGAGCAGCACGGCCCGGAGGACTCCCTCGCTCGTCCCTCCGCGGAACCACGGAGCGGCGAACCATCCGGCGAGGACCACGGCCGGAACCCACACGTACGACAGCGCGAGGTCCAGGTACGGCACGCGCTGGAGGGTCGGGTTCACCAGGAACGAGGTGAGGATGCCGACCCAGCTCATCCCGCCGCCTCCGCCGTGGCTTTCGGAGACCGACGCGGCCGCGACGTTCGTGAAACCCCAGTGGAACGCCCAAAAGACGGCGACCGTCGCGAGGACGGGCACCGCGACGCCCACGACGAAGTACCCTCGACGTAGGCCGCGGGCAGCGAACGCCTCGAGCGGGAGAAAGACGACGGTGATCCATTTCACGAAGATCCCGAGACCGTACAGCAGCTGGCGTTCGAGCGGCGCGGTGACGAGGAGGGTGAGAAGGACGAGCGCGACCACGAGCGAGTCGAACTGCCCCCAGATCGCCGAGATCACGATCGCGTACGGGAACAGCGACCAGAACGTCAGCGCGGTGCGAGCCGCCGCCGCCCGCCCGCTCCAGCGAGCGACGACCCGATGGAGAAGGTAGGCGACGAGCGCGTCGCCCGCGATCGGCGGCTGCTTCAGGAGGAAGTAGAGTACGAAGCGGTTCCCGAAACCGACCGTCATCCACAGACGATAGAGGCCCCCGAGCAGCAGCGGGAAGAACGGGAGGTACGCCGCCGACGGGAGGGTCTGGTTGTAGAAGGCGATACTGACGCCGGGGACCGGGGGCCAGAAGGCGTACGGGTTCTGCCCGAGCGCCACGGCATGTCCCGTGCGGATCCACACCTCGAAGTCGTACGGGTGACCGGTCCAGAACGAGAACGCCTCGCGCAGGAGCACTCCCAGGACGAGGATCTTCGTCGCGGTCGAGGTCCACGCGGGGACCGGGCCGGTCCCGGCGGCCTCCCCGTTCGCCATGGTGTCTCGCTCGTCAGGCCGCATCCCGGGTTCGGTCGTCGCTCCCGCGTCGGGGACCCCGACGCGCACCCCTCTGCGCGGCAACGGTTATAAACGGCACCCGAGTCCGAGCCGCCCGCATGGGCAATATCCGGCAGACGTACATCAAGCGGGTCGCCATCGAACTGATCCGCCATTACCCGGACGATTTCACCGGAGATTTCGCCCACAACAAGCAGAAGGTCCTCGAGCTCACGGACCTGGGCGTCGCTGTCGAAGGAAAGTTCCAGGTGACCCACAAGAAGCTCGCGAACCGGATCGCGGGCTACGCGACGCGCTACGTCAAGCGCAAGCGCGGTACGTAGGCGCGGTCCGTCCGAGCGGCGCCGTCACTCGAAGATCTGCAGACCTTCCTGCAAGTGGGCGACCTCGACCGGGGTCGTCGGTCGCCCCATCAGGAGGCCCCGGGAATTCGCGACGACGCACGCGCCGACGATCGGGACGCCGAAGTTCGCGGTCGACCGATGGACCGGTACGCCCAGCATCTCGGCCACGACCGCCGCTTCGCGCTCGGTCGTCTTCGGATGAACGACCACCCCGCGATTCGTCGCGAGCCCGGCCATCCCGACCGTCCCGAGGCCGGCGAGGGTGGCCCGTCGGGTCGGAACGGCGAGCGCCGCCCCAATGGCGGCGAGCGCGTCGTCGGTGAACTCCGGGTGCACGAGGGCCCCGTGGTCGTTCGCGAGCACGTTGTTGCCCATCGCGTTCTGCCGGTGGCGCACGATCGACACCGGTCCGAAGCTCTCGAGGGCCCGGCGCTCCGCCGGGTCGAGGTCGTCGCCCACGACCACGCCATGGGAGTTCAGCGCGACCAGCGACCCGACGACCTCGCTGTCGGCCACGTTCGACCGGACGAGTCGGACGCCGAGCGTGCGCTCGACCTCGCGCTCGAGGTGCGCGTCCGTGTTCGGGGGGATCAGGGCGACCGTGTCCGCGACCCGCAGGTAGACTCCAAGGTAGGGGCTGCCGCCGTAGAGCGTCCGACCGACCGGCACGCCAGGCTCTCCCCCGGCGGCGCCTAGTCGGCCGCGAGCAGGTCGACCTCGATGAGGCCGTCCTCGAAACGGATCGCCTTCACTCGCACCGACGACGGAATGTGCTGGATCCCGTGCTCCCAGAGGTGCTCGTTGAGCCGGGGGTCGATCCAGACGTCCTCGGGCTTGCCCTTCATGTGCCGGAGAACGAACCGGCGGATCGTCTCGACCGCGTGGCCGGCCCGGCGGCGGCGGCTCGGCTGGTGTTGGCTCGCCCGCAGCGGGATCACGTACTCCCGCTCGAGCTCCTCGCCGCGGCGCTCGGGGGTTTTCCGGGGGGCCATCGGTACCTCGGGGCTCCTACTTGTGGAGGTGGCCGCGCTTCCACGTGTGCCGCTTCGGGTGGCGCGTCACGGTTCGGTTCGTCCGTTGCATCACCCACGCCGGAACGCGTCGATTTCCCTTCACGACGCGGAACAGCCGCAGCTTGCGCGCGAGGCTCTTTCGTCGATTCGCCATCGTCCTTCTCCGTCAGCGCCGGGTGATCGTGATCTCGCGTCGTTCGGGCATGATCCGCTCCAGGAGCGAGCGCAGGGTCGCGTCGTCCACCTGCCGTTGCAGTCGGCCGGTCGCCGCGAGCTGGAGGAGCTGCTGCTCGACCGAAGCGGCGACGTCCGGCTTGGCGAGCCGGATCCGGCCCAGGCGCTCCCGCGCCTCGGGCGTGAGGATCCGGCGCAGCGCCTCCGCCCGCTCGGCCTCGCGCCGGGCCATCTCGGCTTCCTGCGCCGCGTACGCCTGCGGATTGACCGATTGGGCCATCTGCTCCTGCTGGAGCTGTTGCATCCGCCGGCGGCGGAGCTCGTTCAGCTCCGCGTCATCGCCCTGCGCCATCGGCCTCCGGTCCTCCCCTAGCGTACGGGCGTCACAGGTACTTGGCGAGTTCGGGTCGGTTGGCTGCCAACCCCTTCAGCACGTCGCGCGAGACCGTGTCGAGCAGCTTGGCCCCCTCGGGGCTGACGCGGCGGCCCTTCGTCTTGTACGGCTGCAGGAGGCCCGCTTTCTCGAGCTGGTGGACGATCTCCCGGAGGACGGAGCGAGAACCGTTGCGCGCGTGATACGGGGCACTGCCCCGGTCCTTCTTCCCACCGTACTCGGCGCTCAGCCGCTCGATGCCGACATATCCCTGCAGGTAGACCTTCCGCAGGACGGACGCACTGCGGAGATACCACCAGTCGGTCTGGGTCGGCGCGCGCTCCTTGTGGACGCCGGTCTTCACGAACGTCGCCCACGTCGGGGGCGTCACCGCGTTCCGCTGACGGAGCTCGTCCGCCAATCGGGGCAGCAATTTCGAGGGCGGGACGTCGTTCGGGTGGGTCATGAAGTGGCGCGGCCACTCGGCTGTCTTATTTAAAGACAGAGCGGAACTGACGGGCGGCGACGCGCCCACGGCCGCCGGTAAATCGGCCGACGCACGGCGCGATGCGGGGCGGGCCTTAACTATCTCGCGGGTGGTGTCGACGCCGGGACGACGCGCACGCGTCCGGACCCGGCGCGATGACGACCTCGGCTCTCCTGCTCAGCGGTGGCGCGTCGAGCCGGTTCGGTGGCTATCCGAAAGCGCTCGTGTCGACCGGCGAGCGCAGCGCGGTGCGCCGGATGGCCGAGATCGCGCTCGACCGGGGCCTGGACCCGGTCGTGGTCGTCGTCGGCCCGCACCACCATCCGATCGCGGACGCCCTGCGCCCGCTGGCCGTCCAGCTCGTCGACTCGGAACAGTGGTTCGAAGGTCGTACCGCCTCCGTGCAGGCCGGTCTCCGCGCGCTGCCCGCCGAACGCGACGTGCTCTTGTGGCCCGTGGACCACCCGTTCGTCTCGACACGGACCCTCGACCTCCTCTCGGCCGCCCGGGACTCGGACGAGCTCGGGCTCTGGTTCATCCCGACGTACCACGGGGAGAGCGGCCATCCCGTACTGTGGAAGGATCGGGTCCGGAACGAGGTCCTGGAGCTTCGCCCCGATGCGCCGATCCGCGCGCTCATCCCCGAGCTCGGACCGCAGGTACGCCGGGTCGCCGTGGACGACCCCGGGGTGCTCGCGAACATCGACACACCGGAGCGATACCGCGAGGCGTACGACGCGTGGCTGTCGCGTCGGGAGGACTGATGGACCGAAAGCTGACGCGCGAGGCGCTCCGATTGATGGAGCTCCATCAGCCGTTCGTGCGAGCGACCGTCGTCCGAGCGACCGGCTCCGTGCCCGGCAAGGTCGGTGCCTCGATGCTGGTGCGCTCCGATGGCTCGACGATCGGCACCGTGGGCGGCGCCGCCCTCGAGGAGCGCGTCAAGGAGCTCGCGCGGGAGACGTTCCACCACCGGGGGGGCGACCTGCATCACTTCGACCTGCAGGCGTGGAAGGACGGGGGATTGCCGAGCCTGTGCGGCGGCGCGGTCGACATCGCGGTCGAATATGTGCCGGCCCGACCGAACCTGTTGTTGTGGGGCGGCGGTCACGTGGCGCACGCGCTCGCGACGCTCCTTCCCACTCTCGAATACGACTACAGCGTCGCGGACGACCGCGCCGATTGGGTCGGCCTCGACCGGTTCCCGACCGCGGAGCGGCGTGAGGTCGTGGCGCCCGAGGACCTCTGGCGCGTCTTCGAACCCACGTCGTTCACCCACCTCTATCTGCTGGGCTACGACGCGGCGAAGGACCTGGAAGTGCTGGCCGGCGCACTCGAGCAGTTTCCGAACGAGATCGGATTGATCGCGAGCGCGGCGAAACGGGAGCACATGTACGCTACCTTGCGCGAACGCGGGGTCGGCCGCGACGCGCTCGCCCGCGTCCGGTCCCCCGTGGGCCTCGAGATCGGCGCGGAGAGTCCCGCCGAGATCGCGGTCAGCATCGTCGCCGAGATCGTCGCCGGGATGCACCCGGAGGAACGGCCGACCGCTCCCACCCCGCTCCGGCCCGCGGTCCAGGAGGAGGATGTCGCCCGCCGACCCGCTTAGGTTCCGCCTCAACGGCCGGCCGATCGAGACGCCGTGTCCGGCACCGCGGATCCTGCTCGACCTGCTGCGCGAAGATCTCGAGCTGACCGGGACGAAGCGCGGCTGCGACCTCGGTACCTGCGGTTGCTGCACGGTCCTCCTCGACGGGCGGCCGACGCTGAGCTGCCTCACGCTCGCCCGGCTCACCGAGGGACGGGAGGTCACGACGATCGAGGGCGTCTCGCCTCCGCAGGGTCTGTCTCCCGTTCAGGCGGCGTTCGTCGAGGCTGGCGCGACGCAGTGCGGCTTTTGTACGCCGGGGTTCGTCATGACCGCGACCGCCCTCCTGCGGGAGCACCCACATCCCGACCGGGAAGAGATCGTTCGCGCCATCGCCGGGAACCTCTGCCGGTGCACGGGCTACACGAAGATCATCGAAGCGATCGACACGGCCGCCCGGCGAGGGGCGTAATGGCGTCGGCACCGGACCCCGCCTATCGGCTGCTCGGCGGGCGCATCCCGTACGTCGAGGGACCGCTCAAGGTCACCGGACGGGCGGAGTACACCGACGATCTGCGACGCCCCGGCATGCTCGTGGCCCGCCTCCTCCGCAGCCCGTGGCCGCACGCGCGGCTCCGGTCGATCGACGTGACCGCCGCCCGGGAAACGCCGGGGGTCTTCGCGGTGCTGACGGGCGAGAAGTACCCTACGCCGTTCGGCGTGCTGCCGATCACCCACGACGAGACCGCGATCGCGGTCGGCAAGGCCCGGTACAACGGGGACATCATCGCCGCCGTGGCGGCGCAGGACGAACTCACGGCGGAGGCCGCGCTCGCCCGGGTCCGAGTGGAGGTCGACGAGCTGCCCGAGTACTCGGACCCGCAGATGGGCGTGAAGCCGGTCGCGGAGCCGATCCACGCGCGGGGGCTGAACGGGACGAACATTCAGAAGGAGGTCGTCCAGCACTTCGGCGACGTCGACGCGGCGGTCGCGCAGGCGGCGCTGACGGTGCGCGTGCGAGGCACGTTCGCGGGCGTCACGCACGCCTTCACGGAACCGATGGCCACGGTCGCGGAGTCGACGCCGGACGGTCGCTTGACGGTCTGGAGCGCGACCCAGGTCCCGCACTATCTGCATCGCTCGCTCTCCGAGGTGCTCGGGATCCCGATGCACCGGATCCGCGTGATCAAGCCCGAGGTCGGCGGGGGATTCGGCGGGAAGTCCGACCCCCTGCCCCACGAGATCGTCTGCGCGGCGCTGGCCATCGAGACCGGTCGACCCGTGAAGCTCCTGTTCGACCGGGAGGACGTCTTCTACACGAACCACGGACGGCACCCGACGCAGAACGACGTACGGATCTCGGTCGACGCGAACGGACAGATCGTCGCCTACGACATCGAGGCGCTGATCGACGGGGGCGCGTGGAGCTCGTTCGGTACGGTGACGACGTACTACAACGGCGTGCTGTCGATGGGCCCCTACCGCGTGCCGAACTTCCGGTACAAGGGACGCCGGGTCTACA
>Ga0187783_10001027_pt1 | contig 20565 bp, 17 predicted proteins | sample 1015_SJ02_MP02_2_FD_132471 | JGI IMG/M metagenome (GOLD analysis project Ga0187783, IMG submission 132471) | Tropical peat soil microbial communities from peatlands in Department of Meta, Colombia - 1015_SJ02_MP02_20_MG | ecosystem: Environmental > Terrestrial > Soil > Wetlands > Peat | place...
CTGAGGAAGAGCGGCCGCTCCATTGTGATCGTGACGCATAAGCTCAATGAAATTATGGAACTTGCCGACCGTGTCACGGTGATGCGAGATGGGCAGGTATTGGGAACGAAATCGGTTCAATCGACTTCCCGCCAGGAATTGGCTCAACTGATGGTTGGACGCGACGTCAACCTACACGCGGTGAAGCCAGAGAGCCATTTTGGTGAGCCTGTTCTGCGTGTCGAGGAGCTGTGCGTCGCCGATGAGGGGTACGTCGAAAAGCTCCACGCCATAAGCCTCGAGGTGCGCGCCGGAGAGATCTTCGGAATCGCGGGCGTCGATGGCAACGGGCAATCCGAACTCGCCGAGGCCATCCTACATCTTCGTAAGATCAGAAGCGGCCGCGTCTTCCTGGCAGGAAGGGACGTGACCCGCATGAGCGTCGCGCAGCACCGCGCCAGAGGCATTTGCTACGTACCTGCAGATCGGCGTGGCGTGGGCTCCGTTGCGGAGATGACGGTCGCCGATAACGCCATTCTTGGCTCGCAGAAGGGCTCTACGCGCAGCCTATTTCGTAGTGTGCGCGACTCGCGCCGCTCAGCCCATCGTCTTTTGCAGCGCTTCGGAATTCGTGGCGCGGGCGTCGATTCGGTGGCGGGCAAGCTTTCTGGCGGCAATCTCCAGAAACTCATCCTCGGGCGAGAGATCACCTCGGGTGCGTCCTTACTGATCGTCGATCAACCCACCCGTGGCCTCGATGTGGGCGCGGTGGAATCGATCTGGGAGGAATTGCTGCGGGCGCGCGAGCAGGGCAAGGCCGTTTTGCTGATCTCGTCGGAAATGGAAGAGTTGCTGAATCTCGCGGACAGAATTGCTGTGTTATTTGACGGCCGAATCATGAGGGTTTTCGATGCCCCCTTTGCCTCGGTCGACCAGATCGGTCTGTTGATGGCTGGCATCGCCTCCCCTCCTCCGCCGACTGTTCAGGGATCCGCACGTGGCGAAACTCTTTGAGCGCCGGTTGATTCCCGCTGATTCTTCTGGTGCGGTGGCCAGCACCACCGCATTGGGTCTTTTAGCGGCCATGGCAGTCACGGCAATCTTCTTCCGCTACTACGGGGCCAGTCCCATCGAGGCATATTTCGGGTTGTTTCACGAGCCGTTCGGGACCTTGCGCGGTTTCGGCTATTCGCTCGTTCGGGCTGCACCTCTCGCGCTTGTGGCGCTGGGCACGATCGTGAGTTGGCGTTCGGGATTCTATTATTTAGGCTTCGAGGGTTGCTTTCTAGTGGGCGCCGCGGCGGCCGGTTGGCTGGCGCTTTCAACCGCCCCTGGTACGCGCCTCGGCCCTCTTCCACTAGCGCTTTTCCTGCCACTCGCAATCCTGTTCAGTCTGACCGCGGGGGGGCTTTGGGCGGGTTTGGTTGCCTTCCTCCGCGTTCGTTTGGGGGGAAATGAGGTTCTAATTTCGCTGATGTCCAATTATGTGGCCCGTTTCTTTCTGCAATACCTTGTGTCTGGTCCGCTCCGAGCGCCGGGAAGCCTGCCGGAAACTCTTCTGTTACCCCGCGGCACCTGGCTACCGTTCATTCTTCCGGGAACGAGAGCGCATGCGGGAATCCTGATCGCGGTAGCAGCCGCCTTGTTCGTTTGGGCGCTGCTAGAAAAGCTGCCGCTCGGCTACGAACTGGTGGTGACGGGTTTCAATCCAGCCGCGGCACGGTACGCTGGCATCGAGGTGGATCGTCGCATGCTGTTTGCTGGATTTTTCGCCGGGGGACTCGGGGCTCTCGCGGGGATGGTGGAAGTGATCGGATCGCAGCACCGATTGATGGATGGGATCAGTGGCAGCATGGGTTTCGTGGGAATCATTGTTGCACTGCTGTCGCGACTGAATCCGCTCGCCGTTGTTCCCGTTGCGTTGGTCTACGGTGGAATGTCTGTCGGCGCGGACGCGATGCAGCGCCGCGCCAGCATCCCTTCTTCGATCACGTTCATCTTGGAAAGCCTGGCGGTTCTGCTCGTCGTGGCGAGTGACTTCCTGCGTTTCTATAAACCCAATTTTTCTGCTCTGCGCCTGTTCAAATTACGCCCATCCGGTCGCGAGGACTCCGCGTGAACGAGCACGCAATCGTGGTTTCGGCTTTCATCGTCGCTTGGCTTTCGGCGAGCCTGCGGCTCGCTGGCCCTGTGCTTCTGGCCGCTTTGGGCGAGACATTTGCTGAGCGCAGCGGAATTTTGAACGTGGGGATCGAGGGCACCATCCTACTGGGGGCTCTGGCCAGCTTCCTCGGCTCTTACCGGACGGGAATGATCTGGACGAGCTTGTTCCTGGCAACGCTCACTGGCGTCGTGGCGAACTTTTTTCTGGCGTGGATGTACGTGAGCGTACGCGCGAGCCAGGTGGTCACCGGCCTGGTATTCAACATTTTCGCGCTGGGCCTCGCGACGACGGTGTACCGACTGGTGCTGAGCAAATCGGCTGCGCCGGAGAGCATTGCCGTATTCGAGCCGCTGCGCGTGCCTGTGATCAGTCGCATTCCTCTCTTAGGGCCTGTCATCTTTGGGCAAACCGCGCCATTTTATCTAACTCTTTTGCTCGCCGTTGTCGCCCAATTCGTCCTCTATCGCACTCATTTGGGTCTTGCACTCCGCGCCACGGGTGAAAATCCGGCTGCGGCCGATGCCGCTGGTATTTCCGTCCACCGGATGCGCTACCTGGGAACTCTTTTGTCCGGTGCGGGTGCAGGAATGGCGGGGGGCTACCTCGTGCTGGCGCAGGTGGGCCTATTCCGTGAGACGATCGTTGCCGGACAGGGCTTTATAGCCCTAGCCATCGTGATTTTTGGCCGCTGGAATCCGCTGAAAGCCGCTCTAGCCGCTCTCGTCTTTGGCGCCTGCGACGCACTCCAGCTATCGCTCCAGATCTTCGGAAACAGAATTCCGCCGCAGCTCCTACTGGCCCTGCCTTATATCGTCACGATCCTTGCGATTTCAGGTCTGTTTGGCAAAGCTGTTCCACCCGCAGCGCTGATGAAACCTTACGTCAAAGACTAGCGCGCAGCTGCGGGCCGAGATGACTAGATCGCCAAAGAGCGCCACGGCCTTTTCTTGAATCGCTCTGAACCTGCCCGTCGCGCCAGATCATCTGCGTGCGTTTGTGCCCTTCGCCTGACATCCGCTTCGTTTACGCCGGTCACCACTCCGTCTTTCATCACAAAGCGCCCGTCGATCATCACCGTCGAGACTTCGTGTCCCAGTGCCGAATAGACGATTGCCGAAACCGGGTGGTGAATGGGCGTCATAAAGGCGTTGTGGAAGTCGAGAACAGCAAGGTCGGCTTTCTTCCCCGGTTCGATCGATCCGATCTCTGCTTCGAGTCCGACGGCCCGCGCCCCGTCAATCGTCGCCATTTCCAGCACTTTTTCCGCGGTCAGGACCGTCGCATCTTGGCGAAACCCTTTTTGAATGAGGGCGGCGACCTTCATAGCCTGGAAAAGGCTGTGATTGTTGCTGCTGGCGGGGCCGTCCGAGGCGAGTCCCACGTCGATGCCCGCGAGAAGCATTTCCGGAATCGGTGGACAGCCAGAGGCCAAGTACATGTTGCTGCAAGGGTTGTGCGCCACCTTGGTTTTGTGATGAAGCAGGATTCGAATGTCATGCGGCTTGCAATGCACGCAATGAGCTGCCAGGACGTCCGGCCCAAGAAAGCCGATTTCACTCAGAAACTCCGTGTCTGTCTGGCCGTAACGGGCGGCGGCCGTTTCCAGTTCGAACGTTGTTTCTGCCACATGTGTGGTGATCAATGCGTGTTCAGCGTCGGCCAGCTGACGCGTGAGTCTGTAGCCTTCTTCGTCGACCGCCCAGATCATATTCGGCGCGATGCCGATCTGCACTTTCGCGCCCGGCCGGTTATAACGCCGAATCTGTTCGCGCGCATCTCCCAAAGCCTTTCCCGGACGTTCGATGAGTTCAGGCGGAATACCGTACTGTTCTCCGGTGGATATGAAGCCGCGGCACACAAAGCCCCGCATTCCGGTCTGCTCGAAAGCCTCCACGATCGACTGGATCATTCCAGGCTTCGTATGTACGTACATAAAATCGACCAGCGTCGTAACACCCGAGCGTATGGATTCGACGCACCCGTGCAACGCGGCCACGTGGGCATCCTCGGCCGTCAAGTGAACACCGCTCGGGCCTGTCATGCAGGTGAACCATTTCTTCAAAACCATGTCATCGCCGAGCCCTTTGAGCAGCGTTTGGAACAGGTGCGTGTGGGTATTCACCATTCCCGGCATTACGATGTGCCCTGTGCAATCAACGATCTCCGCTGCGGGAAAGCGCCGTTCGAGATCGCGGCGGGTGCTTACGGCTGCGATTCGGTCCTTCTCCACACAGACGCTCGCTTCCTCAAGAATCTCCCGCCGCTTGTTCATGGTGATCAGCCAGGCGTCAGAAAGGATTACGCTCATCGGGTTCTCCGTAAGACAATGGCGGGTCGACACTAGCACAGGGCCCTACTCACCGAGAAGGCAGCTTGTTTCCTACGAGGTTCGGCAGCCGGACGGCTGTGGAAGCCCGGACGCGTTTTGAGACATGCCATCCAACCCTATTTATAGAAACAGACATCTCAAGCCTGTGGCCACAACCAACAGCTTGTGGTACAAACGATAAGTCAAGTTCACAAGGGGCTCGCCGTCGCTGTTCAGCTGACATCGCGAAGATCTTGGCCTCGAATCGTCCGTGGAACTTTTTAACTGTGCGAATAGAAATCGTTGGCCGTATTGTAAGAACACGACTGGCAGGTACGACGAGACTCAGGCTTGTCGTGGTCATCTTGGCGAGCGCGCTCGCCCTGTTGCCAGCTTCGGCACGAGAGGGCACGTCGTCTGAGGAAGTGAACCAGCAACAGACGGCGGCGCAGCCAGCGGCTGTCCCACAGCCTGTTTCCGAGGAGCTGCCTGAAAAGCCTGTGGCCAGCGAAAGTCAGACCCACTCGGGCTTGACGGCCAAAGAGCAGCAAAACGTCGAGCACGAGAAGGAAACTGGAACATCGAAGGACCGACTCTTTTGGGTGCTTCCTAACTTTCTGACCATCGAAAGTGCGGACCAGGTCCCCCCGCTGACGGCCCGCCAGAAATTCGAAACGACCGCACGAGGCTTGCTCGATCCCTCTGAATTTGTGCTGCAGGGGGTTGTGGCAGGCCTCGGGCAAGCCAGCAACAGCATCCCGCAATATGGTCAAGGGTTTGAAGGCTACGCCAAACGATACGTGACCGCGTACGCCGATAATGCGGTGGAAAACATGATGTCGAGCGCCATACTGCCATCGGTCCTCCATCAGGATCCGCGCTACTACCAATTGGGCCATGGTGGATTTGCTCGCCGCACGTTTCACGCATTCAGTCGCCTCTTCATCACGCGTAGCGACTCCGGGAAAGAGGAGTTCAACTTTTCTGAGGTTTTTGGAGCGGGCATGGCGGCCGTCATCTCCGACTATGGCTATCATCCATCCGGCGATCAAAGTGCCGGAAACGTCGCCAACGTGTGGGGCACCCAGATGGGCATCGACTATATGACCTACATGCTCAAGGAATTCTGGCCCGATCTTCGCCGCAAATTCGACCGGAAACATCGAGCCGAGCCGGCACAGTAGCGCGACGGGAAGTCCTTCCAGAGTCTTGCGTTTCTATAGCGAATAACCTCGTGGCCTCCGAATGCGATCCTTACGAAAAACGAATGAGGATTTTGCTATCCTGCAGTCGTTTTCGTGGAAGGCTGTAGGATCGAACGAACCCCGGAGGGCAAGGCGATCATGAAACTCACCATTGTTGTCGCACTGGCGATGCTCGGGTCGATTTCGGCGTTTGCTCAGGATCAGTCATCCTGCAAAGCCTTCTTCCAAGTCGTGCGGGCCGATTCGGGATCGACGGGTTCTCAGACGGGCATGGAGGGATCGGCAAAGAAATGGTGGGACAGTGAAGGCCAGAAAAAATATCCAGGGCTGTGTCTGAATGGCTCGGTGACCTCTGGAGGCAAGCCTCGCTATCTGCTGATCTGGTCAAAATCCAAATCGACGGGCCCGTCGTCGGTGCCCCCCGCCGAAGTGTTTGGTCAAACAGCCAGCAGCTTGCAAGCGACCGCTCCCCAAGAATGGATTTACCAGCCCCGCTGGAACGTGGCGTCCTTCACGATCGCATACGTGCTCTATGACGGGCGCCTAGATATCCCTCCCGTCCATTTCACGGCTGGGGATCGTAACGGATGGGTATTTCCAGATGACCGAAAGGCGCTGGAGACCGCATTGAAATTCCTTGCGCAAGAACCCGTTTTCTCTCCCCCTGTCCGGTGACGGACGCTTCACGCTAGCGGCGTACGACCTCGATTGGCCAGAGGGCGTGACGTTTTCAGCATGCCGCCCTTCGTGTCGCGCGGTTGCGCTTTCGGGCGGGTTAGACTGGCTCATCGGCCCAGTCCCGATAAGCGTCCTGAGGACCTCCCGTTGAGCACTCGTGCCCAAACGATTTCCGCCGCGCAGCCCGCCTGCCCCTGGCTGTACCGGCCTTGGCTTGATTTGCTCGTTGGCTGTGGCGCCTGGTCAGCTCCGCTGCTGGCAATTGCGACCTGGATGACGCCCGGACACGCTCACCGTTGGACCGTCGCGTTTTATGCACTCGCCATCGTTTTCAACTATCCGCATTTTATGGCCACGATTTATCGCGCCTATCACACCCGAGACAGTTTCGAGAGATACAGGATCCTCACCCTGCACCTGACCCTGCTCATGGTGCTGACGGGCGTCTTTCTCCACGCCTGGCCGCGCCTACTGCCCTGGGTGTTCACCCTCTATATCTGTTGGAGCCCGTGGCACTACACGGGACAAAACTATGGATTGCTGATGATGTTCGCGCGCCGCAGTGGAGCCGTCGTTGCTCGGTCGGAGCGGCGCTGGATACGTGCGGCGTTCATCGCTTCCTACCTGATGCTTCTGGCAAGCTTCGAAACGGCCGGATCGGGCGATCCCCTCGTTCTTTCGCTGGGACTGCCGGCAAAATTCACCTTGTGGCTCCGTCTCGGGCTGGGAATCGCCTTCGCCGTGTTGGCTGTTCTCGGTTTCCGTCGGCTGATCGCGCAGAGCGGTTTTCAAGCCCTGGTGGCGCCGATTCTGCTGGCTTTCACGCAGTTCCTCTGGTTCGTACTGCCGACGCTGCTGGAGCTTCGCTCTAGGTATCAGATTCCACAGACCCAATACAGCAGCGGGATTCTCGCCGTTTTACACTCGGCGCAGTACCTGTGGGTTACCAGCTACTACCAGCAGCGCGAAGCGCGCGCAGCGGGTCAGTCGCAATGGCGGATCATGGGTTACTTCCTGACGCTTGCGGCCGGTGGCATCGCGCTTTTTATCCCGGGGCCGTGGCTTGTCAGCTACCTTCTGCATTTTGACTTCACGACCAGCCTGTTGATTTTCACAGCGCTGGTGAACATCCATCATTTCATTCTGGACGGTGCGGTATGGAAACTCCGCGATTCCCGAGTCGCATCCCTGCTGCTTAACCGGGAAGCAAACACCGGCTCGGCGATCGAGCACAGCGAACCCAAGTCAGGCACAATTCCCTGGCTGGCGGCGCGTCTATTCTCCGCGCCCGCGTTTCGGATTGTGCTGGTCGGCGTGCTTCTCGTCTGGGGAGCTGTCGAGGAAGTTCGCTACGCGCTGGGAACGGACGAGGGAAGCCTCTCGGCCCTGGTTGACGCATCGCGAATGAATCCCTATGACAGTGCAGTCGAAGCCCGCATCGCCATTGCGGAAAGGAAGGCTGGCAAGCACGACGAGGCAATCGCAGCATTGAAGCGTGCGGTCGAGATCAATCCCCAGAATGTGGCACTTGAGCAGGCGTGCGCCCGCGCAATGCTAGAGGACGGCCGCTATCAGGACGCCTACGAGCACTACGCCAAGATGCTCCAGCTATTTCCTCGGGACGAGGATGCCCTGATTAACTACGGCCTGCTTGCAGCACGCCTGGGCCATCCCCAGCAGGCCATCGAGGCCTGGGAGAAAGCTACCCAGTTCGATCCCGATCAACCGAATCCTCATCTCTATCTGGCGGAAGTCTTCGATCAGCGAGGCGACCACCTCACCGCTGCGCGTCATTGGCAAGACTATCTGCGGGCTGCCGCCCTGCGTCCGGACGATCCTGCCGCCGGCATCCCCGAGCAAGCCTCCGCAATGATTCAGCTAGCGGACGACGAATCCAAAACCAATCACGTCGATTTGGCTGGCTCCGAGTATCAATCGGCTGCGGATCTTGCCAACCGCACGAGCGATCGGAGCCTGGAATCGCTGGCGCTCGCCCATCTGGGCGATTTGCAAGAGAGGGAGGGAAACGCCAGGTCTGCGGCGCACAGTTATCAGCGTTCGCTAGAGCTCGACAGGGAAGCGAACGATCCACGGAGTGAGGCCATCGATTGGTTCAACTACGGCCAGTTCCTGCTCCGGCATCAACAGCCCAGTCGGTTGGCCTATGCTTGCTTCGTTCGTGCCGAGGACTTGCTAAAAGGCACGGGCAGCCCGGAACTGGAAACCGTTCAGTCGGCTCGCCATAAACTGGAAGTCCAGCTCGGCAAGAGCGCCACCGCAAGTCAATCCAAACTGTCCGATCTGCTCGCCACGGCCAGCTCCCTTCCGACGACCTCTTTCTGATGCGGCTGTGATTCCCTCGGTGTACACTCGGGCCGGCATTTTGCCGGAGGCGCCAACGACGGCCATGGCCTCGACCGCGGAACAGAAATCACAAGCATTGAACGTGAGCGACCTCATCGATGAGCGCCCGATGAGTAGATTTCAGATTTGGACCGTGGTTCTCGGTGGCCTGGTGCTTGTACTCGACGGGTTTGATGGGCAGACCATCAACTACCTTACCCCTTCGATTGCCGAGACCACGAAGATTCCCGTTCACAGCTTCGGGCCGATCCTGTCGGCAAGCCTCATCGGCCTGATGGTTGCAGCCCTAACCACCGGACCCATCGCGGATCAATGGGGCCGCAAATGGCCTGTCATCCTTTCGACTCTCAGCTTCGCGCTGTTCTCCCTTCTCACCGCTCGGGCCAACACCCGCAGTGAGTTTTGGATCTTGAGGTTTCTGACCGGGCTGGGACTTGGTGGTGCGATGCCGAATGTCGTGGCCCTCGCTTCCGAATACATTCCCAAACGCCTGTTGGCCGTTGTCATTCCCATCCTCTTCGTCGGAATGCCGCTCGGCGGAACGATCAGCGGCTTCACGAGCGCAGCGATGATCCCCGTGTGGGGCTGGCGCGCCGTGTTTGTGGTAGGCGGAATTGCGCCCCTCCTCATCACGCTTTTGTTAGTGATTGTGCTGCCCGAGTCGATTCAGTTCCTAGCGCTTGAGGGCAAGGATCCGAGGAGAACTCGAAAGATTCTGGCCCGCATCTCGCCGGGGCTCGCCCATCCCGGTGTCGTGGTAGCCGGTTCACACGGCGAACGCCTGAGAGGCGTGCCTGTAAAGTACCTGTTTGCCGAAGGCCGAACCGCCGGGACCATTCTGCTCTGGATTCCGTACTTCATGAACCTGCTGCTCATCTACTTCCTGAGCGGTTGGCTGCCCGCACTGTTGCGCGACGAGGGTATGTCTGTGAAGGCCGGTGTGACGGCCACGGCCTTCATCAGCTTTGGAGGCATTTTCGGGTGCCTGCTCGAAGGACATTTGTTGAAGCGGTGGGGCGCCTATGGGGTATTGATCGCAGAGTACGTAGTTGCCGGGCTGTTGATCGCCTCGCTTGCCCTTGTCTCCGTATCCTTTCCCGTGATGTTGGCGATGACATTCAGCACAGGCCTTACCATTATCGGAGCGCAGGGAGGCTTGAACGCGCTGGCTACCCGATTCTATCCGGTCTCGGTGCGGTCGACAGGAGTCGGCTGGGCGCTGGGTATCGGTCGTATCGGCTCGATCGTAGGCCCGCTGATCGGCGGCCTGTTTCTCTCCATCGGATGGAAGACGCGGGACATGCTACTGTTTGCGAGCATCGTTGCGGCCGTCGCCTTTGCTTCCATCCTCGTCAGTAACCAAGTTCGTGGCAATGTGACGGCCTATACCCCCGCTCCGGATCTTGGCGGAGATTGACAAAGGTTTTCTCGACTGCTTGACAACGGATCCACCCGCCCGTAATGTAAATCGGTTTTGTCGCAGATCATTAGCGTGTTGATGGCCGATAGAATCCAGCGAGGTTTTTCCCAGCGAGATGCATTTTCTGTATGACTTTTGCAAGTGGCTGCAGCACACATCCGTCGGCAGGGAAGTGGCCGAGTCGGACTGGCTGTTTCCAGCAATCGAGACAGTACACATCTGGGGCATTATTTTGCTCGTGGGAACCACGGGGGTGCTGGACTTGCGCCTTCTGGGATTGATTCTGACGAAGCAGCGGGTCTCAGAGCTGCATCACCGGCTGATCCGTTGGACCTGGACTGGCTTCACCGTCATGTTCATGAGCGGGTCGTTCATGTTCGCGTCAGAGGCCGCCAAGATGTACGGCAACGGCGCATTTCGTTTCAAGATGTTGCTCATTTTGCTGGCGGGGGTGAACGCCTTCATCTTCGAAACGACCGCGTTTCGCAACGTCGCTCAATGGGATGACAGCCCGCGCACGCCCTGGGGCGCAAAACTGGCTGCGTGTTTTTCACTGGTTGCCTGGGTAGGAGTGATCGCCGCAGGCCGCTGGATCGCCTACTGGTAGGGCCGCGCGCGTTTTATAGGTTTTGCTTTTTCTTCGCCCTATGCTAAACTTCCCGGGTTCGAAACCAGCAAGGCCGGGCCGACCGCGCTCTGCTAAAATCAGGCCGCCCATGCGGCGGGATCTACATGAAAGCCCTTGTTTGAGGTGTCCGATATGAACGACGAAAAAACCAAGAATCTCGATCTCGCCATTTCGCAGATTGAAAAGCAGTACGGCAAGGGCTCGATCGTGCGGTTGGGGAACCGCGACGTCCTTGTGCCGGTCAGTGTGATTCCCACGGGATCGATCTCGATCGACGCAGCCTTGGGTGTCGGGGGATTCCCGCGCGGCCGTGTCATTGAGGTGTACGGTCCAGAATCGGGCGGAAAGACCACGCTTACCCTACAGGTCATTGCCGAAGCGCAGCGGATGGGCGGCCAAGCCGCCTTCATTGACGCCGAGCACGCGCTCGATCCCGTTTACGCCCGCAAGCTCGGCGTGGACGTCGATAACCTCCTCGTCTCGCAACCCGACAACGGGGAACAGGCGCTTGAAATCGCCGAGGCGCTGATCCGCACCAACGCCATTGACATCGTCGTCGTTGACTCGGTGGCTGCGCTTGTCCCCAAGGCCGAGCTGGAGGGCGAGATGGGCGAGCCGCAGATGGGTTTGCAGGCCCGGCTGATGTCACAGGCCCTGCGCAAGCTGACCGCCATTGTAAACAAGTCGAAGACATGCCTGGTGTTCATTAATCAGATCCGCGAGAAGATCGGCGTGATGTTCGGCAATCCCGAAACGACTACCGGCGGTCGCGCCCTGAAGTTCTATGCTTCGATTCGCATTGATATCCGCCGGGTCCAGGCGATTAAGGAAGGGGATCGCGTGATCGGCTCACGCACTCGCGCGAAGGTGGTGAAGAACAAGGTCGCCGCGCCGTTCCGGGAGGCCGAATTTGACATCATTTACGGCGAGGGAATTTCCAAGGAAGGCGATCTGCTCGATCTCGGCGTAATGAAGAACATTTTAGAGAAATCCGGAACCTGGGTCTCCTACAAAGGTGAGCGCCTGGGACAGGGTCGCGAGAACGCGCGCCTGTTCCTGCGGGAGCACACCGACATCCGCGACAAAATCGATCACGAACTCCGCAAGTCCATGGGGCTGTTGACCCAGGTAGCCGACGAGGCGAAAAAGGCGGGCGGGGACGGCGACAAGCCCGCAGCTCGTGCGGCTTTGGCCGCCGGTCGCAGCAGCCGCTGACGGATTGGTTCGCTTGCTGCCCTTGGTGAGCGTCTTCGCTCGATCTTCGCACGTGCCTGTACACTCGGCCAGTTGTTTCCAGGGCCTTGTCTTGGAACTGGGTTTTGCATTGTGATTGCGAAGCCGCGACTACTCTCCTAAACTAAGTTCGCATCTAAGAAAAGACGCATGTTCGGGCGCCCCGTCTCCAAAAACGCATGGTCTATTTTGTGCCTCCTGTTGGTGGGCGGGCTCGGAACCGCCTTCGGGGCTCCCGCCCATCACAAGCATCGCGCTCGCGCGAGCGAATCGGTTGATCCCACCAAGGATGATGTGACCACCGATGACGATCCCGTCATCCGCCAGATTGCCGTGGATGCGCTGGGGCATGAAAAAGGCTCGGTCGTCGCCGTAGACCCGTCGAACGGCCGCATCCTCGCGGTTGTCAATCAAAAGATGGCCTTCTCCGACGGCTTTGAGCCTTGCTCGACGATCAAGCCTTTCGTGGCCATTGCCGGACTCCAGGAGGGCGTCATCGCGCGCGACACAATGATCCGCGTGGCCCGTCGACGTTACATGGATCTGACCGAGGCCATGGCGCACTCGAATAACAAGTTTTTCGAAGAGGTGGGTTCGCAGCTCGGTTTTGCGCGCGTTGTCAAATACGATCGGCTCCTCGGCCTGGGCCAGCGCGTTGGTTACAACATTCCTGAAGAACGGCCCGGCTGGGTGCCGTCGTCCCCGCCACCACTCGGCGGTGTTGCGCGAATGTCGAGCTTTGGGGAAGGCATTCGCATTACGCCGTTCCAGCTGGCATCGATGGCCACGATGTTGGCCAATGGCGGCACGCAGTATTTTCTGCAGTATCCTCGCACCGAGGAGGATCGCCAGAGTTTCGTTCCGCGCGTCCGGCAACAGTTCGATATCGCGCCACTGCTGCCAGATCTGCGCGACGGAATGCTCGCCGCCGTTATGTATGGCACTGCCCGGCGGAGCTTTGACCCCGATGGCGAGCAGGATCTGGGAAAAACAGGAACCTGCAACGATGAGGACGTTGGCGGACGATTGGGTTGGTTCGTTTCCTACGCCGATCAGGCTCATCCAAAGATTGTGATTGTGGTGCTGCTCCACGGAGGCAGCCGCGTCATCAGCGGCCCTCACGCCTCTGAAATTGCCGGCCGCATCTACCGCGGCCTCTACGAGCGCAACTTCTTTGCCCAAACGAGGGCCGACTCAACCCCCGTACAGTACGCAGCGGGCGACCCGCAGTAGCCTGCCTCGTTGGTTTTCTGAAGACCTGACGGGACCCACTCAGGGATGATTCCCTTCCCTGGCAAGCTCGGCCGGGTAGTCGTGGTGAAGAACTGCTTGGGGGTCCAACGGTGAGACGTGGTGCCAAACACCATCGGGGCCATCGATGCACTCGTCCTCGTTGATCCTGGCACCCGGCCTTCTGTCTCGATCTAGAAGCAACCGGACGGTCCAGGGCCTCGCATAGACCTTGGGGTCAGTCATCGTAGCCTCGTATCTCATCGTGTCGGGGCCAAGAAGCGTGTAACGCTCCACAACGTGCAACTGATCGCTATGGTAGTTGCCCGCAGCGTCCAGCCAGGTTTCCTCTCCGAGGTCCGTAACATCGACGACCAGCGTATCTGCTTCCCAGTGTCCTCGGGAGTCCCCCATAAAAAAGTCAATGCCGTCGTCATGTGGAACCGATGAGGCCAATACGATCCGATAGGAATGGTTGTCCGTGTAGACGATCGCCAGGTGCCCGACGCTCTGAAAGATTTGAAACGGTGTAGGCAGAAAGATCGCCCGTGGCACGCCGGCTTGAAAGCAATTGATCGCGGGATCAGACGTCGCGCGGCTTTCGTAATTCTTGGCTCGTTGTTTCAGCGCATCGGGCAGGTAGGGAATCCTGCCGTCGGCTGGATCGACCACAATACTGGGGGACGCGCGAACGCCGACCTCTGCCGCGTGGCCTTCGATATTGAGGTATGCCGTCGCCTGCGCCTGCCAAATGCCTCGAAAGTCCGGGGTACCGTCGGAAAGGCGGGGCGGAGAGTACGAGCGAACTCGAGCCTCGGCGCTTTGCGGCTTCGCATCGGCACGAGCGGCGATCGCGGAGGTCGCCAAGATCACGAGAAGGCATTTACTCGTGTGGGTTCGCCGTGTTGCCCTCGGACTTGGGGTAATGTTCAACGTCTCGTTCCCCTTCGTGGCAGTCGTAGTAAACAATCTGGTCTTTTGCCGGATTTCTCTTAAGAGTTAGTTCCATCGTCCACGGCTTCGTGAACACGGTGGGATCTTCAACGGTGGCGGAATAGGCGATTGTGTCGGCGCCGGTCATCGTATACCGTTCGACAACGTGTTCGTTTTCGTCCACAAAATTTGCTTCCATGTCGAGCCAGGTTCTGCCATTGAAATTCGCCACATCGACAACGAGCGTATCTCCCTCCCAATGGCCGCGCGAGTCTCCATCCCAGGCCCAATACTGTTTCGGGTGGGAGCTACCGTCCTCCGGGATAATGCGAACATCGTGCGTGTACTCGTAAAGAATGACGACATAGCGTTCGTCCTGAATGATCTGGAAGGGAAAGAGCGAAGAAGGCTGCTCGGTTTCGCGTGGAACGCCCGGGACATGACAATGCGCCTCGGGATCGTGGTACGGATCGTGGAGGTCTCGATACTCCTGGATCTGTTTCGTCGTAGGCCAGTAGGGGAATGGCAAAGGGACGCCGGCACTGTGAAAATCTCCGAGTGCTACAGCAAGCCCACCTCCTCCCCTCAAGTTTTTCAACGCGGCTTGGTAGCCGCTTTCGTTGTGCCAAAGCCCCTCGAGATCGGGATGACCGTCGGCTAGGCGGGGGAGGTCCGCTGGTTTGCTTTCGCGGGATTTCTCAGCAGTTTGGGCGGTTGCCGGCTGAGGGGTCAACCAGAAAACGGTCAGAAAGATGCAACCGATCGTCGCTCCTGGCAACTTGCCCAACAGGGGTACCCTCTTAGGGATTCGGTGGTTTATCGGGCGTGGATGAGCCGGACGGCGATGGGGGCGGCACGTTCCTCGGCGCTCCGCCCAGCACGCGCGTTCCATCGGCCAGCCTTGCCTGAGAACCGAAAATTGTGTTCGATCCATCGCGAGCCCTGTAGCCTTCGATGGTGAGTTCGTCGCCAACCTTGACCGAGTCCTTCCGCCATCCATTGCGATACAACGCGCTGGGAGCGCCCATTTCAACGCTCCAACGCGTCACGGTTCCGTCATCATCCTTCACATCCAGCGTGATGTAGCTGTGTGGATTGATCATTTCCCATTTGACGGCGGTTCCGTGCAACGTCACAGGCTTGTCCAGGTCGAACTCGGCAGCAAAGGAGTGATGGCCACGTGTCGGCGCTGCCGCCGCAAGCCAGGCGAGGATTCCCGCGATCGTGGCAAGCTTTGCCGTGCTCATCGAAATGCACTCGTCCGCTCGAACCCCCCACACGTACATCTGGCGTGTTGCTGGTGTCAAGCTCAATCCAAGACCTCGCTCCAGCCCTTGCGCGCAACGGGCGGCGCGTTGTATACGTCAACGCCATACAGATCGGTCAGATCTGACTTTCGGGGGGATTTGCATGAAAGATCGTCTCGCTTCCTGCCTGGTTGCGCTGTCGCTCCTAGTTCTTTCGCTCGCTCCGGGCCGCGCGGCGGCACAGCAATCCTGTGAGGCTCTTGCGTCTCTCAAGATTCCAAATGTGACGGTCAGTTCGGCAACGGCCATCCATCCTCCTCCCCACCTGGTCATACCGCTTCCGCCGAGCCCGATCAATCCCGCAGACGATCTAGTTGTTTCGATTCCATTTTGCCGAGTCGTCGCGTTTTCCGCACCGACCAGTGACTCGCACATCAGCTTCGAAGTCTGGCTTCCGGTTGCGGAAACCTGGAACGGAAAATTTCAGGCTGTCGGCAATGCCGGCTTCTTCGGACAGATCAGCTATACCGCGCTGGCCTCCGCGCTCGAACACGGCTACGCCACGGCCAGCACCGATACCGGCCACGCTTCGGGGAATGACGAAAGCTGGGCCTTCGGGCATCCGGAGAAACTCATTGACTGGTCCTACCGTGCCGTACACGAGATGACCGTCAGCTCGAAAATCATCCTCCAAGCCTTCTACGGCAAAGCCGCGAAACTGTCCTACTGGAATGGCTGTTCGACCGGCGGCAAGCAGGGTCTTACCGAAGCCCAGCGCTATCCCACCGACTTTGACGGAATTGTCGCCGGCGCCCCGGCGAACTACATCACGCATCTGCAGGCGGGTTCCGAGTACATCAGCTGGCTCGCTCTGAAAGATGGTATGAATGCGCCTCGTTATATCCCTGTCGACAAACTTGCCGTGCTTCATAAGGCTGTCCTTCGCGCCTGTGATGCGAAAGATGGAGTGACGGACGGAGTCATCGAAGTTCCGAAGCGCTGTTCGTTCGATCCGAAGGTGACTCAGTGCTCGGGTGCGGATGGCCCGGACTGTCTGACTGTGGCGCAAGTGGAGCCCGCGCGCCTTATTTACGCCGGTGCGAAATACTCAGACGGCAAACAGATGTTTCCCGGTTTTGAGCCGGGCAGCGAGCTTGGGTGGAGCGGGATGGTGGCGGGGCCCGAGCCGATCAGCATTGCAACGGGATTCTTCAAATACATGGTCTTCGGCGATCCGAATTGGGACTTCCGAACATTCGATGTAGATCGTGACACGAGAGTGGCTGATCAGAAGCTCGGCTCGGTCGTGAATGCCACTGACCCGGACCTAAAAGCCTTCGAGGAGCACGGCGGAAGAATCATCATGTACCACGGCTGGGAGGACTCAGCCATCGCACCGGGCAACAGCGTAAATTATCGTGCTAGCGTCGTCGAGAAGGTGGGCGGTGTCGAAAAGACACAGGAATTTCTACGCCTTTTCATGGTTCCGGGAATGGGGCACTGTCGGGGCGGGCCGGGTCCGAACACCTTCGACGCAATGGCTGCGATGGAGCAGTGGCGGGAGCAGAATATCGCGCCCGAAAAAATCATCGCTACGCACTCAACCGGCGGGAAGGTGGACAACTCGCGTCCTCTCTGCCCGTATCCGCAGGCTGCGATTTACGGCGGCAATGGAAAAACAACCGATGCCGCCAATTTCAGCTGCGGCAATCCAAACTGGTAGAGTCCCCAATGGTGAGGTTCCCGCGTTCTTCTGTCCCGATCATGCTTTTGGTGTTTTGCAGCCTCTCCTTTGTCTCCCTGTCTCAGTCTCGGACTCAGCCGCGTGCCATCGTCCTGCACGCCGCACATCTACTGGACATCGAAAGCGGAAAAACCTGGACTCCCGGCGAAATCCTCGTAGAAGGAGAGCGAATCGTCGAGGCTGGGTCTATCGTGACACACCCACAGGGGTCCGAGACGCTCGATCTTGGCGACACGACACTTCTGCCGGGGTTGATTGACGCTCACGTTCATTTGTTTCTGCATCCTGGCGCAGAAGACCTCCAGACCATTCAAGAGTCTGTACCGCAGCGGACCATCATGGCGACGCTGGCGGCGCGCGACGATCTGATGGCGGGCTTTACCGCGGAGCGTGACATGGGCACGGAGGGCGCTGGTTCGGCCGACACCGCCGTTCGCGACGCAATTAACATGGGGAGCATTCCAGGCCCCCGGCTGCGTATCAGCGGCAACGCCATCAACATCCTCGGTGGGCACGAGGACGCCATTGGCTACAATCCGGCGCAACACGTTCTTCCCAATGCCGACTACGCAAACAATGCTGCGGAGCTCGTGACCGTCATGCGCCAGCAGTATAAGGAAGGTGCGGACTTCACCAAGATCTATGAGACGGGCACCGATACGCTCCGCGATGGAAAGGCCTCGACCCTCTATCAATACACCGAAGGGGAACTGGCTGCCGCCGTAGAAGAGGCAGCTCGCTTGGGTGGGCGCGTCGCCGTGCACGCTACCGGTGAACCGGGAGCGCTCTTTGCCGCGCAAGCCGGCGTGGTTTCGATCGACCATGCCAACCATCTCGACGACCAGACCATGCGACTCATGCGAGAAAAACGGATCTTCGCGGTGCCTACGTTCACGATCTTTGAGTATTTTGCCGATCATGCCGCTACGCCTGCGCAGGCGGCGCAAGACCGCCAGTTGTTGGATTTGAAGATACAAGACTTCCGCAGACAGGTTCAGGCGGGTGTGCCGATGGCCGTGGGCTCCGACGTCGGACCCTTTCCGCATGGAACCCAGGCCCGGGAGTTTGAGCTGATGGTCAGATACGGTATGACTCCACTGGCCGTGCTACAGGCAGATCTGTTGAACGGGGCGAGATTGCTAGCCTGGGAGGGCCAGATTGGTGCGTTGAAACCCGGGTACTTGGCCGACGTGATCGCTGTGTCCGGCGATCCTTTGCAAGACATCGCGGCGCTTGAAAAGGTCGCTTTCGTCATGAAGGGTGGTGTCATTTACCGCAAGTGAATTTAGCGGCTGGCTCGTCTCTACCGCTTGCGTCGTCCCCGCCCATGCCTGCTGCTGGTGTCACCTTGCAGAGCCTCTTCGACAGCCTTGTGGATCTTCCCATCCAGTTGTTCGGTCGCGGCTTCGTACGCTCGCCGTGCCTCGTCGACCATCCGGGCCATGTGTTCGGATGTGCGTTCGACAATCTTCTGGACGGCCGATTCCGATAGTCGTTCGATCGAGGCCCTAAGCGCTTCTTCCATAGCTTCAGGGAGCTGCTTGCCGGTCTTCCGCGGTACGACTTCCAGCTCGGGGCGCGGGGTTTCCTCCTTGACGGCGGCAGCGGCCTCCGTCTTCGCCATTTCCAGTGCGGCCGTGAGTTCGGCTTCGCGACCCTCGGCGCGGCTCGCCATCACCAGGATCTCGCTTGCGTCCCATGATGCGGTCAATGTGACCGGAGAGGGAGGCGGTGGAGGAGTTGGGGGAGGAGGCGGCGGTTCTTCCAGAACGAAAGCGGGTTCGCCGGGGGGAGGGAACCAATCATCCGGCGGCATCGGAATGTCCCACACGTTTCCGGGTACGTCTAGGTTCAACCCAATGTGAAGCATCTCACGCGTGTGGCTCGGGCGCTGAACCCAAATCACCCTGGCTGTAATGTCGCGTGGCGGGCGCTTGGGGTCACCGCGAGGGATCTCCAAACGGACCTCGGATCCCTTCGTAACGTAGTGTCGCGAAACATATTTGCACCCGTGGCAGCTGACCATGACCGTCCGGGTCTGCTCGGTGAAGACCTCGTGCAGCGCATCGACTCCTTTTACTTTGATGGGCAGAGCCAGTGTCAGACGCGTGCTGCGCCGTTTGTCTGCGCCATCTCTTGCGGGTGACGTCTTGCTCACGCGACCCTCATCGCCATCGGATGAACCTGGCCCGACATCTCCTCGGTCGCTTCCGTTAAATGGTCGACTACACCCGTCGCGCAAACTTCCGAAAGCGGCCGTGGATGACGACCAACCGGTTACACCAAAATGGTACCAATGCAGTCGCAAAGCGATGTTTCGTTTGCTGCCAAACGTCCCCAAAATGACAACTCCAAGTTGCAGACGTGGCGGTCGCGGGGTAACCTCGCTCGAGAACTGGGACTGGCAGAATAGGGATACGCATGAGCTACGTCCGGAAGAACTTGGTTACCGGGGAATCACTGATTTACGAAACGGGAGTGCACTGGAGCGTGCTGCTCTGGCCCCTCGTGATTGCGATCGTCGTTTCCGCCGGTGCGATCGTGTGTCTGTTACAAAAAAACTCGGATTTTCTCTATGTGGGTGCGGCGCTGCTGGTTGTGGCTGCGGCCGTTCTGGCCGTGGCGATCGTCAAGCGAAACGCTACGGAAATTGCAGTAACCAATCGGCGCGTGATCATCAAGAGCGGATGGGTTCACCGCCGATCGCTTGAGATCATGCTCGCGAAGGTCGAGAGCATAGGGATTACCGAGCCGTTCTTGGGCAGAATGCTGGGATATGGCACCGTGGTCATCCGTGGGACCGGCGGCACGCCCGAGCCCTTTGAGAAAATTGCCGATCCCTCTGAACTTAGAAAACACGTACATGAACAAGCAGACCGGGCGAGGATGTGACGGCCCGCGTCACCGGGCGGGCTTGCGGCGCGAGCGAAGGTAGGCTTGCAGAAAATAGATTCCGAACCCTGCGCCGAAAACGATCCAGAAATCCGACTGGCTTCGCGTGCAAGTGAAGACGGCTAGCGCCAGAGCGCAGCCCCACATGAAAATCTCTCCGGTAAAACCATCCAGCCAGTTGGGCCTGGCTCCAGCGGCAGGGACCCGTGCTCGCAAAGAGGGCAGGAGGCGCGGAACGGCTGCGAGATAGCGTCGATAGCTTTCGCCCTGCGACCGGAGCAGGGTGGCCTCCTCTCGGAGGATCAGACGATACACGAAAACTAGCATGCCCAGAGAAATCACGAGAAAACCGGACCGACTCGCCAAGAACCCAAAGCCAACCGCGAGAAAGAGATTCCCCAGGTAGAGCGGATTTCGGACCCGACGATAGGGTCCATCGGCGACAAGCTGTTCACTATGCAGGGCCGCATCGTGAACGATGGAGCTATGCAGGTAGGACTCTGCCCAGGAGCGGATGAACGCGCCCATTGTGACGATGCC
>Ga0187783_10001028_pt1 | contig 20563 bp, 21 predicted proteins | sample 1015_SJ02_MP02_2_FD_132471 | JGI IMG/M metagenome (GOLD analysis project Ga0187783, IMG submission 132471) | Tropical peat soil microbial communities from peatlands in Department of Meta, Colombia - 1015_SJ02_MP02_20_MG | ecosystem: Environmental > Terrestrial > Soil > Wetlands > Peat | place...
GATTATGTGAAAGCGGAGGCCAACTTTCGCGAAGCACTGCGGCGCGACCCGCACATGGCCAGCTCCTATTACGGTCTGGCCCGCGTTTACCAGCAGAGGGAGAACTATGCTGCGGCGCTTTCGGCGGCCACCGAGGCCGTCGAAATCGAGCCTGGCATTTCCAGTTACCACTTCCTGAAGGGGCGGCTATTAGCCAAAGCGGGGCGGCCGGAAGAGGCCAAACAGGAACTCGCCATCTCCAAGCGGTTGCTGGACGCCTCTCGCGAGAAGGCGCAGGATGAATTGAGCGGAGGGGCCTTGCCCGAACCAGAGCTCTCCGCTTTGCCAACCCCCCAGTAATCCCTCCTCGAGCACAGCCGGCCGATCCGGCATCAAGCCTTGGCCTGGACGAAGCGCGGGTATTCGGGCGTCCATTGCGCGGCGGCGATGCGGTCGCGCAACTCGGGAGGAGAGCAAGGTTCGGCAAGACCGGCCCGCTGGGCTTCGGCGCCGACGGCGAAGGCAATCTCTCGGGCAATCCCCCGCAATTCCGTCAATCGAGGCAGCAGCGCGGCACTCCGATCCCCGAGCGCCGGAGAGCTCTCGCCGAGAGCTCGCGCCGCCGCAATCATCATCTTGTCCGTCACGCGGCGGGCGCGAGAGGCAACCAGCCCCAGCCCCACGGCCGGGAAAATGTACACGTTGTTGCACTGCGCGACCGCGACCTTCCGTCCTCTGAATTCGACGGGGGCGAAGGGCGATCCCGTCGCGACCAGAGCACGGCCGTCGGTCCATTCGAGCAGGTCGCCCGGCGTTGCCTCGGAGCGGTCGGTTGGATTCGACAGCGGAAAAATGATCGGGCGCTCGATCTTACGCGCCATTTCCCGCACGATCGGTTCGCTGAAAGCTCCTCCCACCGTCGATAGACCTATGAGAATCGTCGCGCGGACGTTTTGAATCACCGTTCCGAGGTCGATCCTGCCGGTCGCGGGCAGCACCCAGGAGTCGAACCGCTCCGCTGGGTGCGCATAGACGCGCTGCTCGGGCGACAGGTCCTGCCGATCGCTGCGTAGCACGCCACCGCGGTTCACGATCCAGATTCGACGGCCAGCCTCTTGGCAGGACAGGCCACTCTCTTGAAGCGCCTCGCGCAGATAATCGGCAACTCCGATGGCTGCTGCTCCCGCGCCGTAGAACACAATCTCCTGATCCCTCAGGTTGCCGCCGGACGCTTTGATCGCCCCGATCAGAGTGCCCAAAGCAACTGCGGCGGTTCCCTGAATATCGTCGTTGAAGGTCAGCAACTCCTCGCGGTAGCGCTCAAGGAGCGGACGAGCGTGGGGATTGGCAAAGTCCTCCCATTGAATACATGTTCCCGGCAGTTCGTGCTTGAGAGCCTGAACGAAAAGATCCACAAATTCGTAGTACGCGTCGCCCGAAATCCGTTCGTGACGCCAGCCGAGATATTCGGGCGCCTTCAGGCGGTCCGGATTGTTGGTCCCGACGTCCAGCACAACCGGCAAGGTGCGCGCCGGATGAATGCCCCCGATCAGCGAATACAGGGAAAGCTTGCCGATCGGTATGCCCATGCCCCCCACACCCTGATCCCCAATTCCGAGAATTCGCTCTCCGTCTGTCACGACGAGGACGTCGACGTTCGCGTTCGGCCTGTTGTGCAGGAGCTCGGGAATCGAATTGCGCAACGGATACGAGATGAAGAGCCCTCGAGGCCGGCGGTAAATTTGGCTAAAGTGCTGACAGCCCAGGGCAACCACCGGCGTGTACACGACAGGCATCAGCTCCTCGATGTGGTCATTCAGCAGGCGATAAAACAGCGTTTCGTTCCTGTCCTGAAGAGAACGCAGATAGATGTGGCGCTCGAGATCGTCGTCCTTGCGACGGTACGCGTCATAGGCGCGCACGGCCTGCTCATCGAGTGACTCGACCTGCGGCGGCAAGAGTCCGTGGAGTCCAAACAGAGTGCGTTCTTCGTCCGTGAACGCAGTTCCCTTGTTGAGCAGGGGGGTATCGAGCAGGTGCATGCCCCGCAAGCCCACGGGAAGGACGGAATCACTCACCTTCGATCTTTCCCCCAGCTAGGTCCTGTGCGCTCGGCAAAGCCGCCCGCCCAGACTACTCGATCAACAAGGGGTGCGCCAGTGCGGCGGTGGGGACCATCCTGCCGCGCACCGCGCAGCTCTGGACCGGCGGATCATGCGCATCGAATGCGCGAAGGCGAATCTGGACGCGCGGAGAGGTTCTTGCTCGAACGGATCGAGGAAGGTGTCTGGCCTAGGCGATGGCCCAGCCTGCAGCGGTCATGGCGAGCAGCAGAAAGAGCGTTCCCACACCGATCAGACTCAGCACTTTGCCCTGGCCCAGCAGCGAGTCGCGTGTTTCCGCTTCGAAGCAAACCAGCGAGATCACCACCAGCACCACAGCCCAGGCCAAACCGAGCGGCAGTCCCGGATGGCTGCGGATCTGGGTCAGGAAATTCTGCGACGGCTGCCCGGCGGGTACCCAGGAGGGAATGAACGGCGTTACGCCCGCCACCAGCGAGAAGGTGAGCAGCTTGCGCGTAACCCATCCGCGCACCTTCGGACGCCGCGATCCGCGCAGCACCAAAAAATCCCAGGCCAGCAGCGCGATGGCAAGGGGCACCCATCCGTACAGGGCGACCTTGTCGTCCATCCACAGCCAAGCACGAAAGACTCCGTGACTGTGAGTACCGCCCACGAGCCGTGGCAGCAGAAACCAGCCCAACAGTGAATTGGTTGCGACGGCCAGCATGAGCGACAGCAAGCCGACGAGCTGAAGCCAGTGCCGTGAAGCGGCCGCCCCGCAGCGCGTGCAAACGGATTGTCTCGGCAGAAAATTCAGGCCGCAACGCTCGCAGAACATTTCTTCTCTTCTCCCACAAAGATGCGGACGGTTTTGTTCGAGGCTAGCGCGAACGGCAGGCCAAAATCTACTGGCCATTGGTGCAGGATCGCAAGTACAAACGCGAAGAAAACGCGAACGAATTCCTGAGATGAATTGCCCCGAGTGGGCCCGCCCCTGCTCGACCCTAATTGGACAGCGGCAGCGGCTCCTGCCTTGCCCCCGACGCCCAGCAACGCGCATCGCGCACCGGCGCGTAGGAAAACCGATGCAGCGGGCTCGGTCCAAACTGCCGCAGCGCCTCCAAGTGTTCCGCGGTGGCATAGCCCTTGTTTTGCCCGAGGCCGTACTGAGGGTATATCTGGTCGAACTCGAGCATGCGCAGGTCGCGGTCGACCTTGGCCAATATCGAGGCCGCCGCGATCGATACCGATCGCGCGTCACCGTGAATCAGCGCCTTCTGCTCGATGGGCAGATCCAGCTCGAGGGCATCCAGCAGCAAATAATCGGGCAGGGGATTCAGCTGCGAGAGCGCGGCGACCATCGCCTGACGGCTGGCTTGGTAAATGTTCCAGGCATCGATGCGGCTGGCTTCAATCTCCGCCACCGCCCAGGCCAACGCCCGCTCGCGAATGCGGAGGGCGAGTTCGCTGCGTCGCTCGGGCGCGAGCTTCTTCGAATCGTCGAGTCCATTCACTCGCCGCTGCGGGTCCAAAATCACCGCCGCCGCGAAGACCGGGCCGAACAGGGCGCCGCGTCCCGCCTCATCCAATCCCGCGATGCGCTGCCAGCCGCCCTGACGCGCCTTGCGCTCGTATCGTGAGCAGCACAGCCGTCCCATCGCGCGCGATTCTAACACGCGGACCTGTGAATTTTCCGCCTACACCTATTCTCGCGCTCGATGGGCGCGGGGCGGGGTCTCTTGCGAGCGAAGGGAGAGGGCAGAAAAAAACTCATATTGGCCGGCCATCCTTTGCCTCACTGCCGCCAAGCGCTGAGGCCGTTCGGATCGCTTGCGGAATGCTTCAAAGGCCCGTGATCGGAGAGAAAAACGGCGGAAGAAAGAGTTATTCGGCGCTCTCGGCCGTTGCGCCAACCGCCCCAACCGCCTCGAGCCGTTCGGCCCGCTTGATGCGCGCGGCCTTGCCCTTGCGCGACCGCAAATAATTCAGCTTGGCTCGCCGGACGCGTCCTTGCCGCACCACCTCGACCGAACTGATCATGGGTGAATGCACCGGGAAAATGCGCTCGACACCAATCCCGAAACTTACGCGTCGCACGGTGAACGTCTCATTCAGCAGTTCGCCGCGCCGCTTCATGACCACGCCTTCAAAGGCCTGGACGCGTTCCTTTTCGCCTTCGCCCTCTTTCAATCGCACGTTGACGCGCACCGTATCACCCGGACGGAACGCCGGCAGGTCTTTGCGTAATTGTGACTCTTGCGCTTTCGCGACGATCGGTTTCATTTTTGTATTTTCCCGGCAGACCCGCTCAGGTGGGGCCAGCTCTTCCCTAGACAATCACTCATTATATCCCGCACCAGGGCCTACCGCAAACGCCCGCTCCAATTGGCCGCGGAATGGCAACTACGCATGCCGGCGGGGGTGCTAGCAGCGAAGGCGGAGCCGTGAGAGCATCTAGTCGAGGTTAAGCAAGCGGCGACTTGCCCGAACAACCCTGACTCGAAGCCGGGAGACGTATGAGCCCGCAGCGGCCGGCAGAAAAAAAACGACTGTTGATACTGACCAGCAAGCTCGGCTATCAGACGCGCGGGTTCGTCCAGGCGGCCGAGAAGCTCGACGTCGAGGTCATATTCGGCACGGACCGGTGCCACAAGCTGGATGACCCCTGGGGCGACCAGGCGCTGGCACTCGATTTCGAATCACCTTCCCAGGCGGCGCGGGAAATCATTCGTGAGATGCGAGCCCATCCCCCCGATGGCGTGCTGGCCCTGGGCGACCGGCCGACGCCCGCCGCAGCGTATGTGGCGCAAGCCTTCGGGCTGGCTGGCAACCCGCCGGAAGCGGCCAAAACCTGCCGAAACAAACTGCTCCAGCGGCAGGTACTCGCCAACGCAGGTTTACCGGTTCCGTGGTTCATTTCCTTCCGCCTCCCCGAAGATCCGGCACGCATGGTATCGCGTGTGAGGTTTCCGTGCGTCCTGAAACCGACGGTGCTCTCCGCCAGCCAGGGTGTTGTTCGCGCCGATGACGCGGCCGGATTCGAGAGGGCTGTGGCGAGGCTTCGTGCGTTGCTCGAATCGCCTGAAATTCAGGTCTTACGCGAGCCCGAACTCGACGAACTGCTTGTCGAGGGTTATATCCCGGGCACGGAGGTTGCCATCGAGGGGCTGGTCGGAAGCGGCGATTTCCGCGTGCTTGCGATTTTCGATAAGCCCGACCCGCTCGAAGGCCCTTACTTCGAGGAGACGATTTACGTCACGCCGTCGCGCTTACCGGCCGAACGGCAAACTGCGATTGAGCTCTGCGCGGCCCGAAGTACGGCCGCGCTGGGCCTGGTCGCCGGGCCCGTGCATGCCGAGTTCCGGATGAATGAGGCTGGGCCCTGGGTGCTCGAAATTGCTCCCCGACCGATCGGTGGGCTTTGCTCGCGCGCGCTGCGATTCGGGCCCGAGCGAATCTCTCTTGAAGAATTGCTGATTCGCCACGCGCTCGGTCTGAGCGGCAGCGATTTAGAACGGGAAGAAGAGGCTGCGGGCGTCATGATGATTCCCGTGCCGCGCAGCGGGATCTTTGAAGGGGTGGACGGGATCGAAGAGGCGGAAAAACTCGCGGGCGTCGACGAGATTCGCATAACGGCGCGGCTGCACGACTATGTTGCGGCGTGGCCGGAAGGCGCAAGCTATCTCGGATTCATATTCGCGCGCGAAGGAGGCCCCGAACAGGTCGAGACGGCCTTGCGCGCCGCGCACGCGAAACTGCGGTTCAGGTTTTCACCGCGATTACCCGTCGAACACCCGGCCAGCGGAAGGATGCGGCCCTAGGCTGCCCGAATCAGGCCGCGGGAGCGGTGATGGTCCTCACCCCCGCGCTACTTGCGCCAGCCGACCTCGCGCAGCCAGGATTCGTAGTGGCGGTTGTACTCGTCTCGGTCCCGCGGCCCCTGGTCCCCCTCCCGCGCTGCTTGTTCGCGAATTTCGCGGGTGCGCTCGGCGATCGAGTTCAAGCCCGCACGGTGCCGGAGCTCATCAACTCGCTCGTGATCCTCAATAGGCCATGGATTCAATTCCCCGTTCTCGTCCCAACGGAATTGCGTGCCGTAAATCTGCGGCTTGCCTTCGAAGTAGCGGATCCGGTCGACTAAGTAGGCAAGTTGCGCGAGCGGCGCTTCGCCTGCGGCAATTGAATGTTCAATGGCGATCGCACAGGCGCGCTGGAACGGCGGGTCACTCACGGCGTGCTGCGCGATCAACCACGCGGCGTGCGATCCATCTTCCCCCGCAAGACTGCGGCCCGGCCAGCCGTGTGCGGCAATGATCTCCTTTAGCCGGGTAGCATGGGTCTCATGCACTTCCTCGAGGCGCGGGTTGTACCCCTCCCCCAGTGCTCCCTGGTCGAGGAGTTCCTTTCGGACTTGACGGTCTTCCGCCTCCATGGCGAGGAGTTCGTCGCGCAGGGACCTATTCATAAAACCGGACCGGCTGCCACTTGGTTCATCGACGCTTGCCCGGCCCGATGACTCGAGCTATCCCTTTGTCCTCGGAGGCACATACCCCTCCGGGAGGCGAGCGCCCTCCCCAAAAAAGAACTGCTCCATCTGCTGTTCCATTATTTTTTGTGAATTGGGGTCGAGAGGATTCAATCGGTACTCATTCATGAGCATCTTGGAATGCTCAATCCACATTTTCCACGCTTCCTGCGAGACGTTCTCGTACACGCGCTTTCCCAACTCGCCCTTCCACGGAATACGCTCAAGACCAGGCATTTCCCTGCCGAATTTGACGCACTTTACGGTTCGAGCGCTCTTCTGCTGCGCCGGTGCGGCAGGGGCGGGATTCTGCGCGTCAGAGCATTTGTCGTCCATCGTGGCGGCCTCCCTGGCAAGCACATCCAACATACTGCAAGCTCGATGGAATTGCCAGAAAGGCGGGGGCAACGGGCAGGCTAGGCCGCGAGGGCCGGCCGCAGAATGAAGGACCGTTTGCCGTGTCGGCCTTGCTCACGAATCACGTTCCACGGATAATTGAAGAAATCGCGAGAGGAGACGAACATGCCGATTTACGAGTATCTCTGCAACGACTGCGGCGAGCGCTATGAGCGCATCATCCTGCACAAGAATCAGCCGGTCACCTGCCCGAAGTGCTCGAGCGCGAAACATACGCTCGAACTCTCTGTCTTCGCCGCGCCGGCCAATAGCAATAAGCCGGGCACCCAGCGATCCGCTCGACCGGCCGGAACTTGCGGTTGCACGCCGCATTCCTGCGGCTGCCACTAGCCGTCGCAGCTGGCCTTCGGTCCTCAAACCTCGCCGCTTTACACCAGGACTCGACCCGCACGGCGGCACTCGTCGCCGAATGTCAGGCGGGCGCCCTTCGTCCCGCGCTCAGAGCTGAGCTACGGTGCTTGATCCGCTTTTTCGAGGGAGTCTTCCCGGCAGGTCTATGGCCTAACCTGCGGCGCGGCTTCGCAGCTGGGCCGCAGCACAGGACTGCGGCGGTCGCCGCATCGCGCATTCGCCGGTGAGCACCGCCACTATGCCGTTGCCGGGGCAGCCCCAATCGAACGCCGCTGTTGAAAGCATTCGCGGCAGTACACAGGACGCCCCTGCGTCGGCCTGAACGGCACCGTCGTTTCCTTCCCGCATTGCGAACAGACGGTCTTTGTTTCGACGCGCTGAACGCTGGGCGCGGCCGAGCCGCTGACTGCCTGGGCACGGTTCGCCTTGCAGGCCTTGCACCGCTTGGGCTCGTTCTTGAATCCCTTGTCGGCGAAGAACATTTGCTCGCCGGCCGTGAAAACGAACTCCGCCCCGCACTCGCTGCACTTCAGGACCTTGTCATGGTATTCCATCGTCCGCTCCGGAACCGTGCTGGGGACAGGACTGGCAGCGGTACAACTCGGCTTTCACGGTTTGCGTTTGGCAAACCGTGATCCCATTCTCAGGCGTCGAGTACAACGATTCGGGGTCCGAGCCGGAAAACGCCCAAGTGATCAGATCGCCTAATCCTGCTCTCGCCGTTGCTTCTTGCGAAGGCGCTTACGCGAGAGGGCTTCCTTTGCCCGACGCTTCTCACCCGGCTTCATGTAGTAGCTGTGCTTTTTGATCTCCTTGATGATGTCTTCCGACTGCACCTTGCGTTTGAAGCGCCGGAGTGCGTTCTCCAAAGACTCACCCTCTTGAACCACAACTTCTGCCACGCGTATTCACCCCCGTTCCCCTTTTGCGTATTTGTTAAAGATTAGGTATAGACAGTTTACCGGTTCACGCGTCGACCGGCAATTGCCCACATCTTCTATCGGAGGCTTTGCCGTAAGTCAAGCTGAAATTGGGGCACTTACGGCTGTCCGGCGAATCGTGCTCGGCGAGCGAGCGGGCGATCGCTCGGTTCTGCCGAATCGGGTCGAGCGCCCGGCTCGCCCCGGCCTGCTGGCACCTCCCCGGAGGCAAGAGTTGATGACGGTTGCTGCTCTGTTTAAAATGTGCCGTTACACGTTGACCGGAGTAAAGCCGTTCGATGTCCGCCATGCGCAATGCGATCGGCGTCTTGCTCGCCGGGGGCCAGGGGGAGAGATTGTGGCCCCTGACGCGGGACCGCGCCAAGCCCGCTGTGCCGTTTGGCGGGGTCTACCGCATCATCGATATCACGCTCTCGAACTGCTTAAACAGCGAGTTGCGTCGCGTTTTCGTGCTCACGCAATACAAAGCGCTCAGCTTGAATCGCCACGTGCGTCGCGGATGGTCCGTGCTGATGGGATTCGGTGAATTCATTGAAGTGCTGCCCCCGCAGATGCGCGTCTCGCAACACTGGTATCGCGGCACGGCCGACGCCGTGTATCAAAACATCTATTCGATCGGCAGCGAGCAATCGAACTACGTGTTCATTCTTTCCGGCGACCACATTTACAAGATGAACTACCAGACGATGCTCGAACAGCATGTCGGGACGGGAGCGGACGTCACCGTGGCCACCTTCGAGGTGGATACCCAGTCGGCGGCAAAGAGATTCGGCGTGATCGAGACGGACAAGGACTGGCGCATCGTCGGATTCGAGGAAAAGCCTGTCGCACCGAAGGAATCGCCCATCCATCCCGGCAAGGTGAACGCCTCGATGGGTGTCTATCTTTTCAACACCCATCTCCTGGTTCCCATCTTGATTGACGACGCAGAGAGCCCTACGTCAAGCCACGATTTTGGCAAAGATATCATTCCCCGCATCATCGGCAAGCACCGCGTATTCGCCTACAATTTTCGCGACGAGAACAAAAAGGAAGATTCCTACTGGCGCGACGTTGGCACGGTCGATGCCTACCATGAGGCCAACATGGACCTGTGCGCCGTCTCCCCCGTTTTCAACCTGTACGACAAGAGTTGGCCGCTGCAAACCTGGCAGCAGCAGTATCCGCCGGCAAAATTCGTTTTCGGCGAACCGCAACGCATGGGTGTGGCTGTCGATTCCGTCGTAGCGGGGGGCTCGATCGTCTCCGGCGGGCGCGTATCGAATTGCGTTCTCGGCTACGACGTGCGCATCAACAGCTACAGCGAACTCGAAGAGGCCATCATTTTTAATCACGTGAACGTGGGACGCCATTCGCGCATCCGCCGCGCCATCATCGATCGTCACGTAACTTTGCCGGAAGGCACGGTGATCGGCTTCGACGAGGAGGCTGACCGCGCGCGCTACTCGGTCTCCGACGGGGGCATTGTCGTGGTTGTGCGGCCCGAGTCGATGCTCGAGGAGCCCGAGTAGTCGGCCACTCCTCGAGGAGCGATCCGCCAACAAACTCTTGCCAAGGTGGATATCCGCTCTCCCGCGCTCCTCCGCCCCGTACAGGTGCAGGCCTGTTGAACTTGCCGCTCGGGCGGAAAGAGAGCCTTCCAAAGAACGCTCGGGTCGGGCTTGGAGGGAGGAAAAGTTTCCCGTAGACTTCTGTTTTCATCTTCGGCTTGTAGAGCAGGCGTAGAGCGACCTCATAGGGAGCCAACTCGTGGCTACGAAGATCGTCAGCGTGCAGGGCCGTGAAATTCTTGATTCTCGTGGCAATCCGACCGTGGAAGCCGACGTTCGCTTAGAAGGCGGAAGCCTCGGGCGCGCGGCGGTTCCCTCGGGGGCGTCGACGGGCGAGCATGAAGCGATCGAGCTCCGCGATGGCGACCCGTCGCGGTACCTTGGCAGAGGAGTGGAGAAGGCCGTCGCGCACATCAATCGGGAAATCGCCCAGGCCGTCACCGGCAGGGACGCCTCCGATCAGCGCGCACTCGATCGGCGCATGATCGAGGCGGACGGCACGCCAAACAAATCGAGTCTCGGCGCGAACGCGATTCTTGCCGTTTCCATGGCTGCCGCGCGGGCCGCGGCAGCCCAAGCGAAGCAGCCGCTCTACAAATATCTCGCGCGTTACTCGACGAATTCCGCGGGGAACACGCTGCCCGTTCCCATGATGAATATCCTCAACGGGGGCGCCCACGCGGACAATTCCGTCGACGTTCAGGAATTCATGGTCATGCCCCTGGGCGCCCCGACCTTTCGCGAAGCGCTGCGCTGGGGTGTCGAAGTGTTCCACAATCTAAAGGGCGTGCTGAAAAAGAACGGCTACTCAACGGCGGTCGGCGATGAGGGCGGTTTCGCGCCCAATCTGAAGTCGAACGAGGAAGCACTCGAACGCATTTTGCAAGCGATCACCGCGGCCGGTTTCAAGCCCGGCGAGCAGGTCGCCATCGCCTTGGATCCCGCCGCGAGCGAGTTTTACGACAAGGCCGCCCGTAAATATGCGTTCAAGAAATCGGACAACTCTCAGCGCACGCCCGAGGAGATGGCCAAGTTTTGGGAGGCTTGGCTCGGGCGGTATCCTATCGTCTCGCTCGAGGACGGCATGTCCGAGCAGGATTGGGAGGGCTGGAAGGTGCTCACGCGCGATGCGGGGAAAAGCGTTCAGCTGGTCGGGGACGACCTGTTCGTCACCAATCCGAGAATCTTTTCGCGCGGGATTTCCGAGGGAATCGCCAATTCGATTCTGATCAAGCTGAATCAGATCGGCACGGTCACGGAAACCATCGAAGCGGTCGAAATGGCTCGAAAAGCGAACTACACGGCCGTCGTTTCGCACCGTTCCGGCGAAACCGAAGACCCGTTCATCGCCGATTTCGTGGTGGCCATGGGCACCGGCCAGATCAAAACGGGTTCCGCGTCGCGCACCGACCGCATCGCCAAATACAATCAGCTCCTCCGTATCGAAGAAGAACTCGGCAGCGCGGCCAACTTCCCCGGCCGCTCCGCTCTGGCGCGGCGCTGACCAACAAGAACAAAGCAAAGGCTCCCGGGGGAATCATCTGCCGCGGTTTCCCTCACCGCGCGGGGACCGAGCCGTGAGGGCCGGCGGGCTTTGGATTCTGCGTGGATCGGGCGTTCTCTCGAGGTGGTGCGATTCCTACCTACAAACTCGCGCTCATTGGGTTCGGGAACGTGGGGCGGGAGTTCGTGCGCTTGCTGCGCGCAAAGCAAGAGCGTCTGCGCGCCGATTACCGGATCGAATGGCGCCTGACTGGCCTGGCCTCACGGCGTTTGGGCTGGATCGCGGAGGCCGAGGGGCTCGATTCGGCTGCGCTCCTTGAGGGCCGGTTCCCAGATCCCCGGCCAGGGGGCGGGCCCCAGAACGTCAGCGAGTGGCTCGCTGCAGCGGACGCGGACGTGCTGTTCGAGGCGAGCTCGCTCAATCGTCATTCCGGCCAGCCCGCGATCGACCATTTGCGTGCCGCGCTCGAGCGCGGCGCCCACGCCGTCAGCGCCAACAAAGGACCGATCGTGCACGCCTATGGCGAGCTGCGCGGCCTCGCGGGCCAGCGAGGGCGTCGATTCCTGTTCGAGTCCACGGTAATGGACGGCGCGCCGATCTTCTCCATGTTTCCACGCTCGCTGCCGGCCGTCGAGCTGCGCGGCTTTCAGGGCATCCTGAATTCGACCACCAACGTCGTCCTCACCGAAATGGAAAAAGGCCTGACTCTCGACCAGGCCGTCAAGCACGCTCAGGCAATCGGTGTCGCCGAGACCGATCCATCGGAAGATCTGGACGGCTGGGACGCTGCGGTGAAGGTCGCCGCGCTCGTGATTGTGCTGATGGATGTGCCGATCCGGCTCGAGGACATCGAACGGGTCGGAATCCGCGGCGTGTCGACGGAAGAGATTCATGCCGCACGCGCCGCGGGAATGCGCTATAAGCTCGTCTGCCGCGCCGAACGTACCTTCGACGGGGTGCGCGCCAGCGTTCGCCCCGAGCGACTCTCGATGAGCGATTCACTTGCCTTGCTCGAAGGCACCACCTCCCTCGTGAGGTTTGACACAGACGTAATGGGAGTTTCGATCATCGAGCACAAACCGGGTGTTATCGCCACCGCATACGGGCTGCTCGGCGATTTCATCCGCGCGGTCTCCGAGGGAAGATGACCGTGCGAGGGACGGTCTCTCGTTGTGATGTGACGCTGGCACTTGAAAATTTCCGAGATTCGACCAATACTTCCCGACTTGGTCGCGTCCGCCATTTTGACTGAAAGCCGTTGATGATCCGCTTCACTAGCCATCCCGTTTTTCCCAGGGCACGTCGAGCGCTCGGCCGGCGGCGGTTCGCCGCCAGACGAATGCGTCTGGCTGTCCTGGTGCCTTTCAAATTGCCCCTCGATAAAGGGGTGGGCGAATGATCGTCGGCGTGCCCCGAGAAACCTTCCCCGGCGAGCGTCGCGTAGCTCTTGTACCCTCGACCATTGCGAACCTCAGGAAAATCGGCCTGGATGTTGTTCTGGAGGCCAATGCCGGTCTGGAAGCCGGTTACCCCGACCCGGAGTACCTGGCCAAGGGAGCCAGGATCCTCGAGGACCGCGCGGAGGTTTTTCGCAGCGCGGACATTGTGGTTCAGATTCTCTGTTACGGATCGAACGATAAGACGGGCAAGGCCGACGTCCCTCACTATCGCCCCGGTCAGATTCTGATCGGCTTCCTGCGGCCGCTCGGTGTGCTGCAGACGATCGAGGATATTGCCCGCACCGGTGTGAACTCTTTCGCCGTCGAGTTGATGCCGCGCACCACACGAGCGCAAAACATGGACGCGCTCTCATCGATGGGAACCATCTGCGGGTACAAGGCCGTGCTCATCGCCGCCGACACGCTGCCCCGTCTTTTCCCCATGATGACCACCGCCGCCGGGACCATCACACCCGGGCGTGTCTTCATCATTGGTGCGGGGGTGGCCGGTCTGCAAGCCATTGCCACGGCGCGCAGGCTGGGGGCGGTGACTTCGGCCTATGACCTACGCCCGGCGGTGAAGGAGCAGGTGCAAAGCCTGGGTGCGCGGTTTATCGAGCTGCCGGTCGAGGCCCAGGACGCGCAGGATGCAGCCGGCTACGCTCGCGCACAGGACGAGTTGTTCTACCGCCGCCAGCGCGAGTTGCTCGCTCGGGTGGTAGCCGAAAACGACGTGGTGATCACGGCGGCCGTGATACCGGGCAAAAAGTCGCCCGTGCTGATCACCGGAGATATGGTGGCGGGCATGGCGCCCGGCTCGGTGATCATCGACCTGGCCGCCGAGCGCGGAGGCAACTGCGAACTGACCCGCATGGGCGAGAAGATCGTGGCCCACGGAGTCACCATCATCGGGTGGCTGAACCTGGCGAGCAGCGTCCCGCACGATGCAAGCCAAATGTACGGGCGGAACATGGTCGCCTTTCTCGGCCATATGGTCAAGGAAGGGAAGGCGGTGATCGATCCGAACGACGAGATCACGCGCAGCACGCTCGTCACGCAAGCCGGCGAAATCGTGAATGCGCGCGTGCGCGAGTTTTTCTCGCTGGGGCCTTAGCGGATCGCCCGTAGGGCCCGCGGGTCTGCCCTTTTTGAAACGGAGCGGATCGACTCGCGCCGCGCCGGCAAGCGAAAGCGGAGTTCAAAAGGAGAACGAATGCCTCCGGATTTCATCTCCAACCTCTTCGTCTTCATTCTGGCTGGCCTTGTCGGTTTCGAAGTCATCAAACGCGTTTCGCCGCTTCTGCATACGCCGCTCATGTCGCTCACCAACGCCCTGGATGCCATCGTGGTCGTCGCCGCGATTATTATTGCCGGCCTGCATGAAACGACGCTCTCCACGGTGCTTGGCGCGATCGCCGTCGCCGCGTCGTTCAGCAACATGGTGGGAGGCTTTCTGATCACCGACCGGATGCTGCGCATGTTCAAGTCGGGCAAGTCTAAAAAGTCATGAATGCGACGGCCGCCGGGCAGCTCATCGATTTTGCCTATATCGCCGCCGCTGTTCTGTTCATTCTTTCTCTGAAGTGGCTCAGTTCGCCTCTGACTGCGCGGCACGGGGTGCTGGCCGGCGAAATCGGCGCGGCCTTAGCCGTCGCCGCCACGTTTTTTTACCCCGGGCTCGTGCAATACAAATGGATTTTGATCACCCTCATCCTGGGCGCCGCGATCGGTGTTCCGCTTGGTCTGGTTCGCATGACCGCCGTGCCGCAGCGCACCGCACTGAGCCACGCCTTCGGCGCGCTTTCCGCCAGCATGATCGGCATTGCCGAGTACTACGTGCGCGCTCCGCGCGTCACGAAATTCGGCATGGTCGAGATCGCCCTGGAGGTGATTATCGGATCGCTGACCTTCACGGGCAGCCTCATCGCTGCCGGGAAGCTCCAGGAAATCCTTCCGCAACGCCCGATTACCTACCGCGGACAGAACATCGTTAGCCTCTCGACACTCGGTGCGGCCATCGTCATCGCCATCCTCCTCACCCTACATCCCGAATACATGCATCTGTTTCCCGTCATGGTGGGCGTCGCGTTGTTCTTCGGCATTCTGCTGGTGACGCCCATCGGCGGGGCCGATATGCCCACGGTGATTTCACTCCTGAACTCGTACGCCGGGCTTTCGGCCGCCCTGCTTGGTTTCGTCCTGAACAGCAAAGTGCTGGTCGTGGCCGGCGCCCTGGATGGCTCGTCGGGTTTCATTCTCTCTGTGATCATGTGCAAGGCCATGAACCGCTCGTTTACGAACGTGATGTTCGGGGCCTTCGGCCAAGTGCAGGCGGGGACCGCGGCGGCCGCCGAAGAACGAACCGTTCGCAGCGCGAACGCCGAAGAAGCGGCAGCGATCCTGTCCGCCGCCAGCAAGGTTGCCATTGTGCCGGGATACGGAATGGCCGTGGCGCAGGCGCAGCATAAAGTCCGCGAGCTGTTCGACATCCTCACACGCAAGGGCATCGACGTGCGGTTCGGAATCCATCCCGTGGCCGGACGCATGCCGGGCCACATGAACGTTCTGCTGGCGGAAGCCGATATCCCCTATGATCGGCTGGTCGAGATGGACGACATGAATTCAGAACTGCCGCAAACCGACGTGGCTCTGATCATCGGCGCCAATGACGTGACCAATCCCGCGGCGCGGACCGACGCGAGCAGCCCGATCTATGGCATGCCCATTCTGGATGTGGATAAGGCCCACACGGTCATGGTCATCAAGCGCAGCATGAGTCCGGGCTTTGCGGGCATCGACAATCCGCTCTATTACATGGACAAAACCCTGATGCTTTTCGGCGACGCCAAGGCCTTCGTCGGCGATATCGTGCGTGAGCTTTCCGGGGCGCACCACGGCTGAAGCACCGTAATTTATTGATCGGATACGTATCGATCTCTGGCCCTGACCGCCGGGTTCCTCGACCATGGCGGCACAGTGGGGCCCTCCTGTATTGACAGAACCTCGCTTCTACGCCTAGATTCGAGGTGCACGACTCGGGGAGGTTCGATTGCGTTCGTGGGTTCGCTGCTTCTTGGTCGCTTTCATCTCGTGCGGGATGTTGAACTTGCAGTTCGGACCGGCGTCCGGCGCGGCGGAGGCGAGGCCTGTGGCCGTGGTGGCCAGCGCCGATCGCGCCCACATCAGCGCGCAGCAGGCAGCAATGGGCGCAACAATATTTCCCGGCGATTCGCTCGATACCGAAGCAGGGGGCGATCTGCGCTTGGTCGTCGGCAGAGGGCAGATGTATCTGCTGTCGGACAGCGCCGTCAACATGGGCGAACAAACCGGCGTTCTTGAGGCCTCGGTTTTACGCGGGACGGTTGGCTTTGCCGCGCTCACATCCCGCCAGTTTCTGCTCCTGACCCCGGAAGGGACGATCCACGCCGCGAGCGGCTTGCCCGTGCATGGGCAAGTCACCATTCGGGGCCCCAAAGAACTGGTCGTCTCCGCTTTCGAGGGCAGTTTGCTTCTCGAGCGCAATGATCAGAAACTCCTGATCTCCGCCGGGCAGTCCTACGATGTCGAGCTGGTTTCCGAAGCCACTCCCCCGCTCCCCGGGCAGGGCCAGCAGGGCGTGCAGGCCGCATACAGCGACCGCCTCGTTTGGAAGATTATCGTGGTCGCAACGGCCGGTGTGGTCGCTTACATTCTCTGGCACTTCTATTGTGAAAGCCCGTGGGACCCCAAATAGTCCGGCGGGATCTCCTGCGGCAGGATCAACCCCTTCGGGGAACTCAGGTGCCGACGACGCGCAGGAAACGCTTCTTGCCCACCCGCAGCGAGAGCGCGCCGCCCCTGGCGAGCCCGACCACGCGTTTGACGTTCTTCTCGACTTGACCGTCGACCTCAACCGCGCCCTGCTTGATCAGCCGCTCTGCCTCGCTGCGCGAGCTCACGAGTGCAGCTTCGACGAGGAGGGAAAGCAGCGAGCGCTCGCCTGATTTCAATCTCGCTTCGGGCATATCGGCCGGCGCGCGGCGATCCCGAAAAACGCGCTCGAATTCCTCCCTTGCCTGGGCAGCGGCCTGTTCGCCATGAAAGCCGGCGACGATCGTGTGCGCGAGCTGCATCTTTGCATCCATGGGATGAAGCGAGCCGGTGCGTACCTCTTCGCGCAGGCGCACGACCACGGGCGGCGGAAAATCCGTCAGCAGCTCGTAGTACGACCACATGAGGTCGTCGGAAATCGACATGATCTTGCCGAACATTTCCCGCGGGGCCTCGGTGATGCCGACATAGTTTCCAAGGCTCTTCGACATCTTCCGCTCGCCATCGAGCCCGACCAGGATCGGCATGGTCAAGACGACTTGCGGCGAAAGGCCGTACTCGCGTTGAATTTCGCGGTGCACAAGGATGTTGAACTTCTGTTCGGTCGCGCCAAGTTCGACGTCCGACTTCAACTCGACCGCGTCGTAGGCGGTGAGCAGCGGATAGAGGAGCTCGTGCACGGAAATGGGCTGGTTCCCCTCGAGGCGCGCGCGGAAATCCTCGCGTTCGAGCATGCGCGCCAGCCGATAGCGCCCGCAGAGGCGCACGACGTCGTAGCTGGACATTTTGCCCAGCCATTCGCTGTTGTAGCGAACCTCTGTCTTGTGGGGATCGAGGATTTTGTAGACCTGTTCGAGATAGGTCTTCGCGTTGGCGTCGACTTGCTCGCGGGAAAGCGGCGGACGTGTTTCCGATTGGCCCGTCGGATCGCCGATCAAGGCCGAGAAATCGCCGATCAGGAAGATGGCCTTGTGGCCCAAGTCCTGAAAATGTTTGAGCTTGCGCAAAACGACCGTGTGGCCCAGGTGAATGTCCGGCGCGGTCGGGTCGACGCCTAGGTAGACGCGCAGCGGCTTGCCGGTCTCGACCGAATTCTCGAGCTTTTGCTCGAGTTCACGCTCCGGGATAAGTTCGGCGACGCCCTTCTGAAGGTAGGCGAGTTGTTCGGGGACGGCCTTCGCGGCGGGCATTTGAGTTGGTCGGCCAGAGCTCACGCGGGCACTTGAGCTATGCGTTCTTCTTTAGGTCGGAGAGAACAAGTTTAGCAAGCTCCTTCAGGGTATCGAAGACGCCGCGTCCTTCTATGGCGACCGCTTCAAGAGCCGGTTCGCCCTTTACCGACAGGTGCTTTTTCAACTCATCAATCGGAAGGACATTCGGGAGATCGCGCTTATTGAGCTGCAGCACATAGGGTATGGTCGTGAAATCAAGATTGTGCTCCTTCAAATGCTCGCGCAGGTTGTCAAGCGTTTCCAGGTTGGCGTCCAGGCGCTCTTCCTGCGAGTCGGCAACGAAAACCACGCCGTCGGCGCCCTTCAAGATCAACCTCCGGCTGGCTTCATAAAACACCTGGCCGGGAACCGTATAAAGATGGAAGCGCGTCTTGAATCCGCGAACGGTTCCCAGGTCGAGCGGAAGAAAATCGAAAAACAAGGTGCGGTCGGTCTCTGTGGCGAGTGACACCATTTTTCCCTTTTGGTTCGTCCCCGTGTGCTCGTAGATCCATTGCAGATTCGCCGTCTTCCCGCCCAGACCGGGTCCGTAATAGACAAGTTTGCAGTTAATTTCCCGAGCGGGAAAGTTGATAAAGGGCACGGTTTCCCTCAGAGACGTGGCCGGCTAGTTATAACACACGCCCCCTCATAGGCCAACGCACGCACTCAGGCATGGTGTTCAACTGACAATCTGCGGCCACCGCTTCCCCCTGCATTCTGGATCGAATCGGGCAGGAGGCGAAAAATACCTCTTGACAGGCGGTCCCGAGCAATGCTACATGATGTAGCGTTACAATGGTTAACGAAAAGCCAAAGCGGCCGAAAGGCTTGGGACAGGTCGAACAGGTGGTAATGGATTTTCTCTGGGCGCGGGGGCCCAGCTCGGCTGAGTCCTGCCGCGAAGCCCTCAGGCCGACCCGCCCGATGAAGGAATCCACCGTGCGCACGATCCTGCGCCGGCTCGAGCAAAAGGGGTTCGTCACCCACGAAACCGAGGGGCGCACGTACATCTATCGCGCCGCGGAAGGACGGCAGAACGTGGCCGTTCGCGCGGTGAAGAATATCATCGACCGATTCTGCGGTGGGTCGGCCGAAGAACTCGTCATCGGCATGGTCGACAACGCCGTGCTCGATCGCCAGTTGCTCGCGCGGCTCGCCGAGAAAATCGCCCAGCGAAAATCGCAAGACGAGAAGCCCTAACCGGCCGGTTCGAACACCTGCTGCGATTTTTCCGAGCCCTTTCCCGAACGCGTGTGGGGGCAGGGGGTCTCGATGGCCGAGGCCGCCAGGCCGAGAAACGGGTGAACCGAATTCTTGCATGGAGGGTGCGATGAGGACGGGATTCAAGAAATCTCTGACCGTGGCGCTCGCCGTGTTTGGAATGGCGGCTGCGGGCTTGGCGGCCTCAGCTCATCCCTGGCTATTCAGTTTTCACCAGACGGCCCAGCCGCCTGCGGCACCGCTCGAGCCCAGGCCAGCCGTCCGCCCCATCCCGGCTCCCGAATCTCCCGGCTCCGCAGTTGCTCGGCAGGTGCCGGTCGACCGCGAGGCCTCTCCCGTGATCGCCCCGGTTCCCCTACTGGCCCAAGCCGCTTGCCTGCGCTTTGAGGTTTTGGGGGCGAAGCAGTCGGCGTCCGTCGCCCGCACGCAGCTGGCCCGAGCCCAGGCTTGGATTTCGAATCCCCCAACGGGGGATCAACTCCGGTCGATCCGCAAGGCCCGCGAACTGTACCGGGAGGCGATCGCCCGCTACTCGGCCGCGCTCGAACAATACCAAAGCGCACTCCAAGCCCAAGCCGAGGACGAGGCAAGCGGGGGCGTGAGCGGCGGCCTTCGCGGCAGCATCGAAGCGCAGGAATCGGCCTCCTCGCTCCGCACAGAGCGCCCCGCCGAGAACGGCGATGCCGAATACAGTGTTTTGGATACCGACTGGGGCGACTCCGAGCCGCGCTTCGTGATCGTGACCAAAGGCTCGGACCGAGTGACGATGTCGGGGTCGGAAGAAGATGCCGAACACGCGCGCGCGCTGCGCGGCAAGATTCCCGCCGACTTCATCTGGTTTGAGCGCGACGAGAAGTCCTACGTCATCCGCAACCAGGCAACGGTCGACCGGGCCAAGAGCTTCTGGGCGCCTGAGGAGGAACTCGGCAAAAAGCAGGCGAAACTCGGCAGAGAGCAGGAAGCGCTCGGCAGACAGCAGGAGGAGCTCAGCCGGAAAATGGAAGATGTCCGCGTGAAGCTGCCGGACATGTCCGCCGAGCTCGACAAGCTCAAGGGGGAAATGAAACAGCTCAGCGCGGAGGGCGGCACGGTCGAGCAGGTCGGCCGTTTGCAGAGTGAAATGGGTGAACTGCAAAGCCGGATTGGCCAGATCGAGTCGGAGGCGGGCCGGCGGCAAGGCGACATTGGACGCGAGCAAGGCGAGCTCGGGCGCCGGCAGGGAGAGTTGGGACGGCAGCAGGGCGAACTCGGGCGCGAGCAAGGCGAGCTGGCCCGCGCGGCCTCCAAGCAGATGAAGCAGCTCTTCGATGACGCCATTGCGCGCGGACTCGCGCAGCCCGAGTAGAAGCCCTCTCGGTCACTTCTCGACGCGGATGGCTCCGCGCGGAATCGTGCGCACGATGGCGTTGCGCACGCGGCGGTCTTCCACGGCGAAAGTGCGCGCCACCTCGGTGCGTACGAAGGCGATGAAGGACTCCATCTGCGACTGCATCTCCGCCATCTTGTCGCGCATGTTCAGGATGATTTCAATGCCCGCCAAGTTCACGCC
>Ga0187783_10001029_pt1 | contig 20563 bp, 17 predicted proteins | sample 1015_SJ02_MP02_2_FD_132471 | JGI IMG/M metagenome (GOLD analysis project Ga0187783, IMG submission 132471) | Tropical peat soil microbial communities from peatlands in Department of Meta, Colombia - 1015_SJ02_MP02_20_MG | ecosystem: Environmental > Terrestrial > Soil > Wetlands > Peat | place...
CACCTGCGTCGAGGAGTGGAACCTTACAATCTTCGCAGCGCCAACCTACGCTTTCTGCCGCCGTGCGGGAATAATGGCGGTTGCATACGAGGCAGATCCAGGTCGCAAGTTCCTGCTGCAATGCCTGTGTTGGGCGGTCCATGGCAGGTCACTCCTTCTCTTCATCGTTTGGTTCTTTGGTTCCAGAAGATTTGCCGATTGGCATGGTCAGAGCCTCAAGACTTCCCAAGCTCCCCGAGAACGAGCCCACACAGATTACGCTTGCCACCACGGTTCAGCAACATTTAACGAAGTGTCGTTGCTCCCCTTTTTCGGCGTGGAAATCGTGGTTCATCGAACCGAACAGAACTGGGAAATTGGTTTCGTGATCGGTAGCCGCCGCGGCGGGATGAGCCGCTGTGGCTAGTTCGGCCTACCTCCGACCGACGCCGTATGACCGAGGAGGGTAATCTTGGGAGACCAGCGTATCTCGAAGCTTCGGGTACCAAGCCCAAGCCATGCAGCCAACTCTTTGGTTCTTCGAACCGCGAACCGGCGATGCCTGGCTTGGTTTCAACTAGCAGATTGTTGATGCCGATTCGGTCGAAGGAATTAGAATCTCTGCAGTTGAGTACCGCGGCCAAGGATATGAAAACATTACCCCCAGGGTCTCTAAGCGGTTCCAAGGATGTAGCGCTTTTAATGTTACTGTAACCTGGCTTTGCCGGCACAGGATTTAGTCTGGGTTCGCGAAAGTCATTTCCGATAACTACTTCTTCCGAACGCGATATGCGCCAACGCACGCTCCGGAGTCTCACCGTCCTACTGCTGTGCGTTGCCACGCTCGATTTCGCCGCCGCGCAGACGTCGCAATCGGTCCCAACCCAGGCTGCAGGATCCCCCCCGAACCCGCCAACCGAGGAAGCTTCCCCCGAGTCCAGTACGGCCGCGCTATCCGAATCGGACTCGGGCGACCCCGAGTTGCTCACCGTTTTCCCCCATTCGGAATCGAGCCGGTATTGGATCTCGGGCCAAGCCAACGTGGTTTTCCAGTGGCATCCGACCTTCCCGGCGAAATACAACGGACCCAACAGCCTGACCCCGTGGGAGCAAAGCGCCACGACCCACATTTTGACGCTCTATACCGGATATGCGCTGACGCATACCACGGAAGTCTTCGCGGACGCGGAGTATGCGACCGGAGGTGGCATCGGGAGTGCGTTCGGTCTCGCTGGTTACACCAACTTGGATTCGGTACGGACGGTCGAGGGCGTACCGCTTGCCAAGACGCCGTATCTTGCCCGGCTCATGCTGCGGCAGATCATTCCCCTCGGCGGCGACGGCATTCGGGTCGATCGGGACGAGCTTCATCTCGCCACAACTGTCCCCGCGCGTCGGATCGAAATTAGGCTTGGGAAATTCGACCTCGTCGACTTCTTTGACACGAACACCTGGGGCAGCGACAGTCATCTCCAGTTCCTGAATTGGACGGTGGATAACGACGGGGCATATGACTACGCCGCTAACACCCGCGGCTATACCGACGGCGGTCTGGTTGAATACGACGATCATTGGTTCTCCGCTCGATTCGCCGCCGTGCTGGAACCGAAGGTTGCGAACGGCGACCATCTCGAAGCGAACATCGCGGAGGCGCGCGGGCAGAATCTGGAACTGGCGGCGGAGGGAAGCTTGATCGCCCACCGGCACGGGGCGGTGCGCTTACTGAGCTACCTGAATCAGGCAAACATGGGAAATTACCGTGCGGCGATCGCCAATTATCTCGAGGGCAAAACGCCTACCCCTGACATCATTGCCACGCGGCACGAAGGACGCCGCCGATATGGCTTTGGCTTGAATTTCGAGCAGGAAATCACATCCGTGGTGGGGGTCTTCGGCCGCTTGGGCTGGAGCGATGGCCGCAACGAGTCTTTTGCCTACACCGAAGACGACTGCACGCTTCTACTCGGCGGCTTCGCGATGGGTGGTTCCTGGCATCGCCGAAACGATCGCGCCGGAGTCGCCTTCGTTACCAACGGTATCGTGAAGGCCCATCAGCAATATCTGGCTCTCGGGGGACTCGGTTTCTTGCTCGGCGACGGCGGCCTTACCTATGGCAGGGAGACAATCTTCGAGGGCTTTTACACCGCGCACCTCTGGCGCGGTTTCTTCGCATCCACCGGCCTGCAGCATCTCAACAATCCGGGATATAACCAGGTCCGCGGGCCCGTCACGGTCGGCACGCTCCGTTTCCATGCAGATTTCTGAGATCCGATCGATGCTTCTAGCCAGCGGTTGGATGGGAACGGGCGTCGCACCGGCAAGACCCGCGATCAGCGATCCCGGCCCTTCCGGACGACGGCAAATCCCGCTATCAAGGGTGAAGCGGCGTCGAGTGCGCGGTAATGTCCTCTTTGCTGAATGCAAAGACCACGACCCATTCGCTCGGGGTAGTGCGACCATCCTTTTGGGGAGGAGTAAATTTCCATTGCTCGGCTGCCCCGAGCGCGACCCTGGCGAAGTAGCGGCTCGCTCCATAAGAAATGAACCTCGCCGTCGTGACATTGCCCGAAGCATCTACCCCCAGTCTCAGCCTCACCCGGATGGTGCCGCGAATCGTGTCTTGCGCGCTTTTGGGGACCGCCGGCAATGGTTGTTGGGTTACCGCCCCGGGAACAAAGCCGGCAGGAGCCGCAGGTGGTGGATTGATGATCGCGGCGTTGGTAACACCCGGCGGCGAGGAGAGAGCCCCAGAGCTGCCCGAGGGGGCCGCGGACTCAACCGCGTGGTCCGGGGTTTCGTGATGCAGGTTGAACAGCCTGGGGACGGTGGTCATGGCTAACAGCAAGATGGCGGCTGCAAAACTGGGAAGGATGATGGCTGGCTTTGCCAGCAGGACCCGAAGCGCGCTCTGTTTCCGCGCAGCGACGGGAGATGGATCGAGTCGCGCCATGATCTGGGCCACGGTCCATCGTTCCTTCGGGTCGCGGCGCAACGAGTTTCTGGCGATCTCCATAAATGGCGCCGGCAGAGCCTTGGGTAGCACCGGGTCACCCCGTTCTGCCTTCCAGACCGGGGCCCGCTGAGTTAGCGCCTCGACAAGCACGGTGGCAAGCGACAACACGTCGAGCGCCGGCGAGAAACATTCACCGGTTGCGACCTCGGTTGCTCCGTAGATGCCAGGCAGCCCGAGAACTCGACCGTTTTCGCCTACCGGACAAGCTCGATCCACTGACAGCTTGACCTGATCGCCGGATGCCAGAATGTTCGAGGGCTTGATGTGACCGTGCACGAAACCGCGGTTATGGATATAGGCAAGAGCGTCCAGCACCGGCCGCAGCATGTTCCACACTTCCTTCGCCGTGAGCGGTCGATTGGGAACAACCTCCGCCAGGCTCTCTTCCGCATTTTCCATCACGCAGTAGAAGAGTTCGTTTCCATCCAGTTGGCAGCGGCCGTTTTCGAAGAGCTGAATCAGATGAGGATGACGGAATTTCTCGATCTGCTGCCACCATGAGACCTGAGATTCCCAATTCGCCGTGCTGGCCTGAATCAGCTTGATGGCGGCCGAGCCGGGCTGCCGCCCGGCACGCTCGGTCAAAAATACCGAGCTGTGATCGGAACCACCTAGATAACGACCCAGAGGGAATCCGTCGACGGTTCGTCCCTCCCAATGTTTCCAGCTTTCAGACATATTCTGGGCGCCCTGCACGCAAAAGTCTTTGGTATTGTAGCTGAGCACCAGGCAGGTTTGGCCCACTGCGGAAAACCGCTTCCCGGCGGCGAAATTGTCTGCGCTCTCCCCGCGCAGGGGTCTCCCTCAGCGGCAGGATTCGACTCTTCAGGCTGAGACTAGGGCATGGCGATTCGAACTCTGTCGGCAAACCGGTTGGCGGTTCTCACCGCGGGAAGTGATAGTGAACGTCCTGTTTGGAGGGGATGGGAGTGCCGTCTCGAGTAGCGGGGACAAAGTGCCACTTGGCTAAGGCGGCCAAAACCTGCTGATCAAGCGGTCCGAGGCTCTCGAGCACCTTCATGTCGGTAATGTTCCCGACGCTATCGATCGTGATTTCTACTACCACATCCCCGCTTCTCCCGGCGAGGAGATCGGGTTCAATCACCGGATCCACGGAAACCACGGGCAGGGCGGGCCGAATCTCAAACCCAGTCGTTTGCCCCTCGGTGAGCGATCCGTAGAATGAGCCTTCAGAAGCGGCCTGGGATGCGAGCAACGCTTTCGTGTCGTTGCCCGTTTGGACCCTCGCCGCCGGAGGTCGCCTTGGCTGCACCCGTCGACGGCTTGGCGCCTGGATAGGCAACGTCACAGGCGATGGATGCTCTTCGAGAGTTCCATGTTGGCCCCCGAAGTAAATTCGGGTAGGAGAGAGACCCTCCTCTCCCTTGGTGACCAGAGAGGGCCGCAGGAACCGTGGCGTCGGGCCTTGGAACACGATTGCGAGTATCAGAAGGTGGACTGCGAAGGAACCGCCGAGCCATGCCGCCTGGCGATGAGGAATTCCAGACTGGATTGGGGTAAACATTTCAAGGTCACAGTTGCCCGGGACGGCTTACACTCTCTACGCAGTTTATCGCTCGCAGGCGGCCGACGCTAGTCCCGGGAAAGCACCCACTCGGTTCAAGCAAGGGTTGAAGGGCAGCCCTGGGAGAGGAAGAAATAAGACGCCCTAAGCCTGCGGCAAGGCCAATGGTTTGCATCTATTGGGCGGCGAGGGGAATCAACAATCGATTATGTACCGTTGATCTCTCGCTTTCCTTATGAAAGAAAGGACCGCCAGAAGACCCATGCGGTGCAAGACGGCAGGCTTTCGCTCCCCCCGAACGGTTTGCTTACTGATCAGTTCCGTCTCTTGGTGCCCGCTTGTGGCAGGGCAGATGAACGGCTCGACGACCGCCGAACCGCCCTCGTCGGTGGGTTCCTCCGTCTATGCGGGGCAAAATAATGGCGGTTCGGGCAGCACGTCGGGAGGTGGGATGCTCGGCCAGAGTCCGTATTCCGGCAGCATTATAGAAGGCAAGGCCACACCCGAGGTGATGTCTCTGGACTTCAAGGATGCTCTTGATCGCGCGCTGCACAACAATCTCGGCATCCTGCTCCAGAGTGACTACACCCTCGCGGCTCGGGGTCAGAGGTGGAGTGAATTGAGCGCGCTCCTCCCCCACTTGAACGCCACGGTGAGCCAAAACCTGGCGCAGATTGATCTGGCCGCATTGGGGTTTCGCTTCCACACTCCTGGGATACCCAATGTGCTCGGGCCGCTTGGGACCTTTCAAAGCCAACTGAACCTGAGCCAATCGGTTTTCGATTACAGTGCGATCGAGCGTCTGCGTGGAGCCAAAGCGGATGAAAAGTCAGCCGAACACTCGCTGAAGGACGCTCGTGAACTGGTCGTGCTGGCCACCGGGAACGCTTACTTGCTCAGTCTTTCCGGGGAGGCACGGGTCGATACCGCCCAAGCCGATGTCGAAACAGCGCAGGCCCTGTACGATAAAGCAGCCGATCAGCGGAAGGCCGGGGTTAGTCCGGCCATCGACGTACTTCGCGCGCAAGTTGAATTACAGACCCGGCAGCAACAATTGATTGTCGCGCGCAATGATTTTGCCAAGCAGAAACTGCAACTGGCGCGCGTGATCGGATTGCCAATCGGACAGGAGTTCCTCTTGAGTACTGCGGCCCCCTATGAACCGCTGGTCGGATTGTCGGTCGAAGAATACTTGCGGCGAGCATTCTTAGCTCGCCCGGATTACTTGGCCGCGGTCGAACAGATGCGGGCCGCCGAAGCTAGGCGGAGGGCAGCCACGGCGGAACACTATCCCACCTTGGACATCGGGGGATACTATGGAGCTGCGGGGGTGAATGTCGGCATTTCCCACGGCGTGTTTCAGATCGGCGCAACCCTCACCGTTCCGATCACCGCCGGGGGTCGAACCCATGCCGATGTTCTCGAAGCCGAAGCTGAGTTACGGCAAAGCCGCCAGCAACTCGAGAATCTGCAAGGTCAGATCGAGTATGAGGTTCGAACCGCCCTGCTCGATCTCACCGCCGCGTCCGAGCAGGTCGAGGTGGCACGCAGCTCGGTGGAGCTAGCCAAGCAAACTCTCACCCAGGCGCGCGACCGTTTTGCGGCGGGGGTAACCGACAACCTGGAAGTGGTTCAGGCGCAGGATACCTTGGCGGCTGCGAATGAAAGCTACATTGCCGGTCTTTACGCGCATAATATCGCTAAGCTCGAATTGGCCAGAGCCATCGGATTCGCCGAAGAAGGGGTCAACCGTTACCTGCTAGGTAAGTAATTCATGGCACAAGATATAGATACCGTACACGATCGACGTCCGGAGCCTGCCATCGATTCCGCCCGAGAGGCAGCTCCTTTGCCAGCCTCGGAGAGGGACCTGCGCTGGAGGCGGTTGCGGGCTCGCAATCCTCGCTTTCGAATGTTTCTGATCATTGGTTTTGTGGTGCTGCTCGTGACCGCATTCTTCCTGTGGCGCTACTTCACCAGCTATGAGTCCACCGATGATGCTCAGATCGATGGCCATCTGAACTCGATTAGTGCCCGTGTGTCCGGGCACGTAGCCAAACTTCTGGTGCAAGACAATCAGTACGTTCAGGCAGGAACGCCCTTAGTCGAGATTGATCCCAGGGATTATCAGGTGGCACTCGATCACGCCAAGGCCGACTACGCCGATGCCATGGCCCTGGCCGAGGCTGCTCAAGTGAATGTTCCGATTACCTCGGTCAACACCAGCAGCCAGGTTTCCTCTGCCGAGGCAGATGTCGAAAATGCGCAGGCCGGCATCGCCGCCGCCAGCCAACAGTCTGAGGCAGCTAAGGCTCAGCTCGCTCAAGCCGAGGCCAATAATGTTAAAGCTCAAGATGACCTGGTGCGCTATCGGCAACTGGTCGACAAGCAGGAGATCTCACAGCAACAGTATGACGAAGCGCTGGCGGCCGCCCGGGCCGGCGATGCAGCCGTCAGCGCCGCGCGGGCTTCGGCCATGGCCGCGGAACACGCAGTGCGTCAAGCGGAGGCGCGAAGATTGCAGGCCGAAGCCGCACTGCGCGCTGCGCAAACCGGACCGCAGCAGGTGGCGACGAGTCGTTCCCGTGCGCAGTCCGCCGCGGCCGAGGTCGATCTCAAAAAAGCCGCCCTCGATCAGGCGCAACTCAATCTTTCCTACACCCTGGTTCTGGCTCCCGTGGATGGTGTGGTCACCAACCGTACGGTAGAGATTGGGCAAAACGTGGCTATCGGACAGGACCTGATGAAGGTGGTGAACCTTGATGATATCTGGGTGACGGCAAACTTCAAAGAGACCCAGCTCAAGTCCATGCGAGTAGGGCAGCCGGTTACGATTCATGTCGATACCAACGGCAAGGACTACAAGGGCCATGTGCAAAGTATCGCCGGGGCCAGCGGCGCGGTAACCAGCCTGCTGCCGCCGGAGAACGCGACGGGGAACTTCGTAAAGGTCGTGCAGCGCATCCCGGTGAAGATCACCTTCGATCCGGGGGAAACCAAGGAGCACGTGCTGCGGCCGGGCATGTCGGTCGAGCCTAAGGTATGGCTCCGCTGAGGAGCTAGAGCGAAAAACGGAGAGGCAGTTGTACCGAATCATCACCATCGAACGGGAATACGGCTGTGGCGCTGGGGAAATTGCCCGCGAGCTGGCCGTGCGGTTGCGGTGGCATCTCTGGGATCACGCCCTGACCGAGGCCATCGCCAAAATGGCCAAGGTGGAGCATGCCGCCGTCGAGCGCTGCGAGGAGCGCGCCGACAGCACCTTCCGGCGACTGGTAAACACCTTTCTGCGGGGCAGCTACGAAAGCCATATGTCGGCGCCCGGGAGAGAACCGTTCAATACCGACCGCTTTGTGGCCGTGGGCCAACAGGTGATGGAAAACGCGGCCAACGCCGGAAATTGCGTCATTGTCGGCCGCGGCGCGCCGTATTTCCTGCGGGAGCGGTCCGAGGCCTTTCACGTATTCCTCTATGCTTCGTACCCGGAGAAAATGAGGCGATTGATGTTAATGGGCAAGAGCGAAAAAGAGGCGGAGCTTCTGCTGGACCACGTTGATCGCGACCGGATTGAGTTTGTAAAATGCTATTTCCATGCCGACTGGCCTACGCGATCGCTCTATCACATGATGATCAACACGGCGATGGGGAAGGAAACCGTTATCCCCATCATTCTTCAGACGATGTACTCCCTCGAGCGCAGTGCCGCCGGGGGCGTCCCACCCTCGCACTCCAGCCAACCCATTTCGTCCAGGTAGACGCTGGCCCGCCGGTACCTCGGTAACGCGGCCCATGCACCTTTTTCGATGCAATTTAACACGCCAGCAATGTTTCGCACGTATCCTAGGAAGGTCAGGATTTTGGCTGGAGGGACGTGCCGTTGGCCCGGAACCAATATCTTCGGCCCACTTTACCTTTGCAAGTGGCAGCCGTGTGTTATCGGCGCCGGGGGCCAGCCGTCGAGTTTCTGTTGGTGAACACGAACGGCGGCGGCAAGTGGACCTTTCCCAAAGGCGCTCCCGAACCTTCCCGCTCCCATAGTCAGGCGGCCGAACGGGAGGCGCGGGAAGAGGCGGGTGTCCGCGGGCACATCGAAGCTCAGCATTTTCATCTCTATCTCCACTCGAAGGGAGTGTTCTGGAAGCCTCCCGGTGTGCGGGAATTTGTGGTCAAGGCTTTCCTGATGGAAGTGGATCGAACCGAGCCCATGCACGAGCCGGAGCGAAATCCCACCTGGTTTTCTCCCGAGCAGGCGCGGCAGATCCTGGCCAAAGGCCGCGAAGTCAAGTATGCACGCGAGATGCAAACTCTCATTGACCGGGCGCTCGAACACCTGGGTGTCGCCACGAGCACCGTCTCTCACTGACACATCGGATGCCGAGGCAGGAACGATCGGTTCCACCCGATCCGTGACGGCTTCATCACTGGCCCCAATCCTCCGAAGAACGCACGGCAGCTAGGGGAGACCCGCGCGTTCTCAAAACCCATCGTCTCATGAGACGATGGAAGTAGTTATGATTCGGTTATCCTCCGCCGGAAAGCGCTATGGCCAAAAGCTTCTATTTGAGGGAGTGGACTGGCTGATTACCAATCGGGACCGCATCGGTCTGGTGGGCGCAAACGGTACCGGCAAATCCACCTTGTTGAAGATACTCGCGGAACTCGAGACCCTCGATTACGGTGCCATCTCCGGCGGAAAGGGGGTCCAGGCCGGATATCTGCCCCAGGAAGGGCTCGCGCTTTCCGGGCAGACGGTCTTCGCCGAGTGCATGTCGGTGTTTGCCGATGTGCGCGCCATGGAGCAGGAGATGGAACAGCTAACTTCGCGTATGTCAGAACTCGAGCACGCCTCGGCCGAGTATGAGCGGGTCGCCGAGCGTTATCAGCGCCTCGAACACGAGTTCCGCACCCGCGACGGTTACGGGCTCGAAGCTCAGGTTGGCAGCGTGCTGATGGGCCTGGGCTTCGGCAAACCGGACTGGTCGCGCCGGACCGAGGAGTTCTCCGGCGGCTGGCAGATGCGGATCGCCTTAGCCAAGCTTTTGCTCGAAAAACCCAACCTGCTGCTGCTCGACGAACCCACGAACCATCTCGACCTCGAGGCGCGCAACTGGCTCGAAGATTACCTCACGAGTTATCCCGGCGCTTTGGTTGTGATCTCCCACGATCGCTACTTTCTTGATGTGACGGTTACAAAGATTATCGAGATCTGGAATAAGCGGCTGCACTTCTACCCCGGCAACTACGAACAATACGCGGCGCAGAAGAGCCAACGCCAGCAACAGCTCGAGAACGCCTATCGGGCGCAGCGCGAACGCATCGAACAGCTGGAAGTCTTTATCAATCGTTTCCGTTATCAAGCGACCAAAGCCAAGCAGGTGCAGAGCCGCATCAAGGAACTCGAGGCCATGGATCGCATCGAGCTACCCGAAGAGGAGAAGACGATCCACTTCGGCTTTCCGCAGCCGAAGCCGAGTGGCCGGATCGTGGCGGAGTTTGAGGGAATGGCCAAGTCCTACGGCGACAAAGAAGTCTTTCGCGATGTCAATTTGCTGATCGAGCGGGGTGACCGAATCGCTCTGGTCGGGCCGAATGGCGCCGGCAAGTCAACCTTGATCAAGCTGCTCGCGGGGAGAGAGCCGCTCTCCGGCGGTCGACACAAGCTGGGACACAACGTGCAGCTGGATTATTTCGCGCAGGACCAGTACAAGGAGCTCGATGCGAACGCGCGCATCCTAGACGACATCGGCGAACTATCACCCGGTTCGACGCAAACCGAGCTGCGAAGCCTGCTAGGCTGCTTCCTATTTTCTGCCGATGAGGTTTTCAAGCGTCTGGGGGTGCTCTCCGGAGGCGAGCGCAATCGCTACGCCCTCCTGCGCATGCTTCTGCATCCGGCAAACTTCCTCCTGCTCGATGAGCCGACCAACCACTTGGACATGCGGGCCAAGGATGTGTTGCTCGAGGCCTTGAGGAAATACAGCGGAACGGTGGTTTTTGTTTCGCATGACCGCTACTTCATCGACAAATTAGCCACCCGGGTTTTTGAAATCGGAGGAAGTCGGGTCGAGGTTTACCCGGGGAACTACGAAGACTACTGTTGGCGCAAACAGGGTGGTGCGCGTCGCCTCGAAGAGAGCCTGGCGAGTACTGCGGCAATCCGTGAGCCAGCCCGAGGAAATGGACGCGAGGTCCCGCCCTCGCCAGGCGAGACCAAGGCACGGCGCCTCAACCCCATTAAAAGGAAGCAGATGGAGGATCGGGTGCGCGAACTGGAAGGGGAAATCAGCCGCAACGAAGCCGCCATTAGCGACTGCGAAACCGCACTGCAAACCTTCGTCACTGTCGAAGAGAGCGCGCGGTTGTCCGATCAACTCGGCAGGCACAAGCAACAACTGGAGAGTCGCCTCGAGGAATGGGAGGATCTGAGTCAGCGGCTCAAGCCGTAAGGGCGCTTCCGTGAGCGCCTGGGTTGGGTTTTGCGGCAAGCCTTCGGAGCACAATTACCGACTACCACCATCTTCAGTAACCTCCTCGATTCCCTCCGCCCATGCGATCATCGGAGCGTTCATCTTTCCGAAAACCAGCGACACAAGGATGGCTCAAACCGATGTTGTATCCAGCAGACAACCCATTGCCGAAGGCCCCCTCAACTCCTCACCGGTCCAGTTCCGGTAAGACCACGACCCCACCCACGGAGCAGGCCACGCTTGGGCGATCCCTCCTTATCAAGGGAGAGGTGACCGGCTCGGAGCCTTTGTATATTGATGGGCGGGTCGAGGGCTCGATCCATTTGGCCGGCTACCGCCTGACCATTGGCCACAATGGCTCCGTGACCGCCAACGTCGAGGCCGACGAAATGGTCATCATGGGGTCGGTGAAGGGCAATGTCCAGTGCACGGAGCGTTTGGACATACGCACCGAGGGGTCTCTAGTCGGAGACGTGGTCTCCCAGCGCATCAGCATCGAAGAAGGAGCCGTGCTCCGGGGAAATGTCGAAGTGCGAGCGGGAGCGCAAAGCCGGGAGAAACAACAAAACTCCGCCGCGACCAAGTCTTCGGCGGCGGAAAACGAGAAGCCCAAGGCAGCCGCCGCCACGGCCGGCGCGTAAGACTAGACCACACGCCGCACGGTGCCGTTCGAGGGCCGCGTCGAGGCAGGGAAAATCCTCGCGAAGTCCCGTTCCTAGGCCGTCCATCCGCGTTTTCCCGCCCTGCCGTCGTTCACTTCTTGTCTTCCGTTCGCAGCTCGAGCGAAGCCGAATTCATACAGTAGCGCAAACCGGTCGGCGCCGGGCCATCCGGAAAGATGTGTCCGAGGTGGGCGTCACAGCGGGCGCAACGCGCCTCGGTACGACTCATGCCGTGAGTCTGGTCGCTATGTTCCGCCACGGCCGCCGAGTCTACCGGCTGGAAGAAGCTCGGCCATCCCGTTCCTGACTCAAACTTGGTGTCCGACTTAAACAGCGGTGCCCCGCAGCAGACGCAGTTATACGTCCCCTTATCTTTCGCCTTCCAGTACTTGCCGGTAAAAGGTGGCTCAGTGCCCGCCTGGCGCGTGACATAGTATTGCTCCGGCGACAACTGGCGCTTCCACTCCTGATCGGATTTGGTGATCTTCTCTGCCATGAGCTCCCTCAAATAAAATCTCTCCTGATCGATGATGCCGCACCGAGCAAGGTTCCAAAGATTTCACCGTACCCACTTGACTTCGCTTTTTATTCGCTTACAATGATGGCCATGGCAATCACCCGACGGCAGCGCCAGGTCTACGACTTCATCGCGGATTTCGTGCAGAAGAATGGTTACTCGCCGTCCTACGACGAGATTCGCATGGGACTCGAATTGAATTCCCTTGCCACCGTCCACAAGCACATCACGAACCTCGAAAAAAAGGGGCTGCTGCGGCGCGATTACAACCGCAGCCGCTCGATTGATCTGCTCCAGCCTAAAGGGCGATTGAAGCAAGTCATGAGCCTGAGCACGAATATGGTATTGCCGCTGGTCGGCCGCATTGCCGCTGGCCGCCCCATCGAGGCGGTGGAGAATCCGGAGACGATTTCCCTGGCGGATTTCGTGCGCTCGAAGGAGGTTTTTGTGCTCGAAGTACGAGGCGAGTCCATGCAAGACGAGCACATTCTCAGCGGCGATTACGTGCTGGTCGAGAAAACCAAGTCCGCGCACAACGGCGACATCGTGGTCGCGTTGGTCCAGGGATCCGAGGCCACGCTGAAACGTCTTTATCGCGAGGGCGAAACCATCCGTCTACAACCATCGAATGCCGCCATGCAGCCATTGATCGTACCGGCGGACGCGGTCGAAGTGCAGGGAAGGGTGATCGGAGTGTTGCGGAAGTATTGAACATCCGCTCCGGCCTGATACCTCGAACCATTCAGAAACCAACTTGCCTAGAGCCAGCGTTATGGCACACAGAAAGGCGGTGGCCAGAGGCAGAAGAGAAACAAGCGATGCAGAAGGGAAGTCGGTTTCCTTGATTCAGTAGCTAGCCGAGGTGCTTGTCCAGCGCTTTCTGAATGGTTTCTTTGGGGACATATCCGACGATCTGTTCCTTTACTTGGCCGCCCTTGAACACCAACAAGGTTGGGATCCCGCGGACGCCGTAGCGCATGGGAGTGGCGGAGTTGCGGTCCACGTCCATCTTCCCCACTTTCACTTTGCCCTGATACTGGGTAGCGAGCTCGTCGACAATGGGTGCGATAGCGCGGCACGGACCGCACCAGGACGCCCAAAAGTCCACCAGAACGGGTGTTTCGGATTTAAGAACGTCCTGGTCGAAATTCGAGTCGGTAATCTCCACAATTCCATTTCCCGCCATAAGCCTCCCTCGGCACGCCCATCCATGACGCACCGGGCGAAACCTTCTAGGTGCCAGTGATTCTAGCACTTTCTCTTGGATGCGCGGCAGCGGGAAAGGTCGCAGATGAGTGAGACTTACGGAGTGCTACGCGAAGGCCTGGATGAATTTGTGCCAAATACAAAAAGCGCCCTGAATTGAATCTCAGGACGCCCGGCAGCCCTCCCCCAGAACTGCCAAACCACGAGTGGATAGTAGCCTGGGGGGCCTGGAGTGTAAACGTCACTTTGGTAATTCTTGGGGACGCACCAGAGTGTGTCGAACCCTGGCTCGGGCACCGAAAAGACGAGAGAAACCGGAGGGAAGTTACTTTTTTTGCCAGCTTTGTCCGCAGTCTTCGGTGACCCATTTCTGGTTCGTCGCGGTGGTCAGCACGCCGTGGTCGTCATCGGTGAACTCCATCCCGATCACATCCTCGGTCAAAGCCTGGCCATTCGCCACGGCTGCGACCCGCCTCCAGTGCTCACCGGCATCGGTGGAATGATAAAGTGCGCCGCTTGAACCCCCAAGCCAGATAAACATGCCATAGGCCGACAGAACGTGAAATCTTGCTGGACTTGGAAGCGGAATCGTTTCCCAGGTCGTGCCCGCATCAAACGAGCGCTCGAGGGTGCCGTCGGAATTCAACGTCCAGCGGGGTGCATGCTCGGCAGTCGTGGCAAATGCCGTCTCTGACGAGGCCATTTTCGCTGTGGCTAAGGACGCTCTTCCGGCGTCTTCCGGGCGAACTTCCTTGGCCCGCCCGGGCACAACTTGCTCAAGCCCGGTGCTCGACCCAGTCGGCCCGCTGGTCGCAGGAATGACCGCCTCGTCCTCATCGCCCGAATCCGCCTTAGGCACGTGGGCGATGGTTGGCTTGGGCAGGGCCGAGGCATTCCCCGGAGGAAGGGGAGCGGCAGGCTTTCCGGCGGCCGGGGAGCTCGCTTCGGGTACCGGTACGGGCGGCGGAGCCGCGGATGGCTGGAGCTCTAGGGCATTCGAGTGAGCCAGTTCGAGCGGCTGGGAAGCCCTATGACGCAAGCTAAGGGCGGCAGCCGCCAAGAGGCAAGCCGCCACTACACCCCAGCGCAGTACCGGCCAGCTGAACCAAGTTGAAGCCGTCGAACGGGGCGCGGCAACGGGGATTTCTGGCAGGCAAAGGGTGCTGATTTCGCGACACTGGCTGCAAAAGGCGAGATGATCGAGCACTCGGTTCCGGTCTGCAGGGTTGAGCGAATTCTCGACGAACGCACTGATCAGATCCGGATCCAGGTGCCCGGTCGGTTTTTCGCTACCTCGCAAACGCTCGATGATCGATGTGGGCAATTCTGCCATGGTTCTTTTCCGCCGGACTTGCCAGGTCTTTACCGGCCCTGGTTCATCCTAACCCTTTGCCAGAGGACCTTCGGCCTTCTTATCGAAGAACGGCGGATCTGCCGTTCCTTGCAACACGGTACGCACATTGATTTCGAGGTCCCGAACATCGACTTCGAGGGCCTCTTTGGCCTGACGGCGGCTCATACCCCGTCGCCCCAGTCCGGCCAGAATCCGCCTGCGCAGCCAGGCGGCCAACTTGTCCAGCTTACGGCTGATGGTGGATTCGTGCACCCTGAGGATACGCGCGATTTGGGCCAGGGTGCGCGAGTCCAGATAGTAGGAAGCCAGGACAAAACGATCTTCCGGAGACAGTTCGGCCAATGCCTCGTCGGTCGCTGCCGTAAGCCTGGGATCGACGGTTCTCGCGGGTGGGGGCACGGCGGCCACAAACTGCACGCCCTGTTCGGCCTCCTCGTCCAGACTGACCAGGCGCCGCCGGCGGCGATAGGAGTTGATGTATTCCTGGGCCATCACCGTGCGGAGCCAGCCCTCGAGCGATCCCCGTCCCATGTAGGAGGCGAGCTTCGACAAGCGCTCGCCGCCTCGCTCCCGGATACCGTACAGATCAGCGTAGATCGAGTCAGCCAGCTCGCGAGAAGAGGAGGATTCCTTGGCAATATAGGTCGCGATCTCATATAACTTCTCGCGATAGCGGGTCAGAAACGCCTGCCACGCTCGTTCCTCACCGGCGGCACAGGCGCGCGCCAGTACCAACTCCTCCACATGTAAGCTGGAATAAAGGGTGAGAGTCTCAGCCTGGGACGCTCCCTCGGGCAGATACTTCTTGCGGACCTCCTGCAGAATGTGGGCGAAGCCTTCTCGCGTCAGTCCAAATTCCTGCCCCCGGCTCTTCGCATAGAGCTCGGCCACGACCGACGGCAACGCGCGATCTTCGGCGTCAGATTGAACACCGCTTCTTGCCATAAGCGATCCGTACCTACTGATGCTACCAAGTTTATTAGACGCAAGCTGCTGAATTTTTGTCGTTTGCCAGGGCCAGGCTTGGGCAGGAAATATGCGCTAAGGGCGGCGGTGAGGGAGGTCTGGCTGCCCTGCCGGGGGGCCTAGCGCTGGACTCACTCGAAAACTCTCGTTCTGTCCGGGCTTCCCGTTGAAGGGTTCCGGGGAAACGAAGCCCCTGATTTCCGTAGTCAAAATGGCATTGCGCGCGGCTGGTTTTCCAGTAAACTGAGGTTACGCGCACCGAGATCACCCGCAAGAGGTGCGCATGAGCGCGTCCGAAGACAAGTTCTATCACGCCAAGGTCACCGAACGGGTGGACCTCGGACCCACGCTATGGACGTTCCGTATTCGTCCCCAGGGCGATTTCACATTTCTTCCCGGGCAATATGCCACCTTGGGAGTCGAAAGCCCCGACCAGCAACGACGAGAGCGGCCCTACTCGATCGTGTCGGCTCCATTTGAGAACGAAATCGAGTTTTTCTTCGAACTGGTTCCTGACGGAGACCTGACGCCGCTGCTCCATCGCTTGCAACCTGGGGATCAGCTACTCATGCGAAAGGTGGCCAAGGGGCGCTTTACTCTCGATGTTCAGAGCGGTCCCAGGAATCACTTCCTCCTCTGCACGGTCACCGGAGTGGCACCGTTTGTCAGCTATCTGCGAACCCTCTGGCAGCACTCGAAGGAGGGAAAGTTTTTGGGAGAACACAAGCTGTTCCTGTTGAACGGGGCGAGTCGTTCCTGGGAATTTGGCTACCACGATGAACTTCTCGGCTACGCGCAGAAAGCGCCATGGTTTCGATATCTGCCCACGATCAGCCGCCCTTGGGAGGATCCGGCGTGGCGAGGTGAGACCGGGCGGGTCGACGATGTCGTGCGTAAGTTTGCCGACCTGTGGGGTCTAGGGAGCGAGAATTCGATTGCCTATCTGTGCGGACATCCGGAGATGATCGAGCATTGCAAGGGCATTCTGAAGCGGGTTGGTTTCCGCAAGGAATTCGTGCGGGAGGAATCGTATTGGGTTCCCGATAAGGGAAGGGCCACGTCGTCCGTTGCACGATCTTGAGGGCACGAAAGCCCAACTTCCTCCGGTCGGTTTGGCGACCGGGGACCGAGATTGACGCTTTACCCGCTTTCCGCGGGAGCAAAGAAGACGAGCACCAGCAATTCTTCGGTGATATCGTAAAATCGGTGTTCGATTCCCGCCTCGACGAACACGAGAGCGCCCGCACTTACAGATTGATCCTCGGATCCCACCTTCATCCGCGCTTTGCCGCGGAGGACATAATAGAGTTCATCTTCCGCGTGGGGTGATTGGGGATCGGTTTGCCCCGGCGAGAGAACGTAGATACCGGCGCTCATGGCGGGAACCCGCAAAAATTCCAGGTATAGCTTGCGAATCTGTTTCCGCTGGCTCTCGAGTTCGCTCAAATGGAAAAAGTTCCGCTGGCTCATCGTTCTGCTTCGGGGTTGGTTTCGCCGGCTACGCGCACTGCTTGGCTCCGGTGCTGACCTTTTTTTCCGCCCCCCGGGTTCGAGGCGTATTCCCGATAAAAGGCCTACTCGAGCCTGGACCGGGATGCCGTTTTACGGTTTTGCGTGTTGCCGTCTCAGTTTCTCGACCGTCATGCAGTTGCACTTCGCCCGGGCAATCATTATAAAATCGATGCATCCGAGCTGTTGGGGTTGTCATCTAGGGTTACATCCGTTGCTTAGGAGGAACGACGCATGCCTACTCTCCAGGAGCAATCAGAAAACCAAGCTCCTCCACCATTTCGTTTAGACGTAGAGCTACACGAACTGCTAACCAAGTCGCCCACCCCCAAACCCATCCTGTTGCCTGCCGGGGGCGGGGAAGTGAAATTTCCTGAACCGGTATTTCCTCAGCATCCCGATCTCTTGGCGCAAGACGATAACTACGAAGAGAACTTAATGCGGGCCAAGGCGGGTAAGAGGCGGTGGACTACCCCGTTAGTACTCAGGGCTATGAAGGGGTGGCTATTCCCCTACATCAAGTCGCGTGTACTGCCCGGCCCCTTTCATCCCATCATCGCTTATTTGTTTACCGAGTGGAAATGCAATCTGGACTGTCATTATTGCTGGGCATTTGACAACAACGTGAAGGGCATGACCGAGGAAGTCGCCAAACGCTCGATTGACTGGCTGGAGTCGACCACCTGTCGCGTTCTGGCCTTCATGGGCGGCGAGCCTCTGCTGCGTCCGCAGCTCGTTCATAAGGCCTGTTACTACGCCGCCAAGAAGGACTTTTGGATCTACATGCCCACCAATGCTCGCCTGCTGCGGCCGGAGGTGATTGATCGCCTGGCCGATGCCGGAGTGGCGATCTTCAATTTTGCGGTGGATGCGGTCGATGAGAAGCCGGGTTTGCCAAAGGCGCTAGTGCCGGTACGCAAATACTTCGACTACCTGGTGCGCAAGCAGTATAAATACGGCTACGCGGTCTTCTTTAATATCAATATTTGCCGCAATAACTTGGAGGATGTAAAGCAACTGACCGAGATTGCGCGCGATCATGGCATCGCTACCGACTATCACATTAACGAATCTCCCATGATCGAGCAGAGCCACTTTAAGCACTATGATGCCAACGATACTTTCATCTACCCGGAAGATTGGCCGCGAGTCGATGCCTTGGTGGATTGGCTGATCGAAAAGAACCGCTCCGGGTATAAGATGGTGAACTCCGTCCAACGGCTCGAGGACATGAAGGAGTTTCTGCGCGGAAAGGTGAGACCGTGGAATTGCCGTGCCGGACAGAATTCACTGATCATTCGGGTGAATGGCACGTTGGCTCCGTGTTTCCCCATGTACTCGGCCACGCACGATTGGGGCGTCATCGAAAACCACAAGTTTGCCGTCTCACAATTAGACGAAATGAAGCAGTCTTGCCAGGCGCACTGCTTCTCCACCTTGAATCATAACCTCGGTTTCTGTTACAACGATGCGAGGGTTATACACTGGGTATTGAAGCAAGCTGTCCGCGGATTCCAAGGCGTAACCGGCAGCTTTGCGTGATGAGCGTCCGGATACCTTAATCTTCTCCGGGGCATCTCTCGGATCCGTTGAGAGATTTTAGGGTTTGTATTCGTGCCCCGGGACTTCGCTGTACAAACAATTCTCGCTGGCGTAAAGAGCGAAACTCCTTGTGGCAACCGGTAAGGAGCTTCCGATGCTGTTTCATCGCAGATCGCAGCGTTGCGGGTCGATTTTTCGATCTCGGCCGACGTCCGGCCCTACGGCCATCTCATTGAAATTGGGAAGCCACGACTCTGTCGCGGGCGGTTTCAGCCCGAAGCATTCACCTATCTTGTCTCCGGAGGGAGATCATGGCGACGCATCTTGTCCAAATTGAAAGTGAGCAGGAAATTAAGCAGCGCCTCGAGCAGGAACGTGCCCGACTCCGCAAAATCGCCGGTCTCGACCGTCCCACTCATTTCCATCGTCCCGTGGAGCGCGCCTTTAAGGGCGAGGAAAGAAGCCGGGTCACGATTCTTTTCGGCGGATTCACCTGGAAGCACGAGGACCTGATTCGGGCCGTCTTCCAGGGCTGCGGATACCGCTGCGAAAAACTGCCGGTGCCGGATGTGCCTGCCTTCCAAACCGGCAAAGAATACGGAAACAACGGCCAGTGCAATCCCACCTACTTCACCGTGGGGAACCTGGTGCAGTACCTGCAGTTCCTCGAAAAGCAGGGGTTGACGCGGCAGCAAATCCTGGACAATTACGTATTCTTCACGGCGGGCTCCTGCGGCCCGTGTCGCTTCGGCATGTACGAGGCGGAGTATCGCTTTGCCTTGAAAAACGCCGGCTTTGACGGTTTCCGGGTTTTGTTGTTCAAGGACAGCGATGGGATCAAGGCCGCATCCGGGGAGCCGGGGCTGAAATTCACCATTGACTTTGGGTTAGGCATGCTGAACGCCATGCATCTCGGCGACGTCATCAACGACCTGATCTATCAGATTCGTCCTTTTGAGGTCAATAAGGGCGAGACCGACCGGGTCTTCCGCGAGATGGTCGATGGGCTCTGCGAAGATCTACGGAATCGGGATTCTTACGAGATCGAGGAGCGGGCCCCGGCGTGGCTGAAACCGAAGTTCAAGAGCAACAAGGTGCTCAGAAACACAGCCAACGTCTTGGGCAAGATGCATGAGCACATGTGGGGCGAAGACTATCTGAAGGCGCTCGACACGGCTCGGGAGCGGATGGATAGCATCGAGGTCGATCGCACCCGAGTCAAGCCGCTGGTTAAGATCACGGGTGAGTTTTGGGCGCAAATCACCGAGGGCGATGGGAACTTCCATATGTTCGAGTTTCTCGAGCGCGAGGGAGCCCAGGTGCTGGTGGAACCGATTGCGACCTGGGTTGCTTATCTGATGTACCAAGCCAAAGCCCACGCCATTGCCAAGTGGCCGGTGAACCGCCCCCATCGGAATCCGCAATGGTATGAGGCCAAAAAGCATATGGCCAACTACTTCGGATTGCGCAAACGGCTATGGGGCATCGGATTCGGGGAGCGAGCCTGGAACTTCTTCTACCACCGCACGATCAAGCACATGGGCGGCATCACCCACCAACTGGTTCCGCAGGCGGAGCTGGCCGGGTTCGCCCATCCTTTCTATAACCAGTTTGCCCGCGGAGGCGAAGGCCATCTTGAAGTGGGCAAGAACGTTTACTACACCGTCCATAAACTCTGCCATATGGTTCTGGCGCTGAAACCGTTCGGGTGCATGCCTTCTTCGCAGTCGGATGGGGTCCAGTCGGCGGTGATCAATAAGTTCAAGGACATGATCTTCCTGCCGATCGAGACCTCGGGCGAAGGCGAGGTCAATGCCCACAGC
>Ga0187783_10001030_pt1 | contig 20557 bp, 23 predicted proteins | sample 1015_SJ02_MP02_2_FD_132471 | JGI IMG/M metagenome (GOLD analysis project Ga0187783, IMG submission 132471) | Tropical peat soil microbial communities from peatlands in Department of Meta, Colombia - 1015_SJ02_MP02_20_MG | ecosystem: Environmental > Terrestrial > Soil > Wetlands > Peat | place...
CCTCGCCGGTCGTGCCGCCGCCGCCACCGAGGCCGTCGCCCGCGCCGTCGCCCACCCCGAAACCGACGCCGAGCGCCACGGCGTCCCCGAAGCCAAGCGCCACCGCATCCCCGAAGCCCAGCGCCAGCGCCACCGCATCCCCGAAGCCCAGCGCCAGCGCCACGGCATCCCCGAAGCCCAGCGCCAGCGCCACCGCATCCCCGAAGCCAAGCGCCACGAAGGCGTCGGCGACGCCATCGCCGACGAAGACCCCAGCCTGATCAAGCAGCCTCGAAGACGGCAGCGACGCCTTGTCCGCCGCCGACGCACATGGTCTCGAGCAGGTACCGGCCGTCGCGTCTGCGCAGTTCGCGTAGCCCCGTGGCAAGGATCCGGGCGCCGGTTGCGCCGATTGGATGGCCGAGCGAGATGCCGGATCCGTTGACGTTGAGTTTGTCCGGGTCATTCCAGCCCCAGCCAGCTAGCACCGCAAGCACCTGGACAGCGAACGCCTCGTTGAGCTCCACCAGGTCCATGGTGCCGAAGTCCAGCCCGGTGCGGCCGAACAGCTTGGCGACAGCAGGTACCGGACCGATGCCCATCGTTGCAGGCTCGCAGCCGACGGCGGCCCAGCCGACCAGGTAACCGAGCGGCTCGAGCCCGAGCGCCTCCAGCCGGTCCTCGGCCACCACGAGGCAGGCGGCGGCCGCGTCATTTTGCTGGCTGGCGTTCCCTGCCGTCACGACCCCGCCGGGCATGACCGTGCGGAGCTTGCTCAGCGATTCCGGCGTTGAGTCGGGACGCACGCCCTCGTCCCGGCTCACCGTGATCGGCTCGCCGCGCCGCTGCGGCACCTGCACGGGCACGACCTCGTCGTCGAACCGGCCCGCCGCCCATGCAGTCGCGGCGCGCTGGTGGCTGCGAGCCGCGTAGACGTCCGCCTCGTCCCTGGTGATACCGAACTGCTGGGCTAGGTTCTCGGCGGTCTCGATCATCCCGGAGATCTTCCCGAACCGCCACTCCGGCTGCGAGCGCTCCCGGCCCCGGTCCAGCCGGTCGTACAGGAACTGGCTGCCTGACCGGGCTCCCCAGCGCATCGCCGTCGTGTAGTGCTCGACGTTACTCATGCTCTCCACACCGCCGGCCAGCACCACGTCGGCGGCGCCGGTCTGCACCATCATCGCCGCGGTGATGACGGCCTGCAGGCCGCCGCCACAGCGTCGGTCGATCTGCAGGCCGGGCACACTGACCGGCATCCCTGCCTGCAGCGCCGCCCACCGACCGATGCAGGGCGTCTCACCGCTGCCGTACGACTGGGCGAACGACACGTCGTCCACGACGCCCGGGTCGATGCCGGTTTGGGTCAGCACGGCAGCGATCACGGTCGCGGCGAGGGTTTCCACTGGAACCTCGCGCAGACTGCCGCCGAACGTGCCAACCGGCGTGCGTAGCGGGGCGACAATAGCGGCTCGGCGCGTGGTCATGGGCTCTCCTTCTGGTCGTCCGCCGCAAGCGCCTGCCTGTGGTCGGGATGGGCGATCGCGATCATGCGCTCCCGCCGCTCCGGCAGCGGCAGGCCACGCAGGTCGGCTACTCCATATTCGGTCACGATCACGCCGGCGTCAGCCCGGCCGAGGGTGGCCGGTCCAGCGAGCCTGGTGACGATCCTGCTCACTCGCTCGCCCGTCGGCGAGACCGCTGTCGACGGAAGCGCCAGGATCGGGATGCCGCCGGGCGACGACGCGGCGCCGCGAGCGAAGTCGACGGCGCCGCCGACGCCGCCGACGTATCGGCCGGCCGCGGTCTCGGCGTTGGCCTGTCCGGTCAGGTCCACCTCGGTCGCCGAGTTGATCGCCACGAGCCGGTGCTGGGCAGCCAGTACCGCTGGGTCGTGGGTGTACCGCGTGTCCCGCAGCGTGATGGAGCGGTCGGTGGCCGCGAGCCTGAGAAGCGGCCGACTGCCCATGAGAAACCCGGCCACCACGAGGCCGCGGTCGACGCTCTTGCGCGCGCCGGTTACGACGCCGGCCTCGATGAGCTCGGCCACCGCGTCGCTGATCATCCCCGAGTGCACGCCCAGGTCGCGATGACCAACCAGCCGGCGGGCCACCGCCGAGGGCATGCTGCCGATGCCCAGCTGGATCGTCGCGCCATCCGGGATGAGCGCCGCCACGTGGGACGCGATCGCCTCCTCGGTCGCGCGCGGCGCCGGAGCCGGATATTCGGCCGGCGGACGCGACACTGGCACGAGCACGTCCACATCCTCGGGCCGGATTCGGACGCCGGACCCGACATCCGGCAGCTGGTCGTTCACCTCGGCGATGACGACTCTCGCGTGGCTGACAAGCGCGGTGAGGTAGTCGGCGCCAAGGCCTGGGCCGAAGCTGCCATCTGCTGCAGGCAGCGGCAGCGACAGCAGCACGACGTCGACGCGCAGCGGCCCGGCGGTCAGCACGTCAGGCAGCTGCGAGTAATGGCAGGGCAGGATGCCAAGCGCGCCCGCGTCGGCAACCGCCCGGTTGGCCCCGGCGGCGGTGTAGGAGACGAAGCACAGATGGTCGCAGTGCTGCGGTGACACCGCGGCCGCGGTGGAAATGCCCGTGAAACAGCGCACGCCGGAAAGGCGGCTGCGCTCGGCGGCGAGCAGCTCGGTCAGGGTAACCGGCTCGGCACAGGCCTGCCCCCACGCGACGGTATCGCCGGGCCGGATGTAGCGGGTCAGGTCCCTGGCCAGCAGAGCGGCAGCGGGGCCGTTCGGTGTCAGCGCCACCCGTGGAGCTTAGGCAACCACTGCTATGTATCGCCAGTCCAGCACATCACGGCCCGGCTCGCCGTCGGCTTGCACTAGCGAGCGCAGCTGCACTAGGCCGCCCGCTTCGCCCAGCAGGTCGACGCGCTCGACGTCGATGACGCTGCGCAGCGTATCGCCCTCGTGCACGGGGGCGAGGTGCTCGCAGCTGTGCCAGGCCGCGACCGTCATTAGCGACGGCAGGACCCGGGCCGCCTGTGCTAATGCCAGTCCGATCGTGTGGCCGCCGTAGACCAGGCGCTGGCCGCCCGCCGCCACGGCGTCGTGGTGCACCGCGGCGACGTTGAGGGTCAGCCGCGCGAGCTCCGGCGCGCTGGAAACCACGTCGCCGGACGCGTCGCTGAACCGCTGACCGGGGTGCAGCTCGGCCGCATCCGGGCCGCCGACCTGGCGGGCAAACCGGTCCAGCCGCCAGCCCTCGATCAGCCCTGGAACGTCCGGGCCCGGTGCGTCCGCGCCGATCCGGTCGAGGTCATCAGCGTGCCCGGTGTCGCGGTCCCGGTCGCGCAGCGGCAGCATGGCGCAGCGGAAGAAGTCCAGCACCGGCCGGTCGTCCTGATCGGTCGTGGTGATGCGCAGCGCCGCGAGGCCGGTCGGAGCGCGGCCGGGCCGGGGCCTGTTCTGCCGCAGCCCGACCACCTGCGTTCGGGTGTGCAGCGTGTCACCAAGCACCGGAGCGCGCCGGAACGCCAGCCCGCGGTAGAACAGGTTGGCGCGCACGTGCCGGGTGACGACGGTGGACTGGCCGATCGCGACATCCCAGACCAGCGCGGGCGACGCCAGCGGCCTGCCACCGGTCACCGCCAGGCACAGGTCGTGGTCAAGCGCCAGCGCGAGCCGGTCGCCGGTGATCGCCCGGTGCGCGGCCGCGAGGCCTTCGGTCAGCGTCAGCGCAGGAGCGTCGGCGAACTCTGCACCGACGCTCAGGTCCTCAAAGAACGGTCCCTGGCCAGCCGGGATTGCGGCGCTCTTTACCATCTAGGCGTGACTGGTCTTTCTGCGGAGGAGCAGGCTGTCGTCGCCACGGTCGCGGATTTCGTGGACCGGGAGGTCCGGCCTGTGGTGCGCGAGCTTGAGCATGCCAACGAGTATCCCGAGAATCTCATCGCGCAGATGAAGGCGCTCGGCATTTACGGCCTCGCGATCGGTGAGCCGTACGGTGATGCGCCGGTATCGACGCCGTGCTATGCGGAGGTTACTGCGGAGCTGGCCAGGGGCTGGATGAGCCTGGCAGGCGCCATGGGCGGCCACACGGTCGTGGCCAAGCTGCTGCTGAGTTTCGGAACCGATGAGCAGAAACAGCGCTACCTGCCGCGAATGGCGACCGGCGAGGTCCGCGCGACGATGGCGCTGACCGAGCCGGGCGGCGGCTCGGACTTGCAGGCGATGACGACGGTCGCGCGGCCGGCGCCGGACGGCGGGTACCTGGTCAGCGGGGCTAAGACCTGGATCACCAACGCGCGCCGATCGCAGCTGATCGCGCTGCTGTGCAAGACCGACCCGACAGCGGCACCGCGGCACCGCGGCGTCAGCATTCTGCTGGTCGAGCACGGGCCGGGCCTGATGGTTTCGCGCGACCTGCCCAAGCTCGGCTACAAGGGCGTTGAGAGCTGCGAGCTGTCGTTCGACGGCTACCACGCGCCCGCCACCGCGCTGCTCGGCGGCGAGGAAGGCCTCGGCTTCGCCCAGATGATGAAGGGCCTGGAGATCGGCCGGATCCAGGTAGCTTCGCGGGCGGTGGGCGTCGCACAGGCCGCCTTCGACGACGCGCTGGCCTACGCCCAACAGCGGACGAGCTTCGGCCAGCCGATCTGGCGCCACCAGCAGATCAGTGCCTACCTTGCCGACATGGCCACCAAGCTCACCGCGTCGCGGCAGCTCGTCCGGTTCGCCGCCGAGCGCTACGACGCCGGCCAGCGATGCGACATGGAAGCCGGCATGGCGAAGCTATTCGCCTCCGAGGCGGCCATGGAGATCGCGCTCAACGCGGTGCGGATTCACGGCGGGTACGGTTACTCCACCGAGTTTGACGTCGAGCGGTACTTCCGGGACGCGCCGCTGATGATCGTCGGCGAGGGCACCAACGAGATCCAGCGCAACGTCATCGCACAGCAGCTGGTCGCCCGCGGCGGTCTGGACCGTTAGGTTGCGCCGCGACTACCGTTGCGGCATGGCTGACACTGTCAAGGTTCAGGCGTTCCTCGCCGAGCGGCGGAATGCCGTCGTCGCCGGCGTGCGGCGCAACGGCGAGCCACACCTCAGCCCCAACTGGTTCTACTTCGACGGCGCCAGGTTCTCCGTGTCGACCACGCGTGACCGGGCCAAGTTCAGGATCTTCCGCGCCAACCCGCGCGGTGTCGTCCTCGTCGATGACTCGACCGGATTCCGGTACGTCCGGGTGGCCGTCACCGTGGAGATCCGCGAGGACCTGCCCGCAGAGCTGCCCGCTTTCCGCGCCATCCGGGAGAAGATGGGCGTCGCCGTCCCGTCAGACGAGGATTTCCTCGCCGCACTCCAGTCCGAGGGCCGCGTCTTGCTGGCGATGACGCCGGACGGCCCGCCGGACACGTGGACCATCCGCGGGCTGGATTAGCGGCCGCGGCGCCACACCGGCTTGCGCTTCTCGAGGAACGCGTGCATGCCCTCGCGGGCGTCGGGTAGCTGGCTGGTGGCCGCCATCACCTCGATCGCGTACGCGTATGCCTTCGGCTGGTCGAGGTCGATCTGCGTGTAGAGCGCCTGCTTGCCGATGCCCTTGCTCTCCGCCGAGCCGCGCGTCACGCGCTCGAGCAGGTCGGCGGTCGCGGAATCGAGCTGGCTGCCGGGCACGACACGGTTGACCAGGCCCCACTCCAGGGCCGTCTGCGCGTCAATGGTGTCGCCGGACAGCGCCATCTCCGCGGCCCGCTTGCGGCCGACGTTCCGCGCGATCGCCACCATCGGCGTGTGGCAGAACCAGCCGCCCTTGCCGCCCGGCGCGGCGAATCCCGCGTCGTCGCTCGCGACCGCCAGGTCCGCGGCCGCAACGAGCTGGCAGCCCGCGGCAGTGGCTAGGCCGTGCACGCGCGCGACGACCGGCTGCGGCACCTGTTGCATGAGGTTCATGAGCTCGGTGCAGGTGGCGAGCAGCGACCGGACCGCCGCGAGATCCGCCTCGGCCACGTCAGCGAAATCGTGACCGGCGCAGAAGACCGGCCCGTTCCCCGCTAGCACGATACCGAGCGCGTCACTGCCGCCGACGTCGGTGAAGGCGGCGATGAGCTCGCGCATGTGCGCCGCCGACAGGGCGTTACGTCGCTCTGGCCGGTTCATGGTGATAGTGGCGAACTGTCCGGACCGGTCCACGACGATGTGCTCGAAGCCCATGACCACCTCTATCAGGGAACGCCAGCCGGGACCCGTTCCGGAGCTGGCACGTGCTCGGGAGCCGCGGGCCGGTGAGCGGGGCCAGCGATGATCCGCCAGTCCGCCTGCCCGAGCAGCCGGGCGAGGTCACGGCGCTCCAGCTGCGGGGGTGGCGATGCGTGCCGACCGCCGTCCGGCGTCTTGGGGCCCGGGCCGGGCCCGTGCGGCCCGCCGCCACCCCCGCCGCCGTCCGGCCGCAACCCGGTGTCCCCGGCGAACAGCCCGGCCCAGGCGCCAAGCCCGGCGCCGACCACCGGGAAGATGAGGAGCACGAGCAGGAAGCCGGCTCCGGCCTCGGTTATCCCCACCTCAAAGTGGTAGACCGAATCGGCCGGCGCGTTCTCGCCAGGCAGCGTCCACTGCAGCCCAGGCGCGGCGTGCGGCAGCAGCGCGATGGTGGCGATGCCGAGCAGGGAGACGACCAGTGCGGCGGCGAAGCCCACGCACGCACCGGCGGCGAAGCCCTGCCGGGCACGCACGTCGCGGATCGTCCGCGCGCCGGCCCGGTTCGACGCCCGGCGCGCCGCGACCATTGAGGCCGCGACGGTGGCGGCAAGCACCAGCGGCACCGCAATTACCTTGCCCACCAGATACAGCACGGCGAGGACTCCGTTGGCGATGTGCAGCCTGTCGGCAAGCGGTCGCAGGCCGTATACCGCAACGCCGATCAGCGCTCCGCCACCGCCGCCGATCACCAGCGTCGAGCGTCGGGCCGGGGTTCGCTGGGCCGTGACGGCGAGCAGTCCGGCCGCGTATCCGGCGATGACGGCGAGGAAGACTACTTCGCCGACCCACAGCCCTTCCAGCGACGGCCGGTGCGCGGCAGCGGCGAACTCGAGCCGCTCTGCCCTGGCCTTCGCTGCGAGCAGCGCGATCACCATTGCACAGCCGATCGCGCGGACGAGCGGCGGCACCCAGCCGCTCGCGATAGGACCGAACCGGCGGCGGACCAGTTTCGGCAGCCCGGCGAGCATGACGGCTACCCCAACGACGGAGACCCGGCTGATGAGGGTGGCCGGATCGCCGGCCGACCCGGGCCAGCCCACGACAACGAGAGCGGCCACGGCAGCTGCCAGTGCCAGCCAGTACCGGAATGTGCGTGGCATCCGGGGCCTCCCTACCTTCTGCCAGCGCTAGACAGCAGCCTATCCGCTACTACGTTTCGACCCACTCCGGGTGGGTATCGAATTGTTGTTCGATCAGCGGGGTGAAGACATGAAGGGTGACCGGGTCGAGATCGTCGTCGACATCGGGGATGGGACCCGCGCCTACGAGGTGACAGCGACCAAGGCCGGACGTCGGGTGGAGGTAGCCTCTCGGCGCGGCCTGGTCGAAGTGTCGGAGGTGACGCGCACCGGCACGCCGGTGCGCACTGCGCGCTTCATGGCGAGCAGGATTGTCTCTCTGGTCGAGTTTCCCGCGGCAGATCCTCAGCCGTAGCGGCACGGCCGCTGCCGCACAGCTAGAACCGCACCGGCATGTGCTTGATGCCGTTGATGAAGTTCGACCGCAGCCGGCTCGGCTCGCCGGCCAGCCGGATCGCCGGCATCCGCTCGATGAGGACCTGCAGCAGCACGCGCAATTCCAGCGCCGCGAGGTGCCTGCCCAGGCAGAAGTGCGGTCCGCCGCCGCCAAAGCCCACGTGCGGATTCGGATCGCGCCCGACGTCGAACTCGCCCGGCGCAGTGAACACCTCGGGGTCGCGGTTGGCGGCTGCGTAGAAGACGACTACCTTGTCGCCAGCCGCGATCGGACGGCCGTGCAGGTCGGTATCACGCACGGCGGTGCGCCGGAACATGTTCACCGGACTCACCCAGCGAACGATCTCCTCGGCCGCCGACGGGATGAGCGACGGGTCGTCGACCAGCCGCTGCCACTGATCCGGATGCTCACACAGGGCGAGCATGCCGCCCGCTGCCGCGTTCCTCGTGGTCTCGTTCCCCGCCACGGTGAGCAGCAGGAAGAACAGGTCGAACTCCTCAACGGTCAGCGCCTCGCCATTGTCGTCGGGTTGCAGCAGCCGCGTGACGATGTCGTCGGCAGGCTCCGCCCGCCGGCGTTCGGCGAGCGCGGCACCGTAGGCGTACACCTCGGCGGCTGCGCGCTGCGGCGCATCGGGACCGACCTGAAATTCGGGGTCGGCCGATCCGATGAGGATGTTCGACAGCTCGAAGATGCGGGCACGGTCCGCCACCGGCGCGCCCACGAGCTCGCAGATGACCCACAGCGGCAGCGGCGCCGCAATCTCGGTGACAAAGTCCACGGTGCCGCCGGTAGCGAGAGCATCGAGCAGCGCGTGGCAGATCTCGGTGATGTGCCGCTCCAGCCGGCCGATCATGCGAGGCGTGAAACCACGGTTCACGAATGCGCGCTGCCGGGTGTGCTGCGGCGGATCCATGTTGAGCATCATCAGCCGCTGCAGCGCAATGTGGTCCTCAGGTACCTCGCCGAACAGCGACAGCCGGCGCGCCGAGGAAAAGGTCTCTGGGTGCCTGGACACCTGCGCTACGTCCGCATGCGCGGTGACGGCCCAGAAACCTGGCCAGCCCGGCCCGCCGCCGTCGGCGTGCCAGTGCACCGGGTCGTGCTCGCGCAGCCAGCCGAACTGGTCATGCGGGGGTCCGCCGCGCTGATAGGTGTCGGGGTCGACCAGGTTGATCTTCGGGGCCATGCCATCACGATAAGTCGGCATGCCGGGAGTTCCAGCGGGAATTGCGCGGGCGCTCGCAGCCCTGCGGCCAGGCCAGCAGGCTACGATGAGACCCCCCGACGGACGATGACCATCCCCGCCATTCCGATGGAGATCCGATGACAGAAATGGCATCGAAGGACGCCGCGACCGCCACTGCGCCGGAGCCCGGCAGCTGGACTATCGACTCGATGCACTCATTCGTCACCTTCACCGTTGAACACTTCACCGTGAACCATGCCCGCGGCCTCGCGTCCGGACCGACCGGCACGATACGCATCGCTCCCGATCTGCTGTCCTCGACCGTCAACGCAACCATCGATGTTGAGACGCTGACGACTGGGAACGCACTGCGCGACGAGAAGGTGCTCGGACCTGACGTCCTCGACGTCGCGACGTACCCCACGATTGAGTTCTCGTCGCGTGCGCTGACCGAGACCGGGCCAGGCAGCTACGAACTGGCGGGTGACCTGACCATCCACGGCGTCACGAGGCCGGTGACGCTGGACCTGGTCCTGCACGGCGTCATCACCGACACCTGGGGCAAGAACCGGCTTGGCCTGACGGCCACCGCAGAGATCAAGCGCAGTGACTTCGGGGTGCTGAAATTCGGCCATGTTCCGCTCGCGGCTGGCGGTTTCATGGTGCCCGATAACGTGCGCGTCGCCCTCGACCTCGAGGCGACGCGAGACTAGGCAGCCCGTCTCGGTCGCCTGGACCGCCCGGACTGAATCCGGCGCACGCTAGCTGCGAGTCGGCCACATCGGCTCGGCGCCAGCCGGGAGTGGCACGCGGAACGCGTTCAGCACGAAGGAGATCAGCGAGTAGTACCCGCACAGGGCGACGAGATGGACGGCGCCGGTGTCGCCGAGCAGATCGAGCACGGCCGCGTAGCTCGCGTCGACCAGCTGACCAGTGGTCACGAGCTCGCGGACGGCGGTATAGACGACCCGCTCGTCGGCCACGGTGAACGCCGGTTCCTCGCCACGGCCGATTGCTTCCACCACCGCGTCCGGCACCCCGGCCTGCCGAGCGAGCCGGGCGTGCGCCAGCCACTCGAACTCGGCTTGCCAGTGACCGGCGACCGTGATGATGGCCACCTCGATCAGCCGTTGCTCAATGGGGCTGCCGAAGCGCAAGGCGGCGCCCAGCGACGCCAGCGGACCCCCGACGTCCGGGGCGTACACGAAGGCGTTGAACGGGCCGCTCAGGCCGTCAGTGTCGGTCACCACGTGGCTGCCGCGGGTACGCACGATCAGGTCCCAGACGGCCTGTCCCGCTGCGGCCAGGTCGTCGCGGCGGAGCTCGGGAAGGCGGCTCATGTGCTGCTCCTCTGTCAGGCTGCCTGGCTGTCACAGCGTAGAGCCATGTTGACCGGATCTAGCGGATCGGCGCTGCCGGACTAGCTTTCGTGATGTACGTCACGCGCATAGCGTGCCGCCCGTTTGCAGCCCGTATGCGTCTTAACTCTGGCCGCGCCCGTGGGCGCCTGACCGTGATCCCGGCCCGGAGACGGGGGTAACAGATGGCCATTACGAGCGAGGGTCTGACGGCTACGGTCGTGGGGCTCGGCGACGATGCTCCCGCGATGGCTCACCTCGTCGTCCGGTCGGAGGACGGCTGCCCGGTCGGCTATCTGACCGATTGCGCACTGGTTCGGTTCGGGATGCCTGACGACCCGGCCGAGCGATTCGAAGCCTTTAACGCGGCCGGGCGGTTCATCGGCGCCCGTGCCGACGTGCTGTCTGCACTCGCGCTCGTGCGAGCAGGGATGCCGGCCGGCCGCCGCGTGGGTCAGTACGAGCGCGGCAGGCCCAGCACGTGCTCGGCCAGGTAGTTCAGCGCCATCTCTTGCGGCACCGGAGCAATCCGCAGCAGCCGCGCCTCACGCCAGTACCGCTCCACGTGATACTCGGTGGCGTATCCGAAGCCCCCGTGGGTCTGCAGAGCCGCGTCAGCGGCGGCGAAGCCTGCCTCGGCGGCGAGAAACTTCGCCGTATTGGCCTGCTCGCCGCTCGGCAGTTCGTGGTCGATCCGCCAGGCAGCCTGCCGGGTAACGAGCTCGGCCGCTGCCAGCCGGGCGTGCGCGGCGGCCAGCGGAAAGGACACTCCCTGGTTCGCCCCGATGGGCCGGCCGAAGACGACGCGGTCGCTGGCGTAGGCGGCCGCTCGCCGCAGTGCCGCCCTGCCGATGCCGATCGCTTCCGCCGCGATGAGCACCCGTTCTGCATTGAGCCCGTCCAGCAGGTAGCGGAACCCGCTACCTTCCTGACCGACTCGATCTGACTCGGCGACGTACAGGCCGTCGTAGGTCACCTCGCACGAGGCAACCGCGTTGCGCCCGAGTTTCCGGATCGGGCGGATGCTGACCGCCGGATCGCGCAGGCTGGCGACGAGCAGCGTCAGGCCGTCGGTGCGGTGCGCGCAGTCGGCCAGTGCGGTGGTGCGGACCAGCAGCAGTACCCGCTCAGATTCCAGTGCCTTGGACGTCCACACCTTGCGGCCGGTCACTCGATATCCGTCGCCATCGCGTACTCCGCGGGTGCTAATCGCTGTCGTGTCCAGCCCGGCGTCCGGCTCCGTGACACCGAATGCGACGTGTAGGTCGCCCGTTGCGACCCGCGGCAGGTACCGCTGCTTCAGCTCGATGCTGCCGTGCAGGACGACCGGCTGCATGCCGAAGATGGACATGTGGATCGCGCTGGCGCCGTTCATGCACGCGCCGGACGCGGCTACTTCCTCCAGGACGACTGACGCCGCGGTGATCCCCGCGCCACTGCCGCCATATTCCGCCGGGATCGCGACACCGAGCCAGCCGCCGTCGGCCATCGCCCGGTAGAACGCCCAGGGAAAGGTATGCGTCGCATCAGCTTCGGCCCAGTACTCGTCCGGGAACTGTGCGCAGATCGTCCGGATCGCCGAGCGGATGGCCTGATGGTCGCTATCTTCGCTGAACTCCACCCGCCGCTCCTACCCATCGCGGCCGGGGTCCCGGCCGCGTGCCACCTGATCCTAGAAGGCAGCGATTGACTGGGTGCGCTCCATCTCCTCAGCGAGCCGGGGATTGTGGTAGGCGCCCGGTGCCCGAAGTGCCTGGACAACGCGCTGCTGGGTCACCCGGTCCTTGTCCTGGCTCATCTTGACCTTGCACTGGAAGCGCGTGATCGGCAGCCGGATGCCGACAGTGCCCTTCGCGACTCGGGCTCCCCACTGCAGGTCAAGCAGCATCGGATCCTCGACGTGGCGCTCGAAGTGGTGCACCAGTCGTGCCAGCGTCTGCAGGTTGCTCTCCTCGTCAAGCAGCTGGGGAACCCCGTAGCAGTGGGCGACCGAGAAGTTCCAGGTTGGCGCTCGTGTCGCGCCAGGGGCATACCAGCTCGGCGAGATATACCCGTGCACGCCCTGAACGATGAGCATCACCTCTCGCTGACCAAGACCGTGCAGGTCTTCGTCTGGCCTGCCCACGTGCGTGAACACGGCCAGGTCATCGCTGTCCTCGTCCAGCAGCACCGGGTAGTGCGAAGCCACGAGTTGCTGGCCGTCGTAGCTGACCAGGATGCCCCAGGGGTTCTCGCGAATAAGCCGCCGTACGACCTCTGGGTCATCCACAAAGTGGTGCGGGTTATGACGCACGCGCGTCTCCTTCAGATCGAAGACGCCCTTCGAGCAGATGGGAGCCCGAGCGTGGCGGAAGTCATCCGTTGCAGCGTCCCTCGCGCCCACTGCTCACTGTACCGTCGGCCAGTCCGGCTACTCGTCGCTAATCGTGGGGCGATCCAGGCTGGCCAGGGCGGTGTTAAGTACCTGCCGGGTCCGCGCCGGGTCGGTGTCGTCGCCAGGGCCGATGACCTGCAGCCACGTGCGCCCGGCTGCCTCGTGGTTAAAGCCGAACGTGCTGCCATCTGGGAGCGCATCGATAACCGCTCTCATCAGCGCGCCGTCCAGCGCCTGGCCATCGCGCAAGAACACCGCGTCCGCCGGAGCGGTCAGCGGAGCGTTCTTAGCCTCCAGAACGGCGGCCTCCAGCGCGTCGAGGTCAGCTAAGCCGGCCAGTGCGCGCGCCGGCACGGAGTCCCGCATGCGGATCATCGCCAGGAACGCATGCTCTAATCCGATGTGAGAATCGCCCAGCTGGGCGGCGATCCTGCCGCCCCACGGGTAGACAAAACTACCGCCCGCGGGGAACCTGGGCGGCGGCGGCGAGTAATCCGGACCGTTGATGATGCCGAGCACCGCCGCCTCAGCGCCGTCGAGGTCGACCAGACCCGACAGCACCCGCACCGGCCAGCCGCCGTCGTGGAGCATCGCCAGGAACAGATGCTCCGCGCCGGCGACCTGGCTGCCCATGGCCCTCGCGATCTCAGCAGCGCGGCCCTGGATTGTGTAATAGTGCGGAGTCGGTGACAGGGCCATTACCAGTACTGGGTGGTGGCTCCGGAGCTGTTGGTGACGCCGCCGTTCATCTCTGGCTGCTCGAAGACCGACTGGATCGCGACCCGGCCCGGTCCCTGCAGCACGAGCCAGATCGACTTGGCCTGCCAGCGCGCCGAGCTGAACCAGTACTGGCCACGCGGGTACTCGAAGTGCAGGTACATCCGGACCGTGCGGTCCTTCCAGATCAGCCCGCCCGGCTGCACCAGGATTCGCTCGCCCTGCCGCAGGTCGCGGATGAAGCTGTTACCGGGCGCGTGCAGCAGCAGCAGGCCCGGCCCGCCGCGGGTGAAGAACCGGTCCATCGCCCGGCCGAGCGGGTAGTGGTACTCCTGGTCGTTCCCATTCTGGGTGGTGTACCAGATACCGGAGTTCTCCCACTGGTAGCTGACGTTGCCGGTGGCGACCAGGAACCGGTGCTCGACCACGTCGACGGCGTGGTTATCAGGCAGCGGTACCGCGAAGGTCTCGCCGGGCTCGTCAGCACTGACGGCGAGGTGGCCAGGGCCGCCCGCCGTCATCATGATGAGGGGCATCCCGGCGCGCATCCGGTTCCAGCCGCTGGCCATCTTCATCATGTCCAGCTGCACGCTCGGCTCAGAGTGCAGGAACGTGTGGTGGGAGAAGTAGACCGAGTCTGACGGGTCCAGCTGCATCTCGGCGACCGGCACGTACTTGCCGCTGATCTGGCAGGTCGACCGGTTGAAGCGGATCCGCGCCATGTCCCTGATGGGCGGCTGCTCCGCCCAGCCAGAGTCCGTGACCCGGATCCGCACGTCTGTCGGGGCGCCGCAGTGCGGGCACGTGGTGCCGGATCCGTCGCTCTGCAGGCGGCAGAACGGGCAGGTGTAAGAGGACGTCGTCATCCGACTGCCCTACTCGGTGCCGTGATGCACGTACATGGACTGGACGCCGACCCTGCCGGGGCCGGTCATCTCCGCCAGGTACATGGTGTGGGTGCCGACCATCCCGGTCTTGAACCGCTGCTGAACCGTGTTCATCTGCACCGAGGAGTCCTTGTACAGGAAGCCACCCGGTTCAACCAGGATCTTCTCGCCCTGCTGGAGCGTCTTCTGGAAGACGTTGCCGTACCCGTGCAGCAGCAGCAGCCCCTGATCGCCGCCGGTGACGAAGCGGTCCATGTACATGCCGCTGCCGCCGTGCAGCACGTTCACCAGACCCTTGATCCGTACGAACGAGTAGTTCAGCGAGTGCGTCCCCGCCAGGAAGGCATGCTCGCGGACGTCGATCTCGTGTGACGGGTGGATCGGCAGCACCACCACCTCGCCGCTCGCATCCTTCGACAGCGCGACCCGGCCCGGACCGTGCGCCACGCTCAGGATGTGCGGCATGCCGCCGACCATCCGGCGCGCGCCGCCCGGCACATTCAGCGCCGACAACGGGACCTGCGGCTCCTTCCACAGCATGACGTGGTGCTCGAAGAACACCGAGTCACCCTGTGCCAGCGCAAGCTCGGCCACCGGCACAATCTCACCCTCGATTTGGCAGGTGGAGTTCGAAAACTTGAACTCCGTCATGTCCCGCAGCCGGGGAGCCTCGGCCCAGCCGGAGTCGGACACCAAGTTGCGCGTGTCCAGTGGCGCGCCGCAGGTGTTGCAGCTAGTCCGGTCCGGCGGGTTCTGTGCCTTGCACCACTGACATTCGATCCTGTCCATCCGGGCAGGCCTTTCTGCTCGAGGGCTGGTCCATGCAGCGGGGGGCGTGCCTGCTGACACACCGGCGGATTACGGCTGAGATGGTACCGGAACGAGGGTCCGGCGCAGCGGTGTTACGCAGATGGTGCCGCTGCAGTAGGCGTCCCGCATTCAGCGCAGAACTTGGCCGCCGAGCTCAGCATCGCGTTGCAGTTCGTGCAGTGCTTCTGCGTTGGCGTGCCGCACTCGCCGCAGAACTTGGCGCCCGCGGCCAGCCCGGCATTGCAGTTAGCGCACGTCAGCGTCGGCCCGGCCGCAGCGGCAGGCTCGGGCGCCGCGGCGGCAGGCGGCGCCACTGGCTGGGCTGCCGCTGCTGCCTGCTGGGCGTAGCCCTGGCCGCCGCCGGCGAAACCCGGTCCGGGCGGCGGCGGGTTGTAGGGAGCCTGGGCCGGCGCCTGCATCATCTGGCCGGCCATCCCGAGGCCAGCGCCGAGGAACATGGGGGTGACCGCGCCGCCGCCTTGCGCCATGCCCTGGCCGGCGCCCTGCAGCGCCTCGGCCTGGGCGGCCTGCAGGAACCCGCCAGCCAGCCGACTGTAGGCGGTGTCCCCCGCCAGCTTCTTCAGTCGCGCGTTGTCGTCGTCGTCGAGGTTGACGTCGACGTTGCCCAGTCGGGTCAGGGTAATCCCGTAATCGGTGAGCTCGTTGTTGCCGGCCTCCAGCGACTGCGTCTCGATCTCCGGGCTGTGCATTGACAGCCCCAGGATCGGCCAGGCACCTGACATGAGCTGCGTCGTCACGGTCGTGCGGGTGACCTTCAGCAGCTGCTGGGTTACCCAGTTGGTGACGGCCGCATTGTCCGTGACGTCCACGGTGCCGACCAGGTTGAGGATCAGCTTGTTGGGGTCGGTGACCCGCAGCGAGTACTCGCCGAAGGTGCGCAGCGTGACGATCAGGCCCGTCTGGGGGTCCTGCACCTCGTCGAGTCGACCGCCGAACCGGTTGTTCGGGAACTCGCGAGTCCCCACGAAGTAGATCTCCGCCCGGAAGGCGTTGCCGCCGCTCGCCCAGTCGACGAACATGCCGAGGAATGGCAGTTCCTTGGCATCGAGCGTGTGCTGACCAGGCAGCAGCACGCCCATGACCTGGCCCTGGCTCATGAATACAGCGACCGCGTCGGGTTCCACGATCGCCCTGGCGAACTTGCGGATGTTGATGTCGGGCCACTTATAGACGATCTGGCCCTTGGCCGAGTCAGGCGCGGCGATGAACTCGCGGCGTGCCTCGTTCAGAAGTCCCATGGCAAGCTGCTCCCCTGCAACTGAATGTGACGTTCGCTGCCGGCCCTCGTCACGCCTACCGGGATCATACGTCCGCGATGGCCGATTGCGACCCCAACCGCGCAGCGCGCAGAGTCGGCGACGGCGGAATCCGGCGGGCAACCGCAGGGGCAATTTCCCTCGCCGGCCGCTGCCGGACCCGGTTGAACCGCCGTCATACTGGCAATGGATTAAGCCACGTGACAACGATCTGAGGCCCGCGGAGCGATTACGGACCGTAGCCAGATCCTCACCCGGAGGTGAAAAGTGGGCATCGGCGTGGCGCTCGCAGAGGCGCGCAGCGAGGCCGGGCTATCCGTAGACCAAGTGAGCGAGCGCACCCGAATTAGAGCCACGATCGTCCGCGCGATTGAGCGTGACGACTACGCCATGTGCGGCGGCGACTTTTATGCCCGCGGTCACATCCGCGCGATAGCGCGGGTAGTGGGCACGGACCCGGTTCCGCTGATCCAGCAGTACGACATCGCACACTCGCCGCCGCCCGAGGAGCCGAGCCCGCCGCCCAGAACCGCCGGCGCGTGGCTGCACACGCTGGAGCACGACCATGGCCGCGGCACCTCTGCGACCGCGATCGGCGCGGAGGCAGCCGATCGCCCAGCCGGTACCGGGCATGGCGCCAACGACTGGGTCCGGCCAGGCGGGATCAGCGCCGCCGAGGCGTTCCGGCCGGCCATGCCGCTGCACCTGGCGGGCACCAGTCGTCGCCCGGTGCGGCGCGCCGCCCTGACCCTTATTGTGCTAGCCATCATCGCCGTGGTCGCCTACCTGCTGGCCGCCGGCAGCAGCGCACCCGGCCAGGCGGCGGGGTCGCACCACCATCCGACCGTCGGCCGCACGCACGGCGCACCGCCCAGCAGTTCCGCGGCTACCACGGCGCCGCGTCCGGCGGCCACGCCGCTCGCGATCACGAGCGCAGTGGCGTTCGGCCCGGCCGGCCCCGGTCAGGGCGATAATCCATCGCTGGCGGCGCTGGCCATCGACGCCAGCGACAGCACCGCGTGGAACACCGACTGGTACGCGACTGCCACGTTAAACGGGCAGCCGGGCACCGGCCTGCTGCTGGACATGGGCACGAGCGTGACCGTGTCGTCGGTTGAGGTGCTGCTCGGGCCGACGGCCGGGGGGACCGTGCAGTTGCGCGCTGGAACCGCACCGTCGCTCGCCGACCTGCCGGTGGTTGCGCAGGCCGCCAATCCGGGCGGCACCCTGACCCTGCAGCCCGCCACGCCGGTCACCGCGCGGTATGTGCTGATCTGGTTCACGCAGCTGCCGCCGGACAACACCGGGACCTACCAGGCGTATGTCTACAACGTCAGCGTGTCCGGCACCGGATAGCGGCCGGGCGGCCGCTGCCGGCCGCGACCGATAGCCCGCTGGACCAGCGACCCGGCTAGCATGCCGGCATGCGCTTCGCGATCTCCATTCCGCAGTTCTACGCCGATGGCGAATTCGATCCGGTAGCGTTCCGGAATTTCTTCGCCGCGGCGGAGCAGTTGGCCTACGACAGCGCGTGGGCGCACGAGTCGATACTGAGTGGCACGCCCCAGCTGTCGCCCATCGAGGCCATGACGTACGCCGCGGCATGCACCCAGCGGCTGCGCCTTGGCTGCGCGGTTTTTGTGTCAACGCTGCACAGCCCGGTGCACCTCGCGGGCAGCCTGGCGACGCTCGATCAGCTCAGCGGCGGCCGGGTGGACGTCGGCATCGGTACCGGCGGCGGGCAGCGCCAGTTCGCCGCGTTTGGCATCAGCGCCGACCGGTACGTTGCCAGGTTCACCGAGGGCCTGGCGGTCATGAAGGCGCTGTGGACGCAGCAGCGGGTGTCCTTCGATGGCGAATTCTGGCAGCTGACTAACGCGGCGATGGAACCCAAGCCAGTGCAGAAGCCGCACCCGCCGGTCTGGATCGGTGCCAGCGCGCCGAGCGCGCTGCGGCGGGCCGCGCGGATCGGCGACGGCTTCTTCGGCTCCGGGGGCGCGCCGATCGACCGGTTCGCCGAGCAGGTCCGCATCGTCCGCGCGGCCCTGACTGAGGCAGGCCGCGATCCAGCCAGCTTCCCGGTTGCGAAGCGCCTATACATCGGCGTCGACGACAATGCGGCCCGCGCCCGCGACCGGATGCGCGCCGCGATCGCGGGGATGTATGGCAGGCCAGTCCCCGAAATCGAGGCCGCGGCTGTTGCGGGCACGCCGGCCGAGTGCGCCGAAGCGGTGGCGCGGACCGCGGCGGCCGGCGCCGAGCTGATCCTCTTCACGACGCTGTTCGATCCCGGTACCCAGGCTGCTCGCCTCGCCGATGAGGTCATTCCGCAGCTGGCCTGAGCTCAGCCGCGGCTGGGTCACGCTGTCGCCACCAGCGACAGCACCGCCAGCACGAACGTGGCGATCGCGAGGGCGCCGTGCGCGGCCGGAACGAGCGGGCGCATGCTGAGGCCGACCGTGCGGACGGGCGGCCGCGCTAGGTTGCGCTCGATCAGCTGATCAACGAGGCGCTGACTCAGCTCCTCGTCCTCGAGCGCGCGCTTGACCAGGTGGTCCGGCAGCACTCCCGTGCCCGGCTGCCGGGCATCCGATTCGGCAGGCGCCTTCGGTGCATCGCCCGCGCGCTCGTCCCGATCGCGCGGCGCCGGGTACGGCGTCCAGATGGCCACGGTGGAGATGCCCAGGCCGATCGCGGGCACCATGAATACGAGCCCGAGCAGGCCGGCCAGCCTCGGGCCGAACGCCACGAACACGATCCAGCACAGCAGGCCCAGCGCGTTCAGGCTGGCGTGGGCCACCAGCACGGGCAGCGACATCACGTCGGGCTTGGCAGGACGCTGCCGGGCCTTTCGCGCTCCCCCGCTAGCGATCCAGCCGCGCACCATGAACGCACCAAGGGACTCAGTGACCAGCCACGTCACCAGCGTGGCGATGTCCAGCGCGCCGCCAGTGTGCATGGGCAGACCCCTGTGGTTAATGAAACCATCGCCGGGCGGCTAGCTGTCAGCGCGGCTCCAGTTCCGTCAGCCCGCTCAGGCTGACGCAGTGCTGCTCACCGCGCTGCACCACCACCATGAGCACCGCGGTGCAGGTCCGGCACCGTACGACGGTGCCCGGCGCGCGCAGGTAGACGACCGTCTCCGCCATCGGCGCGGTCGTGCCGCACGTCGTGCAGGTGCCAACGGCGGCCGTCATCTCGGTGCCAAAGACGTCGTGCAGCAGGCCTCCGATGGCGTTGCCGTCGAGCGTCCAGTCCTCGATGGCCGCTGGCCCGACAGACTGCTCCATCAGCTCACCCCCACTCCGCCATATCGCTCCGTCTTGACCCGCCCAGCCGGGTAGCCGAGATCGACCAGAGCGCTCGCAACTGACTCCACGAATGGTGTCGGCCCGCACACATACGCCAGCGGTGCGTCGCCCGCCGGCCAGGCCACCTCAGCCAGCAGCGGTGCGCCGACCCGGCCGGTGTGGCCCTGCCAGCCCGGCGGCTGCTGCCTGGTCAGCGTGTAGACGATCTCCACGCCAGCCGGAGCCGCATCAAGCTCGGCCCGGTAGATGACGTCGGGGAGCGATCGCGCCGAGTACAGCAGCCGTACCGGCACGGCACTGTCCACGTTCTGCCGGTGGCGCAGCATTGACCGGAACGGCACCACGCCTGAGCCACCCGCGACGAGCAGCAGCTCGGCACCGGGGTTATCGCCGGGCCAGATGAAGTAGCCGCCGATTGGACCGCGGATCTCGATCTCGTCGCCGGGCCGCAGCTCGTCGGTGAGATACGGCGATACCTCGCCGTCGTCGAGCCGCTCCACGGTGATCTCCACCGGCTCGCCAGGCGCGGACGCGATCGAGTAAGACCGCTCCGCGGTGTAGCCGTCCTCCGCGGTGAGCCGCACGTCGAGATGCTGGCCTGCCGCGTGGCCCGCCCAGTCCGGCACGCCCAGAGTGATGCTTCGCACCGACGCGGTCTCGGCGGTGACGTCATCGACGGTGGCGGTCTGCCAGGTCAGTCGCCCGCGTACCGCTGTTCCCGCCATGGGTCTCCGTAGTTGTTGTAGCCGTACCGTTCCCAGAAGCCAGGTTCATCTTCGGTCCGCAGTTCCAGACCGCGCACCCACTTGGCGCTCTTCCAGAAGTACAGGTGCGGCACGAGCAGCCGGGCCGGGCCGCCGTGCTCAGGTGCGAGCGGCGCGCCGTCGTACTCGTACGCCAGCCACGCCCGGCCGCCGGTCACATCCGCCAGCGGCAGGTTCGTCGTGTAGCCGCCGTCA